>Ga0315277_10008170_pt1 | contig 13494 bp, 8 predicted proteins | sample YL17G05_15_MG_FD_203695 | JGI IMG/M metagenome (GOLD analysis project Ga0315277, IMG submission 203695) | Sediment microbial communities from Yellowstone Lake, YNP, Wyoming, USA - YL17G05_15 | ecosystem: Environmental > Aquatic > Freshwater > Lake > Sediment | place: USA: Wyoming | collected...
AAAATCTGCTCCGGATTCTCGACCGCCAGGGCACAGCGGATCACCTCATCCATATCTTCCACCGGCACCACTTCCAGCGACCGTAACACGCTTTCGGGCACATCGCGCAGATCCTTTTCGTTGTCTTTCGGAATCAGCACCTGTTTGATATGGCAGCGGTGGGCGGCGACCAGTTTTTCCTTCAATCCGCCGACCGGCAGAATGCGGCCGCGCAGGGTGATCTCGCCGGTCATCGCCACCGTATGGCGCACCGGAATCTTGAGCAGCGCGCTGACAATCGCAGTGGTGATGGTAATGCCGGCGGACGGCCCATCCTTGGGTATCGCGCCTTCCGGAATATGCACGTGGATGTCGATTTTGCCGTAAAAATCCTCAGGCAGGCCCAAGCCCCGGGCGCGGTTGCGGACGTACGACATCGCCGCCTGCGCGCTTTCCTGCATCACATCGCCCAACTGGCCGGTAATATTGAATTTGCCCTTGCCGGGCATCACGGCCGCTTCGGCGGCGAGCAATTCGCCGCCGGCCTGGGTCCAGGCCAGACCGTTCACCAGGCCGATCAAGTCCGTCTGCTCCAATTGCTCGGCGCGGAATGGCGGCACGCCCAAATATTTGCCGATCGATTTCTCGGTGATTTTCACCCGATCGTTTTGGTGGTCGACCTTGGCCAGACGCCGGGCCACTTTACGGTACACGGCGGCGATCTCCCGCTCCAGATTCCGCACTCCGGCTTCGCGCGTGTAGCGGCGGATGATCTGCAGCAGCGCGCCGTCGGTGAAAAACACCTCCTTATTTTTCAATCCGTTGGCTTCCATCTGTTTGGGCACCAAGAACCCGAGCGCGATGGCCAGCTTATCCAGTTCGGTATAGCCCTGCAGGCGGATGATCTCCATGCGGTCCTGCAGCGCGGGTGGAATCTGGTGCAGCGAATTGGCGGTGGCCACGAACATGACCTCGGACAAATCGTAATCCACATCCAGGTAATGATCGTTGAAGGTATGGTTCTGTTCGGGATCCAGGACCTCCAGCAAGGCGCTGGTCGGATCGCCGCGGAAATCGCTGCTCATCTTGTCCACTTCATCGAGCATGAACACCGGGTTGTTGGCGCCGGCCTTTTTCAGCATCAGCATGATTTTGCCCGGCATCGATCCGATATAGGTCCGGCGATGGCCGCGGATCTCCGCTTCATCGCGCACTCCGCCTAAGCTCATGCGCACGAATTTCCGTTTGGAGGCGCGCGCGATGGAACGGCCAATCGAAGTTTTGCCGACGCCCGGCGGACCGACGAGACACAGGATCGGCCCCTTTAATTTGCCGACCAGCTTCTGCACCGCCAAATATTCCAGGATGCGTTCTTTGACTTTTTCCAGGCCGTAGTGATCCTCTTCCAGAATACGTTCGGCTTCGTCGATGTCGAAATTGTCCGGGGTTTTCTCAAACCAGGGCAAGGCGATGAGCGTTTCGATATAAGATCGCACCACCGCGGCCTCGGCGGACAACGGGCTCATCATCCGCAATTTTTTAAATTCAGCCACCGCTTTATCGACGGCTTCCTGGCTCATCTTTTTCTTTTTAATTCGCTCTTCCAGGTCGCGCAGTTCGGTTTTAAACTCGTCGTGTTCGCCCAACTCTTTTTGAATCGCGCGCATCTGTTCGGTGAGATATTGCTCTTTTTGCGCGGTCTCGAGCTGCTTCTTCACCCGGCTTTTAATCTTGCGCTCGACCTGCAGAATTTCGATCTCGGCCCGCAACAGTTCGAAAATTTTCTCCAGGCGCAGCGTCGGATCGAGGATTTCCAGCACTTCCTGCTTCTGCTCCAATTTGAGGGTCAAATAGGCGACCAGCGCATCCGCCAGGCGACCCGGATCCTCCAATTTGGAGATCAGCCCCACCTGGTCCTTGGGCAGTTTTTGGTCCATCTTGGCATAGGTCGAAAACAATTGTTGCACGCTTCGCATCAAGGCTTGAGTTTCGATGGAAACCGTTTCCGGCTCGGCCAACTGTTCGGCATAAACTAAAAAATAAGCTTCATGCGGCAGAAATTCGCGGATGCGCGCGCGGTATTTGCCTTCGACCAGGGCTTTCACCGTGCCGTCGGCCAAATGCAGCAATTGGATCACGTGGCCGATCGTGCCGACGCGAAATAGGTTTTCCTCTTCGGGCTCGTCGTCTTTCGGATCGATTTGCGCCGTCAGCAGGATTTTGCGGTCCTTGGCCATGGCCTCTTCCAGGGCGCTGATCGAACGCGGCCGTCCGACATAAAGCGGAATCAATAAGGAAGGGAAAACCACCAGATCGCGCAAGGGGAGCAGCGGCAATACGCTGCGCCGCCCTTCTTTTCCCGCGCCGGTGGAGTCGGACTGGTCCATCTCTTATCCTTCAGCGGCGGCCGGGGAGGTCAGGCCGGTTCCGCCTGCTTCTCGTACACCACCAATGGACTTTCGCGGGCGGAGATCACTTCTTCGTTTATTACGACCTCGCGAATGTTGTTTTGGCTGGGGACGTCATACATGATATCCAGCATGACTTCTTCCAGAATGGATCGCAAACCGCGGGCGCCCGACCGGCGCTTAATCGCTTCCCGCGCCACGGCGCGCAGCGCGCCTTCGGTAAAGGTCAGATTGACCTTTTCCATCTCGAACAGCTTGGCGTATTGGCGGGCGATGGCGTTCTTCGGTTCCGTCAGCACCTGAATCAGGGCGCTTTCATCCAGTTCGTGCAAAGTCACGATGACCGGCAAACGGCCGATGAATTCCGGGATCAGGCCGTATTTGAGCAGATCCTGCGGTTGTACTTTTTCCAGAATTTCGCCGACCTTCAATTCCTTGGCGCTTTTCGGGTTGGCGCCGAAACCCATGACGGATTTGCCGATGCGGCGCAGGATGATGTCTTCCAGGCCATGGAACGCGCCGCCGGCGATGAACAGAATATTGGTGGTGTCGATGTGTAAAAAATCCTGCTGCGGATGCTTGCGCCCGCCTTTCGGCGGCACGTGGGCGATGGTGCCTTCGATGATCTTGAGCAGCGCCTGCTGCACCCCTTCGCCGGAAACATCGCGGGTGATCGAGGGGCTGTCGGACTTGCGGCTGATTTTATCCACTTCGTCGATGTAAATGATGCCGCGCTTGGTTTTTTCGATGTCGAAGTCGGCGTTTTGCAGCAGCGCCAGAATGATATTTTCCACGTCCTCGCCGACGTAACCCGCTTCGGTCAAGGTGGTGGCGTCGGCGATGGCGAACGGCACCTTGAGGATTTTAGCCAGGGTTTGGGCCAATAAGGTTTTGCCGCAACCGGTGGGGCCGATCATCAGGATATTGCTTTTTTCGAGTTCCACCTCGCTACTGGCCTTGCCGAGGTAGTTCATCCGCTTGTAATGGTTGTGCACCGCCACGGACAGGGCCTTTTTGGCCTTCGGCTGGCCGATTACGTATTCATCGAGCGCGGTGCTGATTTCCCGCGGCTTGGGAATCTGGGTGCTGTCGAACTTCTCCTCGTCATGCTGGCTTTCTTCGGCGATGATATCGTTGCACAGTTCGATGCATTCGTCGCAAATATATACGCTGGGTCCGGCGATCAACTTGCGCACGTCGCGCTGGCTTTTGCCGCAGAAAGAGCAGTGCAGATTATGCGAGCCGTCCTGGTCGTTGCGCCGTTTCATCTCCTTATCCGTTCCGCGCCTCTCGCGCCGTGGTGCTTCGTTTTTCGATCACCTGATCTATTAAACCATAGTCCTTAGCCTGGAGCGGAGTCAAGAAGAAGTCCCGATCCGTATCTTTGGAGATCCGCTGGACATCCTGCCCGGTATGTTTGGCCAGGATTTCATTGATGGTGGCCCGGAGGCTTTGAATGTAGCGGGTATGAATTTCCAGATCGGTGGCCTGGCCGGAAAAGCCGCCCATGGGTTGATGCAGCACGATCCGGCTATGGGGCAGCGAAAAGCGCTTGCCCTTGGTTCCGGCCGCCAGCAGCATTGCCGCGATGGACGAGGCCTGCCCGACGCACAGGGTGCTGATCGGGCATTTTATGAATTGCATCGTGTCGTAAATGGCCATGCCGGCGCTGACCAGGCCTCCCGGACTGTTCAGGTATATGGAAATTTCCGCGTCCGGATCTTCGCTTTCCAAAAACAACAATTGACTGATCACCAGATTGGAAACGTTGTCATCGATGGGCAAACCCAACATGATGATCCGATCTTTCAGCAAGCGGCTGTAAATATCGTATGACCGCTCGCCGCGCGGCGTCTGTTCGATAACCATCGGAATCAACATATCCATGCCTTTCAAATTCCTTTAGCTTTTCTACCAATTACCGGCCGTTTCGTCAATTTCCTGTTCTTAAAGATATCGGCCGCCGATTGTCTGAACCTTAATAGAATGGTTTTGCGGTTGAAAGATCATTCAGCCTGCGAATCGGCTTTGTTCTTTTCCGGTTCGGAATTCGATGCGGTTTCAGTGGGTTGGATCGGTTCCTTGTCGATTATTTTGGCATTGGATAGTAGAAAATCGACGACCTTATCCTCCAGCAATCGTTCGCGCAAGGCATCGACCAGTTTTTCTTTTTGCACGTATGCGCTGATCTCCGCCACGGGTCGGCCTTGTTCGGTTGCCAGTCGCAGCAATTCATTTTCGAGATCCGCGTCCACTACTTCCAGCTTTTCGGCCTTGGCGACGGCTTCGATAATAAATGCGGTCTGCACGCCTTTTTTGGCCCTCTCGGCGACGTGTGACCGAAGTTTATCCTCCGCTTCCGCGCCCTGAGGCAAGGGCAAACCGGCCTGCGCGAGGCTCGACTTAAAACGCCGGGCCTCATATTCGATCTGCCGGTCTACCAAAGCCTGAGGCACCTCAATCGGGTGTTTTTCGACCAGGTGGTCCATCATTTGCTGGCGGATCTGATGCTTGCGGCGATCTTCGGCCGCGTACTGCAGGTCCTCATTCAATTTTTGCCGCAAGGCCTCGAGATTTTCGGCCATCCCGGTGTCCTTGGCGAATTCGTCATCCAGAACCGGAAGTTCCTTAATCAACAGGGCATTGAGCTTAATGGTGAATTCCACTGCCTTTCCCGCCAGTTCCTTATGAAAATAGTCGGCGGGGAAATTCAAGTTGACCACCTTGGTTTCGCCCTTGCTCATGCCGACGACGGCCTCTTCAAAACCCGGAATAAAGGTGTTGCGGCCCAATTCCATCATATGATTTTCGGCTTTGCCGCCTTTGAACGGCTGGCCGTCTTTTTTGCCTTCGAAATCGACGCGGACCAAGTCGCCGTTTTGCGCCACCGCGCGGTCTTCGATTTCTTTCGTGGTCGATAGGTTCTGCCGCAGATATTCCAACTGCGATTCGATCTCCTCCGGTTTCACCACCGCGGGTTCGACGGCGATTTCCATTCCTTTATATTCGCCTAACTCCACCTGCGGTTCGGTATCCATTATCGCAATCACGGTCAGCGAACCGTCTTCGTTGAACTGATCCTTTTCCAGTTCCGGGGCCCCCAGGATATTGATCTTGTTTTCTTCCAAAACCTTGGGCAGACGATCGGTCAGCAAATTGTTTTTAGTTTCCTGCTCGGCATAGTGGCCGAAGCGGCGCTTGAGCATGCCCATCGGGGCTTTGCCCGGCCGAAAACCCGGAATCGACGCTTCCCGCTGAAACTTTTTATAAACCTTTTCCATCTCCTTCTTCACCGTCTCCGCGTCGATGGTCAAGGTAATTTTGGTTCGCACCGCCCCGATTTTTTCAATTTCCACGCTCATGACATTCCTCAATAAAAGTTAGCCCATAAGCCCCCGGGCCTATTTTTCCGGTCGAAGGTTGCAGTTTATAACTTGATATCGCCGGATGGTCAACCAGCCTCGACGTTTCGGCGTCTTATGGTTAGACTCCGCCGTGGAACAAATGGGGAATCGATGATGGCCAATCCGTGCCGGCGTTGCGGTGAATGTCTGAGCCGCTGCATTTATTTGCGGCTGACCAGGGATGAAGCGGCCATCGAAATGCGCCGGCTGGACGAAGGCCGGCCGACGCCGCATCTCGACCGCAAATGCATTTCCTGCATGGCGTGTAATGCCTTTTGCCCACACGGGGCCGACCCCTATGATCGAATCCTGCATCACCTGTATGCGCGCTATCTGAGCCATGGCCTGCCTTCCCGCATGCGCTTTATGCTGCCTACCGAGGCCACCTCATTCCGCACCGAAGTGCTCAAGACCCTGCCCGCGGATGAAAAAGCCTTGGTGCAGCAGTGGGCTTCCAACGAGCCGCGCGGCGAAATGCTATACCCGAGCTGTAACTTGATCATCTCCTCTTTTCTAACTCAATCCGGCATCTTCGACGACCTGACCATCGCCGGTAGTCTCGAACTGTGCTGCGGCGAAATGTACTACCGCATGGGATTGTTCGATTTGACCCGCAGTTTCGCCGACCGGCTGACCGCCTATTACGCCGATAAGTCGATCAAGCGCATGATCTTCGTCTGTCCCGCCTGTTACAATATGTTCGCGCACATCCTGCCCGAGCAATTCGGCGCCCGGTTCGATTTCCCGAGGATCTTCTATCTCGACTACCTGCGGGAACGCATGGAACGCGGCGCGCTCACTTTTCCGGAGCCCTTATCCGGAAAAGTGGTGATTCACGACAGTTGCCAGGGGCGAGTATTGGGCCCCGAATTCATGGACCAGGTGCGGGATCTCCTGCGCCAAATCGGTTTAACACCGGTGGAAGCGCGCTATGCACGCGAGGAAGGGTTATGCTGCGGCATCGCCGCCGGCGCGCCGCGCCAGTCGGTCATGGATCTGGTCAAGGTTTCCACTTGGGCGCATAACGAGTATGGCCACAGCAGCGGCGAACAAGTCGCCACCTATTGCGCCGGCTGCTTCCTGACCCTCGGCGCCACGGGCATGCTTTTACCAGGCGGCCGGCCGGTGACGCATTTGTTGGCCTTGCTGGCCAAGGCCATGGGACGGCCGGTGGAAGATCGCCTTGATGCACGCGCGCGGGCCTTGCTGTTGGGGATCGTCCGCCATGCCCTGCCCCGTTATTTGTCATTTGATCGCTTTTGGATTAAATGAAACGCTAAATATTAGAAATCGTTTATTGGGCGGAGCCGAAATCCATGGAGCGCCTGACCGGCCAGGTACGGAAAATAATTTTCCATAACGAAGAGAGCGGCTTCGTCGTGGCCACCCTCGCACCGGACCGGCGCGGCGCCGTAATGACTATCGTCGGAATCATGCCTAGTCTGGCGCCGGGAATGACCATCGCCTGTACCGGCCGCTTCGAAAACGATGCGCAACACGGGCCGCAATTTAAAGTCGAAAGCTACGAACCCGTACAACCCAAAGATAAAGAAGTCATGGTGAGCTACCTGGGTTCGGGGCTGATCAAAGGCATCGGGCCCGTACTGGCGCGCGCCATTGTGGACTGCTTCGGCGACCGCACCTTCGCGGTGATCGAAGAAAATCCGCGCCGCCTGCGCGAGGTGCCGGGCATCGGCAAAAATAAGGCGGCCCAAATCATCGCCGCCTGGAAATCCGGGCAGGATCTACGCGAGATCAGCCTGCTGCTGGAGCAGGCCGGCGCCCCACGAAATCTGGCTTTGCGCATCGCCGCCAAATACGCCGAAAACGCCATGGAAATCGTCCGCTCTGACCCGTACCGGCTGGTGACTGACGTGCGGGGTATCGGATTCCTGACGGCCGACCGCATCGCGCGCCAATTAGGCATCGCGACGGAAGATCCGGCCCGCCTGCGCGCTGGACTGGAGCAAGCCCTATCCGCCATTGTGGAAGACGGTCACACCGTGGCGGAAATCGATGAAATTGTCCGGGCGGCGGCGAGCCTCTTAAATGTGCCGGAAGCCCTGGTTGACGCCCAGATCGAGCCACTGGTGGCCGGCGGGCGCGTCCGTCGCGAAGAGTTGAACGGCCGAGCGGCCCTTGCGCCCGCCGCACTGGCGGCGGCGGAAATCCGATTGGCGCAGGCCATTCTGGATATCGCCCGCGCGCGCAGCCGCTTCCGCAAAATCGATCATGAAAAGGCGAAGCGCTGGGTCGAGGATAAACTCGGCATCACGCTCACCGCCCGGCAGAGGGAAGCCATCGTCGCCGCCATCGATCACCGACTCAGCATCATCACCGGCGGACCCGGCACGGGGAAGACCACCATCGTGCGCGGCATCTGCGAGATCGGCGAAGCGATGAAACATACGGTGGCGCTGTGCGCGCCGACCGGCCGCGCCGCCAAACGCCTGGCCGAAGCGACCGGCCGCGAAGCCAAGACCGTGCATCGCCTGCTGGAAGTCGACCCGATCGACAAGAGTTTCATCCGCCGCGCCGACAACCCACTCGATGCCGATATCATCATCTGCGACGAAGCCAGCATGTTGGATGTGTACTTGGCCATGAGTCTGGCCGAAGCGATCGGCATGGGTGCGCACCTGGTTTTAGTGGGCGATATCGACCAATTGCCCAGCGTGGGACCGGGCAATGTGCTGGCCGACCTGATCGCCTCGCCGATCGCACAAACCACGCGGCTGGATCAGATCTTTCGCCAGGCGGCGCAAAGCCGGATCGTGGTCAATGCGCACTTGATCCAGGAAGGCCAGCTGCCCGGATTGGAAGGCGGAAAAGATTCCGATTTTTTCTTTTTAGCGGAAGAAGACCCGGTGGCCTTGCGGGAGTTGGTGGTGGACCTGGCCTCGCGGCGCCTGCCGAATAAATATGGTTTCGACCCGCTGCTCGATATCATGGTGCTGGCCCCCATGCACAAAGGCGAAATCGGCGTGGCGCGGTTGAATGAAGAATTGCGCGAACGGCTGAATCCCGACGGCCGCACCATGCATGCCGGAAATCGGATTTTCCGCGAAGGCGATAAGGTCATGCAAACCGCCAATGACTACGATCGCGAAATTTTTAACGGCGATCTGGGGCGCATCCTGCGCATCGACGGCGACGGGCGCGGGGTTATTGTCGATTTCGAAGGGCGGCCGGTTGAAGTCCGGGACAGCCAGCTCGACGACCTGATTCCGGCCTATGCGGTCAGCGTGCACAAGGCACAGGGTTCCGAGTATCCTTGTGTCATCGTTCCATTGCATACGCAGCACTACATCCTGCTGGCTCGCAACCTGCTTTATACTGCGGTGACCCGCGGCAGAAAATTGGTGGTATTGTGCGGTTCCGATCGGGCTTTAAAACGGGCAGTCCAAAATAATTCTGCCATGCAACGCAAGACTCTATTACAACGGCGGCTGGTTGAGGAAAAAGCGAATATTCTAGTCTAGGCGCCCAACAATCGGCCGGCCGGAATGACCTGATCGAAAAAGAATCCTATGGCCGACTCGATCGATCAGGCCTTCTTTTTGTAAACGTTTACCCCGACTTTTTCTTCGCGATCCGGAAGCATGATATTGCCTTCAGTGGTGGCCACGATGATCGTTTTACCCGAGGCGGAAGGGCCGAACTCTTTGGACAGATCGATTTTGATGGTCAGCAAGTTGCCGTCCACATTCATTTCGATATTCTTCATTCGGGAGTCTCCTTCAAATGAGGTCGAATTAATTATTTCTTTCAACCTATCGATCTAACTCGAATGAGTCAAGCCCATTTCCCGGTTCCCCAGTACTGTAAATTATTTTTTTACCGGTACTAAAAAAAACTTGACATTTTCCATCAACTTACCCTATATAGCTAATAACGCTATATGTTGTGGTATAACCTTACTTGAATATCAACATGTTGAAAAAAGCAGTCATCTTACTCTTGGTCCTCGGGTGTATGGTTTTAACGACCTCCGGCACTTCTTCCGCTCTGGGTTTGGGCGGGCTATCCTATAATATCGGCCCGTCATTTTCGATCGGCGCGGGCGTCGGTTTTTCAATGCGCGACACTTACGTCATCAAAAACGACGATTTCACCGACGAGATGTCTTCCAGCCGTTTTTTAATCAAAGCCGACGTGGCGCCGATTCCATATGTCGATATCTACGGCCTGTTCGGCGCCAGTGACCTGCGGATGGACAACGCCCCCTTTGAAGGCATTCTCGGGACGGCCTGGGGCGTGGGATTGCGCCCGCAAGTTTTTCCGCTGACTTTTATGAAAAGCCCGTTCAAGGTGGCTTTGGACGGCCAGTACGCCGAACTTCGCACCCGCGATAACGATATCCACGCGCGGCTTTCGGAAATTCAGGTCAGCGCCATCGTCTCTTACGTGATGAAAAGTCTGGCTCCTTACGGGGGCATTAAATACGATCATACGACTGTGCACTTTTCCGGTTCGGATAACGACATCGTCGGCGATATGGATTGGGGCGCATTTATCGGTTGCGATTACTTCGTGACGCCCAATGTCTTTTTCAATCTGGAACTTTCCATTTTCGCCGAAACGGCTTTCTATCTATCCACCGGCTATAAATTTTAGGACAGCGAATGAAACTTTTTTTGGATACGGCCAACCTCGATGAAATCCGGCAAGGCGTGGCCATGGGCCTGGTGGATGGCGTTACCACCAACCCCACCCTGCTGGCCAAAACCGGCAAAACCTTCGAGGAAGTGGCGCCGGAAATCACCAAGCTGGTTACCGGGCCGATCAGCCTCGAAGTGATCGCCGATGACGCCAAAGGCATGATTGCGGAAGGCCGGCACCTGGCCAAAATCGCCGACAACGTGGTCGTAAAAATCCCGATGACGCCCGAAGGCTTGGTCGCGGTTACCGCGCTGGCCGATGAGGGCATCCGCACCAACGTCACGCTGGTCTTCAGCGCGGTGCAGGCGATGTTGGCCGCCAAAGCCGGGGCCGGTTACGTCAGTCCCTTCGTCGGCCGGCTCGACGATATCGGCGAACCCGGCATGGACTTGATCAAAAACATTAAAATCATTTTCGACAACTACGGTTTCGACGCGGAAATAATCGTGGCCAGCGTGCGCAACCCGATTCACGTGTTGGAAGCGGCACTGATCGGCGCGGATGTGGCGACTGTGCCGTTCGGAGTTTTAAAACAGTTATTTACCCATCCTCTCACCGCTACGGGAATCGAGAAGTTTAAAGAGGACTTCTCAAAAATTCCCAAACGGTGACGGATACGCCTGACCATCATCCTTATTTGAGGGCCGTGATCCTTCCCCCCAAAACCCCATCACGGCCCACTTTTTTATCTACCGCTGGAGACTGTCTATTAATGACCAACAATTCCCCGCACTGAAGTACGGAGCTATTCTACATCGTGCCCGGGGCACGAGTGTTTGCTTAAACGTCCCCCAGGGACGTTATTAAATAGCCTAATGTTTCAACTCTGGGAGAAAATCGACAGTCTCCCCGCTCCGGGATCAAGATCCTCAATCGAGTTCAGGATGACATGCCAGTTCAGGCCGAATGACTCTTACTGCTCGGAAAAACTCACCACCCACGTCACATCCGGATGCTGCGTGGCTTTAGCAGTGCGGCCGGCGGCCGGCTCGACTTCAAAAGTCAGCGTGGCGAGCAACCCGTCGACGGAAAGATTTTGATCGACGATCTGGTAGCCGTTCGGCGCCGTGATATCGGCATGATCCGCGGTGAAGCCCTCAGGCACGTAGAACGTCAATTGATGCGTGAACGGCGCAAAGGCGGTCCCCGGCGCCCCTTCCTGAACGCCGGTCAGCGTCGCCTCATCGGCATTCCATTCAAGCGAACGAATTACCATGGCCCCGCCCAACACATGGCGATTGGTGCCGAGCAGTTGCGGGTGGTCCAGTTTCGGACGCAACGCCACCACCGCCGGTGTGCGCGCCGGCACCGTCAACGAGAATTGGCCGCTGACTTCGCCTAAAAATTCCTGGTTCCAGAATTCAAACGCCAAATAGGAAGCATCGGGATCGAGTCCGGCTTCCGCCAGATCAACGCGGATCTCGCGCGCCGCGTCCGCCATCAGGGGGAACATCGAAGAGGTTAAATCACGATTGATGCCCCAATTGAGCAAACCGATTACGTGATAGGGTTCGTCGAAATCGTCGACGGGTAGCGACCAGATCTCCGGAAATTCACGCGCGAACATATCCAACGGCCGGCCGGCGATGCCATACACCGGCAGCAGTCGGCGAAGGACATCCACCGCCTCCGACGACAGATCCACCAGACGGTCGCCCAGTTTGACCAAACCGCCTTGCAACGCGACGGATGTGACGAAGGTCTTCGACTCGTTCAGGGTCAACGGCGGAATATTCGGATCGGAATGGGCGCGGAAGAAAATCAGATCCGGGTGATTGATCCAAACGCGATTGTTGAGGTAGTAACGCCGCGCCGAGTCGCGGTACATCGGCTTGAGGCCCTGGTTATCCAGAAACGCCCACGGCACGTAAGGTGTTTCGGATTCCCCTTCCCACGCCGGCATCGTATCGAGGGTCAGGCGCGACGCATCGATCAACCCGTAATTCGGGCCCACGATCGCTACGTTTAAAAGAAATACATCCTCGCCCAGCGTGTCGCGAAGGAGTTTTATGCCCTCGCGGTAGAACTCGATGCGGGTGACGGTTTGATCTTCCCAATTTTGGGTCAGCATGGCCTGATAGGCAAAGTCGAGCTTCAACCACTGGATGCCCCAACCCAACAGCGTCTCCATCAAGGAAGTCAGATAATCTTGAACATCGGGATTAGAGAGATCCAGTTCGTGCGAGTCTCCGAATATGCCACCCAGAAACGGGTCGGAGAACCATTCCGGATGCTCCTGCACGATCTGCGCGTTCGCCTCGGCGCCGAACGCATTGATCCACAGGCCGGTTTGAAAACCCATCTGCTTGGCGCGCGCCATCAGCCACGCGATGCCGTTTTGATCGCCGTGGCTGGGAAACCTATCCTGGTTGACCTCCCAATCGCCGGTCATGATCTGCCAGCCGTCGTCCAATTGAAAATAGTTCATACCCCATTGGCGTAATTCGCGGTCGGCGAAATCCATGTTTTCCAGGATGATCTCTTCGTTGATGTCCTGCCCGTAGCCGCCCGAGCCGCTGCCGCCCGACCAGGAGTTCCAGCCGGCCGGCACGCCGATTTCCGGATGACGCTCCGGCCAAGTGGTGATATCGAGCCAGGCTCGAAGGCGGTCGGCATAAGTTTCCAGCGCCTCGAACGGCGTAGCTTGGCCGAAGTCGAGAATCATGACTTCCGAGGCCAGCGACGCGGTCTTATCCACCGACAACTCTTTGGCCGGATCGTATTCGCAGTCGGCTTGCAGCATTTGATGATGTTCGGTCAGCGACTTGGGGCCGCTGAAAATCACCGGCTGCGCCGTTTCAAAGGTCAGGAAGCCCAGGGAGAGGCTGCGATGGGTGGTCTGATTAAAGATCAGCGTGCTCCAATTCGAAATCACGCCGACTGTTCCGGGAAAAATCGGCACGGTGTAATCGAGGTAATTCAGAAAGCCGTTGGTCAGCACCCGCAGGTCTTCACTCTCGCCGAAATTAAAGGCTCCGGTCGGCGGATCGACAAACAGGGGATAGATGGCGCCGATTTTAGTCGGGGCTTTTGAAGTCGCC
>Ga0315277_10008171_pt1 | contig 13494 bp, 11 predicted proteins | sample YL17G05_15_MG_FD_203695 | JGI IMG/M metagenome (GOLD analysis project Ga0315277, IMG submission 203695) | Sediment microbial communities from Yellowstone Lake, YNP, Wyoming, USA - YL17G05_15 | ecosystem: Environmental > Aquatic > Freshwater > Lake > Sediment | place: USA: Wyoming | collected...
GTAGCGATACGCCTTGTCGGTGGGAACGCGCCCGGCAGAAACGTGCGGCTGGTAGAGAAACTCGCCGTTCTCAAGCTCGACCATGACGTTGCGGATGGTGGCCGAGCTCAACGGCTCGCGCAGATATTCGGCGACGGCCTTTGAGCCCACCGGCACGCCGCTCGAAACGAATAAACGCACGACGGCTCCGAGAATCTGTCCTTGCCGCTTTTCGAGTTTGCTATCGCCTTGCATTGCGAGACTAAGTCACGCTATTTCAAAGAATTAGAAGAACTTCCTATGATCATTGTAACGACCCTGGCTCTTCCTGTCAAGGAGTGCTAAAACCTGGCCGAGCTTCCTTGGAGTGAACCGGGTTCTGCTTACCCCTTCTCCCAGCAAGTCTCTGTTCACCGGTATTGCAGGAAGAGCGCCCCAGAAAGTCAGGGCCAAAACTGAACTTCCGTACTACAAATTGCCACCTCGCTGCTGCTCGCCTTGAAGGCTCCCTGCCCCTCTGCTATAGTTTCGCGGTTCTTAGAAAGTGTGAGAATCCGGCAGGCGGGTCTTCCGCTTCCCTGCCCATGTCATCAGGCCTGGAGGTTTTTCGCATGGCCCCACCGAGAGTTTACAAAAATTTCATCAATGGCGAATGGCTAGATTCGGTCAGCGGGCGGACATTTGAAAATCTCAACCCTGCCAATCGAACCGAACTCATCGGCATTTTTCAGAAGTCCAACGCACAAGACATCGACAACGCCATCGCCGCCGCGAAGCAAGCCTTCAAATCCTGGCGGCTGGTGCCGCCCCCCAAGCGCGGCGAAATTATTTTCCGTGCGGCGCGCCTGCTGGTTGAGCGCAAGGAGGAATTCGCGCAGCAAATGACGCGCGAGATGGGCAAAATCCTGATCGAGACTCGTGGCGACATTCAGGAAGCCATCGACATGACCTACTACATGGCGGGCGAAGGCCGCCGCCTGTTCGGCCAGACGACGACCTCGGAGCTGCCCAACAAATTCTGTATGACCGTGCGCGCACCCCTCGGCGTCTGCACCATGATTACGCCGTGGAATTTCCCCATGGCGATTCCCTCCTGGAAAGTCATGCCCGCGCTGATCTGTGGCAACACAGTGGTGATGAAGCCCGCCACCGACACGCCGCTCTCGATGCTCAACCTGGCGAAAGTGCTCGAGGAAGCCGGCATCCCGCGAGGCGTAGTGAACTACGTCACCGGCGGCGGAGGCGAGGTCGGCGACCGCTTGATGACCCACGAGGACGTCAAGGTGGTTTCGTTCACCGGCTCGACCGAAATCGGCCGCCGAGTTTCCGAGGCTTGCTCGCATACTTTCAAGCATTGCTGCCTGGAAATGGGCGGGAAGAATTGCATCATCGTCATGGATGATGCCAATCTCGATCTCGCCGTCGAAGGCGCGCTCTGGGGAGGTTTTGGAACCACGGGCCAGCGCTGCACCGCCGCCAGCCGCGTTGCCTGCCACAAGAAGGTTTACAAGGAATTCACCGGGCGCTTCGTCGAGCGCGCACGGGCGCTCAAAGTCGGCAACGGCCTCGATCCGACTGTCCAGATGGGCCCGTGCGTCAATCAGGGCCAACTGAAAACCGTCGAAGAGTACGTCGAGATCGGCAAAAACGAAGGCGCAAAGCTGCTTTGCGGCGGACATCGCCTGACCGGCGGCGAGTACGACTGCGGCTGGTTCCACGCGCCGACGATCTTTGGCGACTGCGATCCCAAGATGCGCATCTCGCAGGAGGAAATCTTCGGCCCGGTGGTTTCCGTGATTCCGTTCAACACACTCGAAGAAGCGATTGAGATCAATAACGGCGTCGTTTACGGCCTCTCGTCTTCCCTCTACACGCGGAACCTGAACCTCGCCTATCGGGCAATGCGCGACCTCGATACCGGCATCGTTTACGTCAACGCGCCCACCATCGGAGCGGAGACTCACCTGCCCTTCGGCGGAACCAAGCAGACCGGCAACGGCCACCGCGAAGCCGCCGTCACGGCGCTCGATTTCTATTCCGAGTGGAAGACGGTGTACGTCGATTACAGCGACAAGCTGCAGCGGGCACAAATTGATACGTAGCAAAGCAGGAGTCAGAAGTCCGGAGTCAGAATTCAGAAGGAAATCCTCAGCCTTCAGCCATCAGCAAGCAGGGTTGTGGTGCCTGTTGGCTGCCGCCCAACTGGGGGGACGGTCCGTGGGCTGAAGGCACAAGGCACCTGAGGACCGCAGCCAGCCAACCGCTAGGGGCTCTTCCGGCACGTCCAAATTTAGCTTCGCTTCTTTTCCACGAATTTCTAACTTATTCATTCTAAATAACATTCTAGCTTCGCAGAATTTAAACTATTTGTTGATTCTAAAGGACATTCTAGCTTCGCTTTGTCCCAAAAATTGTAACACGCTGATTCTAGTGGCGATTCTAGCTTTGCTTTTTCCTATATATAAGGGGCCGCGACTCCGCGACGCAATTCCGCGCCTTCGTCCAAGAGGAAAAACACACGACTCGCCCGCCGTGGCACGCTTCACAGAATGCGATCTCGCACTGGCCCTCCGCACAAAGCGACCGGCGACCCGCCAGCCGCCCTGGCCCCTCTTCAGCACACTAGTCTAGCAAACTTGACCACAACAGTCAAGCAAGTGTTTTGACTTGGTGTTGTGGCGCAGCCGAATGACCGCAAACCTAGAAGACGGGTCTGCGTTCCTTGCTCACACGAAAGGCCGCAGACCTACAGAACAGATCTGCGCCAGCCTCGGGCAAGTTCCTAATAGGGATTCCCGTAAGCGTTGACAACCCGGTACGGGTTTCCTCCCATGGTGTTAATTGAGTTGAAGGTTGAATAGTGCATCTGCATCGAGAAATTCATCATGTTCGTGAAGCTCTGGTGTTGCATCTGGGATTCGCGCATGATTTCCGCCGCTGTCTTAGATCCCTTGCTCGGGTTTGCGCCCGGCTGAGCGCTAGGAGCCGCAGCCTGGGTCTGGGTACCGAGCAAGCTCTGCTTCCAGGTCTGGCGATACTGTGTTTTTTGCGCCTCGGGGACGGTGGGCCACCAGACGCGCAGGGCCGCGGCCAAGCGCGGCATCTGGTCAATCTGCTTACGCTGGGCGTCGGAAAGGCTCGCATAGCCCTGGGAAATCCCCTGCGCCCACTGGTCGCGGATTTCAGCCGTCAAAGGAGGGAGCGGGCGGCCAGTCGCCTCGGTCAGCATAAAGTAAGTGACTTCCACGTAGGCATCGGTCATCTGCCGCGTCAGGGGCGGATTGCCAGCGGCGATGGGCTTGTGCGAGGCGTCGTAGATGGCCACCATCGACCGGGTGATTTGGCTGCCCGTCGCGTCTGCCGAGCCCTTGCGCAATTCCGCCAGGTTCGCGGGCAGCGCCTCCTGGCGGACGAGTTGTTGCTGTTCGGGCGGCATGTGCTTGATCTTTTCGTAGGCCTCCGCAAGGTCCAGCGCGCCCTTGACGTCTTCCTGGTTGTGCTTCTGCCAGCACCCCACCAGATAGCGCTCGAAGAGCACTTTCTGTTCGCTGGTGATGGGAGTTTCGAACAACCAGGCGAAGTACCAGGCAACTCGGTCCAGGACCTGCTGGGTGAGCGGCGGGTTCCCCTCGACCAGCACCCGGTTGCCGCCCGAGGGGGCCAGCCCGTTCGGTGCAAGGTCGGAGATACCACCCGCAGCGCTCGGGCCCGGCGTTTCGGCTGATATGCTGTCGACCGCCCCACTTCCGTCAGCCGCAGAAGGCCTCGCGCCTTGGAGCGCAGCGATCAAAGTCGCAGCCGGGGCTGCGTCCGGAGGATTGAACCGGTACGGCCTGCCTGTCTGGACGTCTATATCGCTCGGCAACAACCAGAAGTGATATGTCAATCGGTTGAACTTTATTTCTAGGGCATTAAGCGTCTGATTATAGCGGCTCCATGGCCCGACCGCAACCAGATCGGAGCGCTTGACCTCAAAGGCGTGACGACTGTCACGCGGGGGCTGAACCACCTCGTAGCGCACCGTGTCGGGTGTGAGGTAAAGAAAACCCAGGCACCAGGAGGCGGCGTGCTCGTGTGCCACGGGAAAGCGCTGCGCTTTGCCCGGCCCGGTGGCCTGCAAGCCGGAACCGCCAGGCGAGGGGCGGGCCGTGCGCTCCGCCAATAGAGTCAACACGGAAAGCGCCATCGCCAACCAGCGAAGAGTCAACCGAACGCGTCGCGGTGTGCTCATGAACTTACCTCCATTCGCAGGTGGCGCATACATGGCGCATTATGCCATGTATGCGTGTCGAAGGGTCGATATCAAAGGATTGGCGGCGGTGGGGACATCCGTCAGCCGACGGACTCCAGCAGGCAGTTCCCGACTGCTTTCTGCCTACTGTTGTTGTGGAGTTGGGGAACCAGATTCCGGCTGGTGGGGCGGTGGGGCGCCGGCTTGTGCCGTGGAGTCCAGTTCGTCGGGCAGCGGATGCGGGCCGAGGCCGAGCTTCATGAGGGATTTAGCTTCTGGCAGGCCGGTGCCGGGAAAGCCATGGTCCTGCTGAAAACGTAGCATGGCGGTCCGCGTCGGATCATCCCACTTGCCATTGGGTTCCTGGCTGAAGTAGCCGGCCCGGGCAAGCGCCCCCTGGATTTCACTGATGCGTTCGGGCTGGAGCTTAAGCCGCGCCAGACGGTAGCGGAACGGTTGCGGCCGCGTTCGCCGCGGGTTGTAGGACGACTTGCGCCACGTCGGCGCCGAGCGGGATTTCACCGCGGATTTCTTGGCGGTTGTGGATTTCGCCGCAGGCTTCTTGGCGACCGCCAGCTTAGGCAGGGGCTTCTTTTCCGTGGCGCTCGCGGCATGCGAAGCCACCGAAAAGAGAAACACTGCCGCCCCCAGGAGGGCGATCAGAGTCTTCCTTTGCAGCGCGGTCAGCGTGGTTGCTGGCACAGCCTCCTCATGGCAGACGGTCAGCAAGATAGAGTGTCGTGAACGCGCGTTGGGTGCGGCGCGCCACGAAAAAGAGCACATCGCTCCCGGATTTGAGCTGGCTCTGCAGGCGCGAGAAATCTTCCGTAGAGTGAACCGCCTGGTGGTTCACCGCCAGGATCACGTCGCCGCGCTGCAGTCCCACGTCCTGGGCAAAACCGCCGGCCTTCACCTCGCTGACCAGAACGCCCTGCGGACTGCCCAAGTGCAACTGGCCGGCGAGCTCGTCAGCCTGCTCGCGCGTCAGGTTGCGCACGGAGATTCCCACGATGCCGCCGGCCTGCTCGCCGGATTCCTCGTCCTCTCCTTCGGAGCCGGAGTCGTCCCGCAGCCGGCTGATGATCTTGCTGCGGTCGCCCACTTCAATGTCCACCGACATTGGCTGCTTTTCGCGCAGGACCTCCAGCTTGAGCTTCTTGCCCACTTCGGTCTCGGAGACAATCGCCACGAGCTCGTCGCCGTTGCGGATGGACTTGCCATTCACCGAGGTGATGACGTCGCCGCGCTTGACGCCCGCGCGGTCGGCGGGGCCGCCGGCTTCAACGTTCTCGACGACCACGCCGTGGTCGGCGCCGAACATCCGCAGCTTGACGGGGTTGTTCTGATTCAGAAACGTCACGCCGATCGCCCCCCGGCGAACGCTGCCGGAAGAGATCAGCGAGTTGTAGACCTTGCGCGCCGTGTTGGAGGGGATGGCAAAGCCCACGCCGTCATACGTTCCGCGGTTGGTGGCAATGGCCGTGTTGATGCCCACAATCTGCCCGGCCATATTCACCAGCGGGCCGCCGCTGTTGCCCGGGTTGATGGCGGCGTCGGTCTGAAGGAAGCGCTTGAACTGGCCCTCCGGGCCGCCTTCGATGTCACGCCCCTTGGCGCTGACAATTCCGGCGGTGACGGTGGAGTCGAGCCCGAACGGGCTGCCGATCGCCAGCACCCAGTCGCCCACGCGCATCGAATCCGAGTCGCCAAATTGCGCGAAGGGCACCGGCTTGCCAGCTTCGATCTTGATGACGGCCAGGTCGGTGTCACGGTCCTTGCCGACGACCTTGGCCTCGTAACCCTTGGGGTTGCCGTCGTCGCCGTGGAGCTGCACGCGGATGCGGTCCACGGGCTTGTCTTCCCCACCCCGCATGATAACGTGATAGTTCGTCATGATGTAGCCGTTCTTGTCGAGAATGACCCCTGAGCCGAGGCTGGATTGCGGGATCTCGGCCCCTCCTTGTCCTTCCGGACCAAATTGGAAGAATCGGTCGAAGAAGTCGCCGAAGGGCGAGTCCTCCGGTGTGTGGTAGCGCCGACGCGAGATTTTCACCGTCGATTCCGTGTTGATGTTGACCACCGCCGGTTCAAGCTCGTCGGCAATCTTGGAGAAAGAATTCGAAAGCTCGGCGGGAGAAGGGGCCGGCAAGGGCGTAGCGTCCGGAGCCACGGCCGCGACTTTCGCGGCGCGGACTCCATTCGAAACCAGCGTGCCAATAAAGATTCCGATCCCCAGTGTTGCCGCCACAACCACGGCGGGTAAAATACGTCGTCCGTTCATGCTCATTCTCAAGTCACCCCAAAAGGTCTTTGGCCGGCCTGCCGCCAGTCGCACCCGATTTCATTATACACTCGTTAGACGCTCGCACGACACGGCAAGATAGCAGCGCGAGCCAAATGCCCTCGGCGCGCGCCGATTCACGAGTTAACCTCGCGTTCACTTTGCGCGATGTCATTTTCAGCCTGTTTGTGGGCGTGCTTCGCTTCAGCTTTAGCTTTCACGTCCGGCCGAAGGTCGTGGATGGCCTTGCCCAGGCTCTCGCCGTCGGGTCCCGTCATTTTCGCTTTCAACTGGTCAAACGGTATTCCCAGGTTGTTCGCGACGTGAACTGCCGCGATGAACTGCCCGAGGTTCTTGAATCCGGCCGCCGCCTGCTGAATGTCAGTGCCGGCCGGCAACAACGACTGGAGCCTGGAAGCTAGTTTGGTGTTTTGCGTGAGCAACTCTCCTGGTGTCTTTCTTCCGCTCCAGACGTCGCTGTTCCTGCCATGATCCATACCGGACGCTCTCCGGTCTCCGCCCATTCCTGACGTGTCAGGACGACCCGTCGAGCCGTGCCCCGTGCTGGCTCCAGCGCCCATGCCGCCCATACCTGCTCCGCCGCCCATCCCGCCGCCGTGCCCACCGCGCTGCGCGAAGAGAGGAATGCCCCCCAAGAACAGCAGCACCACGAACGTCGTAACAAAAGTCACTGAGCGTTTCATATGTTGAACCCTCTATGTTCCCGTTGTAGGTGCGGGGACGATTCAGATCCGCTTTCTCCGGGCACATACGCCCATTGAAAAGCGCAGGAGAATCGTATCTTGGCAAGGCGCTCCGCCCCGGCCTTTCCCGCCCCGTGCAACTCCTTAGTTCGATGAGAAGTCGCCGGTCGACAGTTGCTTGGCGTGTAACTGCTTCGCGCCCAGGAGCTTCCGGAGGCCTGCGGCCGAGGCGTTTTCCCTGCGTCGCTTGACTTAGGTCAGAACTGCAAAGTGCCGCTAACCTTCCACCGGCGACGGTGGTGTGCCGCTCCAGATCTCTGAAACCACCATGCCGACGAAAATCAGCGCCGCCCCCAGGAACACCTTGCCGCCGAATCGCTCGCCTAACACGATTCTGGAAGTGAGGGCCGCAAAAGCCGGCTCGAGTGCAAAGATCAAGGCGGTGTGCGCTGGGGGAGTGAACTGTTGCCCCCAGTTCTGCACCGAGAATGCAAAGGCAGTGGGCAGGATGGCCGTCACCACCAGCGCGGCGCCGAGACCGGTAGTCCAATGGAATCTTAGATTGGGGACCAGAGGAAGGCTGAGGATTGCCAGCAATCCCACGGTCAGAATCTGCACAGGAACCAAATGGCGAAATGAAAAACGCCGCGTATAGCCGCCCACTAGAACAATGTGGACGGCGAAAGAAGTTGCGGCAACGAGGGTCAGGACATCTCCACGATTGACGGCGGCGAGCCCCGAGGGCAGCACCAGAAAATAAATCCCGGCCAGGCCGAACAGTGCGCCTACGATCGCTGCTGCGCGCAGCCGAAAACCGTGCAGCGCTTGGATGACCGGCACGAGGATCACTGAAGATGCGGTGATGAACGCCGACTTGGAGGGCGTGGTGTAAACCAACCCGGTGGTTTGCAGGACATAGCCGGCGAAGAGAAACAGCCCGAGAATGAGGCCCGGTCCGAGCGCCTGGCGAGCGACCGACCCGCGGCTCACCACCAGGAAAAGAAGCACGCCGGCCAGCGTGAAGCGCACGGCGATGAAGGGCAGCGGCGCGGCGTCGCGCAACGCCTCCTTCACGACGACGAACGTCGAGCCCCAGATCATGGCGACGAATACCAGCAGGGCTTCGGCTTTGGCGCGTGTGCTCAAGTCAGAGGGCTCCGGGCAAGCTGGCGGCTCATGGCCGCCAGCGTTAAATATCGTTGCCGATGTCTTACTGGAGAACTTGCTTAGACTGCGAACGACGAGACTCTATTCTTCGGGGAAGCAACGGTCTTGTCAATTCTGAACTGCGACGAATCCAGGCGCGGGCAAGAGGAACTCGACCAAGGCTGCGTGCCGAAAGCTGACGGCTGAGCGCTATCGGCTGTATTGGTTGCAGATTTCCAGTATTTCCGCGTCCGTCAGCAGCCAGTCAGACTGCTTGGCGGGGGTTATGAAGCCGTGAACTTGGCTATGCGAATTCATAAACCGGCGTTTCGATCATGCGGTCTGGAGTCCGCGTCGTCGAAACTGTCTTTTGGAGCCGTTCGACAACTTCCGGAGTCAGAGTGGTTTCACCACACCGATTACAGACGATCGCCGGCACGTGCTCGACCACTACGAACCTGTCTCGGATCGAAAGGCTGTATCGGATCAGTTTATCTTCTCGTTCCCCGGTTCCGCACACTTCACACTTCACGTCCGCCTCCTAACTCTCAATTCACGCCACTCCGCCACATCCGGCTCATAGACTGTGATGATTTTAACCCTTTCCCGCGTGGCGTGGGTACATTGAATGTGGAGAGGCCTGCCTTGCGCTGTGACTCCTAAGATCAAGCAACTCGGCCCGTATTTGTCAGTTGGGTAGTCTTCTATGATCTCCCCAGAAACCACCGCCTCCTCGATTTCCCTCCGCGTGATCCCCTTCAATACGCTCTGATCTACAGCGTGCAGTGAATACTCGTATTTCCCTGAACGAAATTTCGCCTTAATCTCCTCGATCATTTGGAGTCCAAAGAGGTGGATGCAAGCGCTAGAAGCTCAGTCTCGCTCAACAAGCGGTCAGACCGCTTGGCGCACGCGAGGATTTTTTCCACCAACTCATCACTGGCCGTGATGCCACGTCTTTCCAGCCAGAAGATCACGTTCGATTTTCCGCTCATGGGGCCGATTTCGATTCGCTGGTCGATCCCGAACCAGTGCGATGGGACGCCGGAATAGACCTGGTTGGCCAGCTCGGCGTCGTCTTTGCGGAACGCCTTGATGACGGCCGCGGCGTGCACGCCGGTGGCGGTCCGAAACGCATCCGCACCGACCACAGGATAGTTGGGCGGGATCGGGACGCCCACGGCTTCCGAGACCAGCGCGCAATACTCCTTGAGCTTGCGTAAGTCACGGTCGATGGCGCCCAGCAATCTCAGGTTAACCAGCATCTGATCCATGGGGGTGTTGCCGACGCGCTCGCCGATGCCCAGGGCTGTCGCGTGCACCTGGTCGGCTCCGGCCTCAAAGGCCGCGAGCGAATTGGCTACCGCCAGGCCGCGGTCCGAGTGCCCGTGCCAGTCCACGCGGATGTTTTCGCCCGTCGGCTGAACGACTTCTTCGCGAATGAAGCGCAGCAGCGCATGGACGCCCCGGGGCGTAGCGTGCCCAACCGTGTCGCACACCACGATGGCGCGCGCTCCGCACTCGATGGCCGTGGTATAGAGCTTCTTGATGACTTGCGGGCGGGCGCGCGTGGTGTCTTCGGTGACATACATGACGGGCAGGCCGAGGCCGCGCGCGTACTTCACAGCATGTTCCGTGGTGCGCAGCAGGAAGTCGAGCGTCCAATCCTCGGCATACTGGCGAATGGGGCTTGAGCCGATGAATGTTGCAGCCTCGATCTCGACGCCGGTGGCTTGAACCACTTCAGCAATCGGCCGGATGTCGGATTCCGTGGTCCGTGCGGCACAGTTGGGCCGGATGCGCAACTTGGCCGCGGCAATTTCCTGCGCCAGGCGAAGCACGTCCGCTTTGGCTCGCTCGCCGGCTCCCGGCAGGCCCAGGTCAGCCGAGTCGATGGCCAGTTCTTCCATCAGGTGGAGAATCAGGATTTTCTTTTCGATGGGAGGATCAAGGACGGAAGGTGATTGCAAGCCGTCACGCAGCGTCTCGTCGTCGAGCATCGGCCGGCCGCGGGTCTGCAGTTGCGGCCCTTCCTGGCTATTCCAATCGTAGATAAGATCGCTGGTGAGGCCCATGCGGCAAGGCTTGCACGCGTTAGTCGCGGCCGAGGCTGCCGGTCCCGCCTACCGGCCCCGGAGGACCGTGTCGCCCAGGATGTTGACCGAGCGCTTCTCGTACTTGAGGCCGGCGCTCGAATCGTCGCCAGGAGCAGGACGATAAACCGTATGGCAGCGCTCGCAGCGGTAGATGTCGGCGCTCTTCCCGATTGCCCGGGTGGCTTCCTCAGAAGGTGCGGTCCAGCGCTTGAGATGGCCGACGCAGAACTTCCCTTTCTCATCCTTCTCGTCGCAGGCCCGCTGGCCGGGTTTCTTCTCTTTGATTTTCAGTGCATCTGTGCTCAACGTGATTCCTCGCTGGCTGTCAGTTGTCAGTGGTTAGCTCTCAGCGGTCAGCCCTCAGCCACAAGCATAGCAATTCGGGCAGTCAGGTCTTGCACGGACCTTCGGACGGCCGCCCATTCATTCTACTCAAACCATTGCGAGAAGTCCAAAATGCAGACAACCAACGACGAACAACCCACAACGGACAACCGACGACGAGCAACGGACTAGTATCTAATACTCAACCTTCACCAAACACAACCCCTGCGCGGGCGCGGTGGGCCCTGCCAGCGTCCGGTCGCGCGCCGCGAGGATGCGAGTAACATCGGCTGGCACGAGTTTGCCCCGCCCGACTTCCATCAGTGTCCCGACGATGTTTCGGACCATATGATGGAGGAATCCGGTCCCGCGGACTTCGTAAAGCAGCATGGACGTCGTTGGCCGCCGGATCAACCGAGAGGAGAAGATTTTCCGCACCATCCCTCTGCTTTGCCATCCGCCCGCTGTTGGCTTGTCTTTTTCTGCCTGTCCCCCTTCCGGCATTCTGACGTCTGTCCGTCGGCTGACGGACTGAATCCTGACTTCTTTCTCCTCAACCGTCTCCTCCTCGCTGGAAGCTGCGGCGAACGAGGTGAAGTCGTGCTCGCCTTCGACCAGCCGAGCACCCTCGGCCATGGCAGCGTAGTTCAGCGGGAGCGGATGATGGCAAACAAACCGCCACAGGAAAGGAGAACAGATCGGGGCCTGCAAAATGCGGTAGCGGTATGTCTTGGATCGGACGTCGTAGCGGGCGTGGAAGCTCGCCGGGACTTCGCGTGCCGCCTTGATTCGCACAGTGGGAGGCACGAGATTGTTGAGTGCCTTGACGAGGTTTTCGCAGGGGATGGGGCAGGCGGTCTTGAAGTTTGCCACCTGGCTCAGGGCGTGGACGCCGGCATCGGTCCGGCCGGAGCCCCAGAGATGTGCCGGCGCGCCCGTAACCCTCTCGATGGCGGTTTCGACGCAGGCTTGGATGGTGGGGAGGCCCGGCTGCCGCTGCCAGCCGTGGAAGTCGGTCCCATCGTAAGCAACTGTCAGGCAGATGTTTCGCAATTCCCGGCCACCGCAAAAAGACAACCACCCGGAGTTAATACGCCAGCCCGTCGATTGTCAAGGCACAGGTTGGGGCGGCCAACTAAGTGTCCGCTTCCGGCCACTCGAATCCCATTATCGAACACTCAGGGCAAAAAGACCATGAGACCCGTTAATGCTATCCTAGCAGTTTCAAGCACTTAGCGAGCATGGGAAGTGGCAGTTCAACTGCACATTCAGGCATGGGTTTTTCCTTCTGGCGAGGCGACGGGTTGTGCGCTGAACCAATCGGGATTAATGGCCCGTGGGCGGCTGATCGCTGAGCCCTAGCAGCCTCGAAGAAAGTGAGGTCTCCCGTGGGAACACTGATCCAGGACATTCGCTTTGGCCTGCGTGTGCTGGCCAAGAACCCCGGCTTCACCGTCGTGGCCGTGCTCACGCTGGCTTTAGGCATCGGCGCCAACACGGCCATTTTCAGCGTGGTCAGGGCCGTACTCCTCCGGCCGCTCCCCTACAAGGATCCAGACCGGGTCGTGCTCCTTACAGAGAACAACCCAAAGTGGGGCGTAACCTTTTTTGCGGTTTCCCCCGCCGATTTTATCGACTGGCAAAAGCAGAATACGGTTTTCCAGGCCATGGCCGCCTACACAAGTAGGGGTGACCTGACGCTGAGCGGCGAGGGGGAGGCCGCGCAGCTTCGTGGGATGAGGGTTTCGGCAAGCTTTTTCTCTCTCCTTGGCGTACAGCCAAGGCTTGGGCGAACTTTTCTCCCCACCGAAGACCAGCCGGGTATTGACAACGTAGTCGTCTTGAGTCACCGCCTGTGGGAACGGCGTTACGGAGCCGATGTGGGGATTATCGGTCGAAAGCTGACGGTACGCGGCGACGTTTGCACGGTTATTGGCGTCATGCCCAGCAGTTTTCGATTTCTTAGTCCCTTTGACCCAACTGAAGAAAACGATGTCTGGCTGCCTAATCCTTTCAAAGACGACCCACCCACCGAACGCTCGGCAAAGCTGTTGTTGGCCGTGGCACGCCTGAAGCCGGGCGTATCCATCGAGCAAGCGCAGAGCGAAATGGACGTGATCGCTCAGCGTCTTGCGCGGGCCTATCCCGAATCGAACGAGGGCCTGGGAGTGAATGTCCACCGCCTGCAAGATGACCTCTTGGTCGCGACTTACGAGAGTGGTCCGAAGGCTAGGCAATCTCTCCTGTTGCTCATGGGGGCGGTAGGTTTTGTGCTCCTGATAGCCTGCGCGAACGTTTCAGGCTTGCTTATGACACGGGCTCTTAGCCGTCAAAAGGAAATGGCAGTTCGCGCTGCCGTCGGAGCAGGACGACTGCGCCTGGTCCGACAACTACTCACAGAAAGCCTGCTGCTTGGCTTGCTGAGCGCGGGCCTGGGCATTCTTGTAGCGCACTGGTCTCTTGCGGCGCTGATTACCCTCAGTCCAGCCAAGATCGCTCGTCTAGATGAAGCCAGCGTCGATCGCGGCGTCCTTGCTTTTGCGGCGCTCGTTTCAGTCCTTTCGGCCCTGCTCTTTGGCCTTGCGCCCGCGATGCTTTTTTCCAAACCGGACCTGAACCGCGCACTGAAAGAGGCCGGCATCCAGACTTCGCCCGGCGGGTGGCAACAGCGCTTCCGGAGCTTGCTCGTGGTCGGGGAAATCGGCATGGCCCTCGTGCTGCTGGTTGGGGCGG
>Ga0315277_10008172_pt1 | contig 13492 bp, 10 predicted proteins | sample YL17G05_15_MG_FD_203695 | JGI IMG/M metagenome (GOLD analysis project Ga0315277, IMG submission 203695) | Sediment microbial communities from Yellowstone Lake, YNP, Wyoming, USA - YL17G05_15 | ecosystem: Environmental > Aquatic > Freshwater > Lake > Sediment | place: USA: Wyoming | collected...
TAATAGGTCAGAAAATCCTGTATGATCGCACGAACCACCTCCCCGTTCGTGTGGAAACGCGCAGCATGCATTCGCACGAAATACACACACGCGGAGATAACCAACACGAAGGCCAAAAGGATCAGTAGCGACACCTTTCGACGCCAGGTTTTCTTCCGCTTTGCTTGAACAACTTGTGACATTAGCCGGCTATCCCTATTCGCTTCTTACCCTGCTGGTACTACGGGCATAAAGGAATCCACCAGTTTCCTGCTTTTCCTAGCAGGATCACAGTGCTTAGGAGTGAATGAGGGACACATCCCAGTAGCCGTGTCCCGTCTTCGCCCTGCGTCTTCTGAGCGCCTTCACCCGCCCGTCCGGAAGCGCCTCCATACTTTGCACAAAGGCATTGCCCCCCGCCGGGCGGGGCACGGCACGGCTCGGGCAGTTTTTCCCATGGCACGAAGTCTATGGGTCCCCAAAGGCGGCGCGTCAAGAGAAACATGGGCGCTGTCCTCGCATTCCTCTCCAGCAGAGCATATCTGCCCCTATTTACGGGTCATTCTCCCGTCACGCTACCGGTACAGATACTATCCGAAGACTGTCGACGGAGATCGTACCGCCAAATGCTGCCTTCCCGCCATCCCACTCTCCAATGAAAAACCACGAGTCAGCGGGTTTTTCTCGCGTGAAAGCCAAGAGGCTGTCGTTTTCGCGGTCGGAACAGAGGCCGTAAGTCTGCGCCCACGCGAGCACCGCACCACCAGCTATCTCATTGGTATAAGGGGGTCCGTACACGCCTATTCCTTCCGGCATGGGCTTTGGGACGAATTCTTCGATCGTCTTCTCAGTCATGCCGTCCTTCATGATTTGCACGCCGTTAACCGCCAACGTCTTGCGGTTTACGGTGCCCCGGCCCAGAGGGGTAATGGCAATCGTCGCTTGTGTCACCCTGATGACTCGGAACCGGTAGACTTCCGGCTTGTCTTCGGCAATAACCACAAAAACCTCCTGCTTGCGAATGCTCCCCTGTCCATGCTTGAGCGCGGCGGTGAGCACCCTGTCTCCGAGCACGTCCTTGTCAGCCTCCGACAGGCCTCTGCCCTCGGGCTCTTTGGTGCCGGCAGGAGCAGGTGGGGCCGCCGTGATATCCGACTGCGTGCTGCCGAGCGGCCTTTCGGCACGCTTCCTCTCACCTTCTTTTGTCGATATGGCGCGCTTGTCGCCGTCGGAACCCGCCTTCTTCGGAACGTCACCAATGTATGCGTCCGCCCACGCAAGAACCTTTTCGAACTCGAGTGGATTGAGCGGCGGCCCCAGGTCTTCACGAGCAAAACCTGCCAGCCCATAGGCTGCGTTATGTTTCACATTTTCATCGGGGTCGTCTCTTAGCGCGTCACGCATGATGGGCACGGACCCGGGAGTTGCGTTTTGAAGGGCATTCATCAGGATGGCCCGTGTCTGCGGATCCTTCTCGGTCTTCATTGCTGACGCTGCTTGCTTAAGGACTTCGGCGTCGGCGACTATCCTCACCGGGTCCGATTTCACCGCCGAGATGGTTCCTTTCCAGACGCTTGTGCGGCCTGGAATCTCTGCCTCTTCGCTCGAATACTCGACCGACCATCTGATCACGCCTGGGGCCATGACGTTACAACGAAAGGCGACGCCGTAATATGCATTCGGTTCCAGGAGAACTACATTGTCTTGCGGGTCCGCAAATTCGCTCTGAATCATACGCATGCCGATAGGCCCTATGCGGTCCGGTGGCAGATGTTGCGGTCCGACTGATCGGTCAGGAACGAAGTCGGTCACCACCGCGGCGAATCCGTGCTTGTAAAGACGCTGCGGTTCGATGGTGACGTTATGAATCTCGACGCAGACAACGGTATCTTCAAGGCCTAAAGGGACCTCTCCCTTCTCGATCCGAAGCTCCATGACGAACGGACCGACACGGGGGCTGCTTACGACGGTACATTCGGTCTTGGCGGTTGGGGCAGCCGCAACCGCCGTACTGTCTTCACGGCACAAGGCGCGACAAGTGAATGCAACTGCCGCAGCAACCGTAAGCAGCGTTATTTTTACCCACCGGATGGATATCGCCAAGGCTCTCCCTTTCATGTCTCACTCCTCGTTATCGGACGGGCGTGATGCGACTCACACTCTTTGGTCCGTTGAGCACCCGACGGAAAAAAGTATCCTGTCACGGCAATCTGTCACCACAATACGGGCGGCCTGTCGGCGGAGTCGTAGGAGAAGGAGCCCGGGTGTTGCCGCCCTTCTATGGACGAGGTTTGGCCTCTCGGTAGGGAGTATAGCACGTTTGCGCGGCGAAGGTCAAGCGCTTTCCGGCCGGGCGGCGGTTTGCCTATGGCGGGGCAAGTGCGGGCGGGGTGAATTGCGCAATTACGGAGGCACGACCGGTCACAGCATGTTCACTGGTGGGCATGTGTCCTTCGCCAAGGCTATGGACCCCAAGGCCACCAGTGCCACACAGGCCAGGCCGCGGCAGCATCCGGTACCCAGCAAGCACGGGCCCTTTGGAGGGGCGTTCCGGGCGGCCGTACGAGATGAGCGGAAAGTCGCCTACGAGAGCGCACGGCTTGAGGGGCAAACGAAAAGAGGCAGGAGAACCGCACTGCGCCGTGAGAAGTGCATTTTCTGAACCCTTAGGTTCAAGTGGGCACCACTGACCCGTCTCGCGTATACCCTCTCACGAGAGTCGTGCACTCGCCGGGCCAAATTAGGTTCCCATAGCCTGGGCATCGGTTCAACAAATTGTTGCGCTTCTAACACGCACGCGGCAGTAGCCCCTGCCGAATATAGTATGGTACGCGCCGGACGGGAATGCAAACGAAATCCGCGGAAACTGCTACCGCAGGCGCGCGCCGAACTTCGCGGCCAGCGCTGCCACGATCTTCGCCGTCGCGGCGTCCGCCTCTTCGCTTGTAAGCGTCCTGTCCGCGGCGCGAAAAACGACGCGCAGCGCGAGGCTCTTCGACCCCTCCGGGACGGGTTTCCCGCGGTAGATGCTGACGAAACTCAAGGCTTCGAGGTTCTCGACGCCGGAAGCCTCGACCGCCGCGGCCGCTTCCGCCCACCGCACTTGGTCGCCGATTACGACTGCGATGTCGCGATCGATGCCGGGGAAACGCTGGAGCGGCTTGAAGGTCTTCGTGACCTGCGCCTCTACCTCGAAGACGGACAGATTGAGCTCCGCTACGCTTGCAGGCTCGCGCAGGTCGACAGCGGCCCGGAGGTCTTCGCGGAGCCGGCCTACGTAACCAATGACCTCGCCGCCGAGGAGTATCCGCGCCCCCGTGCGCTCTTCGAGAAAAGGCAGGCTCTGCTCCTCAAACACGGCCCCCGCCGCCCCCAATTCCTCGAGAACCTTTTCCACGGCGCCCTTCAGGACGAGGACGTCCCCGCCCGCGACCGCGCCGAGCATGAGCGGCTGAAGCGGGAGTTCGTCGTCGGACGGCAGATATATGTGCGCCACTTCGTAGACATCGGGGCGCTCGACCTTGTGGTCTTCGTTGGTCTTTCGCACGACCAGGAGGCTCGGGATGAGGCTCGTCCGCACAAACGCGTTTTCCTGGCCCGCGCGGTTCTCGATGTAAACGGGCTCCCGGCTCGTCCACGGACTGTATTTCCTGTACAAGTCTCCGCTCACGAGCGAATAAGACGCGCAGCCGTAAAAGCCGCCGGCGGTCATCACCGCCTCGGCGGTCTCGGTGACACGCTCGCGATTCGTCCGCCTGCCGACGTCGATCTTGAGCCCCGTCTCGAGCGGTATCCTGTCGTAGCCGTTAATGCGCGCGACTTCCTCGATGAGGTCGACCTCTTCCTTCACGTCGCCGCGGAACGACGGCACGCCCACTTCAAGGCTTTCGCGCGACGCGGCCGCGACCTCGAATCCGAGCGACGAAAGGATTTCACGCGCGCGCTCGGACGGCACTTCCATCCCGAGCACGTGCGACAGCCTGGGCATCCTGAGTGAAACCTTGCGGCGTTCCTGAGCCCCCTCCCCTTTCGCGAGGAGCCCGGAGAGGAGCGTCCCGCCCGCGACGCCGACTATGACCTCGGCGGAGCGGCGGCTCGCCCACTCGACGCCTTCGAGGTCGACGCCGCGCTCAAACCTGTACGATGCGTCGCTCGAAATCCCGAGCCGTTTCGAGGTGATGCGGATCGCGTACTGGTCGAACTTCGCGCTTTCGAGAAACACGTCCGCCGTGTCGCCGCCTATTTCGGTCTCGAGCCCGCCCATGACGCCGGCGAGCGCGATGGGCCTGTGCGCGTCGGCGATGACGAGGTCGCTCGATTTCAGCGTGTGTTTCGAGCCGTCGATGAGGATGATGTTCTCGCCCGTGGCGGCGGGCCGCACGACGACCTTTTTCCCGCCGACCTTCGCGAGGTCAAACGCGTGCAGCGGCTGCCCGCACTCATACATGACGAAGTTCGTGGCGTCGACGACGTTGTTTATACTGCGGAGACCTATCGATTCGACGCGGGTCTTGAGCCAGCCGGGCGACGGGGCGATGGTCACGCCCTTAATCACGCGGCCGGTGTAATAGGGGCAGAATTTGAAGTCCTTCACCTCGAGTGCCGCGGCCGCGTGGACTTCGCCGCCGTCCGAGGCCGGTTTCACGGCCGGCACGCGCGCCGAGAGCCCGTAAAGGGCCGCGATTTCGCGTGCGATCCCGAGGTGGCAGAGCCAATCGGGCCTGTTCGAGGTGATCTCCACTTCGAAGACGATGTCGTCCGGCGTTTCCTCAATGCTCTCGACGGTAAGGCCGGCCATCGTGAGGCGGTCGGCGACCTCGGCCGCCGAGGCCTTCGCGCTCACGTAATCGGTCAACCAGTTCCAACTCGCCTTCATATCCCGCCCGATATCCCTAAAACTGATCGAGGAAGCGTATGTCGTTTTCGAAAAAGAGCCTGAGGTCGTTGACGCCGTGCTTCATCATGCACGGCCGCTCGACGCCCATGCCGAACGCGAAACCCGTGTACTTCTCCGGGTCGTAGCCGACCGCGCGAAAGACGTTCGGGTGCACCATCCCGCAGCCGAGGATCTCGAGCCATCCCTTCTTGCATATCCTGCAGCCCTGCCCGCCGCAGAAGATGCACGAAACGTCCATTTCGGCCGACGGCTCGGTGAAGGGGAAATAGTGCGGCCTGAAGCGCGTCCTCGCGCCCGGGCCGAAGTAGCCCTTTGCGAACATGTCGAGGCAGTACTTCAAGTCCGCCATCGTGATGTGGGTGTCGACGACAAGCCCCTCGACCTGGTGGAACATGAACGAGTGCGTGGCGTCGACCGTGTCGGGCCTGTACGTCCGCCCGGGCACCACGATCCGCAGCGGCGGCTTCGACGCCAGCATCGCGCGGATCTGGACCGGCGAGGTGTGGCTTCGAAGAACGAGGTCCTGGCGCCCCTTGACGAAGAACGTGTCGAAAGCGTCGCGCGACGGGTGATCGAGCGGCATGTTCAAGGCTTCGAAGTTATTCCTGACGGTCTCGACCTCCGGCCCAAAAACGGCCGTGAAGCCTATCCGCGCGAAGACGTCGACTATCTCGCGCGTGGCCTTCGTCAGGGGGTGCACGCGGCCGATGCGGGGCTTGGCGCCGGGAAGCGTCACGTCGAAGACCGGCCCCGCGGGTTTTCGGGCTCCGGCCGCGACCGCGCCGCGGCGCTCGTCGAAGGCTCTGGTGATCTCGTCCTTGAGGTCGTTTATGAGCTTGCCGGCCTCGGCGCGCTCGTGCGAGGGAAGCGCCGCGAGGAGGCCCATCAGGTCCCTGATGCGGCCTTTGCGGCCGAGGTACTCGACGCGCGCGGCCTCGAGGGACTTTTCGTCCGAGGCCGCGGAAACGGACCGGGCCGCTGCTTTACGGATTGACTCTACGGTCTCTCGAAGGCCCCCCACTGCGCACCTCTATGCAAGGGCGGCCTTGGCTTCGGCGGCCAGCGCGTCAAATGCGGCTGCGTCGTCGATGGCCACGGCGGAAAGAACCTTCCTGTCCAGCGTAATGCCGGCCTTCAAGAGGCCCTTTATGAATGCGCTGTAGCTGAGGCCGCGCGCCCTCGTGGCCGCGGAAATACGCGTTATCCAGAGCCTCCTGAAGTCGCGCTTTTTCGCCCGGCGGTCGCGGCGCGCGTACGCCTCTCCGCGCACGAGGACTTCCTTGACCGTGCGCAGCAGTTTTCTCCGTCCGCCGCGGTATCCCTCGGCGCGCTTGTAAAGTCGCTTGTGCGCGCGGTGCCTGGCGACGGCGTTTCTTGCTCTGGGCATCTTCTAACTCCCTATCTCGTGAGACCCGCGCCGAGAGCGCGTTTGATCCTCCTGACGAACCCGGCGGCGATAAGAGCCTTGCGCCTCAACTGCCGGCGGCGCTTGGGCGACATGCCGCTATTCAAGTGGCTCTTGCCCGAGTGGGGCCTGAGGATCTTGCCGTTCTTTGTGATCTTGACCCTTTTCGACAGGCCCTTGTGGGTCTTCAGCTTAGGCATCTCTTAGCGCCTTTCAAAGCGGCTCCGAAAGCAAAACAATGTAGTATATATCTGCCCGGCCTTTTTGCCAGGAAATTGTTCCTATTCGGGTCTATTTCGGGGCAAGAAGGTTACTTCGGCGCGAGCGACAGTGTCATCCGCTTCCCGTCGAGAAGCGCGGGCTTATCAACCTTGCCCACGTCTGCGATCTCCGTCGCGAACCTCTCCAGCAGCGTTTTACCCAGCTCGATGTGGGCCATCTCGCGGCCCTTGAAGATCATGTTGACCTGGACCCTGTCGCCGTCGGCGAGGAATTCCTTGGCCTTTCTGACTTTGACCAGGAGGTCGTGTTCCTCGGTCTTGGGACGCAGGCGAAGCTCCTTGACGTGCGTAACCTTCTGCTTGGTCTTGGCCGCGTGCGCCTTCTTTTTCTGCTCGTACTTGAATTTCCCGTAGTCCATGATCTTGCATACGGGAGGTTTTGCCTCCGGCGCGACCTCGACCAGGTCCAGCCCCGACTCTCTCGCGCGCTTCAGGGCCTCGTCCGTAAGCATCAGGCCCAGCTGCCCGCCCTCGGCATCGATGAGGCGCACCTGGGGCACGCGTATGTCCTCGTTGAGGCGGTGTTCTTTCGCGATTCTGCATCACCCCTTTCTTTACAAGGATTCCTGCTCGAAAAAAACCATTATACCGCTCATTCGCGGCCCGTAAAGCCTGAGTTACAGCCCCTTATCGGCCATGTCGGCGAACCTGGCCAGTACATCAGCCAGCGGCGAGGCGCCCTGGTCGCCCTTCGTGTGTTCGCGGACGCTCACGGAGCCGCCTTCCGCCTCGCGCTTTCCGACGACAAGCATGAACGGGACCTTCATGGTCTCGGCCTGGCGGATCTTGTTCGCGACGGTCTCACTGCGGTCGTCGAGGTCGACGCGGAAGCCCGCCTCACAGGCCTTGTTCTTCACGTCGCGCGCGTAGCCGGCAAACACGTCGCTTATCGGTATAACCACGGCCTGCACCGGCGACAGCCAGAACGGCAGCGCCCCGGCCGTATGCTCGATGAGTATGCCGAGGAATCTCTCGACGCTGCCGAGTATCGTGCGGTGGATCATCACCGGGCGTTTCTTCGTGCCGTCGGCCGCCATGTACTCGAGGTCGAACCTCTCAGGCATCGAGAAATCGGCCTGGATCGTCCCGCACTGCCACCTGCGGTTGAGGCAGTCCTTGATGTGGAAGTCGATCTTCGGGCCGTAAAACGCGCCCTCGCCGGGATGGAGGCGGTAGCGGGCGCCCTTGGCGGAAAGCGCATTTTGAAGCGCGGTCGTCGCGTGCTCCCACTGGTCGTCGGTGCCGATCGAATGGTCGGGGCGCGTCGACAGTTCGACTTCGACTTCGGTCAAACCGAACCTGCGGTAGACTTCAAAGACAAGATCTATGACCTTGCCCACTTCGCCCTCTATCTGTTCGGGCAGGCAGAAGATGTGCGCATCGTCCTGAGTGAAGCAGCGCACGCGCAGGAGCCCGTGGAGCACGCCCGAGAGTTCGTGCCTGTGCACGAGGCCGAGTTCCGCGACCCTCATGGGGAACTCGCGGTACGAATGCTGATTGGTCTTGTAGATAAGTATGTTGCCGGGGCAGTTCATCGGCTTTACCGCGTAGCCCTCTTCGTCGATCTGGGTGAAATACATGTTCTGGCGGAAGTGGTCCCAGTGGCCGCTCTGGTGCCAGAGCTCCTCGCGAAGGATTATGGGGGTATGTGTTTCCACGTACCCCTCGCGCCGGTGAACGTGCCGCCAGTAATCGACGAGGGCGTTCCAGACGATCATGCCGCGGGGGTGGAAGAAAGGGAACCCCGGCCCCTCGTCGTGGAAACTGAAGAGGTCGAGGTCGCGGCCGATCTTGCGGTGGTCGCGCTTCTTGGCCTCCTCGATGATGCGCAGGTACTCGTCGAGTTCCTTTTTCGAGAAGAAGGCCGTGCCGTAGATGCGCTGGAGCATCTTGTTTTTGGAATCGCCGCGCCAGTACGACCCCGCGATGCCGGTAAGTTTGAACGCAGGCACCTTCGACGAATCCGCGAGATGCGGGCCGCGGCAGAGGTCGGTAAAGTCGCCGAGTTTGTAAAAGGACACGCGGTCATCCTCGATTTCCTCGAGGAGCTCGACCTTGTAGGGCTGGCCGGATTTTCGCATCCACTCGATGGCCTCCCGGCGCCCGGCCTCCGTGCGCTCAAACGGCAGCGCGCCGGCGACGATTCTCGCCATCTCGGCCTCGATCTTGGCGAGGTCCTCGGGGGTCAACCGCGCTTCGAGGTCGAAGTCGTAGTAGAAGCCGCTTTCTATCGCCGGGCCGATGGCGAACCGGACGGCGTTGTCGTAGAGCCTCTTAACGGCCGCGGCCATTACGTGCGACGTGCTGTGCCGGAGGATTTCCAGGGCCTCGGATGACTTCGGTGTAATGATCTCGACCGCGGCCCCCTCGGCGACGCGCGCGGAAAGGTCCATCAAAACGCCGTTCACCTTCCCCGCGAGCGCGGCCTTGGCAAGGCCGGGGCCGATCGCGGCCGCCACGTCGAGGACCGTGGCGCCGTCCTTCACCGCCAGGACGGAGCCGTCCGGCAACTTCACAGTACCCATAAACTCCCCGCTTGAGACAAAAACGAATGGTGGGCGATACTGGACTCGAACCAGTGACCTCTAGCTTGTCGAGCTAGCGCTCTAGCCATCTGAGCTAATCGCCCATCCGAGAAAACGCGTCTGATTGTCTTGCTACCGCGTAATACAGGCTCCTCTCACAAGTGTCCCGACAGAGTTACCTTCCAGCGTGACGGCAAACGTATGATACCGGCCGCACGCCGACAGTCAACAGTGTAGGGAGCCGATTCATCCCCACTTTGACGATTGCCGCGGAAAAGCGGTGACTCATCTCCGGAGTTGAAGGCTTTCATCTCGCGCCTTGAAGCTTCCCGCTCGTGCTGCGTCCCGACCTGTCGGGACTTCGCAGAGCAGCAATGGCTACATCACCATGCATCCGCGAAAGTGGGGATGAGTCAGTGTAGGGGCCGGCCTTGGCCCCTTCCGGCACCCGCCACCCCGTCCGGGAAGGCGGGGAAAGTTCGCCGCGCTACTTGACCGTGAAGTCGCGCGGAAGGCCGAGCTTGTCGTAGAACGACCTGCGGCCGGCCTTGTCCTGGTTCTGGACCGAGCGCGCGTAAGCCGCCACCTCGCCGACCATTTCGATGGGAACCACTATAACCCCGTCGCCGTCGGCTGCGATGAAGTCCCCGGGGCGCACCATGACGCCGCCGACGTTAACGTTTTCGTTTGTGCCGCCCAATTCGACGCGCCCCGGGCGGATGCCGTGCCGGATGAACCGCGAGTAAACGGGGACCTTCTGGCGGATGATCTCGTCCGTGTCGCGGCAGCCGCCGTTCGTGACCGCGCCGACGGCGCCGGCGGCCATCCATTCGAGGGAATTATACGAGCCGATGAAGCCGCAGTCGGGTATCTCGCCGCCGTCGATTACGATCACGTCGAGCGGATGGATGTCCTTGCGCACGGGCGCGTTGGCGAGCGTTTCGTACCAGTTGTTCTTCCACCGGTCAAACTCGTCGATCGTCATCTTCGCCGCGCGGCGGTTCGTAGGCAGAAACCGCACCGTGTGGGCGAACCCGTAAATCCTGTGCGAAAAGGTTTCCACGTCGCGCCAGAGCGGCCTGATGTCGCACTCCATGATGCCAGTGTCCTGCAGGCCGACCGCGTCCATCGCGTCGTTGATGTCGGTTACACGCAGCCCCGAGAAAAGTTTGACAATCTCCCGCCGTTTCTTGTCCGTCGCCATCGCGTGTCCCTCTCAGTGCACGAAGTGCGGGCGCCGGGCCGCCCCGCACGCCTCGGGCGAGTTCTATCAGGAGCGGCCGGGCGTGTCAACAGTCAATCCTCTTCGCGGCAAGCGGCGCTGTCTCACCGTTGCATAAGCCCCCGGTGGCGCATGGCAGGTTTCCGCGCGGCTAAAGCCTCCCTGCATGCTGCCGGCCGCCGCTGCCGGCTCTATCCGCGGCGGGCGCGCGAATGGGGAAAAAGCAGGGGCGCAAGTCGGACTCGCGCCCCTCTGAATCTCGCTGCGTTTCTCTCCGACAGGCCTGTCGCGTTTCCCGCGGCGAGGCGGTCGTCTCTTCCCCTGCCGCTATACGACGGGGAGGTTTGCCATCGACTTCTCGATTGCCTCCTGCGGGTAGGCGAAATTGACGAGTTTGTTGGCGAAGTACGCGTCGTAGGCGCCCATGTCGAAGTGGCCGTGCCCGGAGAAGTTGAAGGCGATAACCTTCTTCTCGCCGGTCTTCGTGCACTTCTCGGCTTCCTGGATGGCCGCCCAAATCGCGTGCGCCGTTTCGGGCGCGGGGATGATGCCTTCGGTCCTCGCGAACAAGACCGCCGCGTCGAAGACCTCCAACTGCTCGGCGCTCACCGCTTCGCAGATGCCGTCCTTGACGAGCGTGGAGACTATCGGCGACATCCCGTGGTAGCGCAGGCCACCGGCGTGTATGCCCGGCGGCACGAAGTCGTGTCCGAGCGTGAACATCTTGATGAGCGGCGTCATCTGCGCCGTGTCTCCGAAGTCATACGCGTACTGCCCCCTTGTAATCGACGGGCAGCTTGACGGCTCGACGGCGATGATGCGCATGGACTTCTTCTCAAGTTTGTCGGGGATGAACGGCGCCACGAAGCCGCCGAAGTTCGACCCGCCGCCCACGCAGGCGATGAGGATATCCGGCTTCTCGCCGGCCTTCTTCAACTGCTCCTTGGCCTCGAGGCCCACGATCGTCTGGTGGAGAATCACGTGGTTGAGGACGCTGCCGAGGGAGTAGTTGGTGTCCTTGTGCGTTGCGGCGTCCTCGACCGCTTCGCTTATGGCCATGCCGAGGCTGCCGGGGCAATCGGGGAACTGCGCGAGTATGCCGCGCCCGGCGTTGGTCTTGTCCGAGGGGCTGGGAATGACTTCCGCTCCCCAGGTGTGCATCATCGAGCGCCGGTAGGGCTTCTGCTGGTAACTGACCCTCACCATGTAGACCATGCACTTCAGGTCGAAGAAGTTGCAGGCGAGGGCAAGCGCGCTCCCCCACTGGCCGGCGCCGGTCTCGGTCGCGAGCCTCTTGATGCCCTCGCGCTTGTTGTAGAACGCCTGCGCAACGGCGGTATTGGGCTTGTGACTTCCCGCGGGGCTGACGCTCTCGTTCTTGTAATAGATGTGCGCGGGCGTCCCGAGGGCCTTTTCGAGCCTCAGCGCCCTGTGAAGCGGCGTCGGCCGCCAGAGCGCCAGGATCTCGAGGATCTCTTCGGGGATGTCGATCCAGCGCTTGTCGCTGACTTCCTGCTCGATGAGCCCCATCGGGAAAATCGGGCTCAAATCATCCGGCCCCACCGGCTTCTTGGTCCCGGGGTGCAGGTACGGCGCAGGCTTCGTCGGCATGTCGGCCAGAACGTTATACCATCTGCGCGGCAGGACGTCCTCGCCAAGGAAAAACTTGTGCGTCGCCATCAATAGTCCTCCAGAATTTGCCCGTTGGCTCCCCTATGTCGCCGCCCGAAAAACAAACGTGCCGCGCATTTTATACACTAACGTCCGGTTGCAAAAGGTTTTTTTAGCGCCCAAACGCCCAAAATGCCGTGTCCGAAGCGGAATCTTCCGTGAATTATGCCTCCCCGACTAATCGTGTAAGTCTTGTGCACTCCGGGACTTTGCGTCGAAGGATCGTGATAGAGGGGTCGGGTTTTGGGTACGCAAGCGGCGCGCCGTCGGCGCTCCTGTCGAGGCTAAGGGGGCCTCGTCAGCGCTTGGCGGTATTGGCGTATTCCTGCGCGACGAACTGCCGCGTTATGTCGCGGACGACCTCTTCCTCGTCATCGCACATCTTGAATATCTCGATGTCCCGCGGCTCGACGCAGCCGGCGCTGACGACCCTGTCCTTTATCCAGTCGATCAGCCCCTGCCAGTATTCGGAGCCGACGAGGTAGACGGGAAAATGAAAGACTTTCTCGGTCTGGATGAGCGTCAGCGCCTCGAAAAACTCGTCCATCGTTCCGAAGCCGCCGGGGAAAACGACGAGGGCGTTGGCGTACTTGACGAACATCATCTTGCGCGCGAAGAAGTAGTGGAAGTCCATCTGGATCGTGACGTGGGGGTTGGCCCTTTGCTCGTGCGGCAGGATGATGTTGAGGCCCACGGACATGCCGCCCGCGTCCTTTGCGCCGCGGTTGGCCGCCTCCATGACCCCCGGGCCGCCGCCGGTGATGACGGCAAAGCCGGACTGCGCGAGAAGCCGGCCGAGGTTAATCGCCTGGAGGTAGTACTTGTCGTCGGGTCTTGTGCGCGCGCTTCCGAAGACGCTCACTGCGGGTCCGAGCCTCGACAGCGTCTCAAACCCCTCGACGAACTCCGCCATGATCCTGAAAATGCGCCAGGTGTCATTGTCCTCGAAGTTGCTCAGCATCGCCCTTTCGTGGTTGGCCATCTCTCCCCTCGAAACGATATGCGGGGCGCAGTGCAAACACCGCCCCTTGTACAATCTACCCTGTCAATTCAACGCGTCAAGCGCCCCCGGGCGGTTCCTGCCCGGAGGCCTTCTTATATACGTAAAACCCGTCCTTTTCATATATTCGGGCATAACCGGGCTCGGACAACACCTTTTCAAGCGTCGTGCCCTTCTCGGCGAGCGTCTTCTCAAGCCACCTGTCTTTCATATCTATAACAACGAAATCAGCCTGCCCGACGCCCAGCGGAAAGACGAAAATGTCCTTGCGCCGGGCGAAGGTGGAGGCGGTGAACTCCGTCGCGCTCACGGAGGCTTCCTCGGGAACGAGGGGGCGAACTTCGCGCCAGAAAAGGCGGGTGTGGTCCGTGGGCAAATACAGGTATCGCCAGTACGTCTGCATGTGCCGGTTGTAGAAAAGGAGCGACAGCGGCGACTTCGCATAGAGGACGTTTCCGAAGAGGCTCGAAAGGAGAACCATTATCGCGACGCCGATCACGATGAGCGGCCGC
>Ga0315277_10008173_pt1 | contig 13492 bp, 10 predicted proteins | sample YL17G05_15_MG_FD_203695 | JGI IMG/M metagenome (GOLD analysis project Ga0315277, IMG submission 203695) | Sediment microbial communities from Yellowstone Lake, YNP, Wyoming, USA - YL17G05_15 | ecosystem: Environmental > Aquatic > Freshwater > Lake > Sediment | place: USA: Wyoming | collected...
GAGGTCGTAGCAATTCAAGCCGGTTTGGCGGCAATATTTTTTTACGTTGCAGAAGACGTAGAACGCGCCGGTCGGTTCGACGGTCACGCCCAGGCCGATTTCGCGGCAGCGCGCCAGCACCTGCCGCCGGCGCCGGTTATATTCATTGCGCATCGCTTCCACTTCGCCCGCGCAGCCGTCCAGCGCGGCAATGGCCGCGGATTGCACGAAGTCGCCGGCCGAAATGAAGAAATTCTGCTGCATCTTTTGCACCGGCCGCACCAACTCGGGCGGCAAAACGACATAGCCCAACCGCCAGCCGGTCATGGCGAAGAGCTTGGAAAAGCCGTTGACTACGATCGCCGTATCGCACACCTCCCGTGCGCTGACCGCGCGGCCCTGGTAAACCAGTCCGTGATAAATCTCGTCGCTCACCACCGGCGGCCCCAGGGCGCAGATCGCCGCCATGCGCTCGCGGTCGAGCAGGTTGCCGGTCGGATTGGAGGGGCTGTTGATCAGAATCGCCTTGGTGCGCGGCGTGATTTTGGCCGCGATCGCCGCGGGCCGGTACTGAAAGCCGTCTTCCTCGAAGACATCGACGAACACCGGCTTTCCGCCGCCGAAATCGACGATCTGCGGATAACAGGCATATCCCGGATTGGACAAGATGATTTCATCGCCCGGATCGCACAGCGCCAGGAAAACCAGCAGCAATGCGGGGCTCGATCCGGAAGTGACGACGATGCAGTCCGGATCGACCGCCGTGCCATATTCCCGGCCATGCCAATCCGCGATGGCCTCGCGCAAATCCCGTCGGCCCAGACTATGCGTGTAATGCGTTTCGCCGTGTTCCAGGCCGACGCGGGCCTTTTCGATGACGCAGGCCGGAGTGCGGAAATCCGGCTCGCCCACTTCCATGTGGATGATCGGCGTGCCTTCGGCTTCCATGCGCTTCGCGCGCTCGAGCACCTCCATCACCAGGAACGGCGGAATGTTTTGACTCTTGGCGCTGGGTTTGATCATTAAGACCACCCTACTTCAAATTAACGAAAGAGCTCGGCAACCTAACCCCCTCACCCCCTTCCCCACAGGGGGGGGAACCGCTATCTGCAATCCTCAATCGCTAATCGTCAATCTTAACACCCGCACCCGTTATCCTCATCTTTATTGTCGTCATCACCTGCGGCATCGTCATCCGTTGCGGCATCATCGTCGCCGGCATCGTCATCGCCGGCATCATCGTCGCCGGCATCGTCGTCAGTTGCAGTGGTGCATAGCCCTTCGACGCATGATTCGCCGGCCGCGGCGTCGCATACCAGGCATTCTTCCCCACAGTGCAACGGATCGTCATTGGTGCACAGCACGTATTCCTGGCTTTGAATCGCCAGCGCCTGCTTACAGCAAGTGAAGGGCAGAATGCGCAGCTCCGCCGAAGCGGCCATTTCGACCGATCCCGAATATTCCGTCGAGTCGGTGGTCGGATCGGTGCCGTCGAGCGTGTAGTAAATCGCCCCGGGTTGCGGGCAGGCCGGATCATCGCCGGTGAAGGCTAAGGTCACCATGACGGGTTGTAGACTGGGGCCGAAATTGCCGCCGGCCGGTTCGAAGACGACGATGGCCTCGGCGTTGTCGCATATCGGCGTGGATTCAAACCAGACGTCGGCGTCGTGCCGGGTATTGACCATGTTGCGATTGTCCGACCAGATGATGTAGGCCATTTCGGCATCCGCCGCGCCTTTGTTGTAGTCGCCCATGTAACAGGTGGCCGTATCCGGGCCGGAATACGGGGGCGAGGTCACGTCGGATACCGGCTCGTTAGGCGTCCAGGTGTCGCCGCCGTCCAGCGACCGGGTTTTATAAATCCCGAAATTGAGGTTCTGCGCCGCATCGCGCCGGTCGTACCAATAGGCGAGCAGGATCCCGTTGGGATTGGCGACGATGGTGGTAAAAAACTGGTCATTGGTGGTGGCGTCATCATTCAATTTATACGGGGTGGACCAGGTGGCCCCGCCGTCTTCCGATTTGACATACATCGCATCGGCCTCATCGACGCCGGCTCCATGTTGGCTGTAACCGATATGAATTGTGCCGAAAGGATCGATGGCCATGTTCGGAAAATCGGAATAGCGGATGCCGCCCTTCAACGCCGGCCGGCCGCACTGGTTGCTGGCCTGCGTGTTTTGCGATGGGTCGAACAACGGCGAGGCATCCGCCACTTTATGGAACGTCTGTCCGCCGTTTTGAGATATCGCGACCTCTATTTTGGACTTGGTGGCCGGAAACGCGTTGTAGTATTGCCAGGCCACGTAAAGATCGCCGTTGGGCGCCACTACGGGGTATGGCGCCTGGCTTTGTTCCATGCCGCAACCGGGGCAGATCTTCACCGGCGAGCCGAAGGGTGCGCCGCCGGTGACGTTGGTCGTGGTGCAGAACAAGTTAAAATCGGCTACGCCGAAATTTTTCCAGCAGAGATAAATGTTGCCGTCGTACGGCCCACCGGTGGCATCCATGGCGCTCAGCACCTTGTCATCCGAGTACCCCGCGTGGGCAACCACCGCCGGGCCATAGGTCGCGCCGCCGTCAGTGGATTTGGACACCATCAAGCTGGTGCCCAGGGCGGTGCCGATCATGCACGTGAAATAAAAATTGCCGTCGCCGTCGATGATGACGTTCGGATCGCCCAAGGGTTGGCCGTGCGGCGCGCCGTTAACCGGCCCGCCGTCGGTCCAGGTTAAACCGCCGTCGAGCGAGTAGCCATAGCCGGCAAAGCTGGTGATCGGGCCGTTATAGTAGTGCCAGGAATCGTTCCAACCCGCGGCCAGGACGCCGTTCGCCGGATTCACCACCACCGCGCATTCGCTCTGGGTCGTGGCGTTGGTCGGAACGTCCCCCGCGGAATTATTGACCTGCACATCCGGAGCGTTGGGAATGGCCAGGGCTTGGTTTAGATCATCCACCTGCGCATTAAAAATGATCGGATTCCACGTTTCGCCACACAGGCGCATCAGGTGCATTTCCATGGGGCCCGACATCTGTCCGCGGATCGCCGAATCATCCAACAACCAGCACGGCGGTTCGGCGTCCGCCAGGACGATGGCGGCGGAGGCCAAGATAAGGCAAAAACCGAGTAGGCAAATCTTTTTCATCCGTACCTCCTTTTCTGGATAAGGGTCGCGCGCCCCGTCGGGGAGCTTAACTTCCGAAAGTGTATTTTACCCCGCCGTTAGTTGCAATGCGGCCGGATTTGCGGGATGCTGAATGCGATTCAACCTGACACGAACGGAGGAAAAAATGAAAAAGTTTATCGGCATTTTTGGATTGGCCGTAGGCCTGACGTTTCTTCTGGCATCGGCCTCCATCGGCCTGGCGGAAGACCTGCTGCCCCAACAGGGCGCGTTTCATCTGGACCTGCGCGCTTTGAACATGCTCAACATCAGCGGCGGCAACCTGGCGCACGACGGCGACCCCGCCGATAAAGAAAAATTCACGACGCTGACCGGCTCGCTGGGCTCCACCGTCACCGGCATGAAGATCGGCTACCTGATCTCCGGTTATCATGACGTGGGCGCGCATTTTCTGTTCAGCCATTCCACCGTCTGGCGTGAATTCGATCCGGAAGACAGCGCCGCTGAAAAAGAGAAAACCCGCGACCGCATCTCTGATTTCCGCATGGTGGCGTACTACAATTATAATTTTCATGCCGGGTCGTTCGTCATGCCGTATGTGGGGCCAATGCTGGGGGTATATCAGCGGACCGATGCGTTTACCAATCCGGACGATAGCAATCAAGACACCACCACCGTGAACAACGGCGGCATTTTCGGGGTGGAAGGCGGCGTGAAGTTGTTTCCATACCAGCACGTGGCGTTCGACCTGGGCCTGATGTTCGACTATGCCTCTATCGGCCAGAACACCAGTTACGGCGACGACCGTCTGGAAGACGACAAATGGAAAGGCGGCAGCCTCGAATTCGGTATCGTCGGCGGGCTGAACGTGTATTTTTAACGGTACTGTATTGCTATCCGTATTCTAGCAGCCGCAGCCTTTCCCTCCACCGCCGCTATCATCATCGCCTTGGTCGTTGTCATCATCCATCGTTGTATCATCGTCAACGATCGTATCGTCATCGGCTGATGTGTCGTCATCGCTTGTCGTATCGTCATCCGGCGTCGTGTCATCGTCGGTGATAGTGTCGTCATCCGATGTCGAATCGTCGTCGGGGGTTGTGTCGTCATCCGGCGTCGTATCGTCGTCGGGGGTTGTGTCGTCATCCGGCGTCGTATCGTCGTCAGGGGTAGTATCGTCATCCGGGGTGCTATCGTCGTCCGGTGCGGTGTCATCATCGGGCGTCGTATCATCATCGGGTGTTGTATCATCGTCCGGCGTTGTATCATCATCCACGCCGCAATCCGAAGTAAAATGTTCGACGGTGTCATGCGAGAACCAGTCCGGGTTCATGCCGCCGGCGGCAAAGACGCCCTGCTCCTCGTTTCCATCACCGCACAACCGATATCGAGCGACAGCCAGGAGCGGACCGGCCGCCCAATCCTCGGCTGCCGGATCGTACACATAGGTGGCATCGGTCGCCATATTGCCGGCGCCCAGGCCCCCGAAAACCCATAACTTGTCGCACATCACGCCCGCGCCGCCGGCATATAGCGTCTGCGGCAGATGCGCCGGCGAAACTTCCCAGCCGTCCGCGCTGAAATTATAGATCAATAGTGTATCTACCGGATTGCCGTCGCTATCCAAACCGCCGGCCACGTATATTTTGCCATCCAGATAAGCGGCCATGGACCACATCCGACCTGCCGGCATTTCCGGCAGAGATTCCCAGTTATTCCCGTCGGGATGGTACACGTCAAAGTCCGTTGTCCCGCTCGGCCAATTAGCCAGCGCCGAACCGCCGAGGCGGTAAATATCCGCGCCATCGGTGACCGCCGAATACGCCGCATGGGCTTGCAAGGCATCCGCGCCGGAAGTCCATTCGTTGCCGGCCACATTATAAATCAGCAGCGTCGCAACAAAAACAGTGTCCCCCATGCCGCCCGGCACATAAACCTTGCCGTCCAATCCGGCGGCATCGATCATCGTCAGAAAAATCGGCATGTCCGCGCCCTGGATCCAACCCTTGCCTTCCGGTTCATAAATCAAGGTCTCTCGGTCAACGCCGCCATTGAGATAGGTTCCGCCGGCCGCGATGAAATTATTTCCCACGAGCGCGCCGGCTAAATCTTGATACCCCTGGGGTAATGGCTCCGTCGGCAGCCAGGTTTCGTTGGCGGTCGTGGTCACTTCCACGACGTCGAAGTAACCGAAGGCATTGGCCGTCACGGCCATGGTGTCGCTGGCGCCCAATTGAGCTTCGGCCGGAACATGCACAATTACTTCAAAGGTGCGCGCTTCATTGTAGGGCACCTCCACTATCCCCGGATAAGTAACCGGCCAGGCATTGCCCATACATAGAATATGAACCTGATCCTTTGAAGGAAAGGCATGATTGGCCACGCTGAAAGTGTAAACGGCGTCCAGACCGGGATTGGCTTCCTGGCTCACCTCCGGCGTATATATTCGAACGCTGGCACCCGGAAAATAAAATCTGACCGCCGTTTCATCGGCCCCGGCGCCCACGCCGCAATCGTAGAGAATCTGAGAGAACCCCTCCCCGCGCATGCCGATGGCTTGCGTGCCGCCGGCATACATATCTTTCAAAAAAAAGTCAAAACCGGAGACGCCCTCATCCATCACAATTTGAAAGGTTCCCAGGTCCGCGTCATCACCGGATTGCGGCACTCCGGTGTACTGCGTCACGAACTTACGATTCGGCTCCGTGCCCAGCACTTTGTAATAAATGGCGCCGATGGATGTGGGATCCAAATTCGTCCATACGCCAACCCAATTATCGATCTCGGTCAGCCTCCAATCACAACTGACATTGGGACTGGTGGTTCCATCAAAGGTCAGGTGTCCGTTATCGGCGATGTACACGGAACTGTAAGTCACGCCATAGAAGATGAAATTAAAACCCAAGGCAATGGGATCTGAAACCTCTCCATCTTCCAATTCGACCAGCGTTCCATCAGAGATATCGTTCCATTGATAAAGCGCGTCATCCCGCCAGTAATAGCCGAAGGCATCCGGTTCGCTGATGGTCGCCATGCTTGCTCCGGCATTAACCAGGCACCCCAAAAACAAAACCGCTAAAGCAAGGATTTTCCTGTTCATGAGCAGCCCTCCCGCCTTTGATACATTGATAAATCCTTAGGAATTGAATTATCCAATGGAAAATTAAATTGGTCAACCTATGGGCGAGCCGGCGTGCGCGAGCGACCAATTTAGACAGAATCGACAGGATGGACAGGTTAGATTGATTTTTTGCTGTCTTTCTTTTTCGATCCTGTGAATCCTGTAAATCCTGTCAAATAACCAACAAAAAAGGCCCGGGTGTTCCCGGGCCTTCGTGTTTGATCGGTTGATTGGGCTTACATGCCGCCCATCCCGCCCATGCCGCCCATGCCGCCCATGCCGCCCATCCCGCCGGGCATGCCGCCGCCGGAATCGGACTTGGGTTTGTCGGCGATCATGACCTCGGTGGTCAGCAACGTGCCGGCCACGCTGGCCGCTTTTTGCAGCGCGATCGTGGTCACCTTGGTCGGATCGATGATGCCGGCCGCGATCAAATCGCAGTATTCCTCGCTGTTGGCGTCGAACCCGAAGGGCCCTTTGCCTGCTTTTACTTTATCGACGATTACCGCACCTTCATGGCCGGCGTTGCCGGCGATCTGGCGGATCGGTTCTTCCAGAGCCCGTTTGACGATGTTGGCGCCGGATTGTTGGTCGCCGTCGAGCTTCAGCTTGTCCAACGCGGACAGGCAACGCAGGTAAGCGACGCCGCCGCCCGGCACGATGCCTTCTTCCACCGCCGCGCGGGTGGCGTGCAGCGCGTCTTCCACGCGGGCTTTCTTCTCTTTCATTTCCACTTCGGTGGCCGCGCCGACCTTGATCACCGCCACGCCGCCGACCAGTTTGGCCAGCCGTTCCTGCAGTTTCTCGCGGTCGTAATCGCTGGTGGTTTCGTCAACCTGCACGCGAATCTGCTTCACGCGGCCTTCGATGGCGGAGGTCTTGCCGGCGCCGTCGATGATCGTGGTGTTATCTTTGTCGATCACGATGCGTTTGGCCTTGCCCAGATCGTTCATGGTCACCGCTTCCAGTTTAATGCCCAACTCTTCGGCGATGACTTTGCCGCCGGTTAGGACGCCGATGTCTTCCAACATGGCCTTGCGGCGATCGCCGAAGCCCGGGGCCTTTACCGCGGCGACGTTCAGCGTGCCGCGCAGTTTGTTAACCACCAGCGTGGCCAGAGCCTCGCCTTCGATGTCTTCGGCGATGATCAGCAGCGGCCGGCCGATTTTAACCACCTGCTCGAGAATCGGCAGGAGGTCTTTCATGTTCGAGATTTTCTTTTCATGAATCAGGATGTACGGATCGGTCAGGGCGACTTCCATCCGTTCGGCGTCGGTCACGAAGTAGGGGCTGATGTATCCGCGGTCGAATTGCATGCCTTCGACCACATCCAGCGTGGTTTCCATCGATTTGGCTTCTTCGACGGTGATCACGCCCTCTTTGCCGACTTTTTCCATCGCTTCGGCGATGATATTGCCGATGGTGGTGTCGTTGTTGGCGCTGATGGTGCCGATCTGGGCGATCTCTTTTGGATCTTTAGTCGGCTTGGACAGCTTTTTCAGTTCCGCCACTACGGTGTCGACCGCTTTGTCGATGCCGCGTTTGAGTTCCATCGGGCTGGCGCCGGAGGCCACCATTTTCACGCCTTCGGTATAAATGGCCTGGGCCAGAATCGTGGCGGTGGTGGTGCCGTCGCCGGCGGCGTCGGAGGTTTGGGAGGCCGCCTCTTTGATCATCTGGGCGCCCATGTTTTCGAACTTGTCTTCCATTTCGATTTCTTTCGCTACCGTTACACCGTCTTTGGTGACCGTGGGGGCGCCGAAACTCTTATCGAGGATGGCGTTGCGGCCTTTCGGTCCGAGGGTGACTTTCACCGCGTTGGCGAGCATGTTTACGCCGTTGAGCATCTTCGCCCGCGCGTCGGTACCGTAAATAATGTCTTTGGCCATAATATATAACTCCTTATATCAATCTAGAGACCCGCGACGGGCCGTTATTTCTCGATTACGCCGAGGATTTCCTCTTCGCGCATGATCAGCAACTCTTCGCCGTCCACCTTCACTTCGGTGCCCGCGTATTTGCTGAACAGCACCTTGTCGCCGACTTTGACGTTCATGCCGATTTTGGTGCCGGTTTCGAGGATTTTGCCGTCGCCCACCGCGATCACTTCGCCTTGCGCCGGTTTTTCTTTGGCTGAATCGGGGATAATAATGCCGCCCTTGGATTTGTTTTCTTCCTCCAGGCGTTTCAAGATGACTCGATCATGTAAAGGCCGGATCTTCATAACAAAACCTCCTCAAATTTATACTACTTGCCGTTATCTGGATAATTCGAACCATGCATAAAAGCGTGGTTAATCTCTACATTATCAACGCTATGCTTATGATGGAGTAAACCATCTTCCCCTATACAACGCGCGGAATTTAATCACCATTGACGGCGGTGTCAACAGCAAATGTCCTTAGCCGGCGATAATTTATCGATTTTTATGGAGGATCGAATATCTTGCTTATTTGTTGACAATTCCGGCGCGGGGGTGTTAGCGTTAGCCCTCGGAACGTCTAACATGCTGGAAAAGAGGCGGTTTTTTGGCGCGGCGGGCCAAAAGAAACCGCGGCAAAGGCGTTGTGGTGAAACCTATTTTTTTCCTCCTCGCGTCCCTTTGCATCAGTCTGTATATCCTCACCCTAAACGGGTGCGCCGAGCAAAGCAAAAAGCCTTATGAATTGATCCATCAATACGACGAAGCCGAACAAGAGGCCAAGGGCTACGGCGGCCCGATTCACCCGGTCGCTAAGAAGCTTTACGAGCAAGGTTTGGCGGCTTACCGACAACAACATTGGGCGGAAGCGGCGGATTATTTCGGGCAGGCCGCCGACGTCGGCGTAACCAATTTCCCCCAACGTCCCGACGCCTTCGTTTATCAAGCCCTCGCTCTGCAAAAAAATAACGCGCAGTACGAAGCCTACAAGGTCGCCAAGGCCGCGGCGCAGGAATATCCCGCGCGCTGGGAACTGCGGTTGATTCTCGCCGACTATTACGTCGGGCGCGAGATGCCCGAGCAGGCGCAAAACGAACTGTCGACCGCCTTGCGCCTGAATCCGAATCAGCCCGACGTGCTCAGAGCCCAAGCCCAATTGCAATTGCGGCGAGGAAATTTTTTAAGCGCGGAGGAATTGGCGCGACGGACTGTTATGCTGGATCGCGACAACCCCCGTTATCGACGGTTGGCCGCCGATGTGTACCTGGAAAGCGGCATGTACCTGGAAAACGGCGGCGATAAAACCGGGGCGTTGGCCGCTTATTATGCCGCCGCCGGCTATTCCTCATACGATCCAACCCCGTTCCTGTTAACCGGACGCGTCTTGCTGGGCTTGGGCTATCCGGTCGCGGCGCGCCGCTACATCGCCTGGGGCCGGCAGTTCATCAAGAACCCGGCGGAACTGCGTCGCGAGATCTTCATTACCCAATCGTTGGACGTCGAAACCAATGCCGACGAGCACCGCCGCATGGCGGATTTTTATTTGTCGCGAGGCCAGGATGAGGCCGGAGCGCAGGAGTTGGAACTCGCGCTGGCCGCCGATCCCTGGTCGCCGCCGGATTGGCTGAGACTCGGCAAGTTGTACGCCGCGCAATTAGCCAGCGAACCGCAGGCGCGCCAGTGCCTGTTTGCCCTGTGGGTTTTGGAGCCCGAAAGCAAATCCACCGCCGATCTGGCCGCGACGTTGAAATTGCCGAATGAGCCGGATAAAGAGCCCTCCCCCGGGTTTGTCGTGCGCGCGGAAATCGGCTCCGGCTACGAAGCGCGGTCTTTTCGCGTGCTGAACGCCGCGACGGTTTTCCCGGCGGGCAACCGGGTTTTTCTTTCGTTGGTCCTGGGCAACGCCTACGGTAAAAAACGGATTCGTTTGTTGGTGCAGGATCCGAACGGAAAGACCGCGGTTGACGAAGAGACGGAAATGGAGTTCTTTGGTTTTGATTTCGGCATGGTGCGCACCGGTACCTGGAATTTTCCAGGCCAATGGACCGCGAGCTGGCTGATGGACGATGCGCCGCGGGCCACGCTTACTTTTACCCTGCAATGAACGCTGGCTGATTATTGGAGCCGACAATGACCGAACCGAAGCCTAAAGCAAAAAAGAGCGAGAAGGAGCTCGAAATGGAAAAACGCCGTGAGATCCGGATTCATTTGCGCGCGCGCGTGGATTACGATTTGCTTTCCGATGACACGTTCCTTTTCGAACACACCTCCAACGTCAGCCGCGGCGGCATTTTCTTGTCGACTCATAATCCGCTGCCGGTGGGGACTACATTGAATCTACGGTTCAACCTGCCCGACGATCACCGAACCATCAAGGTGACCGGCAAAGTGGTCTGGATCAATGAAATCAAGCCCGGGAAGAAAAACCTGAACCCCGGCATGGGCATCGAATTCGTGGATTTATCCGAAAAAGATAAGGAAGCCATCACGCTTTTGATCAAGCGTAAAGCTTTGCTCACCGATTAAAAACGCAAGGAGAAAACGGCATGAATGCGGACCCGTCTGTCAACCTCGCCAAATTGGAACAGGAAAATGCGCAATTGCGCGCGGAAGTGGCCGCGCTGAAACAGGCTCTGGATCGCGGCGAAGAGGCCCTGGCGTTGGGCGAGGTGCGCCTCCGCCTGGCCTACCTGGCGACTATTCAAGCCCTGGTGCGCGCCATTGAAGCCAAGGATCCCTATACGGTCGGCCATTCGACGATGGTCAGCAAGGTCGCGGTGGCCATCGCCCGCCGCCTCGACTTGACGGAAGACGAACAGGAACGGGTGCGCATCGCCGGCACGCTGCTGGATGTCGGCAAGATCGGCATCGCCCGCGAAATCCTGGTCAAGACCGACGATTTGACGCCCGCGGAACGGGAAACGCTGGAAACCCATGTCAAAATCGGCGTGCAGATCGTCGAACCCATTTTATATCCTTGGGATGTGGCGGCTTTGATTTATCAGCACCATGAACGGTTGGATGGCAGCGGCTATCCGTCCCGGTTGCCCGGCGACCAGATCGAACTGGAAGCCAAAATTCTGGGTCTGGCCGATTCTTTCGTGGCCATGCTGGCCCGCCGCGCTTATCGCGAACCGTTGACCGAAACGGAAGTGACTGCTCATTTTCACCGCGAGGCGGGTCGGACCTTCGACGAAACCTGCGTCAGCCATCTGCTCGATTTATTGGGTTCCGATCCCGACCTGCGGGCGGAAATCGATCGCTTTAAATCGACGGTCTATTCGCGTTGACAAGCTGATGTTTTTGCTCCATGAATTAATGCCTTGAATTCCCGTTACCTGGAGGAGGGTTCATGAACCAAGAAGCCCAAAACCGACGCCGTCGTTACTTCATCGATAAAAGCTTTCAGAGCAAGTACGTGGCCTTGCTGTTGCTGTTCATCGTGGCGCTGGGCGTGGCCGGCCTGCTGATCGTCTACCTGGGCGGCGGCGAAACCACCGGCCCCCGTGAAATCAATAAAGCCTTGATGGCCATGCTGATGGTCATCATTTTGTTCGTGGTCTTCACGGCGTGGTACGGCATTCGGTTTTCGCACCGCGTGGTCGGCCCGATCTACGCCTTCAACCGGCACATGAATTGGATCAAGGACGGCAACTTCACCCGCGACATCAAACTGCGCGACCACGACGAATTTAAAAACCTCGCCACCGTGTTCAACAACATGCAGGCCTCGATGCGCGACCGCGTGCGCGAGAACATCGACGCGCTGGCCAAAGTCGAAGCGGGATTGAACGAATTGTCCGAAATCATCGGTCAGGACGGTTTCAATAAAGACCGCGCTCTGGAAATGCTGAAAAACCAGGTGCGGACCTTGGAAGCCAACCGCGTTAAAAACCAGGGCTTCATCACCCAATGACCGACCGCCCAACCGAAACGCCGGCCGGCGCCGCCGCGGCCCAGGATTTTTCCACCCTCGAATTGTGGGGCCTGTTTCTGTTTATGACCCTGGCCGGCCTGGTCGGCCTGGCCCTCCTATTAAATTAATGAATGCCGAATTTGGCAAAACTTTCAGGCTGCAAGCTCGGCACTAACCGGCCTTAGTTCAACTGACAAGATTTGCCATTGTTTCTTGTCAATAAGACCAACTTAGCAACCGGCGGTGTTTCCGTGACTCGGGGACCTTTGCTCCCTTTGCGACCTAATAAGAAATGAAAGATTTTCCTTCGCGTCCTTTGCGTCCTTCGCGGTTTGTCTATATAAAAATGTATTATGTTGGTTGTGGCCGACAGGCCGCGCGTAGCTGCAAGAGAAAGGTGCAAGGCCATGCTGACTTCCGAACAGTACGAAGAAAGTCTGCGCAAGTTGAAAATGAGCGTTTACATGTTCGGTAAACGGATCTCCAGTCCGGTGGACGATCCGCTGATCCGGCCGTCGATGAACGCGGTGGCGATGACATACGAGCTGGCGGCCCGGCCGGAACACGCCGCGATTATGACGGCCGTTTCGCACCTTTCGGGCAAGCCCATCAATCGCTTCACGCATATTCACCAGAACACGATCGACCTGATCGCCAAGACCAAAATGGAACGGCTGATGGGTGCGCACACCGGCTGCTGCTTCCAACGTTGCGTCGGCGTGGATGCTTTGAACGCGCTGTCGATTGTGACCTACAACATCGACGCCCGGCGCGGCACATCTTATTTCCAACGTTTCAATCGGTATCTGGCGTATGTCCAGGATCACGACCGGACCTGTGACGGCGCGATGACCGATCCCAAAGGCGACCGCTCGCGCCCACCGCACGCCCAGGCCGATCCGGATCTGTACCTGCGCGTGATTCAAAAGCGCGACGACGGCATCGTGGTTCGCGGCGCCAAGGCGCATCAAACCGGCGCGGTGAACAGCCATGAAATCATCGTCCTGCCGACCGTGGCTTTGAAGGAAGCGGACCGCGATTATGCCGTGGCCTTCGCCCTGCCCAGCGACGCCGCCGGCATCACGTATGTCATCGGTCGCCAACCCGCCGACACGCGCAAAATGGAAGACGGAACGCCGGATGTCGGCAATTGCACTTTCGGCGGGCACGAAGCCCTCGTGATTTTCGACGATGTGTTCGTGCCCTGGGAGCGCGTATTCATGTGCGGCGAGTACGAATTCGCCGGCGAGTTGGTGGAAAAGTTCGCGTCCTATCACCGGCACAGCTATGCGTGCAAGGTCGGCGTCGGCGACGTGTTGATCGGCGCGGCGCAGTTGATCGCCGAATACAACGGCGCGCACCAAGCCTCGCACATCAAGGATAAGATCATCGAGATGAACCATCTCAATGAAACGTTGTACTGCGGCTCG
>Ga0315277_10008174_pt1 | contig 13491 bp, 11 predicted proteins | sample YL17G05_15_MG_FD_203695 | JGI IMG/M metagenome (GOLD analysis project Ga0315277, IMG submission 203695) | Sediment microbial communities from Yellowstone Lake, YNP, Wyoming, USA - YL17G05_15 | ecosystem: Environmental > Aquatic > Freshwater > Lake > Sediment | place: USA: Wyoming | collected...
GGATGAACCGTTTCCGCCGCATCTTCACGCGGTGGGAGAAGAAGGCCGCAAATTATCTCGGCATGCTTCATCTGGTCTGTGCCGTCATCACGTACCGCTGTGCCGGGTTATTCGGATAGGTTCTTAGTGCAATTTCGGGGTATACCCCAGAAGGGAGCAAGACTATGCAAAGCACATCCAATAAAGGAAACGCCGTAACCGATTTCCTGATCAAGAGCCAGGTCCAGTATCTTGCCACGATTGGGCTGGATGACAAGCCCAAGGTTCGTCCCTTCCAGTTCATGCTGGAGGAGGGCGGAAGGCTCTACTTCTGTACATCCAACCAGAAGCCCGTATTTGAGGAAATGCGAAAGCATCCGTACGTCGAGTTCTGCGCGTCCGGCGAGGACTTCTCGTGGCTACGTCTGAACGGTAAGGTCGTATTCTCAAAGGATCTCGGGCTGAAAGCCAAAATCCAGGAGGTTCACGCCTTCGTCAAGTCCATCTACAAGACCCCGGACAACCCGGCTTTCGAGGTCTTCTATCTGGACGGTGCCGTCGCGACCATCGCCGACTTCAGCGGCAATCCACCGCAAACGTTCAGACTCTGATTCAAGGAGACGGTTTCATGAACAGACGACGAATCTTCCTGGCGGTCCTTGCGGGAACGCCTGGAGCTCTGCGCATCTACGTCAATAACCTTCTGTGTTAGGAGATCAGCAATGAAACCCGTAATTGACTTTCTCAAGAAGAGCCAGACCCAGTACTTGGCCACGATTGGGACTGACGGAAAACCTAAAGTTCGTCCGTTCCAGTTCAAGCTGGAAGAAGGCGGGAAGCTCTACTTCAGCACCACAAACGACAAGCAAGTATACAAAGAGATTACGCAGCAGCCCTATGTTGAACTGTGTGCCTGCGGTGAGAATTGGTCCTGGCTCAGATTAAGCGGCAAGGTTGTCTTTTCCCAGGATCACTCCATCAAGAGCAGGATCATAGAGGAGGCAATTCCTCTCATCAAAGCGATCTACAAGACGCCTGACAATCCCATATTTGCGCTTTTCTATCTCGACGAAGCTACGGCGACGATCGCCGATCTCAGCGGTAATCCGGCCCAGACGTTCAGACTCTGATTCAAGACGATGATTTTGCGAGCAGGCGGCAACAGGCTGCATGGGCGACAAGTCGCCCAATCCTGCGACCTAATCTTGTGGGTCTCAGTGGCTTCGCAAGGCGAGCGGGGACACTCACCCTACGCGCGGAGAGGGATCGATGCTCCTCACACGGATGATGGGCTATCCGGCGCGAGGAGGACGTGGTAGGATGTGGCAAGATACCGGTTCACCATCTCCATTGTTGAAGATAGCGAAGGAGGCAAATTATGAAGAATGGCGTCGTGGTTTCGATGGTCGTTGCGATCATGGCTTTGGGTGTCGCGGCTCGGGGGACGGATTGCCCTCGGTTTCGTGGGCCGGCGGGGGACGGGAAGTCTGCGGAGACCGGGCTGCTGAGGCAGTGGCCGGAGGGCGGGCCGAAGCTGGCTTGGACGGTTAAGGGTCTTGGGCAGGGGTATTCCTCGGCTGTGGTGGCGAATGGCACGGTCTACGTGACGGGGATGGACGAGCAGAAGCAGGGGTTTCTGTTTGCGTTCGGCCTGGATGGGTCGCCGAAGTGGAAGACGGCATACGGGCCGGAGGTGGACAAGCGTGGTCCGGCCGTAGCGGGCACTCGCGGCACGCCGACTGTTGACGGCGACCGGGCGTACCTTGTGACCGGATTCGGAAAGCTGATCACGTTCGATACGGCGAAGGGGCAAGTGCTCAAGACGGTGGACCTGCTGGAGCGATTCGGCGGCAAGCAGGCGCAGTTCGGCTTTGCCGAATCCGTGCTCGTGGACGGCCAGAGGCTGATCTGCACGCCGGGCGGACCCGACGCATCGCTGGCGGCCTTGGACAAGAACACCGGCGAGGTCCTCTGGCAGAGCAAGGGACTCAGTCAGCCGACGGGCTGCTGCTCGGCCCGGATCGTCAACCACGGCGGCCGGCAGATGGTCCTGACCATGTTGGCGCAGGGCGTCGTCGCCGTCGATCCGGGGACGGGCCAGGTCGTCTGGCAGCACGATTATCCGCACCGGGCGGGCGTGCAGCCCAATCCGCCGCTCTATGATAACGGCCTGGTCTACATCTCGTCGGGAATGGGGACGGGCGGCGCAATGCTGGCCCTGGCGGACAGCAGCCCGGCCGCAACGCCCAAGTGGGCGGACAAGACGCTGGATTGCCAAATGCAGGGCCTGATTCTGCTCGACGGCTATATCTATGGGACCGCCCAGAGCGGCAACAAGGGCCTCGTCTGCTTAGAATGGAAGACGGGCAAGGTGATGTGGAGCGCCCCGGCGGTCGGAATGGCGGTCGCGATCGCCGCTGACGGCATGCTCTATCTCTACGGGCAGGACGGGACAATGCACCTGGTCAAGCCCAATCCGGCGGCATTCGAGCCGGTGAGCCGGTTTACGGTCTCCGAGGGCACGAATGAGCATTGGGCCCACCCGACAATTGCGAACGGCCGGCTCTACATCCGCCACGGCGACGCCCTGATGGCGTACACTGTGAAGGACTGAAGCGAACTTCCTTCGATCATATGGGCCCAACTCCCATTTTGCAGAAGTCCCGATTGAACTATGGGGGGCAACTTCGGGTATAATCGGGGACAGCGACGACAGCAAAGGTCTCGCTGGGGCCTCCTTGTGGCCGTAGAGAAGCAGGGTCCTGCGTCCTCGATGCAATGTGCAGGGAGACGCAAGATGTTGCGTCTCTACAGGGTTGCCCAAGTCACGGTTTACGGGTCCCAGGATAGGGCATGTGTGTCATGGCAGTAGTGCAAAGGGCAAAGCAGCCGCACGTAGTGTTCTGCTCGTGCGGCTATTACGATATTATCCCGCGGGCTTCACGCGAGCAAATCCTCGCCGCCCTCGGTAGAGACGCAATATCTTGCGTCTCAACGGTGAGTTCGGCGGGGCCGCGACAAGATAGCGTCGTGGTGGAGGTGGTTTCGGACCTGTGCGGCCTTGCGGCCAATCGCGATCCCCGGCTGAAGACTTGGGCCGATGGAGCCCCATTGACGATCGTGGCATGCTTTCCCCGTGCGGTCCGTTGGCTGTTTTATGCGGCAGGCGCCTCCCTGGCGGATGGACAAGCCCGAATTCTCAACATGAGAACGCAATCGCCGGAGGAAATCATTGCGGAATTGATGAAGGATGATGGATTATTGATGATTGAAGAAGAATCCGCCCCTTCCTCCAATAATCAATCATCAATCATCGATCATCAATCGGATTGGGTCCCCTGGTTCCCCGTGATCGATTACGACCGGTGCCGCAATTGCAAAGAGTGCCTCAACTTCTGCCTTTTCGGCGTGTACGCGTTGTCGGATGACGGTCGCGTCGAGGTGCGAAAGCCCTCCGGCTGCAAGACGAATTGTCCCGCGTGTGCCCGAATGTGTCCGAACAAGGCGATCATTTTTCCCAAGTACGCGGACGCGCATATCAACGGCGATGAGGTGCCCGCCGTGACTGAGGATTCAAGTCGCGACGCTAATTCGCAATCCGCAGTCCGCAATCAGCAATCGGACGACCTCCTCGAAAGAATTCGCCAACACGGCGCCGGACGGAAGCGATTCGCAAAGCCGGCGGACGGGCAATCCCCCGTCCGGTCGTGCCCCACGCTGGAGAGCCTGCGCCGCGAACTGGGCATCCCTGAGGATGTGCTGACTTCTCTGACGCCTGCCGAGGTTCAGCGGATCAACACGAAATCCCAGGGGAATTCGGGACAATCGCCGGGCCGGCCTGCCGATGCCGACAGGAAGGACAAGGACCATAATGGGTGACAAATCCCTGCGGCCTGCTGTCATTCTCGTCGCAGACCGGACGCTGAGCGCCAATTACCGAATTCTCTTCGAGGGCATGTTCGCCACCATGCAGACGACGCACCTGCCGGAGGTGTTCATGCGCCGGTTCCTCGCGCCACCCATGCCGACGGATCATCACGGCTCAGCTCTGGGGGCCCCCTTGGGACTGCGGCGGGTCGAATCGGCATTGCTGAAGTACACGGCGTTGAAGGAAGGCGACGTCGTCTGCACGACGCCGGAGCGATTGGCCGACCTGGTGGGCCCCTGGGTTAAAGTGGTCGGGTTCAGCTCCAGCGACCCACTGGGCATGGGCATGAGCAACACCACCACGGCGAGCTTCTGGTCGGGCGAGTTGTACACGAAGTACTGGACGCGAAAGACGCTCGAACAACTCACTGCCCTAAAGCGCAAGTACGGCTTCAAGATCGTCGTGGGCGGCGCCGGCGCCTGGCAATGGCTCGCGCACCGCGACAAGGTCCCTGATGTCGATATCGACGCGGTCTTCCAAGGCTATTTCGAGTCAACGGGCCCGGAGCTTTTCTCCGATCTGTTGAACGGCCGCCCCAGTAGGGTGGGCTCCGCCCATCGATTCTCCCGAACGGAAGCGACACTGGGTGGTAGGCATAGCCCACCCTACGACTGCTCTATCGTTGAATCCGACACCGGTGCCGGGCGGATCCAGCCGATCCGCGGGCCGTCGCTGCTGGGGATCATCGAGCTGTCACGCGGCTGCGGGCGCGGGTGCAAGTTCTGCGCGATGGCTCGCCAGAAGATGGTGCACCTGGATGAGGAAACGATTCTCGCCGACCTCGAAACAAACGTGGCGGGCGGTCTCAAGGCGGTCGTCAGCGGCAGCGAGGATTTCTTCCGCTACGGCGCCCAAGGGGCACGGCCGGACTTCGACAGGCTCTGCAGCCTGCTGTCACGAATGCGGGAGATCAAGGGCCTGTCGTTCATGCAGATCGACCACGCGAACGTGACCTCGGTCCTGCAACTGGCCGACGAGCAGCTCAGGGAGATTCGGCGCCTGCTCACCTGGGAGCGCAGAAGCGATTACCTGTGGGTGAATATGGGCGCTGAGAGCGCCAACGGCCACCTGGTAGCGGCCAACAGCCCGGGCAAGATCGCACCCTTCGACCCTCCGGACTGGGGACAGATGATCCGCGAGGCGGCCGATCGCATGAACCGCTGCGGATTCTTCCCGGTCTTCAGCATCGTCCTGGGCCTGCCCGGCGAGACGCCCGCGGACGTGAACGCAACGTTGGAGCTTGTGAATGACCTTCGCCGTAGACGCGCGGTCGTTTTTCCGGTATTCTATGAGCCTGTGTCGCAGGAGGAGATCGCCGCCGGGCACAGGTTCTCCCTCGACAGCATGACGCGCGAGCACTTGGAGCTCTACCGCACATGCTACGAGCTGAACTTTGAGACGGTCCCGCGTCTGATCTGGGACAACCAGCGGGCCGGCGGGGTATCATGGCTCAAGCGGGCCGTGATGCAGGTGCTGGGCCGGGGCGAAATCGTGACCTGGCGGCATGCGTTCAGAAAGTTAGGGAAACAGCTTAGCAGTTGCGGATGTGAGACGGCCGATGGCACAGCGACGCCGCGAGCCGAATCCACAATCCGCAATCCGAAATCCGAAATCGTATGAATCTGGAGTCCGTACTCGAGGAGATATCGGCGTATGCCTGATGACCGTGTCATGACGGCCAAGCCCCTGAGGCCGCCTCAGGACAGTATTCCGCAGAGCAAGCACGCGCGCGACCAGTTGCTGGAGGCAATCCGCGCCTACGTCGAGCGGGAGCGGCCGGTTCCGCCTCTGACCCTCGATGAGCTGCGGGCCCATACGCGCATCGTGCTCGAAAAGGCAGGCATGGACGCGAAGTACACGGACTTCGCGGCGGTCCTCCTGGACAACGAGGTCTGGCGGGAAACCGTGGCGGCCATCCCCTACGAGAAGCGTCTGCTGCTGCTTCCCAAGTGTCTGCGCAGCGTCGACGGCTGTCCGGCGAGCTTCGACGAGATCGGCCTGTTGTGCGAGCATTGCGGCCGGTGCGCGATCAGCGATTTGAAGGAACAGGCCGAGCGGCTCGGGTACGCCGTGCTCGTCGCGGAAGGCTCGCCGGTGGTGATGTCCCTCATCGAAACCGGCCGGGTCGAGGGCGTTGTCGGTGTGAGTTGCCTGTCGGTGCTGGAACGAGTCTACCCGTACATGGAGGCAGGCGCCGTGCCGGGCATTGCGATCCCCCTGCTCCAGGACGGCTGCGCCAATACGAGCGTGGACCTCGATTGGGTGTGGGAGGCCATCTACCAGACTACCGACGACCAGACCCGCCGGCTGGACCTCGACGCGCTGCGCCGGCAGGTCGATTCGTGGTTCTCCCGCGAGGCTCTCGCCTCGTCGCTCGGAGAGAAGGTGTCCGATGCACACCCTGCCAACGCGACGGAGCAGGTGGCGATTGACTGGATGACGCGGGCGGGGAAGCGCTGGCGGCCATTTCTCACGGTCTGCACGTACCGCGCTTTTTGCACAGATGACTCTCGCGTCAGTGATGAAGACCTGCGAAAAGCAGCCATTGCCGTCGAGTGCTTCCACAAGGCATCGCTGATCCACGACGACATCGAGGACGGGGACGCGGAGCGGTACGACCAGCGGACGCTTCACGCCGAATACGGCGTGCCGATCGCGCTAAACGTGGGCGACCTGCTGCTCGGCGAAGGGTACAGACTCCTGGCCGAGGTGGACGTGCCCGATGCGCAGAAGATCAAACTCTTGCGGGCTGCCGCCCAAGGGCATCGCGATCTGTGCCTGGGCCAGGGCAGCGAGCTCGCCTGGATGCGCACGCCCGGGCCGATGACTGTTCGCGAAGTGCTCGACATCTTCCGCATGAAGACGGCCCCCGCTTTTGAAGTGGCGCTGAACCTCGGTGCGATCCTCGCCGGCTGTGACGAGCAGATCGCCGCCGTCCTGAAGCAGTACAGCGAGTCGCTCGGCATCGCCTACCAGATTCGCGATGATTTGGACGACCTGCATTCCCCGCACAGCGAAGACATCTTTGCCGGCAGGCGGCCCTCGGTTCTCCTGACTTTGGCGTACGAAAATGCAAACGAGCAGGATAGAAGACAGATCGAGCGTCTGTGGGACAGCGCCGCGACGGAGGCGGACTGCGAGCGGGCACGCCAGTTGATCGGCTCTGCCCACGTCGAAAGTTCCGCCTGGCGTCTGATGGAGGCATCGAAATCGCAGGCCATCGCAAGCTGCATCGCCCTCAAGAACGCCGGCCTCAAAGGCTTGCTCCGCCGCGTGATCGGGAAGATGTTCGATGACTTTGAGATCATGGGCTGCTGCGATGACCGTCCGGATCCGTCGGAACAGAGTCCCGCCCGACGCGCCCCGGGCCGGGAGTAGGGCAGCAAACGTGCCAACCGATGGTCTCGACAACGCGGGCCGGGCGGGGGTGTCTCGCAGCAACCAGAGTGCGCAGCCGTCGAAGCTGCCGTTTGCGCTGCGGGCCTTTCGCCATCGCAATTACCAGTTCTTTTTCGGCGGCCAGCTCATCTCGCTCATCGGCACCTGGATGCAGATGGTCGCCCAATCATGGCTCATTTACCGACTGACGGGCTCGGCCGTGCTGCTGGGCTTTGTCGGATTCGCCAGCCAGATCCCGGTGTTTCTGCTGGCTCCCATCGGCGGCTCCGTCGCGGACCGGTACAATCGCCACCGCATCCTTATCATCACGCAGACCTCCGCCATGCTCCTGGCTTTTGTCCTGTCCGCCCTGACGCTCATGGGCCTCGTGCACGTCTGGCACATATTCACGCTGGCCGCGATGCTCGGCCTCGTCAACGCCTTCGATATTCCGACGCGGCAGGCGTTCGTCATGGACATGGTCGGCCGGGAGGATTTGATCAACGCCATCGCGCTGAACTCCTCGATGATCAACGGCGCCCGCATGATCGGGCCCGCCGTGGCCGGCATCTTGGTGGCGAGCGTCGGCGAGGGCTGGTGCTTCCTCGTCAACGCAATCAGCTATATCGCCGTGATTGTGGGACTGCTGTTGATGCGAATCACGATCCGCGTCCACGCATCGCCGAACGGCTCAGCGATTGCCAGCATCATTGAAGGGTTCCGCTACGTCCGGCACACCAAGCCGGTCCGCGCCCTGCTGCTGATGCTCGGCCTCATCAGTCTCATGGGCATGCCATACGCGGTGCTCATGCCGATTTTCGCCGACCAGATTCTGCACGGGGGCCCCAAAGGGCTCGGCCTGCTGATGGGTTCGGCGGGATTCGGCGCGCTGGCGGGCGCGCTGATCCTGGCGGCGAAGAAAGGCATTCGCGGCCTGGGGCACTGGGTCGCATTCGCCGCAATGGGCTTTGGCCTGAGCCTGATCCTGTTCTCGCTGTCCCGCACGTTCTGGCTATCGGTGGCCCTGCTTTTGCCTGCCGGGTTCTGCATGATGATCGGGCTGGCCTCGTCAAACACACTCATTCAATCGCTGGTCCCGGACAAGCTGCGCGGCCGAGTGATGGCCGTATACTCGATGATGTTCATGGGCATGGCGCCCTTCGGCTCCCTGCTGGCCGGCGCTCTGGCGCATCGACTCGGAGCGCCGGGGACCGTGGCGTTCGGCGGCATGGCGTGCATCGCGGGAGCATCGATCTTCGGGCTGCGCCTGCCGGTCTTGCGGCACGAGGCAAGACAGATTATCGTCGCTCTCCAGGTCGCCGGCGGCGAGCCGGAGGAGATGACGGGACAGACAACTGTTCCCGTGTCGCAGGAGTCGCCTGATAGAATAGCGCGGAATGGAACCGGGAATGGCAGCGATGACGATCAGGTCTGACATGCTCCGGACGACGGGTGGCAGCGTCAAGCGCAGCTTGGCGATGGCCCTGTTGGGATACGATGCAACCATCGCCAAGGCCTGCGGCCTTGACGCTGCCACCCACGGGCTTTATACATGCCCTGCCACAATTCTGTCGTACAACCGGGAATGGCGACGATGACCATCAGGCTCGACATGTGTCGGACGGTGAGCAGAGCGAGTGACGCTCTCGGCGAGTCCGTGGACACCGTGCGAGATTTTCTCCGCCGGCAGTCTGCCCAGGACGGCGGATTCCAGGGCAGGGACGGCCGAAGCGACCTGTACTATACCGTCTTTGGGCTCGAAGCATCGCTGGCGCTGAACGCCGATATCCCATACGATCGCGTCGCCAATTACCTGGGGCGCTTCGGCACAGGGGAGTCCCGGGACTTCGTTCATCTCGCCTGCCTGGGCCGATGCAGAGCAGACATGGCCGACACTCGCAGCCAGGTCATCGACGCCCGGACACGCGAGGGCATGGCGGAGCATTTGCAATCGTACAGGGCGGAGGATGGCGGATTCAATGCGGCGGTCCCTGCGGAGCGAGGCAGTGCATACGGCAGCTTTCTCGCCCTGGGGGCCTGTCAAGACCTCGGTATCGCCTGCCCCGATCCGGATCGGATGGTTGCGTCCATCCAGTCCCTCCAGATGCCCGATGGCGGCTATGCGAATGAGGCCTCGATGACGGTCAGTGCCACGGCCGCAACCGCCGCCGCCATTTGCGTCCTTCATTATTTGAATCGGCCAGTCCCCGAATCCGCCGTCCGCCGGCTGCACGAGCAGACGCACCCGCAAGGCGGATTCACGGCGATTCGCCTGTCCGGAGCCCCTGCAATCCCCGATTTGCTCTCGACCGCCACCGCCCTGCACACGCTGTCTCTGGTCGGCGCTGCGCAGGATGACATGAGGGAGAAACACCTGGATTACCTCGACAGTCTGTGGACTGCCGAGGGCGGTTTCCGGGGCCACTGGGCCGATGACGTTGTGGATTGTGAATACACGTACTACGGCCTGCTTTCTCTGGGCTGCCTTGCGAAATGACATCGGCAATCGACAAAGATGCTTTGCAAGTCACAATCGCAGCTTTGCGAGAGAGGCTGCTGGCGGCCAGAGGTCCGCATGGCTTCTGGGAGGGCCGTCTGTCTAGCAGCGCCCTATCGACCGCGACAGCCATCTTTGCCCTGGCCACCGTCAATGGCGAGAAACACCGGCCGCTCATCGAGCGCGGACTCCACTGGCTTAGCGATCATCAGAACGCCGACGGCGGCTGGGGCGACACCGCGCAGAGCCCGAGCAACCTGAGTACAACGCTGCTGTGCTACTCCGCCCTGGCCGTCGATTGCGGGTTGCAGATTGCAGATTGCAGATCTGCATCAGAGACCCGGGCAGATCTGAAATCTGAGATTTCAAATTCGAAATTTGCCCCGACGGCTCGCAAGGCCGAATCATGGCTGCGGCGCAAAGCAGGCGTCCTTGAGCCCCAGGCTTTGGCAAAGTCGGTGGAGCAGCAGTACGGCAAGGACCGGACGTTCTCGGTCCCGATTCTGACGATGGCCGCACTCGCCGGCCGGCTGGGGACAGGCAGCAACGCATGGCGGCTGGTCAGGCCCCTGCCATTTGAGCTGGCCGTGCTGCCGCATCGCTTGTACAAATGGCTCCGGCTGCCCGTGGTCAGTTATGCACTGCCCGCCCTGATCGCCATCGGGCAGGCCCGGTATGAGCATCTCAAGCCCGGCAATCCACTCACGAGACTCGTGCGACGACTTTCCCGCGAGAAGAGCCTCAAGGTCCTCACAAAGCTTCAGCCTGCGGATGGCGGGTTCCTCGAAGCGGCGCCACTGACATCGTTCGTCGTCATGAGTCTGGCCGCCTCAGGGCACCCGGACCACGAGGTGACGCGCAAAGGCGTGGAGTTCCTGATCGCCTCGATTCGCGAGGATGGAAGCTGGCCCATCGACACGAACCTCGCCACATGGGTCACAACGCTGGCAGTCAGCACCCTATCTGAAAATCTGAGATCTCAAATTCCAGATTCGGATTTCGGGGTCCTTGCGACATGGCTCCTGTCCTGTCAGCACCGGGACGTGCATCCGTACACGCACGCCGCTCCGGGCGGCTGGGGCTGGTCAAATCTGCCCGGCGCGGTGCCCGATGGGGACGACACCGCCGGAGCATTGATCGCCTTGCACAGACTGTCGTCCGGCAATAGTGAATCCGAAATCCGAAATCCGAAATCCGAAATCGCCGCCGCGGCCTCCGCCGGCATCGGGTGGCTCCTGGGACTCCAAAACAGCGATGGCGGCATCCCCACGTTCTGCCGGGGCTGGACGAAGCTGCCCTTTGACAAGAGCACGCCCGACATCACCGCGCACGCCATCGGCGCGATGAGCGTCTGGCTCGACGCACTGCCGGCGCCTCTGCGACATCAGACGAATAACGCGATCCGAAGGGCCCTGCAATATATGACGAAGGCTCAGCGGGCCGACGGCTCGTGGACGCCGTTATGGTTCGGCAATCAACGCGCGCCGGGCCAGGAGAACCCGGTATACGGGACAGGCCGGGCGCTGATGCACCTTGCCGATTGCCAATTGCGGATTGCGGACTGCGGATTCGATCTGGAATCGCTCCGCGCCATGCAAGAACGAGCTGTTCAGTGGCTGCTGTCTACACAGAACTCCGATGGCGGCTGGGGTGGCGATGCCTCGGTCCCGTCCTCGATTGAAGAGTCGGCCTTAGCCGTGGATGCACTGGTTTCGCTCGTCCTTCAATCCGCAATCCGCAATCCGCAATCCGGAATCGCGGCGGTCCGCTGCGGCGCCGCCTGGCTCATCGCAAACACACACCAGGGCCAACGCACGCCCGCCTCCCCCGTCGGCTTGTACTTCGCCCGGCTCTGGTACTTTGAGGAGCTTTATCCGCTCCTCTTCGCCCTCTCCGCCCTGAGCAAGGTCCAGAAGCTTCCCGCTTGCCTGTGAGTACCCCGGCAGAAAAAACAAGAGAATCTACGAACCCTCTTGACGGATCGGCTGTAGATCTGTATATTTGCTATTAGCAACTAATGCTAGTAGCAAATATGTGGAATGGCAGGTGGAACGATGGGCAGACGGCTGTTTGAGCTGGTTCTGGCGGTCAAGTGGAAGTGCCAGGGCAACGAGGAGCAGATCCAGGAGGAATTGGGCCTGTCGCCGGGCCAGTTCCACGGGCTGATCGTGCTGGATGACAAGCAGGAGATCACGGGCTCGGAGTTCGCCGAGCGGATGGCCCTGTCGCCGTCGCGGGGCAGCCGCGTCCTCCATTCGCTGGTGGCGGACGGCTACGTGAAGACGCACGGCCGCCCGGATGACCGGCGGAGCATCATGGTCTGCCTGGCCCCTAAGGGCAGGAGGACAAAGCGGCGGATCGCCAGCCGGATGGAGGCGTGCGAGAGCCGTATCCGCACGGGTCTCGATCGTGACAGCCTCGGTCAGGTCATGCATGCTCTGGAGCTGTTGGAAGCAACCTTGTGATCTCGCGTATGAAGCAGTATAGGTCCTATCGGTCCCATTTGTCCCATGGGTCCCATTGATCGAAGACAGGAGAAGACAATGACGAAAGCAATCTACATCCAGTTGCTCGCGGGCCTGCTGATCGGCGGCGGCCTCGGAGCAGTCATGGGCTATTTCGGCAAGTGCAGCAGCGGCGCCTGTCCCCTGACGGCCAATCCCTGGCGAGGGGCATTCATCGGCGCCGTGATCGGCGGCCTGTTCGCTTGGTCCTCCGGTGCGTCACGGCTGGCCGGCGAGACGGCAGGCGGCGAGCATGCGGCCATGCAGATCGGCACTGCGGAGGACTTTGAAGGCCAGGTACTCGGCGCGGACAAGCCCGCACTTGTGGACTTCTACTCGAATTCCTGCGGCCCGTGCCGGAGGTTGGCGCCGACGATTGAGAAACTCGCGAAGCAGTACGAGGGCCGGGCCGTAGTCGCCAAGGTCAATGTGGACAAGCTGCCGCAACTGGCCGCGCGATACGGCATCCAGGGTATCCCCACCGTGCTGTTCTTCAAGAACGGCCAGGAAGTTCGCCGTCTAGTCGGCCTGCAATCGCACGATACATACATCACGGCCCTCGACAAGCTGGCAGGTGAACAGGCAGCGCCCGGACTGTGACCCCAGCCCCTTGAGTTCATCGCCGGCGGACGTCGATGTAGACGGCGGCGAGGATGACCAGACCTTTGATGATGTATTGTGAGGAGAAGTGGACGCCGGCCTGGTTGAGGCCCTTGTCGAGGATGCCGATGATGATGGCGCCGATCAAGGTTCCGTACATGGTCCCGCGGCCGCCGGTGAAGCTGGTGCCGCCGACGACGGCGGCGGCGATGGCGTTGAGCTCGAACATGACGCCGGAGGCCGGCTCGGCGGAGTAAAGCTGGGACGTGTGGATCATCCCGGCGACCCCCGCCAGGATCGAGCAAAGCATGTACACGAAGATCTCGTTGGCGGCGATGGGAATGCCCGTGAAGCGGGCGGCCTCCCGATTGCCGCCGATGGCGTACAGGTGCTGGCCGAAACGCGTGCGGTGCAGCAGCACGGCCATGACAAGGAACACGATCAGCATCAGAATTACGGGGATCGGCAATACGCCCAGGAGCCGGCCGTTGCCGATTGTGAGGAAAAGACCCTCGTAGTCGGGGATGTGCATGGGCCGGCCCTCGTTGAATCGCAGCGCGGCCCCGCGCGCCACCAGCATCGTGCTCAGCGTGATGATGAACGGC
>Ga0315277_10008175_pt1 | contig 13489 bp, 12 predicted proteins | sample YL17G05_15_MG_FD_203695 | JGI IMG/M metagenome (GOLD analysis project Ga0315277, IMG submission 203695) | Sediment microbial communities from Yellowstone Lake, YNP, Wyoming, USA - YL17G05_15 | ecosystem: Environmental > Aquatic > Freshwater > Lake > Sediment | place: USA: Wyoming | collected...
CGTTTGCTTGGTGTCGGCGCATGTTCGAACAGGTCTATATTGTCAGCACGGGTGAGTTGGTGCTGTGTTGCGTGGACTGGGATCGCCGCGCCGTGATGGGCCGCCTCGGCGACGGGGCCACGATCAGCGAAATCTGGAACGGACCCGTCTATCGCGAGATGCGGCGGCGCTTTCTGGCTAATAGGCTCGAAGACACACTCTGCGCCGGCTGCCGCAAAGAAGCGATTGACGACGATCAGTAATCGGAAGAAACACGTTTTGGGTTTCAAGTTTCAGATTTCAGGTTCCACGTTTAGCCACTGCGACGTTTTCCATTGTGGCACGGGCATCTTGCCCGTGAATGGTCGTGGGCCGAATGCTCATGCAATGGTTGATCGGCTTCTGCGAACATGGTTGCGAAATCCGACCGCGTTGAACTGACGATTGAGAGCCTGGCCTATGGCGGCAAGGGAGTCGGCCGCCTGGATGGCTATGTCGTTTTTGTCGAGGGAGCGGTTCCCGGCGATCGGGTCGCGGCGCGCATCGTGCGGAAAAAGTCCGACTATGGCGAAGCCGTGATCGAACAGGTGATCGAGCCTTCGCCGCACCGCGTCGAGCCGCCCTGTCCGCTTTTCGGCTCGTGCGGCGGATGTTTGGGTCTCAATATCGCTTACGAGGAACAGCTTCGCCAGAAAGCTTCCCAGGTTCGCGAGGTGTTGGCGCGCATTGGCCGCCAGCGTAATTTGCCGATCGAGCCGATCCGCCCTTCGCCAACTCTCTGGCGCTACCGCAACAAGATGGACTACACGTTCGGCGCCGATCCCGATGGCCGGCTGGTGCTTGGATTGCACCGACGCGGCGAGTTCGCAGGGATCGTGGATGTCGAACAGTGCTTGCTTCAGCCCGAACGGTTCGATCGCGCGGTCGCCGTGGTGCGCGAATTTGCCCGCCGCTCCGGCCTTCCCGCTTACAGCCAGCGCAGCCACCAAGGTTTCTGGCGCCATTTGATTTTGCGCCATTCGGTCGCCGAAGATCGCATTCTGATTGTCCTGGTTACGGCGCCGGGCGAATTGCTTGGACTGGATCGTCTGCTCGAAGACCTCGTGGCCGCCGACACGCACCTGGCCGGCTTTGTCTGGGCTATCAACGATTCGGTGGCCGACGTGGCCGCCTGCAAAGAGAAATGTTTCGAGTGGGGCGAGAACGTCCTGGTCGAGCAGCTCGGACGATTGCGATTTCGTGTGTCCCCCCTGTCCTTCTTCCAGGTCAATACGCGCGCGACCGAGGCGCTCTATGATTGCGTGGCCGAGTTCGTCGAACCCAATCCCGCTCTGACGCTTCTCGATGCCTATTGCGGGACAGGCAGCATCGGCATCTACTGTGCCGACCGATTCGCCCGGGTCATCGGGATCGAGTCGGCGCGCGAGGCCGTCTGGGATGCTCGCGAGAATGCGGCGCTCAACGGACTGAACAACTGCACGTTTCTCTGCGGGCCGGTCAACCGCATGGTCGCGCTGGCTCGCTCGGTCGTCGCCGGACGATTCGGGCGGGTCGTGGTTGACCCACCCCGTGGCGGGATGGATAAGAGGGCGCTGGCCCAACTTCTCGAACTGCGTTCGCCCGTTCTGGTCTATGTTTCGTGTAATCCGGCCACACTGGCGCGCGACGTAGTGGCCACTGGTAAGGCAGGCTATACGATCGAACGGGTCCAACCATTCGATCTGTTTCCCCATACGCCTCATGTGGAAACGGTGATTAAGTTCCGGCAGGGCAGGGTGCAGAACGAGAAGTGAATAACCAACCACAGATTTCGCAGATTCCTTGAAATCATCTGCGAAATCGGAGAATGCTTCCGGCGGTTGTAAACATGGCCGAAGACGCCCATGATGCCACGGTTCGCCTGCGCCGCCCCATTGCCTTCCTTTATCCCCCGCAACCACTCGAACCGTGCCCAATGCCGGGCGATTTGCTCGCTCATTTACCCCGACTGGCGGAACTGCATGCCAAAATCCTGTCCGGCCTCGGTTGGGACTCACCGGCAACGCGCGAGAGAGCTTTGACGTGGCCGCTTCAGCCGCAATCGGCAGAGCAGGTGCGCGGTGCGCATGTCGGCGTTGTGGCTTTCAGTTGGACGGTGACCCAGATATTGGCCGAAACCGGCGTGTTGCCGGATGTCGTCTTCGGACACAGCCTGGGGTTGCACACCGCCTTGGCTGTTTCCGGGGCGACACGCATCCTCGATGCTCTCGAAGTCGTGGATCGCACGGCGCAGTTCCTTGCGGAAAGTCATGACGAAGTTTCGGGCGCCATGCTTGCCGTAACCGGCTTCACACCGAACGAGATCGCGGAGTTCTGCGAACGGATCGAGCCGCACGGAACCATCTTTCCAGCCATCATTAACTCCCGCCGCCAGGTCGTCGTCTCCGGTCAAGCGGAATCGGTCGAGCGCCTCACGCAGCAGTTGCGTGACCGACAAGCCTGGGGTCTGACCCCCATCCCCGGTCACCTTCCTCTTCACACGCCCTTGATGGCGCCGCTGGCCGACCGCTGCACCAGTCTCACGAATGGAATGCGCTGCCACGTGCCCCATCTTTGCCTGCTCCACCCGACGTCGGGCGAAGAAGTCCATACCGTCAGCAGCGTCGAACTGCTCTGGCGCACTCACCTTCTCGGCATGATTGACTTTGTGTGTGCGTTGAAAGAAATGGAACGCCTGGAAATCTCGACCTACGTCGAGATCGGCGCAGGGGAAACCCTGACGCGATTGTGTCGTTGGTATCGGCGCGATTTGCCGGTTTTCAATGTGAGCAAACCCGAACTTCTCGAAAGGATTCTCCATGCCCACGTGGAATGAACAAGTCGCCTTGGTTACAGGAGCGTCCGGCGGAATCGGCGCGACCATTGCCAGGGAGCTGGCGTGGCGCGGCGCTGCCGTCGCCGTTCACTATTATCATGGAGCCGACAGGGCTCAGGCGCTCTGTCGAGCAATCGAAGAGGAAGTTGAAAAGGCTCAGCACTCACCAGTCAGGACTCAGGACTCCGCACTCGGCCAACCGGAACCGGAAATCCAAAATCCACAATCCAAAATCCACGCGATGGCGATTGCCGCCGACTTGGGCGATGCCGCACAAGTTGACGCCTTGGTTGCGACGGTCGTCGAACGTTTTGGCCGGCTCGATATTCTCGTCAACAGCGCCGGCTATTTCGAGGATCGCCTACTGGGTTTCATCAAACCTGAGGATTGGGAACGAATGATCCGGACCAACCTGAACGGACCCTTCTTTTGTTGTCGGGCCGCCGTACGCGAAATGATCGCCCGCCGCTATGGCCGAATCGTCAATGTCGCTTCGGTCAGCGCCTGGCTGTGTCCGCCGGGGCAGACAAACTATGCCGCGACCAAAGCCGGACTGATCGCCCTGACGCGCAGCTTGGCAAAAGAGGTCGGATCGCGTGGGATCACCGCCAATGTGGTGGCGCCGGGATTTGTCGAAACTCCGGCGCTCGAGCGTGTCCCCCGGGCGGTTCTCGATGAGCAGCTGGCCCGTGTGGGATGTCGTCGGGCCGGACGACCCGAAGAGATAGCCCACGTCGTCGCCTTCCTGGCTTCCCCCGAAGCATCCTACGTGAACGGGGCCGTCGTGGCTGTGGACGGAGGGATGTGACCGATCGCTCAGGCATCCTGCCTGAGGGAAGAGCGGATCTGCCATCCTTGTCGCTCAGTCGCCGTCGAAGTAGATGAAGCGACCACAGTGATCGCAAATCTGCAAGGACCCGTCGGTGCGGAGGCGCTGCGCAGTCGAAGCAGCCAACCGCACACGGCACCCTTCGCAAACCCCGCCGATCAGCCGGACCACCGGCCGCTGGCAGCGACTCTTCAGCCGTTCGTAGCGGGAGACCAGTTCGAGCGGCATGGCTTGGACGATCTTGCCCCGGCGCTCCAGGTCGGCCGCGGGCAAAGCGGTCCCATTCTGGCTCATTTCCATGTCGAGTGTCTGAAGCTGGATCAAACGAGCGGTTTCGAACTTCATTGCGTCTCCTCTCCTTTCGGATTGCACTTGGCGATCATTTGGTTTTCCAAACGTTCGATCTCGCGAACAATCTCGGCGGGCGTATGGCAGCGGGTCAGGCGTCTCTTCGCCTCGCCGTTTCGGAATATTCGGGCCAGGTGCGAAAGGATCTTTACGTGCGCGCGGTCATCGGGCGAGCAGACCAGAACGAAAATCTGCGTAGGCTCGTCGTCGGGCGCGCCGAAATCCACGCCGTGACGCAGCACCAGCAGCGACAAAACGGGTCGGCGCAAGTGGCCGAGAGGATGGCGCGGATGGGGGAACGCCACCCCACCTTCCAAGGCGGTCGGACACATCGCCTCGCGCTCGGTCAGGGATTGGACCAATCGCTGATAGTCGGGAATGGGGCTGATCCGGGCGGCCAGTGCGGCCAGCGCTTCGAACACCTCGCGTTTCGTTCGGCGCTCGGTTGTGTATTGGACCGTCTGTTCCTGAAGCAGCTCGGCCACCCGGGTTGTGCCATTCCACAGATGGCCCGGCGCCTCCGTGGCCTCCGCGCTTCTGCTTGTCCCTCTCAGATGGTCGTTGAACCACTGGAGGACGACGGATTCCTCGAAACGCCACACCCGACCGATTCGGCTTGCGGGCAGCTCGCCGCTGCGAACCATTTTGGTCACCGTCCGAGGATGGAGCTTCAGGATGTCGGCGACCTCTCTAACGGTCAGGACTTTCACGGCGATGCTCCCTTTCCAAACGCTGAATAGACCCTTATTTGCTACTTCTTCAGATACGACCATCTAAGAATCCTTTTGTTTCCTGTCAAGAACAAAATTCACCAAAAAGCGAAAATAAACTGCCGTTAATTCCTCTAAATACCTTAAAATACATTGTCCTTTCCCCCTCTTACTCCTACCATTGCGGGGCCTGCGCCCCGTCGTTTCCACCAACTCAACCAAGAAGTCCAGAGATACACCAACGGCCGCCCACAAACCACATCAGGTTTGGGCTCTGGTTCATTGAAAAGAAAAGCTTTGACTCGACGACATGTTTTTGCGGTTGACCAACAGCAATCGTTGGGCGATTCTGTATTGTCCGTCTGTCGAGGTGCCGCCGATTCGGGCCGAAATACGAATTGTCAGTCTGGTTCCGACCAACGGGGGCCTCGCCTTGCCTCAAATCGGCCCCCGGGGTATCGCGGGTCTTCCAGGCAAAGAGGCAAAATTGGAATTCTGAATCCAGGGAACCATCGCTTGTTGTCTGACTTGCCAGCTCAACAGACCCTTGCCGGGGAAATTGAACTCACCGGTGTCGGTGTCCATTCGGGTCAACCCGCCCGTCTTCGGTTCCTGCCGGCCGAGGCCGACACAGGGCTACGTTTTCGCCGTGTGGACTTGCCGGGCGCGCCCGCCATTCCTGTGACATTGGATCATATCCTCGCCAGCCAGCTCGACCGGCGCACCACGCTCGGATTGGACGAGACAATTTGCGTGGGCATGGTCGAACATCTTCTGGCTGTCTGTGTGGGTTTGGGGTTGGACAATGCGATCTTCGAGTTGGACGGTGTCGAGGTGCCGATTCTCGACGGCAGTGCCGAACCGATGGCCCGCGCCTGTCTCGACTGTGGATTGGTGGCGCTTGACCGCCCGCGCCGCTACATCGAATTGCAGCGGCCCGTTGTCTATGACCGGTTCCCGGTCCAGATGGTTGCGCTTCCCTCGCCGACGTTGCGCGCGACCTACTTCCTGGAATACGACAACCCGCTGGTCGAAACGCAAGCGGGACATTTCGAGATCACTCCCGAATCGTTCCTGCGGGAACTGGCGCCGGCACGCACATTCTGCTTCGAGGACGAAGTCGAGCCGCTGCGTGCGGCAGGGCTGATTCGGGGGGGCGATCTCTCGTGTGCCATTGTCATTTGTCAGGACCGCATCCTGGGCGGCCCGCTACGGTTTCCCGACGAGGTCGTCCGCCACAAAGTGGTTGACCTGCTCGGCGACTTATGCTTGTTGGGTCGGCCATTGCGCGCTCACATCACCGCGTGGCGCGCCGGTCATGCCCGGCATATCGAGTTCCTCAACATGCTGAAGGAGGCAATCGGACCATGAGTTCTACTGGGTCGAATCCCGTTCTGGACATCCAGGGGATTCTCGAGCGGCTTCCCCATCGCTATCCGTTCCTGCTCGTGGATCGGGTGATCGAGGTCGAGCCGGGACGGCGTCTGGTTGCCATCAAGAATGTGACGATCAATGAGCCATTCTTTCAGGGCCATTTTCCGGGCGAACCGGTCATGCCGGGTGTGCTGATCATCGAGGCATTGGCTCAGGCCGGTGGGATTCTGGTCAGCCTTTCGCGCGAGAACAAGTCGGCGTTGTTCCTATTGGCCGGCATCCGCAACGCCCGATTTCGCCGACCGGTCCGACCGGGCGACCAATTGCGCCTGGAGATCACCGGCATCTCGCTCCACTCGGTGGCGCCGCGCGTGGAAGCCAAAGCCGTGGTAGGCGACACCGTTGTCACCGAAGCCGAAATTATGTTTGCCTTCGGGAAACCGACTAAGGTAGAAACCTAGAGCAATTTCTTGAGCGGAGCCAAACGGCGACGATCTGATCGCTCCGAACGCGCGTGGCGATCCGATCGGCATGTTGAGAGGGCAAAGATGCGCCGGCGCGTTCTCGAACCTCCCCAAATCCATCCCACCGCGATGATTGATCCGACCGCGCGGATTGAAACCGGCGTCGTCATTGAACCCTATGCCATTATTGGACGTCATGTTTTTCTGGGCGAGGGGACGCGCGTCGGGGCCTTCTCGGTCGTCGGCGACTTCACGACCCTGGGAGCGCGCAACCGCATTTACCACCACGCCTCGGTGGGCACCGAATCGCAGGACTTGAAGTTTTCCGGTGAGCAAAGCTATTTGATCGTTGGCGACGAAAACATCATTCGCGAATACGTTACGTTGAACCGGGCAACAGGAGCGGGCGAGGCCACTCGCGTGGGCAACCGAAGTGTTTTCATGGCCTATAGTCACCTGGCCCACAACTCGACCGTCGGCGACAATTGCGTCGTTGCCAATGCGGCGGAGATCGGCGGCCACGTCGTCATCGAGGACTATGCCATCCTGGGAGGGCTGGTCGCGATTCACCAATTCTGTCGCATCGGCGCCCATGCGATCATCGGTGCGGGGTCGAAGGTCGTTCAGGATGTGCCGCCGTTCCTTTTGGCCGACGGCCATCCCGTCAAACCCCACGGACTGAATCTCGTTGGACTGCGCCGACATGGGTTCACCGGACAAGAGATTCGGGACATCGAACGGGCCTATGATTGGCTGTATCACCGCTCGCTCCGCGTGGAGCAGGCTATCATCGGGTTGCGCAAGGAATTCCCGCAATCGCCCCACGTCGCCCAAATCATCAGTTTTCTCGAACAAGCCGAGCGGGGCATCATCCGACCAAGAAAGCGAAAGACATCATGCTCTCGGATGGAGAAAAGATAGGAATCATCGCCGGGAAAGGCGCTTTCCCGATTCTCTTTGCCCAAGCGGCCCGCCGCAACGGTCATCCCGTCATGGCGCTGGCCGTCGAGGGTTTTGCCTCGCCCGAACTCGCCGATCATGTGGACGCAATCCATTGGCTGGGTGCTGGACAGCTCGATACGCTGATCCGGCTCTGTCACGAAAACAACGTCTCGCATTTGGCACTCACCGGCAAGATCGAACATGTCTCCATCTTCAACCTCGGCAAGATCGAATCGCGGGTGTCGCGCGTTTTGGCTCGCCTCGCCGATCGCAGGGCCAACTCCGTCGTGCGTGCCTTGATCGAGGAATTGGCCGGCGAGAACATCGAGGTGCTCGACTCGTCGCTGTTCCTCAAAGCGCTCATGCCCCCCGAGGGGTTGCTGACGAAGAACCGTCTCCTTCGCCCCCCTGAGCAACGCGGGATCGAATTTGCCTGGCCGCTGGTGCGCGAAATCGCCCGTCTCGACATTGGGCAGAGCCTGGCCGTCAAGGACGGCGTCGTGATTGCGGTGGAGGGCGCCGACGGAACCGATGCGACCATTCGTCGCGCCGGCCAAATCGCAGGGCCCGGCGCCATCGTCGTCAAAACCAGCCGTCCTCGCCAGGATTTCCGTTTTGATCTCCCCGTCGTCGGGTTGTCCACGATCCGCACAATGGCCGACGCCGGCGCCGCCGCGCTTGCCGTTGCCGCCGATGAGACGCTTTTCTTTGATCAGGAAGATGCCATTGGGCTGGCCGAGAAGTCGGACATTGCCATCGTTGCATGGCCAACCAGGGATTCTGCCGCTGGAGAGAAACAATCATGACCACTTCGCATGACCGTCGTCTTCAACCCTCTGCAATAGGTATTGCCGTGGGAACAGTGTTCTTTTTCTTCGCTCTCCTGCTTTTCTTCTATCGCCGAGCCGGTCCGACAAATCCCTCGAAAGCCGTTTTTTGGTTCTTCGCCGCCGTGGGCGTTTGCACGGCTGTTGTCGGCGGAGTCGAAGCCAATGGACATCCACCCGGACAGCGAGGGTTAGGCACCGCCCTTGTTGCAGAAGGCATTATCCTTATCGTCCTGACAGCGATCGCATGGAGTGTTGGGCTGCCGGCCCCGCTCGCTCCTCTGTGAGAACAGTCTCAACTTCCGGTCCGAAATGCCGATGTTGAATCTCGATCACATTGAACAGGTTGCACGCGAGGCCCACCAGGCGGGCGGACGGATCTTGCGTCGCCATTTCCGCCGTCTCACCCGTATTGACTTCAAAGGCCGGAACACCACCGATCTGCTCACGGTCGCCGACAATGAGTCGGAATCGGCCATCCTCGCCGCCATTCATCGCCATTTCCCCGATCATGCGATTCTGGCCGAGGAATCGGGAGCAAAAGAGCCACACAAGGACCGCACGCCGGCCCGCTGGATTATTGATCCGCTCGATGGGACGACAAACTACTCGCATGGACTTTCGATCTACTCGATCTCCATTGCGGTGGAACACGAGGGGGAGATCGTTCTGGGAAGCGTCTCGAATCCTCAGACGGGCGAATTCTTCCTGGCCCGCCGCGGCGGTGGCGCAACCCTCAATGGTTGCCCGATGCACGTCTCTTCAACCCCCACGCTCGAAACCAGTCTGGTGGTGACCGGCTTTCCCTACGACAGTCGCGAACGGGCCGACCGCTATCTGGCTTTTTGGCGGGCCATCATGATGCGCGCGCACGGCTTGCGCCGTATTGGCTCGGCGGCGCTTGATATGTGCTACGTCGCTGCCGGCATCTTTGACGCCTACTACGAAGAGTCTCTTAACCCGTGGGATTGGTCGGCGGGAATGTTGATCGTTCGCGAGGCCGGCGGCCAGGTGACCGACTACGCCGGACGGCCCTTCGAGCCGCACTTCAAACAATGCCTCGCCACCAACGGCCTCGTGCACGCCGAAATGCTCCAAATCCTCGGCGGCAAATCGCGGTAACGCGCTCAGCGGTAGAGTGACCACAAGCCAACCGGCGTGGCTCCCTGTGGGGCAACAACGCCGAATGTGCCCATTCCATCGGTTCCCGTAAGGCCTGTAAGATTCTCGATGGTCACCGTCCCCAGGGCGGTATTCACAGTCTGTAAGAGTCCATCTACGAACACAAAATCCACCCCTTCGCCCTCCAGCCGATCGCGAACCAGGCGCATGTTGCTCGGCAGGGCTTTACTCTCATCGAAATGAACCACATCGCTCAGGCTGGGATCCGGACGGTCTTTGAATTGAACCGTCAAAGTGACCGGCGTCGTGAACGCAAAGGGCACGCCGGAGGCATTGGTCACCGTCACAGCGAAGACCGCGCCGCTCTTGCTCGGGAAGGACTGCCCACTTGCCGCCGCGTAGCGTTCGGCCAACGTTGCCGTGCGGATTTTGACGATAATCCGGTTGGGATCCGTTTCCGTCGTCGTCACGTAGCCCGGGAACTCAATCTGATGCAAGGTATAGGCGCCGCCCGGGTCGGGAGACACAGCAGTGGTATCTTCCCCTTTCAGGATGCCTCCACTGCCGGGCTTGAGGTTCACCGTCCGCTCATCCACCGTTTCAACCGGAAGTCCGGCAAAAATACCGGACGTGCCGAGCGAGTCGAGCGGGTTAAGATCGTCCACATCCACCGTGACCTGGCCCGTTTCGCCGGCGAGCTTGCGCACGCCCGAAGAGCCTTGTTTCGGCGCGCTTCCCAACATGCGGCGACCGGGGACAGGGATATAGTTGAAAACGCCCGCCGGTTCTTCGACCAACTGGTGGACATACATTTCCCCTTCGATATAACCCGAATCCCAGTCAATATCGCCTTCGTGATACTCGACCCCAATCGTTGCGTTTCTGGTGAATGTCACTGCGGGGTTGCTCGACACAACCCGAACCGCGTTGGGGATTCCCAGATGTCGCCCCGGCGGGCTGAGGTTGAATGTCAGGGTTGTCGCGAGGGCGCCGGACGGAACAGTCAGTTGGTGTCGGACATAGGCCGCATCGGGCGAATTGACAACCGTAAACGATCCGCCCCGGTTGCCAATTGGCCGCGACTGCCCCACCAGGCCAACCCGGATGTCCATGCCCGAATCATTGACTCCAGGCGCGCCGCCATCCACGGCCGAAATGCCGTCGAAACTGCGGATCATGCCAACCGGCAAGCTCGTGGCAAAATCAACCCCCGACGGTGAGCCGGACGTCCGCTGGGTCATCGAGAAGATACCGGCGGGTGTGAGGTGCGCTCCCTGGCCCAACGTCAGGATAATCTGCCGCGCATTGTGGGGAGTAGTATTCACCCGGAATCCCGTGCCACCCATACTGTCTCCCTGAACCGGCAGGAAGAAATGGCTGGCTCGCAAGACAGTCGTAGTCACCAGAACGCCCTGGTCGAGATTCAGGACCAGTTGATCGCCGGCATCGGCTCCATTGTTGTCGAAATCCGCAAGGATCGCCGCCTGTAGTTGGGGAGGACCAACGGCAACCCGTGGAACGCGATACTGAAAGCTCATGGAATAGACCGCCTTGCTCGCCACATGCACAACGATATCGTTGGCATAGCCGTCGCGGTTGCTGTCCACGATGCCGAGTCCATGCATCAGGAAAGCATACATGACCACGGGATAGGGAATCCAGTCTTCGCTCTGGACTCTGAATTGCAACTCCGCGGTAGTAGGAGGCGGTGTCAGGCCGGGTGTGTTGTCATACAGGAGAACATAACCATAGGAGAGGTCCCAGCCTCCAATATTTCCGGCATCAAACCCCGACGCCATACAGACGAGGGTATCCTTTTGGCGGTCGCCGTCCACATCGCCCGGATAGAACATCATATGCGTGGAAGCCGTGAAGGCATCGCTGCCTGGGCTCCAGGGATACGTGTGGGCAGGCGAGTAGGTGAACTGCTTGCCCAACGTAATGCCCGTGGCCGAGACGGCCGTGTTGGCGATGCGGAAGGTCACCTGTCCCACCGTCGGCGAGTCGGGTGTGTCGGGTTCACGGACCAGCGCATAATCCATCAAGTTGTCGCCGTTGAAATCGTTCACGAGCGGAAACACTCTATTGAACGTGTCGAATTGCCTCAGCCACATCTTGCGGCCCTTCAGTGAACCGAATCCGCCAACGGCATTGAACACTCCCACCCGCAGGGGCATATCCGGTGGAGCACCATATTGACGATACACGAGCAGATCGCTCCAGCCGTCGCGGTTCACATCAGTCGGGCGCGAGCCATAGTGACTATATTCGTCTAATGCGAAATAGTCATAAAAGTCTTCGGGCGCGGTGCCGAAGTCGCTATTGACCGCGTTGAACAGAAACCGGCGGTTCTTCAGGTCATAGCCCTCAAAGACGGGCGGAGGCGGTGTACCCATCCCCAGGCTCAGAAGGAGAAGGTCCACATAACTGTCCCTGTTATAGTCGGTTGTGACGATTACTGCGAGAGGTCCAAGAGTCTGCAAGACCTCGCGCAAGCGGGTCCACGAGGCGGTATAGGGACTGACGAAATTGCCGCCCGAATTGAGCAGGTTGATGTCGGACGTCATGCTATAAGTGGTAAATATGCTGCCCCGCCCGAATGCGTAGTGGAGAAAGATCTCGGATTTACCGTTGCCGTCGAAATCGCCAACAACACCGTGCTCAGGACGATGGGGAAGAACATAAACATTCAACAAGGGAAAACCCATTGGCCTCGCGCCGCCGGATTTCGAAGGCACTCCTCCAATAAAGGAAATGCCCGTCCCCGGGTCTTGCGGATCGAGAGCAAGCGTTCGCGACCAGATTCGTGCGCCATTGAGGCCATTATAGCAGCTGATCGTAAACTGCTTGTTCGCATTGGCATACATGTTGTAAATGATGAAGTCCGGATACTCGTCGCCATCGAAGCTGACATCCGGCCAATAGACCTGCGGGGTATCGCTCGAGACCACGTCAATTGACCAGGTTGCCTCGGTGGGCCACGAGGGGTTCGCTTTGTTGAGGCGCCAGAAGATGAATTTGGTGAACTGGCTATAGGTGGAGTTTGTCGTGATGTCGTTCGTTCCGACGACGACCAGGTCGGGAACGTCCATCGAGGGAGCATAAGGCGTGAACAACGTGTCGGGCATAAACACGCCGAATTGTGCGGTGATGTCGCGTCCGGCGGTCCGATGGGTCGGGAAGAGTTTTTCCCCGCCCGTGGACGCCGTGTTGAGCGTGAACATGCGCCAGTCGCCGGTTTGAAGGTCTCTCAGGCACATCAAGTAATCGGGAAGGCCATCGTTGTTGTAGTCACGATAGAACCCCGTGAAACCGCTCACGGTGTATTTCGTTGAGGTATTGCGGAAGAACCAGTTCAGGTCGAACTTGTCGCGCTTGATAACGCTAAGCGTTGCCTCGGCGGTCGGAGCGAGCAAAAAAGCCAGCAGGAACGCCACGGCTCTGGTCACTCGTCGCATGATTTTTTTCTCCACTGCGGAATCTTCGCCATCCACGGCTTTCTGTTTTTCTCTTATGGCACGCAATGGCGGCCCCGTCAAGCCATTCGTTATTCCTGGGCGGTCATGCTCTTGTCTCCCGGTTTTTTCTTTTGCCTCTCAGGGGTGGGAAAAAAGGGTTGAAAACTCCGCCGCGTCTTCAAAGATCAAGCGCTCATCTCGCATCGGGGAGAATAATTGTGACGGAATTGAGCAGTCGCTGCGACCCGGGACCAATCGAAGAAAAATGGTATCGTTTTTGGGAGGACTCGCGCTTTTTCGGCGCCGATCCGGCCGACCCCCGGCCCGCCTATACCATTTCCATTCCACCGCCGAACATCACCGGCGTTCTCCACATGGGCCACGGTCTGAACAATACCATCCAGGACATCCTGATTCGCTGGAAACGGATGGCCGGTTTCAACGCGCTTTGGGTGCCGGGAACCGATCACGCCTCGATCGCCACCGAAAACATCATGGAACAACAACTGGCCAAGGAGGGAACAGGCAAGCGCTTGTTGGGACGCGAAAAGTTCATCGAACGCGTCTGGCAATGGCGCGAGC
>Ga0315277_10008177_pt1 | contig 13488 bp, 8 predicted proteins | sample YL17G05_15_MG_FD_203695 | JGI IMG/M metagenome (GOLD analysis project Ga0315277, IMG submission 203695) | Sediment microbial communities from Yellowstone Lake, YNP, Wyoming, USA - YL17G05_15 | ecosystem: Environmental > Aquatic > Freshwater > Lake > Sediment | place: USA: Wyoming | collected...
CAACGAACATCCAAAAGGCCGTTAAACACCTTTTGCGACTAAGTCTCCAACCTCGGTAGTAGAGAATCCCATTTTGCCCGCAGCCTGACTCTTCATCTTCTTGACCGTTTCCATTATGGAATTTTCGACCGCTTTCGCAGCTTTCTCCTCGCCAAGGATTTCAAGCATCATTGCTCCGGCGCCGATCGCGGCCATAGGATTTATGACGTTCTTTCCGGTATATTTAGGCGCCGATCCGCCGATGGGCTCGAACATGGATACTCCTTCCGGGTTGATGTTGCCGCCCGCAGCGATCCCCATGCCTCCCTGTATCATAGCGCCAAGATCGGTGATGATGTCGCCGAACATGTTATCAGTGACTATCACATCATACCATTCGGGATTCTTTACCATCCACATGCAGCAGGCATCCACGTGATTATAATCGGTCTTTATGTCGGGATATTCTTTCGCGACTTCCTTAAATGTCCTTTCCCAAAGGTCAAAAGCAAAGGTCAGGACATTGGTCTTTCCGACAAGAGTAAGCTGTTTTCTCTTGTTCCTTTTCTTGCAGTATTCAAATGCGTAACGGATACATCTCTCAACGCCTTTCCTGGTATTCGTCGAAACCTGTATGGCTACTTCATCGGGGGTTCCTTTTTTAAGAAATCCGCCCGTGCCTGTATATAAGCCTTCTGTGTTCTCACGGACGACCACAAAATCTATATCATTTGGCCCCTTGTCTTTAAGAGGCGTCCAGACGTTATCGTAAAGTTTGACAGGTCTTAAATTGATATACTGGTCAAGCGCGAACCTAAGTTTAAGGAGGATGCCTTTTTCAAGTATGCCCGGCGCAACATCGGGATGGCCTATTGCGCCAAGATATATGGCATCGAATTTTTTAAGTTCATCAATAGCTTTGTCAGGGAGAGTTTCTCCTGTCTTTTTGTATCTTTCGCCCCCAAAATCAAAGTTCGTGAAATCAAATTTTACCCCGTACTTCGCGGAAGCGGCCTTCAATACTTTTATTCCTTCAGCAATTACCTCCGGCCCGGTCCCGTCCCCTCCAATAACCGCGATCTTATAAGTTTTACCCATTTACTTTTCCTCCTTTTCCTCACCCCTGCACCCCTCTCCACAAAGTGGAGAGGGGAACTACTTTGCTTCAGTTGTGTAAATCCCTTCTCCTGTTTACAGGAGAAGGGTGCCCCGATTTATCGGGGCGGGTTGAGGTTCCTCCTTACATATTCTATAAGCCCTCCGGCTTTTATGATCTGCTGCATGAAAGGCGGGAACGGTGTTGACCTGTAATTCTTTTTTGTCGTAACATTCCTTATCTCGCCGATGGTCAGTTCTATCTCCACCTCGTCTCCTTCTTTTATCCCGTTGACCGCATCGGGCGATTCAAGTATCGGTAGGCCGATGTTAATAGCATTACGATAGAATATTCGCGCAAAAGACTTGGCTATAACAGCGGATATTCCCGCGGCTTTAATAGCTATCGGGGCATGTTCTCTGCTTGAGCCGCAGCCAAAGTTCTCGCCGGCAACGATAATATCGTTCACTTTCATCTTGCTTACGAAATGGGGATCCGCATCCTCCATGACGTGTTTCGCTAGTTCTGCTGGATCATGTGTGTTCAGATGCCTCGCTGGTATTATCGCGTCGGTATCGATATTATCTCCAAATTTATAAGCTTTTCCTAAGATCATATTTCCTCCAAGCGGGAATTTTAAAAGAGGGTTTAATTTTATTCTAAAAAGGTTTCTTTTTCAAATGAATTTTTTTCATAAAAAATGAAATTTTCCGGGAATATTGCCGATGAATAAGGAGAATCGTATATTTATGAGGTGCTAAATGGCAGTTGCAGAAAAGATAGGCAGATTCGCGCTTCCCGCAAGGCCCGTTAAAATAGCTTTTATTTACGGCTTGCGCGCCGAGGCCGTGAAACTTGCCCCTGTAATAAAGGATCTCCAGTCCCGCCCGCTATATTTTTCGCCGATACTTATAAATACCGGCCAGCAAAAAGATGCGGGGAATATCCTTGATCTTTTCGGGGTCAAGAACACTGGCCACAGACTGAAGATATCCGGGAAAGTGCGTAAAAGGGAAAGCTACATGGCCGAGCTGCTTGCCAATATTGGCAGGGTCCTGACCCTTGAAAAACCCGATTATATTATCATACAGGGAGATTCCGAAACGGCTTTTGCTGCTGCGTTAAGCGCCCATTTCCACAAGCTGCCAGTGGGGCACGTGGAGGCGGGTCTTCGCACATATGACCTTAATAGCCCGTTCCCCCAGGAAGCCTTCAAGCCGCTTATAACAAGGATATCAACGCTTCACTTTGCCCCTACCGAGGTGGCGAGACGAAATCTGCTTAAGGAACACGTGAACTCCTCGAACATTCTGATCACCGGAAATCCCGTCATAGATGCGGCCAAGAACGTAAGGCACAATGTTGCCATTATGCCGGACAGCAGGATAATATTTTCACTGCCCCAAGATAAGAAAATGATACTGTTCAATTATTCCCGCAATGAAAATTACGGTGAATCACTTAAGAACGTGCTGGATGCCGTAAAGACCTTTGCAGTAAACCACAAGGAAGCTGTCATTGTTTTCCCGGTGGGCGAAGACTCGACCGTTACAAAAGTGGCACGCTCAACACTGGGCGGCATAGACAACATAAAGCTGCTGGACCTTGTTGATTACCCAACTATGCTTTACTTAATAGATAAAAGTTATTTTGTAATGACAGATTCAGGCAGCATCATTGAAGAAGCTTCATATTTCCGCAAGCCCGTACTGATACTTAGGGACAAAACAGACCGTATAGAATCTGTGAACGCTGGAATTGCAAAGCTGACAGGCGTCGGAGAATCGGGCGCAATAGCAAAGATGGCGGAGCAGCTTCTTACGGACAGGCAAGAATACGAAAAAATGGCAAGAGCGGCCAGGCCGGAGCTTTACGGGGACGGGTCAACATCCGGCCGCATAACGGCCGCGCTGATGGGCGCTCTTGGTTTCCCGCTTCAAAACAGGGTTGATATAAGAAAAAGGATGGGAAAAAGCAAGGAGGCCGCGGTCGGCTGGCTGCTTCATTCCGGCATTCAGGCTACCATAGGAGGATTTTACGGTTATTATCACATAACAGGGAAAGAAAATATCCCGGGTGTTGCAGGCAATAAGACAAGCGGAGAATATCCCTTCATTTATCCGGAGATCACAGGATATGGCATGACAACACTGCTGGAGCTTTACAAGAAAAGCGGCAACAAAAGGCTGCTTGAATCCGCGAAAAAAGCTGCGGACTGGGTGATAGCTGCCCTGGAAAAGGTGGGCGAAGGAGCCGCTCTTCCCGCAAGGATATACCATGACCAGGGCGCAAGGCCGTACAGGCATTCTTTTTATTATACTTATGACAACGGTATCCTGTTAAAGGGGCTCGTCAACACTTATAAGGCGACAAAAGACGAAAGATACCTGAACGCGGCAAAGCAGGTCGCGCGATTCCTTACCGATGTCATGAAGGTGGGAAAGAGAGAGTTCTTTTCATATTATGATCCGCGTAAAGCCCAGCCCCTGAATACGCCGGAGAACTGGGCCATGAATTCCGGTTCGTACCACGCGAACATATCGCCCGGATTCCTGGAGCTTCATTCCGTGACAGGGGACAAGCAATATCTTGATGCCGCGATCTCCCTGTGCAACCATGCGCTAAGATACCAGGAGAGGAACGGAAGGTTCATTACCTCGCCCATTGGCAATGAAACCCATGCGCACCCGCACTTATACGCAGCAGAAGGCCTTAGAGCGACCGCGCTGTATCTGAAGCAAAAAAAGATAAGGAGTATAGACTCAGCAAGGTTCCTCAGCGCATCCATAAATGCGACTAGATGGATACTGGACAACCAGCTGCCGAACGGCGGGGTGCGCTTCCAGTATAAGGAAGAGGGGTTCATGCCATACGAAAGGTCGGACGCACTTGCTCAAGCGTTGAAAGTCGGTTCACTGCTCATAGGAGACGGCTTGCTGGAAAAAAGGTATAAGCAGAACCTGGAAGCGCTTGCAAGCAGATTGATAAGTTTCCAGGAGAGCAATGTTCAGGATGGCCACGTTAACGGCGGTTTTGGTTACGGGCAGAACGAATCGGGGGCGGAGGTAAAGGACATAAATACCTGGTGCACGATGTTCGCGCTGGACGCCTATAATGAATACGGGGAAATTCTATAATTCTTCCGGACTAGCGATCCTTCCGAGTATAGCCGAAGCCGCTGCGACGGCTACCCCCGAGAGATAAACCTCAGACTTCGGATGTCCCATTCTCCCCACGAAATTCCTGTTGGTTGTAGAAAGCGCTCTTTCGCCTTCAGCAAGAACCCCCATATGGCCTCCAAGGCATGGCCCGCAGGTGGGAGTTGAAACCACACACTGCGAATCGATAAAAATATCCATCAGGCCCTCTTTTATCATTTGTTTAACAATTGATTGAGTGCCGGGAAGTATTATTACTCTCAAATCTTTATGTTTCTTTTTTCCTTTCAAAATCTTTGCCGCGATCCTCATATCCTCGACACGGCCGTTAGTGCACGAACCAATGACCACCTGGTCAAGCTTAATATTCAATTTTGAAGCCTCAGATATTGATTTTGTATTTGACGGCAAATGCGGGAATGCTACTTGCGGTTCAATATCTTTACAATCATATTCTATGACCTTTGCGTACCTGGCATCCGGATCACTCTTATATATTGTGAAAGACCGCTTTATATTATTTCTCTTAATGGCATCTTTAACATATTTTATTGTAATGTCATCCGGCTCGATTATCCCGTTCTTCCCGCCCGCTTCAATGGCCATATTTGCCATTGTAAATCGTTGGTCCATTGAAAGATTTTTTATCACGTCGCCGGTGAACTCCATGGACATATAGCGAGCTCCATCAACTCCGATATTCCCTATGGTATAAAGTATCAGGTCCTTTCCCTCGACCCATTTATTGAGTTTTCCTTTATATACGAACTTGATCGCTTCGGGAACCTTTAGCCATACTTCACCGGTTGCCATGGCTGCTGCCATGTCAGTAGAACCAACGCCTGTGGAGAAAGCCCCTAGTGCGCCGTAAGTGCATGTATGAGAGTCAGCGCCGATAACAAGATCTCCCGGCATTACGAGCCCGAGCTCAGGTAAAAGCGCGTGCTCAATTCCCACGCAGCCCATCTCAAAGAAATTGGTAATATTATATTTCCTGGCGAATTCACGCATCATTTTAACCTGTTCGGCAGATTTTATGTCCTTGTTCGGCGTGAAGTGATCTGGGACAAGAGCCACTTTATCTTTATCAAATACTTTATCTACTCCGATCCTGGCAAATTCTTTGATCGCCGGAGGCGCGGTTATGTCATTGCCGAGCACAAGGTCGACTTTGGCGTTGATAAGTTCGCCTGGTCTGATACTTGTTTTGCCGCAGTGGGCCGCGATTATTTTTTCAGTGATATTCATTGGCATAGTTAACGAATTTTAACAGAAAACAATTTGCTAGTAAAACTGAAATTATTCCTCATTTTGTACGATAGGAATATAGAGGAAGAGTGAACAATGGAGGAGGAATTACGTGTCACCTAAAGTATTAAGTTTTTCAGAAAAACTAATGCGAGAGAATCCAATAGCTCACAGGTATATTGCTACTGCTACGCAAGCGGTTAAGCACAAAGTCCCCGACAACCTTAAAGACGCGGTCACAAATCCCGAACTAGAGAGCTGGTTCAGAAAAGAAGCTGGCAAGAGATTGGCGCTAATTAAACCCGGGATGTCAGAAAAAGAGATCAAAGACATAATCGAGACTGCAAATCGATTTCCGAACGGGAGCATGACCCCCATTTCTCTGGAACAGATGAAAAATATGAGGGAGTTTTGCCCGTCGGTAGAAGCGTTGCTTGAAAGAGCCAAGCACGGCGTAGAGCTGATGAAGACCAATCCGAATCACGAATATCTTGGGACCGTGGGCAGGGCGGTACCCGCGGGCGGGGGATCTACCAGGGGTGCTTCTTGGGCGGTAGATAATCCTGAGCTTGCCCGCAAATACGGCATCTCCGAGAACACATCAAGGTACCTTTATAAAGCCGGCAGGCGCACGCTTATTACCAACACTCTCGAATTATCAATTAATATCGCCAGGGCCGTTGGCAAAGTGTTCCCTAACATCATTATGTCGAATTCTGAAACAGTAAAGGCGATGATGGAAACCGTGAAGGCGGAATGGGGTAACATGACGACAGAGGAGGCTTTGAACACCGTATTCTTCAACCAGATAGTCATGCCAAGGATGTGGGTTAAAGACCAGCAAATGATCCTGGACAAGTTGTTCCCGGCGGGGCACGGGGATTTCCCATACCTAGTTTCAAAATACCAGATGGCAAAAACGCTAAAGGAATGCGGGATCAAATATCTCCTTTACTCGAACGCGGATGAGTGGCTGTGGCAGGCGGATCCCATTGTCATCTCCATAGCTCAGCAGCTTTTTGATGAAGGGCATCATATGCTGATCGTCGGAGTGGAAAATTTTGATAAGATCCCAGGCGGAGGTTTCATGAGACTTACAAACGGCAGGCAAACGCTTGTTGAAACACCGCGCCTTCCTTCACAAATTATAAAAGAACATAATGTTCCCGAAGCGGTGAATACGACTTTTTATGTGATCGATGTGGATTATCTTGCCGAACATGAAAGTGAATTGATGAACGTGGATAAATCCATTGTTGTAAAAACAATACCCGGAAGGAGCGGCGAAGGGAGCAAAGAGCAGATCGTGGGCGTAGATAGCTGGGCGGGCGATGTTTTCGCGGATGTGCTTAACCCTGCTTTTATCAAATGGCCGAACATGAATTTCCTTGGAATAAAGCACATGGGCCATATAATAGACAGCGTCCCAGAGGCTTTTCTGGGGGGAAGAACAAGGCTTCATTATGTGCATGAATCACTGGCCATATACTCTACGTTGATAAAAAGGCTGATAAAGGGCGATAGAGAAGTCGCTGAATATCTTTTCAATACCAATTACAGTTATGTGAACCCTGTCATGTCTTCCGGAAGCCAAAACGATTCCGCAAGAAAAGACAGAAATAAATAAAAAAATCTACAAATTCGGCTCCTAATCGCATTCCAAAAGCCCGATCATTCTTCAAAAAAACTGAAATTTTCCACCCGATCTGACGATATAAACATAGCGGTATTCCATTGTGTTTTACCGGTATACCGCAAAAAATAAAAAGAGGCAAAAAGAAAAAAAATGGTAAGAAGCATCAATGAAAAATACACAGATATTCTTTACGGCTTGCGGGTAAAGCACTTCCGTTCATCAGAAAAAATCTTAAGGGAAAATATCCGCGCTACGGAAGGCAGAATCATGAAACCGTACAAGATCGTTTTTGTTTTCGGGACACGCCCGGAGATAATTAAAATGGCCCCATTGATAAAAGAATTCAAGTCTAATGGCAACGCGCGATATTTTCAGCCCATCCTTGTCCATAGCGGACAGCATAAACAGCTAAGCGAAGGCATTTTGCCGATATTCGGGATAAGGGAAGACGAAGTTATCGTTAACCTTCACTCAATGGAGAAAGCCCGTAAAAAGCAGTTCTCGTATATAGAATCCCATCTTGAAGATGTTTTCTCAATATTACAGCCGGACATGGTCGTTATACAGGGAGATACCACAACTGCCTTTGCCGCAAGGATCGCAGCGAACATGCATCGCATTCCCGTGGCGTATGTTGAGGCGGGACTTAGAACGCACATGACGGAATATCCGTTCCCGGAAGAATCCAACCGTAAGGGAGCCGCTGCCCTCGCGCCGGATTTCACGCTGTATTTCGCCCCTTCCGAAATTTCAAAAAAGAACCTGCTAGATGAAGGCATTCCGGAACAAAGGATATTCATTACCGGGAACACCGTTATAGACGCATTGAACGTGGTCAAAGAACAAAAGACGGACCTAAGCCGCCTTAACCTGCCGGAGGATAAAAAAATTATATTGTTCACATGCCATAGAAGGGAAGTATGGGAGCACGGGAAGGGCTTGAAGGCGATATTTGGAGCAATAAAAACCCTGGCGGCAAAATATAAAGATCAAATACACATAGTTTATCCCGTCCATTTGAATCCGATAATAAAAAAACTCGCGTACAAAGAGCTTGGCGACACGCCAAATGTCCAGCTGATCGAGCCCATGAAATACACGGACATGGTCCATCTAATGGGAAAAAGCTATCTTATAATTACGGACTCCGGCGGCATACAGGAGGAAGCACCCGCGCTTGGCAAGCCCGTAATAATAATAAGGGACTTTACGGAGCGTCCGGAAGTGATATCTGCTCACGTCGCAAAGCTTGTCAGCATTTCCAGACCGGAAGATCTGGAGTCGACTGTTGAGAAACTGCTTACGAACGATGAAGAATACCGCGAAATGTCACAACCCGTTTTTCCTTACGGTAAAGGCGACGCATCCGCGAAGATACTGGCTGCAATAAAAAGATACTTCAGGATAGAAGAAGAGGAGCTCGAACCTTCAAGGCTAAAAATAAAACTCGATAGAGGCAGGCAGGCATCCTTAATCAAGATCCAAAGAAAATTCAATGCATTCGCCGATCAGCACCCTGATTCCAGGAAAAATCTCCCCCAAAAGAGCCATCAAAAACATGTGCTCGATTCTCTCAGGGCCAAGCTGTTCAGTATTTTTGGCGTGTCACATGTAAAGCCTAAAATACTAGGCGCGGTGGACATCTCCATTGATGCCGCAAAAACATGGCTTATGGAATCTGGCGTGCAAAATAAAGAAGGCGCCGTAAGCGGATATTTTGATTATGAGAAGAAAGAATATACCTTTGCGTATCCGGAAATAACCGGATACAGCATTTCAACGCTGCTGGACCTATCAAAGGGGGCCTCAAAAAAGGAAGACCAAAATATATATTTTGAAAAGGCAAAGAGAGCGGCGGACTGGCTGATCGATGAACTGAAGGACGCAGGTGCGGGCAAAGCTATACCGGCAAGGCAATATTACAAAAAAGAAGGTTTTGAGTCTCCCGAATATCAGCAATTATATTACACGTTCGATAACGGGATCGTTTTGAGCGCATTTGTGGAAATGTACCAGGCAACAAAAGATATGAAATATATGGAAGCAGCAAAGGTGGTAGTAAGATTCCTTCTGGACACGGTGAATGTGGGAAGCAACGATCCTTACGCGTGCTTCAATCCGAAAACAAATGAACCGGTAAATTATCATATGGGCTGGTCCACATTTGCCGGCGCGTACCTTGCAAAAACTTCCGAAGGATTGATCAAATATTATGAAGAGACCGGCGATGAAAGATGCATGAAAGCCGCGCTGTCCCTTTGCGATAGAGCGCTTAAATACCAGGAAGAGAATGGAAGGTTCGTTACTTCCCCGTTCGGGAAAGATACAAATGCCCATCCTCATTGCTATGCGGCGGAAGGGCTTCTTTTTACAGCGTCATATTTAAAGAAAAAAGGGATAGAACATCTAAGATCGTATTTGTATACCCAGGGCGCCACAAAAGCCACAAAATGGCTTATAGAGAACATGAGCCCCAGGGGAGAGATATGGTACGCGTATGAGAACAATGAATTCCAAAAGATCGAAAGGTCCGATGTGCTGGCTCAGGTATTATATCTTGGCTCAAAACTTATAGATAACCTGGTCTCCGTTATTGACTTAAAGAACCAGGCGACGCCAGAAGATTACAAGACCATATATTTATACGCGATCGCGCAGAACCTGATGAGCTACCAGACAGATGTGAATTTCGATGCCGCTCTTTTCTGCCCGCCCGGCGGATTTGGTTTCGGCACCGACTTTACCGGACAGGATAAGAAAAAAGATATTAACGCGTGGTGCACTTTGTTTGCCATGAAAGCGCTCCAGGCATATAAAGACCTGTGGGAAAAAGGGAGGAAATCAAATGACAATTAAAGGTTATATTATGGCCGGGGGAACGGGGTATAAACTGGGAGAGATAACTGCGAAATATAATAGATGCGGTATCCCAAAACCAATAGTGCCATTGGGGAATAGAAGGATCATAGATTTCCCCATACAGCAGCTTGATGCCATACTTCGCGGGCAAGCAAGGCCGGAGATATGGATCAATACGCCGAGAGGCGATGAGAATATACGCAAATATGTGGACCACGTTTCACCTTTTTTCAATTCATATTTTCTTTTCCGCGAGGAAGAAAAGCCTATCGGGACAGCAGGATCATTAAAATATCTGGCGGAGCAGAGCAAGCTGGAAGACGAAGACATTGCCGTGATCCTGAACGGGGATATTGTCATGGACGCGGACCTGGCGCCGATCATTAAGCAGCATATAGAAAATAGTGCGGATATTACCATGGGAGTAATAATGGTAAAAAACAAAGAAGATCTTGCCAATTACGATACTATTACCATTCCGAAAATGCCTTCGAAGAGCCGCGATGATGATAATAAGTACATTGAGGATATGAGGAATTTCCTTAGGGCCCTGCAGTTGAACAAAGAAGCCATAAGCGTGGAAAGCTACCAGAGAAGGCTTCCGTGGGAAAAGGCATTAAGCAATCTGGCCGATGCGTCCATTTATATTGTTTCGGGGAGATTCGTGAATCAATATATGCACACAAGGGACAGCAAAAAGGTCATTGACCGGCCTGATCCCGCGAATGAGTCAAGGAGCTATGAGGACATAAATGCCGTGAAAGAAGCCATAAAGATAATAGGCGGCAGGTACCACGATCTTGTGCAGCGGATCATTAAGACCGAAGGCTTGCACGATGGTATCATAAGAGGACATTTCGGGCATCAGACCGCATGGAAAAAATATTATAACGACACGCAAATGCTCATGGGATTCCTTTATGACCAGCTGGCATATTTTTCTTCGCAGAGCGAAGCCGAATTCGCGAAGCGTTTCTACAACATGGAGCACGTCATATACCATGCCATAAAAGACGGGAAAAAAGTGAATGCGTATATAGTTCCCGAGAACGATTACTGGCAGGATATTGGGACAAAGAGAAAGGTATGGGAGGTCAATATGGATATATTAACGCGCAATATCCATTTATTAAGGCTTGAAGATGGACAGAAGCAAAACTTATGGAACAAAGTGGTGGTGAATAATCCCGATGGAAGCCAGGGTATCTGCTGGAAAGGGAAGAATGTCCACGTGGACCTTGAGGACGGCAGGTGCATTGTAAAGGGGGTTGTCCTGATAGGTGACGACTGCTCAATTGAAGATAACGTGGGATTGAACAATTCGATAATCGGCCCCGGGAATATTATCCACAGGGGGGTCAATGTGGAAGAAAGCGTTCTTTTTCCGGCGCTTTTAAAAAGGCCGCACAATGAAATTATGCCGAATATTTATGTTGTGAAATCTTTGTTTCTTGGGGGTGTTCTCGGGATAAACCTTAGCCGCAGGACATATTATACGCCCCGTGATGGAGGGAACATAAACGAGCTATGAGAATGAAATTTAAGCCTAAATTTGACGATATATATATAGAGGGGAGTATAGGCCTGGATATCAGCTTATCTATATATCAGAAGGATATCGAATTATCAGAAAAGGATGAATAAAAATGGGTGAAGGCCTAATAATCAGAAATAATATAAATAACGGAATAGCCCAGTTCTTTACCGGGCTCTACGCCCGCCTTGGCTATGTGAACCGAAATGATACGGCCGAAGCGCTGCATAATATGAACACCACCACGCCGGATGATGTAATGAAAGTTCTTCATGAAAAACATATCCTGAAGAACAGCTACAACCCGGCCACGCTGCAAGAGATAGAACCTTTCATGCTCAGGAAAACGGTTGAGACCGACACCGTAAAAAGCCTTTTTATTGGCGCGGACGCCCCACTGCAGAACATTGTCAGCGGACTTGATAAGGGATATGAGACCGTGTCCCGCGGATTCATGGTGAATCCAAAGCAGCCTTCCGGCATGACTCACGCGTTCGCGAGCGGCTGCCTCAGGGCAGTTGCAATTGGCGGCTTGCTTCTTGGAATGCCGGCAGTTGCCATTACAGCTGCTGTGGCAAGTCCGGTGGCTACGGGTATTATGATGGGGGTGCTTGTCGCGGCGAACATTTACGGGCTGATCTCTGCAGTCTGTAAGCACATGGTAAAAGATCAAAATTCAACCCTTTACAAGTTCCTGAAGGTAGGGGAAAGGGTACTGGCTTTCTCACTTCCATTGACCATCGCTTTCGGTGCGGGAAAGACATTTGCGGCGTTCTCTAGTTTAAGCGAATTGCTTGGGCCAGTTCTGGGCGGAAGTGTTGCGGCGCTTTTTGGCGTGACGGCCGTAAGGTCCATAGCGTACATAAAGCGCGTAAAGAGCACAAAGCACGCTTCAACTGACCCGAATTCGGACAAAATGATAAAGTCAGTATCTTGGTCCACGCACACAAGGCAATCCGCAGGTGCTTTGTACATGTTGTACAGGGTGGTCCAATATCTTACATTTGGCGTGGGCGCGGCGGTCATTTTTGCAACGACAGCGGCAAACCCGCTTGTTGCCGGAGGCTTGCTTGGAGCTGGCGTGTTGTGGAGAGTAATACTGGCAACTACAAAGAACACCAAATTTGGCTTGTGGGTTTCAAGGGACATCGTACTAAAAGGCGCGCAGAAATTAACGAATACACTTTCAAAAGATGGAGACTATCACAACCATCCCATATTGAAAATGGCCATAGAGTATGTTCTGGACACACTGGTAAAATGGGGACCCATGGCAGCCACGCTTCCTGCAGCGGCGGCGCCTCTAGGATTCTTCTACGAGCTTTTGTCTTTGTATTTTGGCGCGTTCACCCTTTATGCCGATTGGCATAACACTGTAACTTCCTGGGGGCTGGCGGAACAGTTAAAGAGGGCCGTAATGAACCAGCAGGAAGAGCAGTTCATATCGGACGCGGAAAGGGAAAACCTTCATGTTATAGTTGCCAGGCTGAACGCGTACGTTAAGGAAACGGAAAGGAATATTTCAAAGGTGGTCAATCCGCTCATACATCAGTATAACAAAGCCTGGGTAGCGCTGTGCGGTGAAACGAATCCCTGGGCGGACCTTGACGCGGTAAGGTCGCTTAAATCTGCAAGGGAGCTTCTTGAAATAATCAGGAACATGACAAAAGGCATATACGACAGTTTCCATGACAAGTACAAGAATTTCAAGAAGTTGTCCAGCGGAGCCTCGCATGAGCAATTGAATGGCGCGGCAAAGGAACTCGCGGCGGTGTTCAGGAAACTTGGCAACGACTTCTGGCCGGATAATAACAGCAAATCTAATTCATACGTTCAAACGATCAAGGATATGATAAGTTATGACGGCGAGACCAGGAAAGGCGCCGAAAAATGGTTCGCACTGGACGGGGAAGCGGCTTACCTTCGCGCCGCTTATGTCGCGATAAAGGACAGGGGCGATTTTTTCCTTGAGATGGCG
>Ga0315277_10008180_pt1 | contig 13486 bp, 10 predicted proteins | sample YL17G05_15_MG_FD_203695 | JGI IMG/M metagenome (GOLD analysis project Ga0315277, IMG submission 203695) | Sediment microbial communities from Yellowstone Lake, YNP, Wyoming, USA - YL17G05_15 | ecosystem: Environmental > Aquatic > Freshwater > Lake > Sediment | place: USA: Wyoming | collected...
CTCATGATCCAGTTGCTCACTTTCTTTGGCTCGTAACCCTGGGAAAGGCGTACGGTCTCCTCGAAGTAGTCGGCGACCTCCCTGGTGGCGGTGAGCACATTGGCATCATACTGCGGAAGGCCGTACTGTTCGACAAAACGTTTTTCCCGGACCATAGGGAGCTCGGGCAGTGACTTTTCTATTTCCTCGACCCAGGAGCTTTCGATAACCAGGGGCAGGAGGTCCGGATCAGGGAAATAGCGGTAGTCATTGGCCTCCTCCTTGGTGCGCATGGGCCGGACAAGCTGCTTGTCGGCATCCCAGAGGAGGGTTTCCTGTACCACCTGGCCGCCTGATTCGAGCACACTGATCTGGCGTTCCACCTCGTAGTTAATCGCTTTTTCCACGCCGCGGAATGAGTTCAGGTTCTTGACCTCGGTACGGGTGCCGAGTTTCTTTTGCCCCAAAGGGCGCACGGATATATTGGCATCGCAGCGCAGGCTGCCCTCCTCCATGTTCCCGTCGCACACACCCAGGTAGAGCAGGGTCTGGCGCAGGCGGTAAAGGTAGCCATAGGCCTCGGCAGAGGAATGGATTTCCGGTTCGGAGACTATTTCGATAAGCGGCGTGCCGCAGCGGTTAAGATCCAGGGCCGTGCCAGCTTCACTCGATGTGTGCAGGCTCTTACCCGCATCTTCCTCGAGGTGGATTCTGGTCAGATGGACAATTTTGGCAGTGCCGTCCTCAAGGCGCGCTTCCACCTGGCCGCCGGTCGAGAAGGGCTTCTCGTACTGGCTTATCTGGTAGCCCTTGGGCAGGTCGGGGTAGAAATAATTTTTGCGGGCGAGTATGGACTGCTTTTTCACTGCGGCCCCGAAAGCAAGGGCGGTTTTGACAGCCATGGCCACGGCCTCGCGGTTCAGTACCGGCAGCGCCCCGGGGAGTCCGAGACAGACCGGGCAAACATTGCTGTTCGGCTCATCGCCGAAAGCGGTGCTGCAGCGGCAGAATGTTTTGCTTCTGGTCTTAAGCTGTGCATGGACCTCGAGGCCGACCACTGCTTCCCATTTATGCTCGCTCATCTTTATTTCCCCCCTTCCAGCTTACTGGCGGCCTTGAAAATAGTCGCTTCATCGAAATGCCGGCCGATAAGCTGCGCTCCAACCGGCAGGCCGTCCACAGTCCCTGCGGGTACCGACATGGCCGGCAGGCCGGCAAGATTGGCAGTCACAGTGAATATGTCCTGAAGGTACATCTGGACCGGATTATCCTCGAAGTGGCCCAGTTTCCAGGCCACTGAGGGTGTAGTCGGAGTGATGATCAGATTTACTTTCTCGAAGGCTTCGAGGAAATCTTGCACGATAAGTGTCCGGACTTTCTGGGCCTTAAGGTAGTAAGCGTCGTAGTATCCGGCGCTCAGGACATAAGTGCCGAGCATGATCCGCCGCTTGACCTCGGGCCCGAATCCCTCACTGCGGCTCCTGTTGTACATCTCGATCACATCGCCCGCCTGGCTGGTTCTGTGGCCGTAACGAACCCCGTCAAACCGGGCCAGGTTGGCGCTGGCCTCGGCTGTGGCGACAATATAATAAACAGCTATGGCGTAATCGGTGTGGGGCAGGGTGATTTCTTCTATTTCGGCCCCCTGCTCTTCGAGCTTCCTGACCTGGGTCATTACTCTCTCGCGGATCCGGCTGTCCAGGTAGTCCGGGAAATATTCCCTGGGCAGGCCGATTTTAAGTCCCTTTATCTCCCTGTCAAGCGCCGAGCTGTAATCCGGCACAGGAACAGCGGCAGAGGTCGAGTCGCGGCTGTCGTGGCCGGCGATTATCGAGAGGAGTAGTGCGGCATCACGGACCGTGCAAGTCAGGGGGCCGATCTGGTCGAGACTCGAGCCGAAAGCCACAAGTCCGTACCTGCTCACCCGGCCATAGGTGGGTTTAAGGCCGAACAGGCCGCAGAAAGCTGCTGGCTGGCGGATCGAGCCGCCGGTATCCGAGCCAAGGGCCGCCGGAGCGAGTCTCAGCGCCACAGCCGCAGCCGAGCCGCCCGAGCTTCCTCCGGGCACCCGCTCCGGGTCGACCGGGCCGCGCACCGGCCCAAATGCGCTATTTTCAGTGCTCGAGCCCATGGCGAACTCATCCATGTTGGTCTTGCCCAGGATCACAGTTCGGGATTTTTTCAGATTCTCCACCACATGGGCGTCATAAGGACTGATAAAATTTTCCAGTATCTTCGAGGCGCAGGTAGTGGGAACGCCCCCCCGGACCACGATATTGTCCTTGACCAGGAGCGGCAGGCCGGCATAGGGCGGGAGATTTTCACCCTTCGAGCGCTCCCGATCCACAGCCTCGGCCTCGGTCAAAGCCTCCTCCCCGCGCAACGAGATTACCGCATTATGATTGTCATTCCTGATGGCCTCTAAAAATTCCCGGCAGGCCTCGCCCGAGGAGATTTTCCCTGCAGCGAGGGAGTCGGCAAGCTCAGAGGCGCTCATCTTGCGTATTTCGCTCAATTTTAGGCTCCGTTCGGCATATTATAATCAGTGTTACGCAAAAAAGCGTGTCGAACAATTATATGGAAATCATTTTATTATCATCCGCAAAAAAGGCGATTTTAAAAAAAACCTACTCGATCACCTTGGGCACGATAAAAAAACGTCCCTCGCGCCGGGGGGCGTTCTCGAGCGCAGCCTCGATGTTGTCGAAACGGGCCACTTCATCGGGAACAAGAGGGGTCTCTTTGCCTTCGAGAAAAGAGTGCGGGGTTACATTTTCAGTGTCCACCTCGCTCAGTTTCTCCACATGGGAGAGGATTGCGTTCATGTCGCGGGTCATGCGGACTGTTTCCTCTTCTGTGAGCTCTAGACGGGCCAGCACAGCTATCTTTTGCACATCATCCCTCGTGACAGCCAATTAGCGCTCCTTTTTTTGGCGAATTTTTTAAAGCAATATAAAAATCACCGGTAAATCAATATTTTATCATTTGTAGGGACGGTTCGCGAACCGCCCCTACACCAGAAATAATAATTATTTGCACATCTACAACAATTTCTCCGCGCTTTTCTGGATCTTGACAATCGCCTCGGCTATGTCCTCCATGTCCTTTTTCGTGCCTAAGAACACGCTCTGGAATAGCCACAATCCTGTCTCCTGGCAGACCCGGTCGTTTTCGGGACAATGGTTTTCGCGTCTGTATTTGGCGAGCCTCTCCGGGGAATAGATAGACTTGTAAGCCCGGGAATCGAGCCGGCCCTCGATAAATTCCGCCTTGTTGAGCGGCGCGCCGTAGCCTTTGGAAATAGTCTCTATCCCCTCTGCTTCCAGTGCTCTGACAAACTTATCCCGTGAGAGACCGCTGAACCGGCTCTTGTCGTAATTCATCATGTAAAGATGATAAGTGTGCCTGGTCTGGCCGGGGTACTTTTTAGCCGGTGAGATTCCGGGTATCTCGACGAGCAGCTTATCCAGGTAAGCGGCGTTCTCCCCGCGCAAGGCTGTCTGCTCCTCCAGGCGCCGTATCTGGCCGAGAAGGATAGCGCCCTGGAACTCAGTCATGCGGTGGTTCGAGCCGGAGTTGGGATAACCGGAAAGGGTCGATTTCCGCTCCCCGAAGGGCCTGCCGTTATTCATATACGAAGCGCAGAGGTCCATGAGTGTCCGGTCCGAGCCGATTATCGCCCCGCCCTCGCCGCTGTTCAGGTTCTTGGTGGCCTGGAAGCTGAAACAGCCCAGGGTGCCGATAGAGCCCAACTTTTTACCATTCCATTCGCTCATCCAGGCCTGGCAGGCATCCTCGATAACCGGCAGGTTATGCTTCCGGGCGATAGCCAGAATCCTGTCCATGTCCGCAGCGCCGCCGGCTATATGCACCGGCATGATCGCCCGGGTGTGCTCCGTGATCCGCTCCTCGATCAGCTCGGGATTGATCTGGTGCGTTTCCGGATCGATATCGACAAACACAGCCAGGGCGAACATATGGAACACAACCTGGGCCGTGGCCACAAAGGTATAGGGCGGAATGATAACCTCATCACCAGGCCCTACACCGAGCACATTGATCGCGGTGTTGAGAGCAGTAGTGCCGCTTGAGGTAGCGACACAGTAAGGCACTCCCAAAGCTTGCGCGTATTTATTCTCGAACTCGGCGACTCTCGTTCCACCGCCCACCCGGCACCAATGCTTGCTGTGATAGGCATCGAGGAGCATCTGGACATCGGTATTGTCATATACCGGCCAGGAAGGAAAAGGGTTCGTGCGTACCGGAGTTCCACCAAGAAGCGCGGGTACGGAGCTTTTCCCGGCATTGCAGTAAAGGGATGCGCTGCCGAGAGCGGATATCGCCGCTGTACCGGCCAGGCCGGCCGAGGCATTTTTTAAAAACGAACGGCGGCTTATGAATTTCTTAATCATTAGAACCTCCGGAAAAACTATTCTTTCGGTCAGGCTGGGGTGCGATTTATCGCGCTCAACCCTTGGGGCGCAATGATTTGCGCCCCTATTTTTGCTGTCTGGACACTAAAAGGAACAATGGTACAGAGAGAAGCTGCATGGCCACTGAGAAAACTACCAGGGTGCTCAGGGACAGGCCGTACAGGTAACCCATGAAAGCGCTGCCTGCAAACCAGAACAGGCCGAAACCGGTATTGAATACGCCGTAAGCGGTCCCTCTCCTCTCCACTGGCACCATGTCGGCGATTGCGGCCCGCATGACCGACTCCTGGGCGCCCATGCCTGTCCCCCAGAGTATCATTCCAGCCAGTGCCGAGCCAAAGCCGCCGAGAAATACTAGCGGCGCGGCGAGCGAGGAAATTAGCGAAGCTCCGATAAGAACCGCAATACCCATCCTGTCGAAAAGGTAGCCGAAAACTAGCGCCGCCAGGGCATCGACCCCCATGGCCACAGCGTAAAAGACCGGGATCAAATCCACGGAAACAGTAGACACCCTGGCGAAATGGTAGGCGATGAGCGGATAGTCGGCATAGCCGGCAGCGATACAGGCCACTGCGGCAAGGTAAAGCCAGTAAACTCTGGTAAAACCCTTTCCGGCAGGTTTTTCACTGGTTTTTTCCATTTCCAATGGCGAGGGATAAATGATCCGGGCCACAACGAGGATGCATACTGCGATTAGAGCCGGGACAAGGAGCACGGCGAATCCATAGCGGTAAGAGCCCTTGAAAAAGAGTATTGCCGAGACTATGAGCGGGCCGGTCACTGCCCCGATCTGGTCCATGGCCTCATGAAGGCCGAATCCCCAGCCGCGTTTTACTTCTTTGCTGGCATAGGAGAGCATGGCGTCGCGCGCCGGGGTGCGCACAGCCTTGCCGAACCGCTCGGCGATAATGAGCGCCACTGCTGCCTCCCACCGCCCGGCCAGGGCCAGGCAGGGCACGGCGAGGAGGTTGATCAGGTAGCCCACGATAGTGATTGTCCAGTACTGCCTGGTGCGGTCGGTAATATAACCCGAAACCAGCCGCAGTCCGTAGCCGATAAGCTCTCCCAGGCCGGCCACTGTTCCGACCACTGCGGCGCTTGCGCCAAGGCTGGCCAGGAAGGGCCCGGTTATGCTCCGCGCGCCCTCGTAAGTTATATCCGCGAACAGGCTGATCAGGCCGAGCAGGATTATGAAATTATAAGCGCGGCGTTTTGGCGGGGATTCAGGTTTAGAGTCGGCTCTCATAGCAACTCCAGATTTTTATTAATGTCCCCATCATCCGGTACTTTCACTATTTTAAGTTCAATATTTTTAAATAAATCGCTTGTTTCCTGTTCCAGCCTGGCTAAGGCAATTTTACAATAGAATGGATCGATTTCAACTCCAATACTATTTCTATCTGTTTTTATGGACGCTAAAAGTGTCGTTCCCGTACCGCAAAAGGGATCAAGAACAGTATCTCCATGAAAGGAAAACATTCTGACTAATCTATATGCCACATCATATGGGAAAGGAGCAGGATGATTCTTAGTCGAAGCGCCAGGAATATTCCAAAATTGACTGAACCATTCTTTGTAATCATTTTTGGCTATCAAAGAGAGGCGGCGTTGTTCGTTTGTTGGTTTTCTATAGCTTCCTGGTTTCCTTTGCATCAGAATAAATTCAATATCGTTTTTAATGATCCCGTTAGGTTCAAAAGGTTTGCCTAAAAAGCCAGATGATCCATTATCAACTTCATAGGTAGCATTAGAGATTTTATGCCAGATAATTGGATTTAAATTATCAAACCCAATTTTTTTACAATTCACAATAATATCCGCATGCAATGGTACAACTAAATGCCTGCCGAATTTTCTTCTTGATTTACATACATCGCCCACAATACAGACTAACCGGCCGCCAGGAACTAAAACTCTATAGCATTCCTTCCATACTTTGGAAAGTTCGTCTACAAAAGTGTAGTAGTCTTGGAGGTTTCCTAATTGATCAGGATTTTCCCTATACTTCTTCAAATTCCAATAGGGGGGTGAGGTAATTACCAGATGAACACTTAAATCATCTATAAAAGATAAATTTCTGGCATCTCCATTAACTAAAATATGTTTAGTTTTGCCGTTCATTCTCTTTATGCTCTTTTAACGATGATAGAAGAAGCCTGATGGCATTATTGACTGATTCTTTTGAGGCTGATGCAAATACTACACTGTCTATATTATTTGAACGCAATCTGTTTTGAATGTTTACCTGTTCTTCAATAAAAGGGTAATATATCACTACTCCGAATTTAGCCTGTGGAAACAAAACTTTTAATTTGGCTGCTTTATTCACAATCTCATCACATCGTTTATGGATATCACGTCTGGCTTCGATTCTTTTTACATCTATCCCTATTTGAATAACACCTTCCATTGGTGAAGCTAAATCCAATTCAAACTGTTCTCCCTCGAAAATAAATTTCCTTTTTTTGTATTTTCCTGAACCATATGTATTTAGAGCTTTAAGTATCTGTTTTTCCCATCTTCCTTTGGATTTTCTGATCTCTTTATCAATAAAATATATTCTATCAATGTTGCTTAATGCATTTAATTCAAGATATTGAGGTAAAAAAGGTTTAATGTATCCTGCAATTACCTTTGCCATGTCTTCAGTAAGATTGGGTTCATAAGTATTTAAGTTTTTAATGCCTAAATCCCGTTCGATAGCTCGCCCGGCAATGTTACAACAAGCCAAGAGGGGTTTAAGTATTATGGGTTTGTCGAAGAGTGACTTTGCTAAATCGAAAACAGACATATTGGAAAATACAATTACTTCTACTTCCATGACTTTTATAAAGCCAGCAAAAACTTCTCTTAACGAATTCTCGACATTATTTTTCCTTAACTTAGCATCCTCTTCAACCCAATTAAGATAATCACGGTGTTTTTCAAAATCCTTCGACATTTTTATATCCTTATTTTTAAATGGCATTATTTACTTTTTTATTCTCTTCTTAGCCTGGCGAAGCGGGCCACGAGCTTTTTCGAAAATCCGGAGTCGAAGTGCACGGTGACCCGCAGGTTGTCTAGATACGAGCTGACCTCGGTGATCGTGCCGCTGCCGAATGCCTGATGCACCACCCGCTCGCCCTCGCGGTATGACGGTTCATCTGCTCCGGGATCCCGCTCCAGCGAAGGCTCTGAGAACTCGATAGCTTTCGATTCCGGCCGCTTAAGTATCGGGGGCGGGGCGCCCAGCGGCCCATGAGCGAACCGGACCAGCGATTCAGAATAGTCAGATGAGCGCCGGAGAGTATCTCCTTTGCGCCGCAGGCTGGTCAGGCACTCGGTAAGCTCGTCCGGTATGTCGCGCAGGAATTTCGAGGGCCCGGTATTGACTATCTCGGCGAAACGACGGCGGTAAGCTGTCCAGCTCAAATACACTTTCTTCTTGGCCCTGGTGAGCCCCACATAGAAAAGACGGCGCTCCTCTTCGAGGGCGGCGCCGGTTTCATCCTCGAAAGCCCGGCTGATAGGCAGGAGGTTTTCCTCTACCCCGCTGATAAATACCACCGGGAACTCCAGGCCCTTGGCATTGTGCAGGGTCATCAGGGCCAGGTAGTCCTCTTCCGGGTCGTGGAAATCTATCTCGCTCACCAGCGAGGTCTCGGCAAGCCAGGCCTCGAGGCAGGTTGTCTCACTTGCCGGAGTATAGCGCTCCGAGAATTCTTCCGCCGCGCTCACCAGCTCCGAGATATTGTCCATCCGGGCCTGGGCCTCGACATTATCCAGCTCGGCGAATTCGCTCTCGTAGTGGGAGAGCTTGAGCAATTCCTGGAGCACTTTAGCTGCTGACTCTGGCCTCGAAAGATGACGGAGGTCTTCGAACATGGTGTGCAGATCCATCACCCGTTCCGCTGTAGCCTGGGACAGGCCTTCCGCCTGGTCGGCATCCCCCAGGACATGATAGAGCGGCTCCCCGCGGGAATTGGCCAGTGCAGTGAGCCTGGTCAGTGTGGCCGGGCCTATACCGCGCGCCGGCACATTGATTATACGGTAAAGACTACCTGAATCCTGGGGGTTGGCGATGACCTTCAGATAAGCCATCAGATCCTTGATCTCCTTGCGTTCATAAAACCGCAGGCCGCCGATTATCCGGTAGCGGATCCGGTTCTTGCGCATGGCTTCCTCGAGTGCCCGGCTCTGGGCGTTTGTGCGGTAGAGCACCACTATATCCCGCCAGTCGAGGTCAAGCTCGCTTTTTACCCTGGAAGCGTGCGCGGCGATCTGCTCGGCTTCATCCAGTTCATCCCGGGTTTCCAGAATGACCACTTTCGCTCCGGGACCTTCCTCTGTCCAGAGCTTTTTGGGCTTGCGGCCTTTATTCCTGCTCACCACGGCATGGGCTACATCGAGGATATTGCCTGTCGAGCGGTAATTCTGTTCCAGGCGGACAGTGGTTACTTTCGGGAAGTCATGCTCGAAATCGAAAATGTTGCGGATATCGGCCCCGCGCCAGCCGTAAATTGACTGATCGTCATCCCCCACCACGCAGATATTGTAAGGTTCCGCGGCGAGAAGGCGGATAAGGTTGTATTGAGCACGGTTGGTATCCTGGAACTCATCGATCAGAATGTGTGTGAACTGACGGCGATAGCGTTCGAGTATATCCGGTGCGGCGCGGAAAAGCTCGGCAGGCTTGAGGATCAGGTCGTCGAAATCCATGGCGTTGTTTTCCTTGAGCCTCTTCTGGTACAGCTCGTAGATCTCGGCGATCTTGGGGTCCAGGAAATGACGGGGGTCTCGCCGGACATCTTCCGGCGAGCGGAGGTCGTTTTTATAGCGGCTGATCGCGTGCCGCACTGTGGAAGGATTCAGCGTACCGTGTACTTTGGGCAGTTCCTTGATAATGTTCTTAACCAGCCTCTGGCTGTCATCCTCGTCGTAAATACTGTAATTGCGGGTATAGCCCAGCACATCCGCATCACGGCGCAGGACCCTGGCGAAGATACTGTGGAAAGTGCCGATCCAGAGGCTCGATTCCCCGCCGAGAAGTTTTTCCACCCTGCCTTTCATCTCGCCCGCGGCCTTGTTGGTAAAGGTAAGGGCAAGTATCCTGTGCAGCGGAATGCCGTGCTCGCCTGCCAGGTAAGCGATACGGCAGGTAAGGACTCTCGTCTTGCCGCTCCCTGCGCCGGCGAGCACCAGGAGCGCTCCATCTCCGTGAGTCACCGCCTCTTTCTGCGGAGGATTGAGATCCTTCAAGAGTTTTTCACTCTTTTTTTTCTCTCCAGAACTTACCATTCCCTCATTTCCCGTTTTCCGAGCCACCGACAGGCAGGCAGATCAGAAAAACCGTGCCCTTTTCCGGCGAGCTCTGGGTGAGCACGATCTTTCCCTCGTGGTTCTCCTCGATTATCCTGCGGGCCAGGGCCAATCCCACCCCCCATCCCTTGGCCTTGGTAGTTACCCCTGTTTCGAAAATGTGGCGTCGCACCTCCCTGGGGATGCCCGGCCCGTTGTCCGAGAAAAGAATATCCACTTCGTCGCGCTCCTTGTCGTAACAGGCCCTGATCGAGATTATCCCCCCGCGGCCGGTGAGGGCATCGATGCTGTTCTTGATCAGGTTCTCGAAAGCCCATTCCAGAAGAGTAGCATTACCGCGGATTGACGGCAGCTTCTCGATGTCCACTTTAAGCTCGATTTTTGTCCCGCGCTTAGGCAGCCTGGCCCGGAAATACCGCTCGGTGCTGCGCAGGACATACCCCACATCGATCTTCTGGTAACTGCTCCGCCGGCCGATCAGCTCGAAACGGTTGGCCACCTTGGACAGCCGCTCGATATCCTGGGCTATGCCTTCCACTATCGCTCCCTCTTGCCCCTTGAGTTCGATCACCTCCTCCACGCTTCTCTCTTTTCTCCCGGCTCTGGCTTTGGTGAGGTCGATTTTCAATAATTCGAGCCAGCCGTGAAGGCTGGAGAGAGGTGTGCCCAGCTGGTGAGCGCTCTCGCGTGCCATTCCCGCCCAGATAAGGCTCCTCTCGGTATTCGCCTGGCGGCGCAGAATCCAGACTGTGATCACCAGGAAGACAATCAGTATGGCTCCCATAAATAGCGGGATTATACGCAGCTTGACCAGTGAAGGCGGGTCGCCGTAATGCACCACATAAACCTCGTCCAGAGAAGCGTTATATATCCGGTACGGGGTATTCTGGCTGTCCATCTGCCGGACTATCTTCTCGATTTTTTTCAGGACAGCCGGATCTTTGGTCGAATAGTCGTCCGGTACACTGATCGAATACCAGAGCCTGGGGCGGCCGATAGAGTCGGTGACCACCACGGGATGGTCTACCTCGTTGACCAGTTCGCGCAGCACGTCCGTATCCGTGCCGCTCTGGATGAAAATCAGGAGCCGCTCCGGGTCTTCGAGGCCGGTGAGCGGGCTTACCGCATTGACCATGAACTGGGCCGCCGCCCGGCTCAAGGCGTCTTCATCGCGCTCGAGTTCATGCACCAGAACCCGCGTGTAAAGGAAGTAGCCGAGAAAGAGGAGGAAAAAGATCGCGGTCAGAAGAATCAGGGACCAGAAACTCACCCTGGTAGGCAGGGCAAACACCGGCCGGTGCCTGATAACAGTATGCTGCGTTCCCTCTGTAGTCATATAGCTCTCTCAACGCAAATTGAAAAAATTAAGTAAGTTAAACAAATTTATAAATTATCCAAAGCCGGCATGAAGAGCAAGGTAAAAAAGGTCTCTGGAATAGAATATGCCGAAGCCTGCTTGACTATGGCACTGTAATTGTTTGACCAAAGATTTTTAGACATTTAGAAAAATGGTGTAATTATTAATCGAATAGATTAAAGGGAAACTCACTTACCAGATTTTTCGTGATGAGAGTGAGGGAGGTGGGCAATGCTCTATCGAACGTTGATCATTTTTAATGGAATTTTTTCTTAAGGATAACATTGGATATCAGAATTAAGTTGGACATGAGGAGTAATAGGGTAGTAAAGCACAATCCCATTATGCCGCCTCTCTTGAGAAATAATCCACTCCATTTTGCCTGAAGTCATCAAGAGAGGGAAATTGTTTGTCTGTGGCACTGAGAATTCTGTTTCTGTCTTTCCGTCCTAAATTGTCGATATCTTCGTAAACCACACAACTTCTGAATGGTAATTTTGCCCGCTGAAATTCCAAGCAAGAAATTGTCACCAATCTTGATTTTGATTTATCCTTAACACCAAATAGATATATAGGCCGTGGTTTTATATCGAATTGATAATCAACCTCCAAGTCATCTCTATCAGGGATGGGAAAAGTATTGCTCTGCGGGCTGTATTTAAAAAGATTTTCTTCTATAAATCCATCCAGAAGATCATAAAAAAGGCTCTGGATGACTTCTCTTTTATATAGCTGCATGCTTGATACCTTAGCGACAGTCTGTGCAAACTGCATCACTGCAGGATAAAGGCTTTCTGGATTAGTATCCAGAAAGAGTATACCATTATCTTCCTTAATTTGATTTTCAGAAAGTATTCTTTGGAAAATCCGCTCTTTGTTCGGAGTATCCAAATCAAAAGAATAGCTAAGTCGCATTAGAGTCATTCCGTGGTCACAAATCCTGACAAGGTTTTTTTCACCATTTATTGGTTCCAGGAACAAATCCACCATGTCACCATCTTCGTGATAAAGAGGGGCAATAAGCTGGTGGATGCCTGGCCGTTTTTCCCGGATGCTCACCTGATTGTTAAATTGTTTTTTTAATAAGTCTAAATATTCCATTATTATAATCCTTCAGTTCAAGCCAAGCGGTAGTTGTATATCCGGAAAATATTCATCTGCATTAATCACATTAACCGCTTTCAAGAAATAACTCAGGGCCTGAAGGTATGAAGCATAAGTTTCAGTATGATCACCACCTTTTTCTGGTAATAAGCCCTGTTCGATATTTTCTTTCTTTGCCCTGTGTATGTGAAACTTAAAATGAGAAGTCAGTTCGCCTGATATTTCGGTAAAAGGCCCGTGAGGCCCGTTGCATCGAAAAAGAACAAAACTTCCAGGCTCATCTTTAGGCTTATATACCAGACCTACTGAGAAATTCTCCTGAAAAGCTTCCAGAATTCGCATGAAAACATCAAAATCATACTCTCCTTCTTTTGATCTGAGCTTTATCTGATTCCGAAGATGGCCCCGCTCAAGCTTCATTTCTTTTTTGGGTGGCTCAATAATAATTTTTGGACAACTGATCAAAGAGTTCAGTTCTTCTTGGGTATATTCTTTCACACCTTCACCTCTATGATCTTTGTCACGTTGTTGCCAAATATATCGATAATTTTCATAGTTTTTAATATAATTAAAATGATAAGCGCCACTATGTAAAATATTCTATTAATTGAACTGTTCAGTCAAGGAAAACACCAAAACTGATCCAAAACGGTATTTATCAGACAGCTTCGGTAAATGTACTAATATCTGCTTTTGTTTAATAAACAGCACATCCAGCAAATTGGGCGGGAATTATCCAAACAAGTGGTTATTGTGCTGGGAAATAGGCGGGATATATTCTTTTAATTTTTTTCCTGGCCTTGTAAGTGCGGACAAGCTCCATGAATATGCCGACATCACGGTCCAGATCGGTTTGGGTGCCATCGAAAAAGAAGTTGCGGATCGGAATGTTATCGTGGTCCCGGCTGATCCTGGGAAAGACCGCCTCAGTCACAATGCCGTTCATGCAGGTGAAAGGAGATATGTCTATCACCCCGTCGCAGCCCTGGTGGTAGTGGTAGACCGCCTTGCCGGCGCTCAGGTTCATCTCGCCCAATGCCCCCCAGTGCGGCAGATACGGCTCGCCGTACTCCCAGATTTTTTCCACCGGTGGTTCATCGTAACCATGGAAATCCTCCCTGAAAGGTCCATAGAGCCTGTGCTCATCCTTGTGCTGGATATAGTTCTTGATTTTCGCCCCGAGCATGGAAAGGGAAACCGTGCCATTTTTCACCCGCAGGCGTTTCTGCTGCTCGAGGTTGGTGTACCAGACCCACTCCACGATATGGGCCAGAGTGCATTCGGCGCCGTATTCCTCGAGCTTGCGGATGGT
>Ga0315277_10008183_pt1 | contig 13485 bp, 10 predicted proteins | sample YL17G05_15_MG_FD_203695 | JGI IMG/M metagenome (GOLD analysis project Ga0315277, IMG submission 203695) | Sediment microbial communities from Yellowstone Lake, YNP, Wyoming, USA - YL17G05_15 | ecosystem: Environmental > Aquatic > Freshwater > Lake > Sediment | place: USA: Wyoming | collected...
TGGTGGCGGCGATATTGGCGGCGCGGCGAGAGGAGAAAGCCATGTCCTCCACCGACACCCGGTCGAAGGACTTGCTCCATTCAGTGACCAGCATCTCCGGCCGGCTGGCGGCGGGGAAATCGGCGAGCAGACGCTTGGCCGTCTCCACGCCGGAGGCATGGTGCTGTGGATCATCGTGATAGTGGTGCCAGGAGATGAAATCGAGCTGTACCCGGTTCTGCCGGCAGAGCCGGACCAGGCCGAGCAGCGGCTCGTTATCCACCCAACAAGCGGCGGGCCCGCCGACCTTGGCGGCGGGAAAGGCCTTCAGGATGGGGGCGATGGTCTGCTGGTAGTACTCGAAGTAGTGGCTGGGGTCGGGGATGAGGTAGGGGCAGCCGCCGCTCTCGCCGATGTCGGTCTCGTTGCCGATCTCCCAGTGGGTGACGATTGGTTTCTCAACCGAGTAGCGCTTGACCAGCTCGTAGACAACCTTCTGCCACTCCTGCCAGTCGGTCGGCCGCCAGATGGCGTGATCTACGGTGGGGAAGAGCACGGGAGGCTTGATGGTGATGGCGGCGACGACCCTGGCGCCGGTTTGAGCGAGGGCGTCCATGTAGGGGTCGAGGATGGTCCACTGGAACCGCCCGTGGTCGCGGTAGATGGCGAAGTGCTCCTGAAGGAAAACGCGGATCAGCCGCGGGTTCAGCCTGCGGACACCATCCACCACCCGCGGAGGCAGGGGCAGGGCGTTGATCCCGCCGTGGCCGAGGGTATGGCGCCAGAGCTCGAGGGCGCCCTCGGAGGAGGCGGCGTCAACGTGCACGTCGGTGTGAGGGAGAGAAGCGAAGTCGGTGGTCATGATGGTTGATCCTCCCCGCCTGTTTCGGGCGCGCAGGTGCGGACTCCTACCGGACTGGCGCCGGAAGCGAAACGGCGGGGCTGCGCAGCCCCGCCGTGCGGTCCGGCTCTGTTGCCAAGCGCAGGCCGGTCGCCCGTCCTTCGGAGGCGGGCGGGCCTGCCCTACTTCACCAGCTTGGTGGTCATCGTCATGGCGGACTTGGTGGTGGCGGTGAACTCGCCTCCTTCGGGGTTGGAGGCGGTCACCTCCATGGTGACGGTGATGGTGCCTTCGGATGAGACGTAGACGCTGTTCTCGTAGTCGTAGTAGGAGACGAACTGCCCGTACAGGGTGCCGGTGGCGTTGACATCGCCTCCGCCTTGAGCCCCGCCCATGGCCGACATGTCGAGCGTCAACGGACCCTTGAAGGTGGATCGGATCTTGGCGCACTTGCGGCCCTGGAAGGCGCCGACCTCGAGCAGGCGGGAGGTGGCGGTGAGAGTGACGTCCTGTCCCTCGCCCAGGGGCATCTTCATCTCGCCGGTCCAGGTGTCCTTGACGGCGAGGTCACCCTCGGGGAAGGCGGCGCCGATCTCGCAGAAGTCGCTGTAGTCCATGCCGCCGGTGAGCATGTTCTCGGTGTCGGCGTCCATGTCACTCTCGATCACCTTCACCATCCGCCCGTGATGGTCCATCTCGGCGACCATGCGGCCCTCGGAGACATCTTCGGAGTTGGTCTCGCCCTGGGCGGTCATGGTCATCTTGCCGCCGGTGACGCGGGTTTCGAGGGTCACGCTCTCGTCGCTGGCGGAAAGGACCTTCTCCGTAGTCAGGATGGAGCCGGACATGGTCATCTTCATGCCGGCGCTCTGCATTTCCGGCATGGTCATGGTGGTGGTCCCGGTCATGGTCATCTTGTGTTTCGTGACCAGCCCCTCCTTGGGCGAGTACCTCAGCACGATGGCATGAGCAGGCAGACAGCTCAGCGCCCACAGCGAACATGCCAGCCAGACAGCGGTGCGTCTCATGGTTGGTCTCCTTGCTTGGGGTTGTCAGACCACCGGCAGCTCGGACGGCATGGGCGACCCGGTGAGCACGTCGGCCCCATTCGGTGTTACCACGAGCAGGTCTTCCAGACGAACGCCACCTATCTCGGGCAGGTAGATTCCCGGCTCCACGGTGACCACGTTCCCCGACACGAGGTTGCCATCCGCCTCCCAGTGGAGGCGAGGCAGCTCGTGAACCTCCAGCCCGACCCCGTGTCCCAGCCCGTGCCCAAAGTGCTCTCCGTATCCGGCCTGTTCTATCACCGAGCGCGCCACATTGTCCAGCTCCGCGCACACCGCCTCCGGCCGCACTGCCGCGGCGGCCTGGCGCTGGGCCTGGTAGACGACTCGGTAGATCTCCTGGGCCTTCGGGGAGGCCTCTTTCAGCGCGTAGGTGCGCGTCATGTCGGAGCAGTAGTCGTGGAGGCAGGCTCCCACATCCACTACCACGAGATCGCCTGGCTCCAGCTCGCGCGTGCCAGCCTCCGCGTGAGGCAGGGCGCTGTTTGGTCCGGAGGCGATGATGATATCGAAGGGGACGGCGCCGGCCCCGGCGCGGCGCATCAGGAACTCCGCCTCCAGCGCGATATCGCGTTCCCGCGCGCCTGGCCTGAGCAAGGTCACTAGGTGGGACAACGCCTGGTCGGCCAGCGCGGCGGCGGCGCGAATCAGCTCGACCTCCTCCGGAGACTTGGCCGCGCGCAGGGAGGCCACCATTAGCGCCGCGGGGATCAGCTCCACGCCTTCCGCGCCGTTGGCGAGCTCGTCTCTGCGCTCGCAAGTGAGATGGCTGGCATCAAACCCGAGGCGGCGGAGGCCGCTCTCCTTGGCGGTCTCCCCGAGCGCCCCCAAGAGGCGGCGCTTCACCTCCACGAACTCAAAGCCGGGCGATTGCTGGGCGGCCTGGAGCCGATAGCGGAAGTCGCTGAAGAGCAAGGCCCGCTCCGCACTGACCAGCAGCGCGCCGGAGGACCCGCGGAACCCGCTCAGGTAGAGGACGTCGGCAGGGGAGGAGACCACCAGGCCGTCGAGTTCGGCGGCCGCGACCGCCTCGCGAAGAAGGGCGAGCCGCTGGTGGCGGGGAGCGCTCACCCACGCACGCCCGCGCCCAGGCGCGCCGCCAGCGCGCGCAGGGCGAGCAGGTAGCTGTCCGCGCCGAAGCCGGAAATCTGCCCCACCGCGGCCGGTGCGATGAGCGAATGGCGGCGAAACTCCTCCCGGGCGTGGATGTTGCTGAGATGCACCTCGATGGTGGGGAGAGCGACGGCCTTGATGGCGTCGAGCAGGCCGACGCTGGTGGTGGTGAACCCGGCGGGGTTGATGATGATGCCGTCGGCGGAGCCGAGGCAGCGCTGCACCGCCTCGATCAGCTCGCCCTCGTGATCGGACTGGAAGAAGGTCACCTCCGCACCCAGCTCCGGCGCCAGGGCGGCGATGTCCCCGTTGATCTCGTCAAGGGTCTTGTGCCCGTAGATGGAGGGCTCGCGCGTTCCCAGCAGGTTGAGGTTGGGACCGTTGATGACAGTGATGCGTGGCTTCGGCATGGGAGCCTCCCCTCAATCGAGGTCCAGAATCATGCCCACCTCCCCGCAGTCGGGGAACTTGGGGCAGCGGATGCACTCGCTCCAGACTTTCTGCGGCAGCTCCGCCTTCTCCACCTGCCGGAAGCCGAACCTGGCGAAGAAAGCGGGGATGTAGGTGAGCACGAAGACCCGCGGCACGCCCAGCGCCTTCGCCTCTTCCACGCACGCCCGCACCAACTGCCGGCCCAGGCCCAGGCGGCGGCCGGTCTCCCGCACCGCCAGGCTCTTGATCTCGGCGAGGTCCTCCCAGGTTACGTGCACGGCGCAGCAGGCGATGATCTCGCCGTTGTCCTCGGCGACTTTGTAGTCGCGCAGGTTCTCGTAAAGCTCGCTGAGGGAGCGCGGCAGCATCTCGCCCCGGTCGGCGAAGTGGTTGACGAGCTGCTGTATGGCGGGGACGTCGGCGATGCGGGCTGGACGCAGGTTCGCGCTCATGGCGGGATTCTAGCATGGGGCGGCGGGGGAGGCAAGGTGCTCCCGTGACGGTCATCTTCACCACAGAGACGCAGAGACGCAGAGAAGACGACTGGTAGGGGCGCATGGCGATGCGCCCAGTTGTAGGGCGAGGGAATCCCTGGCCGGGCAGGCTCGTTGCCCCGCCGCCATGTCTGTGGCAGCGACCGGTGATCGCCTGGAGGACCAGGCTCCCACAGACGGCTGGGGCAGGAGACAAGCTCCTGCCCAACATGCGGAGGCGCCTGGCGCAGTTCGCGTGAACGGCCGTCCTCACCACAAAGACACAAAGAGCACAAAGGACCACTGGTAGAGGGGCACGGCATCCCCCTTCGCCAGAGGCGGCTAGGTCGCCGGTGGCGACCGCCGTCCCGGCCGGCGCAGCCGACCTAGGGACTTCGGCGGACAAGTGCCGTGCCCCTACAGTTCAGGCCCTCTGGGCAGGACCTCCTCGCCTGCCACGGAAGGCCATCGGAGCCGGAAGCGACGCGTCGGCGGGCGTGGGCACCCTACTTCGCTGAAGCTTCGTAGGGCAGGTGCGCACCCTACAAACCCACGCTGTGAGATGCCCTGATGGACCGCTTCTCTCTCTGGCAGACGGGCGAGCCTCGCGGGGCGAAGGCGTTTCCGCGGCATACCCTGGACGATCTGAGGACGCTTCGGAGCTGGGGGGCGAACCTGGTGGCAGGAGGAGAGGATCATGCAGCCGCTCGATGTGCGTGACTTCGGGGCGGAGGGCGACGGAGAAAGCGATGACAGCGCGGCCTTCCAGCGAGCGCTGGAGGCGGCGGCGGAGAGCAGGGGAACGGTGTTCGTGCCGGACGGGGTGTTCAGGTGCGCGGATGTGAAGGTTCCCCCCCAGACAGGGCTAGTCGGCAACCCGACCTGGCGGTACACCGAGCCGGGCGGTTCCATCCTGCGGCTGAGCAACGAGAAGGCGGCGTGCCTGCTGAACCTGACCGGGGCGATCGGGTGCACCATCAACGGCCTCTGCCTGGACGGCGGGAAGCTGGGCGAGGGGGTGCACGGGATCCTGGTGGACAAGCCGGACTACATCACCGAGGACGCCTTCCGCATCGAGCGCTGCTGGGTGGCGCGGTTCACCGGCGATGGAGTTCACCTGGGCCGGATCTGGTGCTTCAGCATCAGGCACAGCATGGTCGCCTTCAACCGGGGCAATGGGCTGTGGCTGAAAGGGTGGGACGGGTTCGTGCTCGACAACTGGTTCTCCGGGAACCGGCAGGCCGGGTTCGGAGCGTTCGAGGAGAACGCCTCCATCACCATGGTCGGCAACCGCATCGAATGGAACCAGCTCGGCGGGATCGTGCTGCACGCGGGCGGCCACTACAACATCAGCAGCAACTACATTGACCGCTCCGGCGGGCCGGGCATTGACCTCCACGATAGATGCCGGCAGATGACCATCGTCGGCAATGTCATCTATCGCAGTGGCAAGCCCTGGCGCGAGCTCTCCAAGCACGACAGCTCACATGCCCGGCTGGAGGGGGGAGAGGGCATCGTCTTCTCCGGCAACATGATGACCATGGGCCGGGACGACGGGGGGAAAGGTGACTGGTCGCCGCGCTGCGCGATGGTGTACGGCGGGCTGACGAACTCGGTGATCGCCAGCAACGTGATGCACAACGCGGCGCTGGAGGAGCTGATGATTGACCTGGGCGGCCACGGCGAGGGGGTGGTGGTGAGGGACAACGTGGGGAGCCTGGGAAGCCCCCGGTAAGGCGGGCGCGGAATGGGCCGGGCAGGGAATGCCTGGCACTATTAGGAGGTAGATGATGAAGGCAGTAGTGCTCGCGGTCGCGCTCTCGCTTGCTCTGGTGGGAGCGGCGCAAGCGGCCACCTACCACGTGGGTGCGGATCAGCCGTACCAGACGATCCAGGGCCTGCTGGAGAAGATCGCGCCGGCGGACAACGATGTGATCCTGGTGCATCCGGGTACCTATCCGGCGTTCCGGATCGAGACAGGCGGCGGCAGCTCGCCTGAGACGGCGCCGGTGATCCGCGCCTATGACATGAACGAGAGGCCGGTGTTTGACGCCGCGGGGAAGGCGAACTGCTGCGAGTTCCAGCCGGGCGAGGGCAAGTGGTATGCCCTGGAGGGGATGGAGATCAAGAACGCTTCCTTCCGCGGGGTGTTCAACATCCAGTGCGGGCTGGTGCTGCGCAACTGCTACATCCACGACTGCCACGATGGGTTCATGGGTGGGATGCACAACTCCTCCGCGGAGACGCCGGGCTATCTGATCGCGGAGCACAACGAGTTCGCCCGCAACGGCAGCGGCATCTACGCCCACCAGCTCTACGTGCAGGAGTACTGGACCATCTTTCGCGGCAACTACATCCACGACAACACCGGCGGGTGCGGCTACAAGGATCGGTCCCGCTACTCGCTGGTGGAGTGCAACTACATCGAGCAAGGGCCCGGGGCCGGCTATACCATCGAGCTGTGCGGATGCGACGCCGATGCCGCCCCCTCCTACACGCAGGTCGCGGTGATGGTGGGCAATGTGGTGACGAAGAAGAAGGGCGGAAACTCCTGGCTTTTCGTGGCGAACATTCGCAGCGAGGGCGGGGCGAGAGATCATCTCAACACGGGCGTGCTCTACCTGATCAACAACACCTTCTACACCGAGGAGCACTCCGGCCCCATGTTGGGCACCGACCAGGGCAGCGTGGTCTACGCGGACAACAACATCTTCCACAGCGCCACCAGCAAGAGGATCGTGGATCAGGTGATGGACGCCACCGGGCCGGGCCGGTTCGGCCCCAGCCACAACAACTGGGTGACCAAGGGAATGGAGACGCCGCAAGAGTTCTCCGGCACCATCTCCGGCGACGATCCCGGATGCGTCAAGGCGGCCTGGCAAGGAGGCGATTTCCACCTCACGCAGGAATCGCCGTGTGTCAACGCCGGCTGGCAAGAGGCCGCGCCCGCGGCCAACCTGGAGTACGTTCACCCGCGCGGGTGCACATTCCGCGTTCCAGATGGGAAGGTGGATGTGGGGGCGTTCGAGAGGGGAGAGAAGTAGGGGAGGGGATCGCCACAAAGGCACCCCGGGGTCCTGAAGGCGCAGTGCGCCCCGTCGCGGGGCACACTAGACGTGTGCCGGTGGTGGCACGCTTGGCAGCGTGCCCCACGCAGGCAGGTAGGTCGCCGATGGCAACCGCTGTGGCGGCCGGCTAGCCACTTGGCAGCCTGCCCTGCGCCCCCGGCGCCAGCCACGATAGCAGTGCCGCGGCGGCAGAGAGGTAGATGGCGGCGGCGATGACGGCGGCCAGCGGGGCGCGCCAGAAGAGCGGGCGCGCCCGCTCGGGCACGTACTTCAGCATCCCGCGGATGATCAGCAGCCAGATGATCGCGAAGATCATCCACGCCACGGTCAAGAAGATGGTGGTGGCTCTCTCGGGATTGGATGTCAATGCCCAGATCCAGAGGTCGTCAATGCGGTAGCGCCAGTAGCGCCAGAATGGGAAAGAGTCCCAGGCGGCGGTGAGGAGCAGCAGCGGCATCAGCAGCAGGCCTTGTGCTATGGCCCAACTGCCTCCCAACGCAGCCCAGAACCCTAGCTGGCGGGCGCTTCCTCGCCAGACGACCAGCCAGAAGGCCAACGCCCACGCCGCGAGCGCCAGCGCGGGGAAGGCGACGCGGCTGAGGAGGGCGCGGCCTCGCATCTCCTGCATCTCGAGGACTAGCTCGGATCTCCCCCCGGAGTTCAGGACTATGCCGATGTCCTGCTTCGGGTTCGACTCCAGGTAGGTGGCGACATGAACCTGCCTGCCATCGGCCGCGCCAGCCTGAGAGGAAGAGAACTCGTGGTCGCCCTTTGAAAGGAGGCTGCCCTGCGCCCTGGGCCGGCCGGGGAAGTCTACGGTGAAGTTGAGCGCCTCGTCACCTGTGATATAGACCTGGGTGGTGGGGATTGGGTGCTCCCACGCCTGCCCGGTGCCGAGGGGGAAGTCGTAGCGGTGGGCGCTGCCATCGGCGTCCTTGATCATCGCCTGGTCGAAGGAGAAGACGACGCCTGGCTGCTGCTCGGGAGGCACGTATGACGGACGTGGGTGGCCGCCGGCATCGACTTCCACCGCGGACTCGGCGCGGGGCACGGTGCGCAGGCAGACCAGTGCGAACGGGCGGCCGACATAGGAGGTGAGAGCCTGGCGTGTCTTCGGCGGCAGCGCGGAAAGCTGGGCGAGCGCGGCGAGCTGGTCGGGCTGGAGTGAGGCGTACACCTCGAGCCGGGAGTGCTCTGTGCGCACGCTGATCGTCGGAACGGGGCCCTTCTCTGCGGCGCCCGCCGACATCCCTTTCGTGGCCCATTGAAGCGGCTCAGGCAGGGCCGCGTTGCGGGCGGCGAAGGCAAGCGGGCCCGCCACCAGAGAGCTCGCGGCGTAGGCGCGCGCGATCGCCTCCTGCTGCTGGCGTCTGTCGTGCTCGGCGGCGCGCAGCACACCGCCCAGCGGCTGCAAGCGTGCCTCCGTGAACCTGGCCAGGGTGGTCTCCTGCGCGCGGAATCCCTTCGGCATCGCCTGCAGGGGCAGCAGGAAGCTGACCTCGTGGGACTGGCCGGAGGTGTCGAGCAAGGAGATGTACAGGTCCACCGCGACCGTGCGGTCTGCCTTCACCTCCACAACACCGACCTGGCTCTGCTCGGCGAAGTAGCGGAGTATGTTGGACGGCGCGAGGATCATGCCGTCGGCGTGAGCGAGGGGGACAGGTAGGAGGAGTGTGCCGGCGGCAACGACGATGGCGGACACGGCAACTGCCCAACGAGTAGAGCGAATCATCTTGCCCCTCCCGTCTGGATTCGGCCCTGCAGCAGCTTAGACTGCGCCAGCCGAGAAAGAGTTCCCTGTAGCCCGGAAAGCTTGCTACAGCGAGCCAAGCAGAGCCAGAGACTCCTCGACCAGCACCAACCCGGCGTTGTCCGCGAGGCGGGCGGCGGAGTCGGCCTCGTAGCCGCCCTCGGGGAAGGCCTCGGGGATGGGCACGTAGCCAATCATCCCGTTGGCATAGCCGATGACATAGGTGGGCCGGAAGGGGGATCGCTCTTTCAGGTCCATGCCCAGCTCGCAGAAGACCTCGCCCGGCCAGCCCAGGAAGGCCACGGGGCCGGCCTTGATGGCCTGGATCTCGCACTGCTCGGGGGCGTCGCCTCGCTCTCGCAGCCGCGCCAGCGCCGCCCGCGCTCTCCTGACGCTTGGGACAGAGCGCCAGGTCACGTAAGGTGTCAGGTCGGCCAGCGGCTGGGCGGCCTGGCGCTCGGCCTCGGCGACGGCGGCTTCGGCAGAGGCGAGGGCACGCTGGTAGTTGGTAGGAAGAGAGATGGTGCGCCGGGCGAAGGAGATGCCCACCTCCTCACTGGGAGCCGCCTTGCCCCACACCCGCGCCGCCTCCTGGGCAAGATTCCGCCCGGCTCGCTCGGCGATTCTGAAGCCGCTGCCACTCGCCAGCCCATGCTCCACCGCCGCCTCGCGCGGGTTCACATTGCCACAGGCGCCGTTGAAGAAGAGCGCGGTTCCGCCGCCGAGTCGCTCCTCAAGGAAGTGCTTGGCAAAGCCGGGGTAGTCGGCGGAGATGAGGCAGCTGTCGGCCATCAGGCAGACGGCGTGACAGGCGTAGTTCACCACCGCAGCCAGAGGCATTCCGTCGGCCTTCTCAATGCGGACCACGCCCACCTCGGTGTCGAACTTGCCGAAGTGGTCGCGGCCCAACTCGATCCGCCCGCCGGGCAGCTTCTCGCGCCGGTTGACCCCGATGGCGCACCAGCCGGAGGCGGCGCCGAGGCGCGCCGGCTGGAGGCGGGCGGCGGCCTGGTTCACCGCTTCGATCACCTTCCCCGGCAGCGAATCCCAGTAGGCGCGTTCCTGCTCGGCTGCCTCCTCGCCCGCGTCCTGTGGGCCGGAGTGGGTGTGAGTGGAGGCGATGAGGAGCCCGTCGGGCGGAACCCCGGCGGCGGAGGCGGCCGCCTCGCGGACCTTCGCCACCACCGGCTCTGTGGCATAGAGGATGTCCAGCGCCACCAGGCCCGCGCGGCGGCGGCCGTCATCCAACACCAGCGCCCGCGCGGTGAGCGGGTCGTGCACCGCAAGGGATGGCTTCGTGCGGCCGGCAAAGCCGGCCATGCGCACGCCCACGGGTGGGGTGATGTCGAGAGCTGCGACTCCGGCTTTCAACATGGTGAGACCTCCTGCATCGCTAAGAATCCCTAACAATACTCCTCACCGCAAAGGCGCAGAGGGCGCAAAGGACAGCCTTCCCGCCCGCCGCAGGCGGGCGAAGCTATGCCCTTTGCGTTCTTCGCGTCTTTGCGGTTATCTGGTCTTGTTGGACTCTCTAAGCCGCTCTTCTCCCCCGCACATCATGCACCCCGACCACCTTCGGCTGGTGGCGCGATATTCCTCGCACGACCGCCACCAATGCCCGGGTCACGAACGCCTGCGCCCGGAAGCCAAAGACCACCGAGTCGCCGATCTCCACTCTGGCGGATTTCCGGTCGAGCAGGCCGTAGTAGTCAATACCCGCGGGGGAGCCGAGGTCGGCGCTGGCGGTGTTCGTGAGGGCCTGGTCCCCATCCTTGCCGACGAAGGCCCGCACCTGGTAGGGCGGGATCACCGGGTCAACATAGAGCCCGCCGCCAAGGATGTGGGCCTGGTCGCCGCGGAGGTCGGTGACCTCGGTGAGATAACAGATCGCCGGCTTCTCCGGCAGGTCGGCGTATGCGTGCCAGGGGGTGGTGCCGGTGAAGCCGTGGCCGGGCTCGAGATGAGTGGCTCCGGCCTCGGCGAGCATGTGCATGGTCTCCGCGGAGGTGGTGCCGGGGGCGTTGATCTGGGTGATGTCGAGGCCGAGCTGGCGGCGAAGCCGGTCGGCGGCGATGCGGAGGGTCTCCATGTTGGGCGTGAGGTAGACGCTCTTCTTCTCCGGGTCGAAGAGAAGCGTGGGGAAGCTGGTGACGCCGACCACTCGCACGCTCGGGTAGCGAGCGATCTCTGTGGCCGCGGACACGATGTCATCGAGCGCGAACCCACCGTCATGAGTGGGGTAGAAGGTGTCGCCGGGACGGACGACTCGCAGAAGCAGGTCCTGCGTGCGGCCGACCTGCTGCGCGGCCTCGGCCGCCTGGCGCGCTTTCGGCAGGTTGAACACGGTCCATACTTCGGGCGCGAGAGAGGCGATGGCGGTCGCTTCGCGGCGGGGGATTTGGACCAGATGCCCGACGTGCCCCAGCTGCGCCTCTTGGCGGGCAAGCAGCTTGGCCTCCATCCAGTCCACGCACACGAGCTTGGGCATGCCGGCGTGGGCGACCGCCCGCACGAACAGGGGGTTGCGGCCCACCTGCTTGGTCATCGGGTAGACGTGCAGCCCGGCGCGGTCGGCCGCTTGCTTGATGAGGCGGGCGTTTTCCCGAATGGCGTCCAAGTCGAGCACGTAGGAGTTCGGCGGGATAGCGCCTGCCTGGTGCAGGGACACCGCCGCGCGCACCAGGTCGGGATTGCGGCGGGCAGTGGTGTCGAGGAACATGGCCCTTCCTCCAGAGCGAGATGATTCGCCATCCCGCGGCGCAGTCCTACTGCAAGAAAGCGGTGTGTTGGCATGAGTCACAGCGCCTCGGGTCGAACCCGTAAGGGCGAGGATGCTGTGACCTGTGGAGAGCACGGATAACCTGGAAGCGATAGAAGAGACCGATCTCACGCGGCAGGCGCTCCGCCTGTCCGGGGGAGATGGTGACGGCCACCCGCGCTGGCGGATGACGCTCTACACGGTGTGGGTGGCCCAGCTTCTCTCCATGGTGGGCTTCTCCTTCGTGATGCCGTTCATGCCGTTCTACATCCGCGAGCTCGGGGTGACGGACGAGCGGCTGCTGAGCATCTGGGCGGGGATGCTGGCGACGGGAGCCGGGCTGATGATGAGCGTGTCGGCGCCCTTCTGGGGGTGGGTGGCCGACCACTATGGGCGCAAGCCTATGGTGCAGCGGGCGATGTTCGGGGGCGCGGTGGTCCTGTCGGCAATGGCGTTCGTGCGGAACGCCTCCCAACTTCTGGCATTGCGCACGCTGCAGGGCGCGATCACGGGGACGGTCTCGGCATCCGCCGCGCTGGTGTCCAGCGTGACCCCGAGAGCATGGCTGGGCTACAGCCTGGGGCTGATGCAGGCGGCGGTGTTCGTGGGGGGCTCAGTGGGGCCGCTCGTGGGCGGCGTGGTGGCGGACCGGTACGGCTACCGGGCGCCGTTCGGGGTCACAGGGGCGCTGCTCCTGTTGGCCGGACTGCTGGTGTTGTTCGGGGCGAAAGAGCGGTTCACGCGGCCGCAGCCGCAGGCGCAAGCGCAGGGCTCCACCCGGGATCTGTTCCGGATGCCTGGCGTAAGGCTGCTGTTGGTAGTCTACTTCATGATGAGCCTGAGCGGCTCGTTTGTGGGGGCGATCTTCCCGCTGTTCGTGGACCAGATTCTGGGCCAGCCGGAGAAAGCGGCTTCGGCGACCGGGCTGATCCTGGCCTGCACGGGTGTGGCGAGCGCGGCGGCCGCGGTGATGGTTGGAAGAGTGTGTGATAGATGGGGACACAAGCGGGTGCTGGTGCTGGCGACGGCGATCACAGGGGTGCTGTGCGTGCCGCAGTTCTTCGCCAGGAGCGTCGGGCAACTGCTGGTGATGCGGGTGGTGTTCGGCCTGGGGGCTGGGGGGATGATGCCGGCGATGAACGCGATGGTGGCGTCCATCGTGCCGCGGCATGGGTTTGGCCGCGCCTACGGCTTCACCGCCACCGCCTCCTCTCTGGGGTGGGGCATCGGACCGGCGCTGGGCGGCCTGGCGGCCTCGGTGTTGGGTCTGCGGGCGCCATTCCTGATGATGGGCGGACTGCTGGTGGTGTTGAGTGTGGTGGCGGAGAGGAAGCTGAAGCCGGTCGCGTAGTGGACCCCGGCGGCGGAGGAGCGCGACCGCGCGCCTGGAACCAGTATCCTCAGGCGAGACGGGTCGAGGAGATAGCCGATGCGGTGGCGCAAGAAGACTGTCCCACCCCCTCCCGCGCAGTGGCCGCTGCGGCTGCCGGAGTCGCTGACGCCGGAACAGGTGGAGGGGATCAGGCGGCGCGTGGACGAGCTGGCGGCGCGGGCGCAGTACGGGTGGGGGCACACCATTGACTTCGGCCCCTTCGTCAAGGAAGGGGTGATGAAGGACAACTTCCTGCACATCGCGGGCTATTGGGATGCCTGGCAATGGTGGCCCCGCAGCATGAAGGGGATGCGGGTGGCCGACATCGGTTGCTTGACCGGCGGGATCAGCCTCATCGCCGCGCACCGAGGGGCGGAGGAAGTGCTGGCGGTGGACGAGATTCCGGAGCACGCCGACCAGTGCGCCTATCTGGCGGAAGTGTTCGGGATGAAGAACGTGCGGACGCTCGCCGCCTCCCTGTATGATCTGCCAAGAAGGCAGGTCGGACAGTTCGACCTGGTGATTCTCAGCGGCGTGCTCTACCACCTCAGCGACATGCTGGTGGGGCTGTACCTGATGCGGGAGCTGCTGAAGGTCGGGGGGACACTGCTGGTGGAGAGCGCGGCGGTGGA
>Ga0315277_10008187_pt1 | contig 13477 bp, 10 predicted proteins | sample YL17G05_15_MG_FD_203695 | JGI IMG/M metagenome (GOLD analysis project Ga0315277, IMG submission 203695) | Sediment microbial communities from Yellowstone Lake, YNP, Wyoming, USA - YL17G05_15 | ecosystem: Environmental > Aquatic > Freshwater > Lake > Sediment | place: USA: Wyoming | collected...
GGCGACGGCGGTCCGGCCACCAACGCCTCCCTCGCCCGCCCTAATGGCGTGGCCGTGGACGCCGCCGGCAACCTCTACATCGCCGATTCGAGGAACGGCCGCGTCCGCAAGGTTAGCCCCTCGGGAATCATCAGCACTGTGGCGGGCGGTGGCACCGGCGGCGACGGGAGCCCGGCCACCAGCGCCTGGCTTAACTGGCCGAGCGGTGTGACCGTAGACGCCGCTGGCAACCTCTACATCACGGATTCGTGGAGTAGGTGCGTCCGCAAGGTCAGCCCCTCGGGAGTCATCAGTACCGTGGCGGGCAATGGCGTCCCGGGTTTCTCCGGCGACGGCGGGCCGGCCACCAGCGCCTCGCTCGGCCCCGGGTTCTGGGGAGCCTCGGGCCTCGCCGTGGACGCCGCCGGCAATCTCTACATCGCCGACTCGTACAATAACAGGATCCGCAGAGTGGCGGCTGCCGCGTCGGCGGTCGGGGGCACGGGAGGGCAGATCAGCACCGCCGGCGTCACTAACGCAGCGAGCTTCGCCGCGGGTCTCACGGCCGGCTCCATCGTTACCATTTTCGGTGTGGGCATCGCCAAGGGTGTAACAGGCATTTTGCTTGCCAGTTCGCTTCCGCTCCCGACAACCCTGGGCGGCACATCCGTGCTGATCGGTGGAATACCGGCACCTCTGTTTGCGGTGGCGAACGTGGCGGGCCAGGAGCAGATCAACTTGCAGGTTCCTTACGAGATAGCCTATTCGACGACGGTCAACATCCAAGTTAACGCCAATGGAGCCTGGAGCAATATGGTGCAGGTGCCCGTGTTGCCAGCGCATCCTGGCATTTTCACGGTAGACGGGACGGCTGGCGCTATCTTGCACGGCGTCAGCAACGTCCTGGTGACGGTCTCCAATCCGGCAGCGCCCAACGAGGTGATAACGATCTACGCCGCCGGCCTGGGACCGGTCAGCCCCGCGCGCCCCGGGATCGGCTATCCTGCTCCAAGTACGGAACAACTGCGCACCTGGGACACTCCGACGGTCACGGTCGGCGGGGTCAGCGCGCCGGTGCTCTTCTCCGGTCTGGCGCCTGGCTTCGTGGGCCTCTACCAGGTAAACGCCCAAGTGCCCGACGGAGTGGCATCAGGCAACGCGGTGCCGGTGGTGATCACGCAGGGCGGCCTGCCCAGCAACGTCGCCACCATCGCCGTGCGGTAGATGGCGCGCGCTGAATCCACCGCAGAGGCGCGGAGAACGCAGAGCAAGTCAGGGAAGCCCTCTTCTTGTCCTTCTCTGCGTTCTCTGCGCCTCTGCGGTTTACTTGTTCCGGGTTTATCCGTGACCGCTTGCTAGGCGGCGCGGCGGCGGATTTCGCAAGGCTCGTTGGCCTTCCAATCGGTGGCGCTAACGATGAAGGCCTCGCGAGCGGCCTGCAAGCGGAAGAAGCGCGAAACCGGCCGGCGGCGGAAACCCAGCACCTCGGGCATAGCGCCGGCCATGGCGGCTTGTACGGCCTCAATTCTGGCATGCGTTCGGAAGCTGATGAGCGGCACCAAGCCGCCCGGGTAATTATGGTCGGATCCGGCGATTTGAGGGCGGTTTCCCTTGCGGAGGCGGGGCCTCCAGTTGAGCCGCTCAGAAGGGCGAAGGCCATTGTCTCGGCGCCGGCTCACAACCGCTCGGGGACGCCAGCTTGCTTCAGAACTGCGTTCGCCGTGTGGCGCGACACGATGCAGTGGTCTACGGGAAAACGCCGCCCTGTGATGGGGCTGAACCAGATTTCGTGATCTCCGCGCCCCGGGCGCTCAAAGTGACAGCCATTGGCGCGCAGAATGTCCTTCACCTTCGGCGTGTAGGTTGCCATCAAGAAGCCAGAACCGCAACGACGTTCTCTTCATGGTGGTAGCGGACTGCGAATTCTACCGCCTCGCTGTCGCCCTCCAGCGCGCCATTCAGACCGAGAAGCTCAGGGATCAGTACGCGAAGCTTGCCAGCCAAGGCATTGGGCGATTCGGCTTCCGCCACCAGCCCGGGCACGTCTTCACTTTCTGCCACCCAGACGCCGCCCTCGCTGTCCCATCGCGCCAATACCTGATAAACGCGACCCATGTCGCCCTCCGCCCCCTTTTAAGGGATTCTGCCAATATCCTGCAGTCTAGCACAAGGGCGGACGCCATGGACACAGGCTGCTGGACGCCATGCACTGGAACCCGCGGCCCACGGCCCGTGATATGCTGCCTCCCGAGAACCTATGCCTACCAGCTTCACTCGCCGCGCATTTCTGCAGGCCGGCGGCGGCGCCGCGCTATTGGCCGGCGCGCCCTGGCTGCGGGCTCAAAGGCCAAAGCAGCCGAACATCCTGTTCGTTATTGCCGACGACTGGGGTAATGGCCACGCCGGCGCTTACGGCTGCAAGTGGGTACGCACGCCGAATTTCGACCGCGTGGCACGCGAAGGCGTCCTGTTCACCAACTGCTTCACCTCCAACCCCAAATGCAGCCCGTCGCGCGCCAGCATCCTCACCGGCCGCAACTCCTGGCAGATCAAGGAAGCGGTGAATCATTACAGCATCTTCCCCAAAGATTTCCCGGTGTACCCGGACTTGTTGGAGAAGGCCGGCTATTTTGTCGGCTTCACCGGCAAGGGATGGGGACCGGGCGATTTCAAGACTACGGGGTGGCCACGCAATCCGGCGGGCGACAGTTTCCAGAAATATACCCTGGCCCCGCCACAGCCCGGGATTTCGGCCAACGACTACGCGAAGAATTTCGGGTACTTCCTGGAGCAGCGCCCGGCCGGCGCGCCGTTCTGCTTCTGGCTCGGCGGCCAGGAACCTCACCGGGCTTATGAAGAAGGTTCGGGGCTTCGAGCGGGCAAGAACCTGGCCGACGTCACATTGCCGGCTTATCTTCCGAACAACCGCACGATCCGCAGCGACCTGCTCGACTACGCGCTGGAAGTGGAATGGTTCGACCGCCAACTCGGGCTGGCGCTGCAGAAACTCGAAGAGATCGGAGAGCTGGACAACACCCTTGTCCTCGTCACTTCGGACAACGGCATGCCGTTCCCCCGCGTCAAGGGCCAGATATACGAGGACGCCTTCCACCTGCCAATGGCCATCCGCTGGGGCGGCAAGGCGAAGGGCGGGCGCGTCGTCGACGACATGATCAACTTCCGCGATTTCGCGCCCACGTTCATGGAGCTGGCCGGATTGAAACCGGCGCCCAGCATGACCGGGCGCAGCTTCCTCGACATCCTCGTCTCGGGCAAATCCGGCGTCGTCGATCCGGCGCGGAACGTCATGCTGGCGGGGAAGGAGCGCCACGACCTGGGCCGGCCCAACGACTGGGGCTACCCCATCCGCGCTATCCGCACCACCGAATACGTCTACATCCGCAACTACGAGCCCGACCGCTGGCCGGCGGGCAACCCGGAGACGGGCTACAGGAACTGCGATGACGGACCCACCAAGCAGTTCCTGCTGTCGGGCTTCGATGAATATTACCGGATGTCGTTCGGCAAGCGGCCGCCCGAGGAGTTGTACCGGATCAAGACCGACCCGGACTGCGTCAAGAACCTCGCCGCCGACCCCAAATTCGCGCCGATCAAGACGGAGCTGCGCCAGAAGATGGAAGACATCCTGCGGCAGGAGGGCGACCCGCGCATGCTCGGCAACGCCGCCTTCTTCGACACCATCGAGTACACCGGGCCGAAGAAGCACTCCTGGGACAACTGGCTGAAGTTCAGCAAACCGTAGCATTTTCATGGTTTTTGGGCGCTGCGAAGCGGTTTGATCACTGCGCTTTCGGTGAGCCGATGACCTCGAGGTGTCTTCCCGAACTGCCTATTACCGCTTTTAGTGGGATCGAACGGTCGAATGTCGCCAAGGCGCCGTCTCTGCGAACTGCCAAGCCAAGCAGGTAAATATCCGTGATACTCCGGTGGCCGATTAGCCGAGGCCGGAACAGACTCTCATCCAATAGCGAGATGCTGTCCTGCCAAAATTCATGCTCCGGGCTTGAGCAGAGTATCCGAAGATAAGAAACGACGTCTGCCGTAGTCGCCTCCACAGTGCGGTAAGCCGGACCGCTAATAACGCGCACGCAGCCGTTAATTGTCAGCGGACACGTTGCCCATCCACGTTGCCGATTCGCAGCGAACCACTGATGGGCGTCCTGATGGTTGGGGTGCGCCGGGTCAAAGAGCGCAACGAGCACATTGACATCCAGCAGGTAAACGCTCATTCCTCATCTCGCAGTCGATTCACCAGTTCGAGAGTGGGAGGTGGCACCCCCCTCTTCGGCCGGAAAAGGGGCACGCCGTTACGCATTACTGGAGAGGAAGTCGGTTGCAGTCCGCGACGGGCGAGATCGGAAATTACTTGCCCCATCGTCGCGCGCCGCTGGCTGGCCAGTTGCCTCGCCACCTGCACGATGTCCTCATCGAGATCTAATGTTGTCCGCATTCAAAGTCAGACTATCACATCACGCACCAAAAAAAAAGATGTTTGATGTCAACGTCACTTCGTCGAATGGCGGCGCGCACACTACTGCTCCCGGCATCCGGCGGCACTGCCGGTCTGGTAGATCGACAGTATCTCGGAAGCGCTCAGTGCCCGGTTGTAGAACTTGACTTCGTCCACCCGTCCGTGCAGGAACGCTCCTGAAAGGGCGCTGGAGCCGAGGCGCAGCTCGGACACCCCTTCCGCCGAGTGCCCTCTGAAGGGTGCTGCTTCGTTGACCGCTTCCAAGGCGCCGTTCACATACAGGGAAAGCGCGTGGAGCGAGCGCACCGTGGCGATGTGAAACCATTCGCCCGGTATAACCGCGCGGCGGCTAACCGCGGTGGCCGAGTCCGCGCATCCGTTCGGTGATTGGCCACCGAGGCAAAAGGCCAGACGGTTGTCGTTCCGCTTGAAAAGCCGCCAGGCAGGTTGAAACTCCGCGCCTCGGCAGGTGTCCAGTATGGACATCTCGGCGGCCCCAGTGGTGGTGAACTTGGCCCAGGCGGCGACCGTGAACTCGTCCTGGATGCCGGTGGTGAGCGGACTGAAGCCGATGGAGACCGAGCCCTGGCGGCCATCGAATAAGAAGGCCTGCCCAACGCAGCCGGGGACAAATCCTGCGCCGCCTTCCAACCGCCCGTGGCGGATGCCCCGCGTGTCATTGGCGGTGCCGTCTGCCGGCCACCTCGCCACAAGCCCAGGTACTTCGCGGCCGGAGGTTTCCGGCACGGCCTCGAACACCGCCAGTGCGCTCTTGTCGAACAAAACAGCGTAGGCGCGTTTCCCATCCGGGGTGAAGACAGCGCTGCCGGACGCACGGACCTGCAGAGACTCCAGCAGGGTGAAGCTCGCGGTGTCCAACACGCCGAGAGAAGTGCTCCGCCTGCCGACACCCACCCGAGCACCACCGGGGGAGAAGGAGATTCGGTCGAACGCCTCTCCCGGCAAGGCCAATGTCCGCAAGACGGCGTTATCGGAAGTGCGAATGATGTGCAGCACCGACCCGGGAACCACCGGACAGCCGGCATGATCATAAGCGGGAACGTAACAGGCGTTCAGGCCGTTGGCCCAGACCTGCGCGCCCTCCGGGGAGACCGCCATGGGGCCGCCGACATTCGGCAGCCCGGTGATGCTGGCAACCAGCCTCTCGGCGGGCAGTTCGAACACGTCAATGGCGTCATGTCCCGGGCGCCCGCCAGGACCCGAGCATTGGTAATTCACATACAGCCGCCGGCCGTCCGGGGTCACCGCAAGATGAGCGGGGCATGGGCTGCTGGCGAGGCGGGTCACGAGCCCCGTTGCCGTGTCGAGCCGCTTGAGGCCCTCCTGGAGCATGGCCAGGTAAAGCCTCCGACCGTCCGGCGTCAAAGCAGGGCCATTCACAGGGCCGCCGGCAGAAAGAACATGGACGGTCTTGTCGCGCGTCAGAATGACAGCCACGTCTCCGCCGCTTCTTGCGACGTACACGCGGCTGCCGTCGGGCGCGGCTGTCAGTTCCAGCGGACGAATGCCGACCGGGATGGTGTGCGTGACGATGTTGGAAGCCGTCTTGATCACGCTGACTGTGCCGCTGCCCAGACAGCTCACGTAGATTTCCCCGCCATCCGGCGTGATGGCTGCGCAGAAAGGCTCGCAGTCCAGGGGAATCAGCGTGAGAACGCGAGGGTTAGGGAGATTGACGTGAACCCATTGTCCTGCTCAAGTTTCATCGTGTATAGTGTGGGGGTCCACCTCTGTGAACTGAATCAGGAGGAGCCACATGGTTCCCAAATCTCTGGTTGCGCTCTCCCTTTTCGCCTCACTGCTTTCCGGCCAAACGGTGATCGTTGATTGGGGAAAAAAGGCAATTACCTCCGGCAAAGAGATGGCCCTCGACAAGCCAACGAAAGTGTGGGTTCGTGTCACGAATGCTAACACCTTCGTCTACAACTATCGCGTCATTGCTGTCCCAGTGCGCGTCCAATACGACGACATTCAGGCTTTTGGTCCGCTATTCCGCCCCGAGAGTCCAGCCACCTGCGAGCAGAAACAGATCAGGATCCGTGAAGAGGGCGAGTCGATCCTCGGAGCGATGAAAGTCCTTCGCAAGGATGCTGCCGTGAGATCCATCCCTTGGGCGAAGAGCAAGGAGATCTATGATGAACAGAAGATCGGTCTCCGCACACAGGAACTCGCAGCACTCGAGGGAGAACTGATGGCGCAGTGCTCAAATTTCGTCGACTCCACCCTGAAGACTCCCGACTACCTGAAGTTTCGGAACAAACTTGCCCAACTGGCCGACGCCGCCGCGGGCAAAATCATCCCCTCAGCGGAAACGGTCGTCGGTCCAGGCTTCGGCCTCCAGATCGAGGTAATCGAAGAGTTCAAGAAAGACGATGGGGAGAGCGTGGAAACCGCCCACTTTTCCGAGACCATCGAGGACGTCAGCCTGCCCGTATTGTTCCTGTCAGGCGGATTTCTGCTCACACGAATCGAGGACCGCGGTTACGCGCGCGCGGAGGTCCCGGAGGGCAACAGCATCAGCAAAGTCCTCGGCGTCAGCGCCGCAGGATGGCCACGCCCCCTCGGGGTTGCGCTCCTCAACTACTCGGTCCCAGGTCTTGATCCGCGGATGCGCAAAGGGAATCTCGGCGTCAGCCTCGCGCTCGGACCTACGGTCCGGTTCGACTCCGGCAAGAGCGACGTCAGCAACTTCGGACTCTTTCTCGGTGTCTCGCTGGATTTCTGGAAGCGCCTGTTCATTACGCCCGGGATCCACGTGGGTCAGTTCGCCGACTTTCCTACCGGCCTGCCTCGGCCCGGCATCCCAATCCCGCAGAACTTCGGGGATCTTGTCCCTCTCAAGCGGTGGACGGGCCGATTCGGGGTCGGGGTCACCGTCCGCGCCAGGAGTTTCAGTAATCTTTTTGGCGCCACCAAGAGCGACAGCGGCACCGCGGCCGGAGACAAGAAACCGGCCCAAGGCGCCAAGCCGGAGGCGCCTGCCGCCGAACCGCCCAAAGAGGAACGACGGAATTGACCTATGAAGCGACTGATCTTAGTTCTCCTCTCCTCGGGTGGCTTGTGCTTCTGTCAGCCGGCCACCAACTTCTACTACGCTGGCAAGCAGAAAATCCCCATCGAACCGGTAACCGCTGAAAGACTCACAAAGGGAGAGTTCGGGAGCCTCGCGAACAGGCGGTTCATGCAAATGATGGCCTATTCAATCGAAGCTGAGGCTCCGGAGAGCAAACGCCTCTATCGCATCGGTCCCCTGCTCGCCAAATTGCGCGGCAGTGTGTCCGTCGAGTTTCGCCCGGACACACCACCGGGTGCCATCAGCGAGCTTTTGGCAGGGGTGAAGGGCAGCGCGGAGAGGGTGGAAAGCTCGGGGGGAATCCTCTATCGGATCACCCCGTCCAAGGGCGCTTCGCCGCTCAATGAGTCCCACAAACTCGCCCTCGATCCCCGTGTGTACTACTCCGAGCCCGACCTCATCCTGTTTTCATTGCGCACCCTCGGCATGACTCCCGTGCCTCAGCCCAAGCCGCGGCCCGGCAACACGGCGCCCTCCGACCCCTATTTCCCGTATCAGTGGTATCTGGCGCGTGCCGGCCTCGTCAATCCCCACATAGAGAATCCGACCGCGCGCGAGTTCTGGTTGGACCTCGCCCAAAGAACTTCCTCCATTAAGGTGGCTGTTATCGACGATGGCCTCGATGTCGGCCATCCTGACTTCGATTCCACCCGCGTCCAATACACGAACCTCGCCTCCAGTTGCCCCAGGGCTTCCTACAACCCCTGGGATCGTCACGGCACGGCCTGTGCCGGACTGATCGCGGCCGTCACGGGCAACGGCGTCGCCATCAGCGGCCTGAGTCTTAGAGCCCACTTGCTGGCTTTCCGCGTTACCTGCCTCCTCGGTTGGGACGCACCGCGCGTCTCCGATCCAGGCGATTTCGCCGAAGCCATCGATCGCGCGTGGCGCAATGGCGCGGATGTCATCAGTCTCAGCGTCGGCTATGAAAACGGTGACGCCGGATCTATCACTGACCGCCTCACTCCCGCCATCGACCGCGCCCTCTCCAAAGGACGTGACGGCCTCGGCACGGTCATCGTCGCCGCCGCCGGCAACGTCTTCACGTCCGGAGGCTCAACCGCGGTGGATTACCCCGCCAGTCTCGCCTCGAATCAGCGACCCATCATTGTCGTCTCGGCCACTACTGCCGACGACCGATTCAAAACGATAAACCCCCTCAGTTCCAACGACTGGGGAAGCCGCAAAGGACCGCAGGTTTCTGTCGCGGCACCCGGCGTCGATTTGCCCACCACCGTCCGCTTCGACGAGCGCGGGCAGTTGGCCGCTTCCACCGTTCATCTCTTCAGCGGCACTTCAGCCGCCGCTCCCCTCGTGGCTGGAGCGGCCGCCCTCTTACTGGCCCAGAATCCAAGGTTGACAGCCGCCCAGGTCCGGGAACGCCTCCGCGCAACCGCCGACCCCGTCTGCGACCCGCAATCGCCGCATGACAGGTACGGCGCGGGGCGCCTCAACATCTGCCGTGCACTCAACCAGCCCCAATCCGCCTGCACGACCTTCTCTTCCACTCGGCCGTAACTACTTGGTTTTTCAAGGCTTATGGCGACTTGAAAATTATCGAAACAACGAGGGGCCGAATGCGTCATACTATTGGACACGGAGAAGCAAGGATGAGACCGCTGTTCCCGCTGTGGCTTCTGATGTCGGCTTCCCTCATCGCCCAGGCGCCCTCTGGCAACCTCCCACTTTCTCCGAATTACGTCGCACTAAAGCGTACCGATGGCCACCCGATCTTAGATTTCGAAGGCTCCAAGAAACTGCTGGCGAGAATCGACAACGTAGCCGTCCTTTCTGACCTCGGCAAGGAGGGCATCCTGCTCATTTCTGTAAAGGATGGCAACGCCGCCAGCAAGCGGCGCGATCTGGCACAAGCCGTTCGCGACTCGACCGACTGGACCGTTCTGCCTGTCTACGAACAGGGTCGCCACACTTACATCCCGAAGGACACGATGAGCGTCAGGTTTCATCGCGGGGTGAAGGAGTCGACAATCGAGTCACTTGTCAGTTCGCTCGGTTGCCGTATCCTGCGGAAGCCGGCCGACCCCGCCGGTGAGTGGAAGATCGCCTCGACTCAGCGGGACCGCTCCCGCCCGGAAAAACTCGTCGAACAGTTCAGAAAACATGACTCCGTGGAGTGGGCCGACATCGACTTCCTCGTGCTCTCCAACGAACGCACCCCTATCAGGCCGCTCCCGCCACCGCCCAAAAGGTAGACTCTCAGCCGTTTCCCGCAAAACAGTAGAACCATTCTCGTATCGGGCCGAACAATGGGGTCGCGGCAGGGACGGCGGTTGCCCACCGCCGTCACAATCCCAGTCCACGTCACAGCGACGGTAACGCCCGTCGCTTCGCCCGCGACGTGACCGTCAGCTTCAGCGGCAGCGACAGCCTCTCGGGGATTGCCTCTTGCTCCGCCCCAGTGACGTTAAGCGCCGAAGGCGCGAACCAGTCGGCGTCGGGCGCCTGCACGGACCTTGCCGGTAACGTCAGCGCGGCGGCCACGGCCAGCGGCATCAACATCGACAAGACGCCGCCGGCCATCGTGATCCTTTCGCCCGCCAACGGCGGCGTCTACCTCCGGAACGAGGTGGTTCCGGCCAACTACAGTTGCGGGGATGCGCTCTCGGGCATCGCCTCCTGCGCCGGGCCCGTACCGAGCGGTTCCAACATCGACACCAGCACTCTGGGCGTCCGGACCTTCGGCGTTACCGCGACCGACATGGCCGGGAATGCCAGCGTGGCCGGCAGCACCTACAGCGTGAACCCCTCCGCGACGATCAAGGTTGCGGTCGCGCTGCACACGGTCGGCACGGGCACGAACCCCGGCTCCGTCAAGACACCTCTGGCCCTTAATCTGAAGGTCTTTGACAAGGCGAGAGTGGGCTCGCCCGACCCGAAGGACTTCGGAACTATTTGGGCCTCGGGCCCGGGCCTGGCGTTCCCGGCTGTCTCGATCAGCGATCCGGTGGTGACCAGCGTCGGCGGAGGAACGGCGAACGTTTACACCATCCTGGCGCCTTCCAGTGACCCCGCCAACAGCAGCGTTTCCAGCGGCAGCTACTTGGTCATCGGCCAGGCGCTGGTGAACGGAGCACCGGTGTTCGTCGGCAGCCCGACCGATCCGCTGGCCACCGACAGCGTCACCAACAAGTACCTTCAGGTAATCCAGAACGGGAACGGCAAGGTGGTTCCGGCAACGACCACCGAAGTTCCCGGCTCTCTGCTGTTGATCGCCGCGCCTGAGTACCTCGAGTACACGAGCGCCGAGGAACTTCTGCCGGTCATCTACGAGTCAGTGGACGGCGAGTGGAGCGCGGTGGTGCGAGCTGACCCGCCCGAAGGCTTTGTGAGCAACCCGGGCGCTCTGCGAACCGAAGTGGGTACGGGCAGCCTCCAGGCGCTGCAGTTCACCATCCGTGATGTGGGCAGCAGTTGGACCTCCACGAAGGTGACGCATCACCTGAAGCACAAGGGCAAGAACATCACCGTGGTCACCGAACACAAGATGGTCAACAAGCGCAAGTAGTACGGGCCGAGCGAGGGGATTCCTCAGAAACAAGGTGCTGGGACCGGCTGATCGCAGTCCGGTCCCAGACACAGCCAGCTCACCCCGGTCGATGGTTCATTCCAAGACGAGGAACCCGGGCACTTGCCCGCCGGCGGGGAATGTGCCACAGTTGCGGTGAAGTGGCACATGGGAGGCATCGTGAGGACGCTTTCGATCCGAGAAATGCGCGCGGCACTTCCGCGACTCGACCAGCTCTTGGAACGGCACGGCGAGATCGTTGTTACCCGCCGGCGGAAACCGGTTGCGCGCCTGCTCCGCATCGGGGCGGTTCGCAGTTGGCCGTCGCACAAAGACCTGCGCGATTCGATGCCCATGATGAAGATTCCAAGCGAAGTTCTGGTGCGGGAAGACCGTGACGCACGATGAACGTCCCGCTTACATTGATACCAGCGCGCTGGCGAAATACTACGTGAGCGAACGCCGCTGGCAATCGCCCAGGAATGTGAAGCCCGGCTGATTGCTACGGCCGACCGCGTTCTCGCCAACGCAGCCGAGGCTCTGGGCTTTCAGGTGGCTCCTTTCGACTGAAGGCTCGCACCGCACAGGCAGAGAGCTCGACCTGGGATGCCCGGGGCAGTTGGCCCACAGCCTACAGCCGATCTCCGTATCCCAGGCTGGTGAGCACCTCGCGGGCCACTTCGCGGTCGTCGAAGTGCAGCTTCTGCGCGCCGATCACCTGGTAATCCTCATGGCCCTTGCCCGCGATCAGCACGATGTCGTTGGCGCGCGCTTCGCCGATGGCCAGCTCGATGGCCTTGCGGCGGTCGGGCTCCAGGTGATAGCGCGCGCCGGTCTTCTTGAGGCCCGGCAGCGCGTCGTGGATGATGGCCAGCGGGTCTTCCGAGCGCGGGTTGTCGCTGGTCAGCACCACCAAGTCGCTCATGAAGCCGGCCGCCTCGCCCATCAGCGGGCGCTTGGCGCGGTCGCGGTCGCCGCCGCAGCCGAACACGGTGATCACGCGGGCGCCGGGCGCCAGCAGGCCGCGGGCGGTGGCCAGCAGGCTGCGCAGCGCGTCGTCGGTGTGCGCGTAATCGACCGCCACCAGAAACGGCTGGCCGGCGTTGACCTGCTCGAAGCGGCCCGGCACGCTTTCGAGCGCCGCCAAACCAGCCTCGATGGTTCGTGTGTCAATTTCGAGCGACAAGGCGGCGGCCGTGGCCGCCAGCACGTTGTAGGCGTTCGGCCGGCCCAGCAGCGGGGACCGGCTCTCGAGCGGGCCCCAGCGCGTCATGATGGTGAAGCAGCCGTTGTTGGGGGCGGGCTTCCGTTCGTCGGGGCGAACATCGGCGCTGGCGCCGAGGCCGTAGGTCAGGAAAGACCTGGGACCTGGGACCTGGGACCTGGGACCCAGTTGCGCACTCCATGGGTCATCCTGATTCAGCACGCTCCATGCCGGCGGTGGCGCTCCCCACCCATCGAACAGTTTTCTCTTTTCCGCGAAGTAGGCCTCCATGGTGCCGTGGAAATCCAGGTGATCGCGCGTGAGGTTGGTGAAAACGGCGGTGTGGAACGGGCAGCCGTACACGCGATCGAGCGCCAGCGCGTGCGACGACACTTCCATGACGGCGTGCGTGCCGCCCAGGTGGCGCAGCTCGGCCAGCATGGCCTGCAAGTCCAACGATTCGGGCGTGGTGTGGGGCGCGGGCCGCCGCCGGCCCGCCAGCCGGTATTCGATGGTCCCGAACAGGCCCGCCTTCGAGCCCGCCGCCGCCAAAATGGATTCGATCAGGTAGCAGGTGGTGGTCTTGCCGTTGGTGCCGGTGACGCCCGTCAGGCGCAGCGCGCGCGCGGGATGCTGATAGAAATTTGCGGCGGCCAGCGCCAGGGCCTTGCGCGCATTGGGCACGCGCACCAGCGGGCGGTCGCCGGCAGACGGGCAGGGATGCCCGTCGCTACCGAGCAGCACGGCGGCGGCACCCCGCTCGATGGCCTGCGGGATGAACTGCCGCCCGTCGGCCTTCTCGCCCTGGATGGCTACGAACAGATACCCCGGCTGAATGCGCCGCGAGTCGTAGTGCAGGCCGGTGACCTCGATCCCCGTATCGCCGGAAATCTCGGCTTCGATACCGTGCAGCAGTTCGCTCAGTTTCACTAGGTAGCTATTTCACCACAAAGCCACCAAGACACCAAGGTCAGCGGCGGCGCTGGCTGATGATGGCCAGGAAGCGCAGGAAGCTGCAACGCCGGCGGCAGTCGCGGCGGGCGCGCGGGCCCGCAGGGTGAAACCATTTCGGAGTGCGGATCCCGACTTCGCCGGGACAGGTTGCGGAGTGCGGAATACGGAATGAATGCGCGATGCGCGCCGGGAAGAGCGAAGAAGCTGAGGTGCTGATGGCAGCCTCCT
>Ga0315277_10008188_pt1 | contig 13476 bp, 11 predicted proteins | sample YL17G05_15_MG_FD_203695 | JGI IMG/M metagenome (GOLD analysis project Ga0315277, IMG submission 203695) | Sediment microbial communities from Yellowstone Lake, YNP, Wyoming, USA - YL17G05_15 | ecosystem: Environmental > Aquatic > Freshwater > Lake > Sediment | place: USA: Wyoming | collected...
ATCGGCAAGCGGCGTGGCTGGGTTAGTGATTTCGAAATGAGCCAGCGCGCGGAGCGACCACGCTTTATCCTTGTGAGTCTAAGCAGTGATGTGCTGGCACTGATCATGCTCAGCACGCTGGGAGCACCACATCTCTTGGTTGTGATGGCATTAACCTACTTGTGCCTGGGGATAACGATGTTCACAATTTCGTATTACTGGAAAATCAGTTTGCACATGGCGGGCGTCGGCGGGTTTTCGACTGCGCTGGTTTTCGTATTCGGAGCACCAGCTCTGGTTGCCTTTCTCAGTCTGCCGCTGGTCGCCTGGGCACGTTGGCAGCGGCGTAAGCATACATATGCCCAGTTGGCGATGGGTGCGTTAGCAGGTGTGCTAATTACTATACTGGTCTTTGGCTGGCTGGGACAATGGATATAAGGTGAAATAGCGAGCATTTAACCTGAATTCCTACTCAAACAAGCGGGTGGCAGAAGCGTACAAAGCCTTATTAGATAAGCAACATGAAGCCTCAGCTGACCAACCTGATAAATTAGACCAGCTAAACTGCCATCGAGACGAGCTGAAGGATAACCTTCTCAAGCTGTGTGATTTGTGCTTACGGAATAAATAACTCAATCCGAATGAATTTCATGGAGGTGCAAAATGGAAATTCCTTTAAATGCTCAAGTTGAATGTACGGATGGTGTCTGCGGTCACTCAATATATGTGTTGATAAATCCGGTAATCGACCAGGTAACGCGTCTGGTGGTCAGAGAGGATTCATCCAACACGGAGTACATTGTGCCAGTTGATGTTGTGTCCGAAACCATAGTCGATACGATTCAACTACGTTGCAGCAAGGCAGAACTGGAGAAGATGGATCCGTTTATAAAAACGGAGTTCGTTGAAGAGAAGGTGCCGGAAAGCCATATTAGCTATGGCGGTGAAATGTACACTGCAGGATCATACTACTATATGCCTTATGTTATCCCTGGGACGACAATGCAAGTGCCCGTGGAGCATCGACAGATTCCGCCGTGGGAAATGGCTGTGCAACGGGGTACCCACATTGAGGCGACAGATGGCTATGTTGGCCGTGTCGACGAATTCGTAGTCAACCCGGAGAACGGTCACATTACCCATTTGGTGATGCGGGAAGGACATCTGTGGGGACAAAAGGATGTGATTATTCCTCTTTCAGCGATGGGTGATACTCGCGATGATACCGTGTTCCTGAAGCTCGATAAGCATCAGATCGAGTCTCTGCCAACTTTCCCGTTACACAGGCGCTGGTCCAGATAGTTGGGCTTGGTTGGGCAACCTGCCTGAATATATTGTCAGGGCAGGTAGTCGGGGATGCCAACTAAGCGGTAACGTCAGCCACCCGCGGTAGTGAACGTGCTCTCGGGCCTTGAATGTACCCCGCTTTCTGGAGAGGTTATCATGAATGAGGCTGTGATCTCGAAATCGAAGCCACACAGCAAAACCGGGGCATCGCCAGCGCGGGAAAATGGGTTTGCCACGATGCCCTTGGCTGAATTACAGTCACGACTGGGTGCTTCAGCCGCTTGACTGAAACCATACCAAAGGCGCTGTGGGATAGCACATAAGCACTGCACGGGGCACGGGTTTGTTCTGAGTCGAAGCGAAGGTGCGCGAAGGCATTGGCGCAAGGCCGAAGCTCGGTTAGTGGCTTTGGGGATCGAACGAAGGGAGGTAGCTATGAACAAATACCGAGTGGTTTTTCATCTTGATGAACCCAGCCAGGGCCGTGCCGATCAGGTGTTCATTATCCTCTCCTTGGTGATAGCCAGATTTTAAAACCGCAATCCTCCTCAGAACATCGAGGATTGTGGAATATAGGTGTTGTAGGACTGGCGGCAATCTTTTATATATATGTACCTGATGGGAACTTATTAAATTTTCTGAGCTATCGTTAGAGCATTATTCCTCGTAACTAATTATGCCACACCCGGTAAAGTGATCGTTATTCGTGTGCCGTATCCCTGTTTGTCATCGTTAGAGAATACCGGACTAACGGCTTCTACTTTCCCCCCATGCGCTTCAACCAACTGCTTGACAATCGCCAGTCCCAGTCCAGATCCTCCGCTATTGCGTGCCCGGGATTGATCGGCTCTATAGAAACGGTCAAACACAAAAGGCAACGCTTCCGGGTCTATCCCAAGGCCGGTATCGGTAACAGAAATTTGGATATAGCCTTCCGAACCAGGGGATATGCCGGCACTTACAATGATTTTGCCATCTCTCGGGGTATATCGCAGGGCATTACCGATCAAGTTGTTCAACACCTGTGTGATGCGGTCCGCGTCGATCTGTATCCTGGGTAGATCTTCTGGGGTGTCAATCTCCAGGATGATATCATTCTGTTGGGCTTGAACTTTGATTTTTTCAACTACTCGGTGAATCAAGCCAACGACATCTATTTCCTGGCGCTCCAGTTTTAGAACACCTGCTTCTGCCTGTGAAAGTAACCTCAGATCGCCAACCAACCTACTCAATAATAACGTCTCATCATGTAGCGCAGCTACTTGCTCCACATCCAGGGGCAAGACTTCATCCAGCATGGCTTCCAGGTTAGCCTGGATCACGGTGATCGGTGTCCGCAGCTCATGGGCGATATCAGCCATTAAGTGCTTGCGCTGGGTTTCGTTACGATCCAGGCTCTCAGCCATCTGATTAAAGGTCTGGCTAAGTTCTCCTAATTCGTCATGGGAGCGAATCGCAACCCGCTGGCTCAGATCGCCCTGGGCAATGGCGCTGGCAGCTTTGTTAAACTGGCGTAAGGGGGCAGTTATTTGGAAAAACAGGATTGCTCCTAATAGCAAGGCAATTCCACTTGCAAAAACTACAGAAAGGATGATGGACTTATTCACTGAGGTCAAGAATTGCCTGGCAGGCGTGTTCGCGCCGGCAATATCGTTCGGAGTGACAAGGATCGTCCCGATCAAGGTATCATTGACCATCACCGGCACCCCGTTTGCGAGCTGGGTGGATGTCAAGGTCTGCCCATTCAATTCACCGGTCGTGTCGCTTACCACGATTCCATGCCCGTCGGCAAGGATCATACGCTGACCCAAAGCACCCCATATACCACCCTGTCTTCCAGCGCCGACACCTTGCCCTTGACCAAACCCTTGTCCTTGACCCTTACCATTGCCAGTAGTGATAGTAGCTGCGATTGATGATAGCTGTGATTGTAAGAATGGATCAACTCCCTGCCAGCTCATGTTAGTAGAATAGTACTCAGCCAGTATCGGTGATAACCGCTGAGCGAAGGCTTGTCCATTACGAGTGGCATACAGGTTAAAGGCGTTTTGTGTCGCGCGCGATGTCAGCCAGAAAATGACCAGCCCACCGATGGCAACTACCAGTAGAAACGCCCCCAATAACTTGAAAATCAGGCTATTTCTCATCGGGGTTCATCTCAACTTTATAGCCCACCCCAAACACTGTGTGGATATAGGTGGGATTTTTGGGATTCGGCTCTAATTTCAGACGTATGTTTTTGATGTGGGTATCTATTGTGCGTTCGTATCCCTCAAAGGCATTGCCCTGCGCTAGTTCCATGATTTGCATGCGTGTGAACACCCGTTTAGGCTGCCGGGCCAGGACGACCAGGATATCAAACTCGGTCGGGGTTAGCTCAAGGCTACGCTCTGAAATCATTACCGAATGCTGGTCTAAATCTATTTGGAGGTCGCCAACTCGGAGGATTTCAGGCTGCGCCAATTCCCCATCAGCGCGGCGGAAGATGGTGCGTACGCGTGCCACCACCTCTCGTGGGCTGAAAGGTTTGACTACATAATCATCCGCTCCCAACTCCAGCCCGATCAGCTTATCAGCTTCTTCCACACGGGCCGTAAGCATGAGAATCGGGATGTTAGATTGTCGGCGCACTGTCCGGCACACATCCAACCCATCCATACCAGGCAAATTTAAATCCAGGATCATAAAATCTGGCTTTTCACGCATAAATATGGCGAGAGCTATTTTCCCATCAACTGCGGTCACCACCTGAAATCCAGATTGCTCCAGGTAGGCTTTCAACACCTTCACGATTTTTGCTTCATCATCCACAACAAGGATCTTTTTTTCCATTACCTTACATCATCCCATAACTTTTTCGAGAATATCAAAATCAGTGGTGATCTGAGCCGTGGCGCGCACAGTTGCCGCAACGGAACAATATTTTTCCTCAGAAAGCTCGATCGCTTGTGCAACGGCTTTCTCTGTCAAATTCTTACCCGCCACCTCAAAATGCATATGGATCTGTCGGAATGTCCAGGGTGGGTTAGGATCCTGCTCGCTGCTGGTGCTGATCTCCATGTGAGTGAGGGGCATATGCTTTTTGACTAGGATTTCGACCACATCCACTGCGCAACAAGCAGCTACGGCGATAAGTAACAGGTCGGACGGTTTGACCCCAATCCCTTCATCGGGGGTTGAGAGAACGACAGAATGCTGAGTCGAGTCAATCCCAATAAACTGCTTTCCGTTGATCCATTTGACGGTTGTTGTTCCCATTGTGTCCTTTTTTACGGAGCCTTATCCAACAAGACGATCATATCCTGGATGATCTTCTCGCGTTTTTCCCGAAGGCCAGAGCCGTTCTGTGGGGTAGCGCCTTCGTCCAGTTCTACCAGGCATGCGGTCGCATATTCCTGCAAAAAAATGCGGCTGGCTCCTTGCACGGCCGAATGGATGGCTGCAAGTTGCTGCATGATCTCACGGCAGTCTCGTTCGTCATCCAGCATGCCCTGTACCCCGCGCACCTGGCCTTCGATGCGCCGCAGGCGTTGGATAAGTTTATCTTTTGCGTCAGGGTTTTGAATTTTCATAGATTTTCTTCCTGTAAGAAAACCGGCTCACGACCGGTGTAAATTATCCTGTTCAACTAAAGCCGCTTGTAGAGCTGCAACTGCTACTGGTCGAGGCGCTGGTTCCGCTGAGCGAGCTTCCCAGCGATGCGAACGACGAGATTTTCTTTTTGGTATCCTGGCTCTGGCACGAGGGGCAGACCGGCTTTACACTGGCCTCTGTAAAGCGCACTATCTTCTCAAACTCTTTACCACATTCGTTACATTGGTATTCGTACAAGGGCATAACAATCTCCTTTTTTAGAAATATACTATACTCCAGTATAGCATATCTATGTTTAGTGTCAAGGAAAAACAAATAGGCTACCCCGGAGTTTCTTCCCGGGGCAGCCGATGGTGTCCGATAAATCTTGGATTTACGGATTGGTTTGGCTGTAATAAGGGCAATCGGGGTTGGCAAACTGCCCCTGTCCGCTGCCGCGCATCCCACGCCCGTTGCTCATCTGACCGCCAGCCATTTGCCCAGCGCCGCGTGTCATCATCCAATCAGCTTGCTCTTGGGTTAGGGTACCATCTGCAACCGCCTGGTTAATCGCCTGGGTACGAACTTCGACCATCAGGGTGCGAAACTGTTCAAAGGTCAAGCCTTCCGAAAGCGCTATCTGCGCCATCGTTTCGCCGCTATCGAGGCGGGCTTCCAGGTCGGCGACCGGGATATTCAGCTTCTCAGCATAAGCAGCGATCATATAATCATGCAAGATGCCCTCGCCAGAAGTTCTATTAGCACCACCTAAGCCATTTTGTGAGACACGCCCACCCATCCTGCCAGTACCGGTTCCGGGTGTCTGCGTAGGGGATTGCGCGTAAGCGACGCCAACAGCGCTCAGGGCAAATACAACAACTGCGACAACCATTAAGGTTACTACGAACTTTTTCATTTTCTAACTCCTGTTTGTTTTAGATTTTGTAAGATGGCTCTTACTTGTTGATAGGATATCAATCAGTTATGTAGAACCTGTGGAGATGGAGCGAATAACCTGTGAATCTTTGGCGGTTTCTTTATTTTGTTCTACAACTTCAACCTAAAGGGCGGCCTCTTGTACTGATAAACATTTTTAGGTGCTAGACTCGACGTGCCCTCGTTTTCGAGGGTCGGAGCGTCAAAGATTGCGTTACCAAGTCGCCATTCTTATAGCACAGGAGCGTGGGGACGAGGATATTTCAACTCCTTAGCGATAGAGCTACTTAGGAAAACCGATTAGCTTTTCATATCTTCTTTTATCGGGGAAAGGAGCGCTTTACGCGAGGATGGAACAACCACAAGTAAATCGGGGGAGCAACTATCAGGACCAACCCGAAAACCATCCAGGAGAGGTGGGCGATATTCGGACGGCCTAAACTCACGACATCGGTGCTTGGGAGCAGCAGCGTACCCGCAAAATCCATCAATCCGTGAGCCAGGATAGCCCCCAAGATGCCGCCGGTCCGCCAGCGAAGCAAGGCGAAGATCAGACCATATAAAGCGGTCGTGATAATGATTAAGGGTCCACCTCCCAAGTGCCAAAAACCAAAACAGATACTCGAACCCCAGATTGCCCAACGTGTGTCGCGCCAATCTTCAAAAGCTCGGTAGATGAGACCGCGGAATAAAAGCTCTTGTCCTATGCCTACCAGGGCGAAGTCGAAAACGAACTCGCCAACAAGGCGCAGCTGGCTGAGCTGAGGCGGCGGTAGGTTCCAATCGACAGATAAGATGACGAGAGACCGCCCGAACACGATCGCCAGACCGCAGGCCAGGCCTAGCCAGAGACCTTTGCGGTTCACTCCCAGCTCATCCAGGCTCCAGCGGCGCAAGCCGATGACCAGGCTCCCGGCGATAGCGTAGAGGTCTGACAAAGAATTGGCGATCCACGCGCTGGTTCCTTCGATATTCGGCCACAACCACAGGTAAGCAGGTATTGCGGGCAGGAACATCACGCCCACTTCCAGTAAAGCAGAGAGGCCCGGTGGGAACTTGCTTTTAATGGTTGAACTATCTTTCATATTTAATAATTTTCTCCTAAATAGCGAGGCAATCTGACTATACACCAAACAATGTGGCTCTCTGTACGATGCTGTAAAACAACCAATTATGATCGAGGAAATATAGCTTGCTCCCATAATGCCACCATTTTTATGGGAAATTAATTTACCAATTGTAGTTCCCTTCCCAGAATTTACGCTTTATTGGGTGGAGGTTGGGAGGGGCTCTATGTGATCCGGGAGACACCCCAATTGGGAATCTATAAATACTATAGCATTTTCTTGTGTTGATTTCAACAGGATGGGTAGAGTGGTTTTTTTACCGTGCGGTATTAACGTGATTATATAAGGGGGGAGTGTAACCCAATAGTTAACGTGGGGGTATCAACAATTGAATACTTTCCGCAACTATCTATGAGCCTGCGGGCATCGCCTGGACACCTGGGGAGCGAAGGTAGGTAACCGCTCCCGTCTTAAAAATAATCCCCCACAAATGGGGGTATTAAGGTGGACCTGGCGGGATTCGAACCCGCGACTTCTTCAGTGCGATAGAGGAGCAGGTAGGGGAAAAGGGGGGAAATGCCGTCCATTACGTCTATTATGTGCCAAAATCACCATACTGTTATAGCATATCTGTTCCCAATTGTTCCCGAATTGTTCCCAGATATGCATCGGTATGAAGCAAGGAAAGGTGATCCGCAAACTTGTCCATAGCGGAAATTATAGCTCGATGCGTTACATTGAGTCGATAATTGCCCTGTAAAAAGGTTTTTGCCTAAAGTGAAGTAATTTTTGGGGTGATTTTGTCCAATAATGTCTAACTTCAATATCCAAGCTACGACAGAGAGCACATCAGGAAAAAATAATTTGACTCTAGGTTTTATTTTTGTAATTTTCACATAACAGGGCGATAACAGGATCGGGCAGAATCCTGCATTATTAGTAATTTTGGAAAACTATAATTCACATAATATAGAAAGGAGGTAGTTATCGACTGTTAATTACCCATACCTCACTCATATGTTTACTACAAATCTTCCTGAGGAGAATAAACAATGGTTAAAAAAGTTATGCTTATATCTGGAATACTTATTGTTCTCCTGGCTGTGGTTCTGGCATTTACCATACCGGCTAAAGCTGAGATTGCTTCAATGTCAAAAATGGAACGGCTAGGAAAAATGCTTTTTCTGGACAAATCATTGTCGGTTAACAAAAATCAGTCCTGTGCCACCTGCCATGCTGCCGAATTTGGTTTTACGGGACCCAAGGGGAATATTAACGAGCACGGGGCGGTGTATCCGGGTTCAATTCCGACATTATTTGGTAACCGGAAACCACCAACCTCAGCTTATGGTGGCGAAAGCCCACTCCTTTACTATAATGAAACTGATGAGGTTTGGATGGGTGGTATGTTCTGGGATGGGCGCGCCACTGGTTGGACCCTCGGAGACCCATTAGCCGAACAGGCAAAAGGACCATTCCTGAATCCTGTGGAGCAAGCTCTTCCAAACGCTCAAACACTCTGCTGGAGGGTCTACAAGTCCAACTATGCCAAGCTTTTCAGGCAGGTCTGGGGTCCATTTAATTGTAACGATTCCGATGATGTTGCCACAGTATATGATCAGATCGGTTACTCAATCTCGGCTTACGAGAAATCGTATGAGGTGAATCCATTCAACTCCAAGTTCGACGGTTTCTGGGATAATGCCAAGGACGCAGGCATGGATGTGGCCGAGATCAACATGGATAACTATGAGGATTACTTTGACCTTGGATTGAGCAACGACGAGGTGTACGGGCTGGCTATCTATAATGATGAAGAAAAAGGCAAGTGTTCCCTATGCCATACTTTAGACGAGGGTGTAGCAGGTTATCCACTTTTCACCGATTTCACGTATGACAACTTAGGCGTCCCGAAGAATCCTGAAAATCCAGTTTACTGGAATAATCCAGATTTTATTGATCCTGGTTTGGGTGGATTCCTAAAGGCAGCCGGATATCCAGTAGAAGTTTATTCAATAGAGTGGGGCAAGTTCAAAGTGCCCACACTGCGTAATGTCGACCAGCGTGAGGGAGATACCATCAAAGCATACGGACATAATGGCTTCTTTAAGTCGCTATATGACATTGTGCATTTCTACAACACGCGTGATGTGGAACCTTGGCCGGAACCTGAATATCCGGACACAGTCAATTTTGATGAGCTGGGCAACTTGGGTCTGACGGAATATGAAGAGAATGCACTCGTCCTATTTATGCAAACATTGACGGACAGTACACTGTCTTCAACTAGTGCTATGTCTTCAGCGAAATAGGCTATGTTATTACTTATTCCACCTCTAAGTTCAAGTTGAGTAAAGTAAGGTTGGAAAATAACAAGCGGAAAAGTATAATGGATAATTGAGCGAGGGGGCTGACTGAATAGTGATTTTAATCAGCCCCTTTATGTTAAAAACCCTCAAAAAGGTAATGACTGAATAAAAACTGACGGTTACTGGACCGTCAGTTTTTATATATGATGGGCAATGCAAAGCAATCCTCATGTTGATAAGTCGATCTTATCGATTTTTTAACTGATCACACGGTTGCAAATGGATACACAAAGTGTAATGAAGGAAAGGCAATTTGCAACCCTGTCCAAAGGGATAAAAATAAATTTTTCGTCTATTTTTTCTTGATAAGTAATCATGGAATGGCTCGAACTCTTAACCACCTGATTTAGAGCCGAGGTCACCGATGTTCACCCCGTACATATGGTGCTTTAGTACCATACAGTACCATATTTGGTGATTAATTTATCCAACCCGTCCAAACTTTCCATGCCGTGGTACCGGATCTACACCAGATCTACACTATGGATTGAAGCAATGAAAGTCGACCGGTAGCCCTGTCCAATGGGTGAAAATAAAATAATAGGGGGGCTTTACCATCAGTTATATCCACGTGAAAACAATATGGCCTGTTTTAGGGTATTTTGGCATCATACTGTGTGGATTCGTCCAAACTAAGTATCACTCTCAATTGTGATAGTCGTCTGCGTTGCCGTAAAATGTGACTCGCCTTCACCAGTTGAGGTCCATGCTTCAGGAACTCAAGCGCCTGATTCTCGATATCGCTATCTATTCCCATGCCGTTTGTCAAATCATCAGTGAGCTCATTTAGCTTCATAAAAATCACCAAGCGATCTGTGGGTTTGGTTTCATTGGCTAGACCTGCATCGATGACATTGTGGAGTATCTCGTTTTTACTTGCCAGCATTAACCCCAATTGTTCACGATTGTTGGTTTCAATAATAACTTCTACTTCGGCAATTGCATCTGGATTGTTATCGACAATGTAATAAAACGAGCCACGCGGCATTCCCACTTCTCTACAAGCCTCAAACACAGTCATACCACTATTCATATGCTGGATGACTTGGGTCACTGCATTTATGCGGGATGATTTGGTGATAGCTTTCATGAGGGCATTGTATCACTGATGACTATCAGAGAGAATCCCCACCGCCCGCTGAACGGTGTATTGAGCGATTATCCAAATCATTCAGAAATTACTCTTTCGATTGTGATAAAAACCACTCGTATAATTCAGGTTGTGCATATATTTCACCAGGGATCACCACATCCGGTTCTACTGTCATTTGAGCATTGCCACCACATGCATTTAAGGAATCCACCAGTTCCTGCTCTACCTCCACCGGTACCATAAAATCATTTCCCCCGTGAAACGCCCAGACTGGAACAGCTTTCAGATCACAGATATTCTCAGGGACCGCAAATGGGTAGCCGAGATATCCATCCAATGGAGCTAATGCCGCGAAATACTCAGGATGGCGAAGCCCGATTGCCCAAACACCATTTCCGCCCATACCAGAACCAGTGAGATAGATGCGTTTTGGATCCACAGAGTAGAAGGATTGGATTTCCTCCAATAGAGTGAATAACGGAGCGATCATCTCATCCGTGGACCAAAATTGCCACCCTCCATTTCCTACTGGAGAAATAGCAATGAAGGGCAAATCTTTCCGGGTTTCCAATATCTTGGGCAGTGACGCTATCATATATTCTGGGTTAAACTCTCCCCTCAAGATGTCTGGGTTTGTCCCGCGCCATTCAGCGTCGTGCAGATAAATAATAAGAGGCCATTTCGTTTCAGGGTCCGTTCCATAGGCTTCCGGCAGGTAAAGCAGGAAGTCAAGATTCGCTTTTTGCGATGTAAGGGCATGCTGACCAGAATTGACAACAGAGGATACAGTGGGGTAGATCGGTTTCTCAGTAACTGTTAAATTGGCTATATATTCATAGCTACCTGGCGGGTAAATATCCCAACCATCGTCAATGGATACCTCCGTAGAAAACGAAAAACGTATTGTGTGCCTGCCAGCAGAGAGATTCTTAAGGATGACGTTCCAAGAGCGATATGTTACTTCCGTAGCCGAATCTGGATCGAAAAAATTGAGATCTTCCCAGCCGAATTGGTCCAGCGCTATTTGGTAATCGTCAATGTACAACTCCCAGGACATTGCCTCCCAATTGGATTCGATCTTTGTTTTATACGCCGGTTGGCCAAAACCTACTCCAACTACTGATAGCTCTGGAAGTGTGCATTCCACTGTTTGCGAATGTGGTTCCATGATTGTCCAATCAAAATCAATGGCGTCTATAAGACGGTAGTAATGGAAACTTGCCTCGCTTTCCAAGGTCATTTCACCGATCTTATCACCAGGTCTTATCACACATTTTATAGAAATCGGAGTCCGTGTGGGTGCAGTTGTAGGGGATATTTGAGCCTGCGTTTTGCACGCTGTTAGTAATGCAGCCAACAGCACAATGAAAGTGATGATAGCGAGTTTCTTCATAATAATTTTCTTTTGTACATGCGACGGAACGAAAGCTTTGTTCTTTGCTGACATTTTCCCAATCCTTTTCAGATAAAAACTCAAATCAAAACTCTTTTATCCTGATTATCGCGCTGAACTTGAGAAAGTAATATGCTTCCATCAAAAACACGCAAGGATGTTTTTCAATTAATAATAAACGGGTATCACACAATTTGAGAGTAAGCATGGGAGTGAATAGTAAGGTTTCTCTCATGCGAGATCGTTCTGGAATAAGGGTTTTCAACCCCTTTCCCCTGCTCGTTTGAGAGCTAGTTATGATAAAGGGGTAAGAGGACTATAAGTGAACATAGGTGGTTGATCTACAATGAATATTACCCCAAAGTGTTGGTGACTCAGGAAAGCATAAATTGGACAGCTAAGGAGCGGAGGTAAGTACTCACGATGCTAGACTGGGCGCAGGCTTTCAGCAAGGCAAAGTAAGTGAGATTATTGGTCATGTAAATGGCAGGTGTCATTCATAGACACAAGTACAAAATCTTTCTTTTCAGCCTTGAAAGTCTTGGTGGCAGAGGTACCATCAAAGAAAATCCTACCGACCTGGCGTAGCCTCTGCACGCCTTTGATCTCACCTGACAGTAAGGACATGCGCTGTTGCTGGTATGGCAGGTCGGTCTCGATTTGTGTTAGATAACGCGCCTGCATTTTGGCGCGTGCTGTAAAGAGTGTATTTTGCTCACCTTCGATTGGAATGATACTGTTGATAATCAGGCGATAGTTTTGGATGCCCAATTTACTCAGCTCAGTGATCGCACGCTGGGTTTCCTTGATTGAAATGGATTCTGGATGCAAGACGAAAACAAAAGTGGTTTGAGCGCTATCCCGCATCGCAGCCAGGGCGCGCTCATACTTGTTCTTAGCATCCTGGATAGCTGCAGCTGGGCCGATACAAGTCTGTCCGTTGCCTGAGTTCGCCGCATTGATCGATTGACTCCACTCAGCGGGCAGCTCCAGCAAGCGAATTGTATGACCGGTGGGAGCGGTGTCAAAAATCACCACATCGAAAGTCGTGTCGGTACTGGTAGAAACCTCCAGAAAATCAGTGAAACGGTCAAAAGCAGCCACCTCTGCGGTGCAAGGGCCACTCATCTGCTCCTCCATCACCTGTATGATTTGAGGTGGGAAGGCAGCACGGATAGGTGCCATTGCGCGATCGATATATTCCTGGGTAGCTTTATCGGGGTCGATCTCCATCGCCCACAAATTGGGGACGTCGGTGATCGAGGTAACTTGATGCCCTATAGGTTGTTCAAAGGTATCGGAAAGATTGGAAGCCGGGTCAGTGGTGACGATAAGCGTGCGTTTTCCTTCATCAGCGTAGCGGACCGCATGTGTGCAGGCCATGCTGGTCTTACCAACCCCGCCTTTGCCGGAAAAGAAGATGTATTGGGTCATGAATGGGCTCCATTGAGATGAATTTTAACTTCCTCGAGGGAAGGATATGCCTGAGTTTTGATTACTTTGCCGTGAACAACAGTGATCGGTAAAGCCTCCATCTGCTTCTCGAGAACAATTTTCATCACTTCTGCGTTGTTGAGAAAGGCATTCGGATGGTTAGCCATCTGGTAGCGTGCTACACTGACCCCTTGAGACTGGAGCGCTTGAATCATTTCATTGAGATCCAGCAGAGTCTGGTCAATGGTTGGACCACACATACCCGTGGGGCAGCACATTGGTGGATCGAAGATTTCAACCTCAGGAGTTGTTGTTTGGGTTTGGAGTAAATCAGAGATAGGGATA
>Ga0315277_10008192_pt1 | contig 13472 bp, 7 predicted proteins | sample YL17G05_15_MG_FD_203695 | JGI IMG/M metagenome (GOLD analysis project Ga0315277, IMG submission 203695) | Sediment microbial communities from Yellowstone Lake, YNP, Wyoming, USA - YL17G05_15 | ecosystem: Environmental > Aquatic > Freshwater > Lake > Sediment | place: USA: Wyoming | collected...
CGCGGCCGGTAGAAATCGAGGTCCGTGGGGACCCGGCCGTTGACCCGGCGGAGAACTTCGGAAACCTTGACATAGACCTGGGGACGTTTTGCTAGCTCGTCGAGCAGCGCCGGCTCCGCCGGGGGCTGAAGCTGCGGCAGGTGATCGATCACGATCCGCAGGCCGGGAACCTGATCCGTCAACCGCACAACGTCCGAGAGCAGCGCCGGGTTGGGATTGGCGGTGTCCATCTCCAGACCCGCCTCGGCCAACGCCTTGAGGTCGGAGATGAACTCCGGCTTCGACAGCTCCGCGCCGAGATCCCGGCCCCACAGATTCCCGTACCGGATGCCCCGAAACAGCGGGTTCCGGTGGAACCGCTCCAGATGTTTGCGGAAGTCCGGCTTGCCCGGTTCGAGGTTGCCGACCGTTCCCACGATGATCGGGTCCTTGGCCGCGATATCCAGAACCCACTGGTTGTCCTCCAGCCAGGGGCTGCATTCCACCTCGATCGCGCCGGTAACGCCCAGCGGCGCCGCGATTCCACGGTAGCGGCCGAGCAACGCCGGCTGGTACAGGACTGCATTGTTCTTGCCCGGCCAAGGCACGCCCTGAGGGCGCGTCGGATCGAACAAGTGAATGTGTGTATCGATGATCGGTATGGACGCGGCATCACCAGAGGCGATGCCCGCCGTGCCACTTAGAAAAGTTCTCCGCTTCATTGTTTCCACCTATTCGGCGCGCAGAGCTTCCATGGGATCGATCCGGGCGGCCCGGCGCGCGGGCAGATAACTCGCCGCCACAGCCACCGCGCCGAGCAGCAGTGCCACCGCCGCGAAGGTAAACGGGTCGGTCGCGCTCACGCCGAAGACCAGGCTGGCCATAAGTCGAGTGAGGGCGAAGGCTCCCGCGAGCCCCACGGCAACTCCGATAAGAGTCAACGCCAGCCCCTGTCCCACCACCAGCCGGGCAACGCTCCGCGGGTCGGCTCCCACGGCCACGCGAACGCCGATCTCGCGCGTGCGCAAGCTCACCGAATACGCCAGAACGCTGTAGAGGCCAACGGCCGCAAGCACCAGCGCCACCCCAGCGAACGCCGCCAGAACCACCATCGTTAAACGCCGCTGCGATGTCCACTCCCGCAGCACGCTATCCATCGTGCCCGCATCATGTACCGGCTGGTCCTTGTCGATCTCCCACACCTGCTTTTCAATCGCCGGGAGCATGGCCAGGGGAGCACCGACGGTCCGCACCAGCAGCATCGGAGTCCGGAACTCACTGTCCGGGAGATAGATCTCGGCCCGGGTTTCGGAGTCCGGACCCATCTGGCGCGTGCTTGCCACGATCCCGATCACCGAACATCGCGAGTGGCCGCCTTTCCCGTCCGGAAGCAGCACGACTTTTCGGATAGCCTCCTGATTGGGCCAGTTCTGGCGCGCAAACATCTCGTTCACCACGACCGGCGCCGGTCGCATTGTGGATGTCGCGTCCTGGCGGGTGAAGTCGCGGCCCCGCAGCAGCTTGATGCCCAGGGTCTCGAAGTAGCCCTCCCGGACGGCGGAGATCATCACCAGCGGCTCCTGGTCGGGCTTGGTTGGCACGCCCTCCAGACCGTACGGGCCCAGGGAAATGCTCTGCATGGGCACGCCCTCGGCCAGGCTTGCCGACCGCACGCCGGGAAGCGCGCGGACGCCCTCCAGCAGACGATCGCCGAACACCGCGGTCCGTTCTTTCGAGTACTTCGATTCCGGGAGTGCGATGCGCATCTTCAGCAGGTGGTCGGGGCGGAATCCCGGATCGACCGACATGAGCGAACCGAGGCTGCGGATCATGAGTCCGGCGCCGATCAGCAGGATCAGCGACAACGCAACCTCCGAGACAACCAGCGCGCCGCGGAGCCGGTTGGATATCCCCCCGCCGGATCGGACGCCGCGGCTCAGCGCTTCGTTTACGCTTTGCCGCACGGCGTGGAGCGAAGGCGCGAGGCCAAAGAGCAATCCCGACAGCATCGCCGCCAGGATGGTGAAGCCCAGCACCAGGGGGTCGATGCGCAACTCGTGAAAGCCGTGCGTATCCGCCGGCGCCACCATGGAGAACAGGCGCAGCCCCCAGAAGGCCAGCAGCAGGCCTGCGGCGCCCCCTAGCCCGCTCAGCAACAGACTCTCGGTCAGCGACTGCCGCATCATGCGAAGGCGGCCCGCGCCCAGGGCCGCTCGGATGGCGACCTCGCGTTCCCGCCCCACGGCGCGAGTCAGCAGCAGGTTCGCGACGTTGGCGCAGGCGATCAGCAGCACGAATCCGACGGCGGCCTGGAGAACCAGCAGGCTCCGGCGAAGCATAGGATTCACGTCCTCCACGGCCAGCGGAAAAACGTTCGCGCCGAAACCGGTGATGAGTTGCGGATCGGCTTGCAGAAGGCGTTCCGCGACGACGTTCATTTCCGCACGCGCCTGCTCCAGGGTGGCGCCCCGTTTGAGACGGCCAAAAACGTAGTACGTGCGCAGGTCCTGGTTCTGTCCGCCGGAACCGATGCTCAACGGAATCCACAGCTCCGGATAGTTCTGATCGAAACCTTCCCTCATGGCCGGGAGATTGAAGCCGGGCGGCAACACTCCCACGATTTCGTAGTCAAGACCATTCGCGAGCACCCTCTTTCCGACGATGCGCGGGTCGCCGCCAAAGCGCCCGCGGTGCAAGTCGTCGCCGATGATCGCGACCCCGCCTTTGCCGGGCTGCATCTCCTCGACGGTAAAGTTCCGGCCCAGCCGCGGCTGGATGCCCAGCAGCGGAAAGAAATCCGCGGAGGCTCTGGCGCCCGACACCAGCTTGGGTTTCAGGTTGCCCCCGTCCCCCCGAATCGTGAGAGCGAAGTTGGTCGTGCCGTACAGCGCCATGGCTTCGAACGACCTGGTCTGCTGTTTCCAGGCGAGGTAGTTCTTGAGACACACCGCTACGCGCGCGGCGACGAACCCGGGCAGCGCCGGATTCTTTTCCCAGATCATGACCAGCCGATCCGGCTCCCTCAACGCTCTGAGCGGCCGTGAGTTCAGCAGCACCGCGTTGATCACGCTGAAGATTGCGGTGTTCGCTCCGATGCCCAGCGCGAGCGCCAGGATTGCCGCGGCGGTGAAACCCGGGCTCTTGCGCAGCGTGCGAACCGCGTACTTGAGGTCCTGCCACATGGTCTCCATGGCCGATCTACCCGATTATGGCGTATTATGTCCGACATGCGCCTCCATCGTCTGTCTCTGGGGGTATCCGCGGTCGCCCTTCTGCTGGGCGCGGCGGTCCAGCCGCCGGATTTGGCCTTCAGCGGGCTGCCTCCACTGGCGGGACTGGCCGTCAGCCAGCAAGGAGGGCTGTTCGCGACGGTTGCCGCGCAGGGTGGTCTGGTCATTCAGATCTTCGGGAGCAAGAGTTGGACAGTGCTGGCGCGCACCGGAGGACAGCCGCGGGGGCTGGCCTTCGATGGCGCCGGCGATCTCTACGTGGCCGACAACGCCCTCGGCCGGATTCTGCGCATAACGCCGTGGGGTGAAGCACGCGTGGCTGCCGCCCGCTGCGGCAGCGCGCCGATCATCGCTCCGGAAGGCGTGGCCGTCACCGCGGATGGCTCGGTGTACTTCAGCGATTCCGGCGCCTCGCGTGTGTGCCGGGTGGGAAAGCAGGGCGACTCCGAACTCCTGACCTCGGAAGTGAAGCTGCCGACGGCGATCGCGGTTTCGGCGGACGGTCTGTTCGTGGCGGACTCCGCGCGCAAGATATGGCGCGTTTCCCGCGACGGAAAACAGTGCAACCAGTTCGCGTCTCTGCCGGAAGGCCGGCCAGCCGGCATGGCCCTGGATGAGAAGGGCACTCTGTACGTCGCGCTTCAGGGCGCCGGTAAGGTGGTCGCGCTGACTCCGGCGGGGACCCTGACGCCGGCCTGGTCCGTTCCTGGACAGGAATCCTGTACGGTCGCCTTCGGCGGCATCGACATGCGGACTCTGTTCATCGGGGAATCGTCCGCCGGCGCGGTATACAAGTCGCGGCCGCCCCACCGGGCGTGGCGCCAGATCTGGGAATCAGATCCGCCGGACGGCGCGATCCGGGACCGGAATCTTGTCCCTTGCTATCGCTTCTCGACGGACGACAATATCTGGTTTTTGCGCGACATCGCCAGGAACGCCAACAAGTACACCTCGATCTTCGACAACCCCTACCTGGCCATGTGGCGCGACCTGCACCGCAAGTACGGGACGAAGTTCCACCACAACCTCTACTACCAGACCGAAGGTTTCAACCTGTCTCAAATGCCGGATAAGTTCCGGCCGGAATGGCAGCGCAACGGCGACTGGATGCGATTGAGCTTCCACGCGCTGGCCAACGACCCCGACCGGCCCTATGTTCACGCCTCGGCCGAGCAGATCATCAGGGATTACCGGCTGGTGGTGCGGGAGATCGAACGTTTCGCAGGCAAAGAGGCGCTGCATCCGATCACCACCATCCACTGGGGCGAAACGACTCTGGCCGCGGCGCGCGCGCTACGGCGCGAGGGCATTCGCATCCTGGTCGGCTATTTCGAGGTGCGCGGCGATCTGCCGTCGGTCGGCTACTACCTGACGGTCCCGCAGTTGCGGTTCATGATGGGGCGCGACTACTGGAAGGACACTCGGGAAGACATCATCTTCGTGCGGCACGACATCGTGATCAACACCGTCCCGCTGGCTGAGATCGACCGCCATCTGGAGCGGGTGGCTTCGGATCCGAATCAGTCGCAGGTGATGGAACTCATGATCCACGAGCAGTACTTCTACCCCGACTACCGGTCGTACGAACCCGACTACCGGCAGCGAGTAGAGCGAGCCATCGAGTGGGTCACCAAACGCGGCTACAAGCCCGTGTTTTACGAGGAGGAGCCATGGACCGCCGCGACGCGCTGAAGCGAATTGGATCGGTTCCAATGACCGGGATGATGCTGGCCGCCGAGACCGGGCCGGACAGCGGTTCGCTCTACCCGGACTTCGAGCGGCTGGCGAACCGGAACCAGTACACCCACTCCTTCCTCGGCGGCCGGTTCCCGTCGCTGGAGGCGTACAGGAGGGAGGGCCGCGCGGTGGTGCACGAAGCGCTCGGCCCCCGTCCGGATCTGGTCGCCCCCAAACCCGAGGTGGTCGATCGCAGCGACATGGGGGAGTTCATCCGCGAGAAGTTGCTCTTCTCGACGACACCCTGGTTTCGCGTTCCCGCGTATGTGCACGTCCCGAAGAACCTGAAGAGGCGCGCGCCAGCCATTGTGGATCTGCATTCCCACGGCGGCATGTTCCTGTTCGGGAAAGAGAAGGTCATCGACTTCGGCCTCAACCACCCGGTCATGATCGAATACCACAAGCAGAACTATGGCGGCCGCCCCACCGCGACGGCGCTGGCGCGCCGCGGTTACGTGGTGATCACCATCGACGCGTTTCCGTTCGGCGAGCGGCGGCTGATGATGGACGAGGACTTGAAGCGCGGCTGGGATCGCGCCGCTTACACCGCCGAGGATGTGAAGCTCCTGAACAACAGATGCCGCGCGAAGGAGCCGACCCTGGTCAAATCGCTGGCCTGCGCCGGCATGACCTGGCCGGGAATCACCACTTGGGACGATATTCGCACCATCGATTACCTGGTCACGCGGCCCGAGGTGGATCCGGAGCGCATCGGTTGCGCCGGCGTCTCGTTCGGCGGGTACCGGTCGCTGTTTCTGGCGGGTCTGGACGACCGGATCGCGGCGGCCTGCGTGGTGGGTTTCATGTCGGCGGTGAAGCCGATGATCCGCAAACACATGGACACGCATTCCTTCGTGCACTTCGTGCCCGCGCTGCACCGCTATCTGGACTTCCCCGACGTGGTGGCGCTGCGGGCGCCAAAGCCGTTGCTGGTCCAACAGTGCAGCCAGGACGGGTTGTTTCCGCTGTCCGGCATGCAGGAGTCGGTCCAAAAGATCGCCGCGATTTACGCGAAGGCGGGCGCCCGGGACCAATTCACCGGCCGCTTCTACGACGTGCCGCACCGCTTCGACGTGCCCATGCAGGAGGACGCCTTCAACTGGCTCGACCGCCACCTGGAAAACCGGGGACGGAGTACTCATTCCCCATTTCCTTCCACGGCCTGAAGGCCGTGCCACTGGTTTTCTTACCAGTCGGAGCGCAGGAACTGCTCCAACGCGGTCAGACCTGGTCCAGGAGACATCGGGTCCCAGTCGCCGTCGATCGGATCGATAATGAACGTCTTCGCCTTCGCTCCGGCCAGCAGTTGAGGCAGATCGAACCATTGCAGTGCGCCGAACACGAAGTACTCGTATGGGATCTCGCGGTCGTACACGGCCCTATCGTCCTGCTGGAGCCGGAACGAAGCCTGCATAGACCGTGGCCGCTCCAGGAATTGACGGAAGCTCACGAAGCCGTCCCGCAACACGGCCCACGCGGGCGCCGATCCTTGCGCCGCCGCAACCGCGTATGTCGCCGCCAGCGCGGCGTTGTGGCCACGCGCGTAGAGCCCGACGCGATGGGTCGCAGTCGCGGTGGCCGCGAACTCGACGATGCGCCGAATATCCCAACCCTGGCGCCAGACGAAATTCTCCCCAAGCAGCAGACTCACGGCAAAGACCCAGCCGGGTTTTTGCGTCGCCAGTTCGCCGATCCCGCGCGGATCGATGGCCCAGACCATCCAACCTCGTTTCAGCGCTTCGACGACCAGCGGGTCGGACGCAAGCGCCTCCTTTCCGCGATCGTCCACCGCCACCAGGATGCCCGTTTGCTGCGCTCCCCCTTCCGGTCCTGGCCGAAGCACGACCGCCGGAACATCCATTCCTGGCTGGGTGGTGAACACCACTCGTTGTACCTTGGCAATCTGCAAGCCGATTGTCAGAGGCACTCCCAGCGGCGATTCCCCCATCAACTTCTCCATCGGGACCGGGCTCTTGAAATCCCGGGCGAGCCGCTTCGCCGCCTCGACGATGCCCGGCCCGGCCGGCTCCTTGCGCCCTCCGGGGAACGCGCGCAGCTCGGGCGAATCGAACGGCACAGTCACGGTCGGCGGCTCGGGAACGGGCCGTCCGTCGCCGTTGCTCTTGAGCCACCGCAAGAACCATCCATAGGCCGCCTCGCGCTTGGCCTTCTGGTAGCCATGCCCTTCCTGGCGATCTTCGAAAAACCCGATCTTTTCCCCCGCACCGAAGGAGCGGTACAACTGCTGCCCGTACTCGTGGACCCCGCGCACGCCCGCGATTGGAAATGACCGGTCCACCGACGCCGCGACGATCAGCAGCGGCTTGGGCGCGGCCATCGCCAGCAATTCGTGATTGTTCGCGTAGCGGATCAGTCCCGGCACGAAGTGGCAATGCTCGTCCGCTTTGTTCCAGTCGAGGCCGCGCAGGACGCGGATCTGCTCGCCGAAATCGCTCGTGCCCACCACCGGAACCGCGACCGCGATGCGGTCGTCCAGCGCCGCCGTGATCCAGGTGTTATACCCGCCGCCGGATGCGCCCGTCATGCCGACGCGCTTGGCGTCCACTTCCTTGCGCGAGAGCAGGTATTCCAAGGCGCAGCGCGTTTCGTACTCCGCGATGCCCTGTTGCGATATCCCCACCAGCAGCGTCTCGGTGCGGCGATGGTCGCGCAAGGACACGCCCCGCTCTCCCTGCCCGAACGGGTCGAAGCTGAACACCACGAATCCCATGCGCGCCATGTTGATCGAAAACGCCTGGAAGTCCGGCCGGGACTTGCTGTCCGCCCACCAGTGCCCGTTGTAGAACAGCACCGCGGGCGCGGGCGCAGCGAGCCCATCCGGAACGTAAAGATGAGCCGGCGCCCAGACACCGGCGAGCGTCTGGAACACGATCTTCTCGATCCGGTAGCCTTCGCGCGGAACCGTCCCCGTCACCCTGGCCTGGAGGTCCGGCGGCCACGGCAACCGGCGAAAGCCGAGCGACTCCTCGAGCCGGCGCCGCAACGGCTGGCGCGCTCTCTCGGCTTCAGCTTTCGTGGCGGCGCGCGGAACCCGCTCGAGCGCCGTCCGCGCGCGCTGTTCGATATCGTCGAGCACCGCCGCCCGCTGGGCGGAGGTATCCGCCGGACGCAGCGCGCGCGCTTCCGCTTCCAGATCCTGCGTGCGCCCGAACGGGGCGGCAAGCGCGGCCGAAATCAACAGAAGGGTTAGTCTCACGTTCCGATGTTACACCGCGGCTTGAGTTAGCCTGGATGGGAGGTATGCTCACATGATGCGATTGGTTGTCTGTCTGCTGGCGGTGACCGCGCTCCAGGGGGCTCAGGGTCCCCGGGTTCTCATCGTGACCGACATGGAGGGCGTGGGCGGCGTGCACAACTGGGACGAGCAAACCAGCGCGGGACAGCGCCGGTTCGAGGAGTCCCGGCGTTTGCTGACCGGGGAAGTCAATGCGGCCATCGAGGGGGCGCTGGAAGCCGGCGCGGCGGAAGTGGCGGTCTGGGACGGCCACGGCGGCAGCCGCACGCTGTCGATCGAGGACCTGCACGCCGGCGCCAGGCTGATTCAAGGCCCTCGCACCCCGCCCGACTTTTACCTGGCGGAGCGACGCTACGAGGGGATCCTGTTCGTGGGCCAGCATGCCAAGGCAGGCACGGCCAACGGGCTGATGGCTCACTCACAGAGCCGCGGCGTCAAGGACATCACCATCAACGGCCGCTCGGTCGGCGAACTCGGACAGGTGGCCGCGATCGCGGGTCACTTCAAGATTCCGGTCATCATGCTGACCGGAGACCAGGCCGCCTGCGACGAGATGCTCACCCTGCAGCCGAAGGCGGAGACCGTCGCGGTGAAGCAGTTCGTGGGGCGGGGTTCGGCGCTGAGCCTGGCCCACAGCGATGCCAAGGCGCTGATCCGCGACGCGGCCCGGCGCGGGGTGGCGCGCATACGGGAGTTCCAGCCGTGGATCGTCGAAGGGCCGGTCGAGATGCGGTTCGAGTTCCTCCCCGACAAGACCGGGGCCGTGCCCCCGTCGCGCGTCTATCGCGGCCAAACCGTGCTCGAGTGTTTCGACCAGTGGCTCGGGAAGCGGTAGCCGGAGTTTCGGGGACAGGCTACGTAACCTCGAAACTCCGAGTTTCGAGGTTACGTAGCCTGTCCCCGGAATTCCAGCAGCTCGGGGCTGGTGTGAGGAAGGAAGGAGGCGCCCACGAACTCGTCCATGTAGCCGGGCAGGTCGGCGAGATCGACGTAGGTGACCTTGGCGAGATAGCTCTCGATTTCGGCGAAGAACCGGCGCGAGAGCAGGGCCAGGGCGGCGCCTTCGAGGGCGCCGTTGTCCACATAGCCATAACGGCCCAGCGGAAGCGAGGGCAGCAGTCCGATGCCCAGCGCCGCCGGCAGATTGAGGAAGCGGCCGAAGTTGCCGGAGACAATGGCCCGCTCGACCGAATGCTCGCCCGGCCCCAGCGCACCCGCCAGCGAGCGGATGCCGGCAAAGACCGCCGCTTTTGCCCGGATCAGGCTCGCCAAGTCTCGTTCCCACAACGCCACCTTCCTGTCTTCGGAGAGCGCGATGGCTGTTCCCCATTTGCCGTCCACGCGATGATGCCCCGGCAGGCGGCCAGTAAATTGTCCGCTCCGGTCGATCCAACCCGCGCGAAACAGCCCGTCCGTCAAAGCGATCAGCCCGGAGCCGCACACTCCCCGGACCCGGCCTCCCTCGATGACGGACAGCTCGATAGCGCCCGTCTCTTCGTCGATGCGAGCGCCGTCGACGGCGCCGCGGTCGGCCCGCATGCCGCAGCGGATTCCGCCGCCTTCAAAAGCGGGTCCGGCGCTACAGGCGCACGCCAGCGCGAACTCGGCTCCGCCCAGGACGATCTCGCCGTTGGTTCCCAGGTCCACATAAAGGGCCAGGCCATCCTGGTAGCGCGAGAAGCCGGCTCGCACGGCGCCCGCCAGGATATCGCCGCCGACCCACCCTCCCGCGGCGGGCACGGTGTGAACCGGCGTGGCGCCCTGGCCGGGCCACCCGAGTTCCGACGCATCGGCGGGGGGGAAGGCCAGCGCGCGCGGTTGGGAAGGGATGCGGCGAATCCCGGACGGATCCGCCGCCAGCAGAAGGTGAATCATGGTCACATTGCCCGCCACCACGTAGCCGCGGATCGGTCCGAGGCCGGCATTCGCTTCGGCGATCATTGCCACCACCGAAGTGCGGATCGACGACGCCAGATCCGCCAGGAAACCTTTCTCGGCCGCGACAATGCGTGAGATGACGTCGGCGCCTCTAGGGATTTGAGGGTTGTAGGCGCCGGCTTCGCCGACGACCACTCCATCCGAAAGCCGGATCAGCAGGAGCCGCAAGGCGGTCGTGCCGATGTCCAATGCAACACCCAGGTCCCCGCCGCCGGCTGACTCGACGACCGGATCGAGTTCCAAGGGCCAGGGCGCCCAGGCCCCCAGCGGCGCCAGCCCGACGGCGCGATCCCTGGAGACCAGCTTCGGAAGCTGGGCTTCCACCAGCGGCGACACCGTGAGCGGGCCGTGAACCGGCGTGAGACAGGCGAGCGCCTGCGGGAAGCCGTCTTCCCGCTGAAGAACGCGGTACTCGGGAACTTGCCCGTCCAGGATACGCACCAGGCACCGGCCGCACGCGCCGCGGCCGCCGCACTCCGCTCGAAGCGGCTCCCCGGCTAACTCGGCCGCCTTAAGCAGGGTCGTGCCATCGGCCACCAGCGTCGATCGTCCCGACGGAGAGAAGGCAACCCGGTGAAGACTCACTTATGGATTCTAACTCGCCGTCCGCAACGGCGGCGAAACGGGCGGTTTGGTAGACTGTTCCACGAAATGACCGACTTGAATCGAAGGCAAGTTGTGCTTCTGGCCGGGTCCGCACCGGCCTTGTGGGGCGCGGCGCTGGATCGCGTGCGCGTGCGCGCCGGGGCGAGCCGTTCCTTCCGCCGCGTGCTGGCGGAGCGCGAACTGTTGCGCGGCCTGGAACGTCTGCTGCCCGGAAAGGATGTGGGTCTGGCCGGAGCGGACTTCCTCCCGGGCGCAGGAGACACGCTGTTCGAGCTGCGCACGGACGCCGCGCGGTTTTCCAGGCCCGAGTCCTACGCCATCTCGCGCGCGGCGCAGACGGTGACGCTCGCGGCCGGGAATGAGCAGTCGCTGCTTTACGCCGTCTTCGACTTCCTGGAACGCCAGGGCGTGTTCTTCGGCATCGACGGCGAGAGCTACCCGCTCGACGCCACCGGCAGGCTGGTTCTGCCGGAAGCGAACCAGCCCTGGATCGCTGCGCCGCGCTTTGCCGTGCGCGGCCTGTTGCCGTGGCCGGATTTTCTGAATTGCATCACGGTCTACAACGACGAGGACTTCCGCGCCTACTTCGAAGCCATGCTGCGGATGCGCTTCAACACCTTCGGCATGCACGTCTACACGGGCGCCGCGCAGTGGGCCGAATCGTATCTCTCGTTCGAGTTCGCCGGCGCCGGGCACCTGGCGTTTCTGGACCAATCGGCCAGCCATCGCTGGGGCTACCTGCCGCAGCGCACCTCGCGCTACACCATGGGCGGCTCGCAGTTCTACGCGGGCGAGACCTTCGCCTCGGATGCGACGCTCGGCCGCGACCCGTGGGAGATTGCCGAGCGCACCGAGGCGTTGCTCGCCCGCTCGCTCGCGTATGCCAGAAAACTCGGTCTGGCCGTCGGCATCGGATTCGAACCGTACCAGGTTCCGGACGAGATCTGGCGCGCGCTCCCGCCCGAGGTCAAGCCCGAGCAGTTGCCCGGACGCCAGACCCGGGGCGCGCGCTTCGACATCGAGTCGGTCACGGCGAAGAAGATGCTCGAAACGCGGCTGGCGCAGTTGCTGGAAGCTTATCCGGAGGTGGACCACGTCTGGTTGTGGGAGGACGAGGGCGCGAATTGGGAAAGCCGCCGGACCGGGATTCCGATCTCGGCGACGCCGTTCCAGACGGCCCACGACTTCCTGCGCCGCCACGCGCCGGCCAAGCGCCTGGTGGTCGCCGGCTGGGGCGGCGTGGCGCGCCATTTCGCCGATCTCGATAAGCGCCTGCCGAAAGACGTGGTCTTCTCCTGCCTGAGCGACTCGCTGGGCTGGGACCCCATCCACGAGGTCTTCGGCAAGCTGGAAGGCCGCCAGCGTTGGCCCATTCCGTGGCTCGAGGACGATCCCGGCATGTGGCTGGCCCAGTTCCACGTCAACCGCTTTCACAAGGATCTGAACCTGGCCGCGGGCTACGGCTGCCAAGGCATGATCGGCATCCACTGGCGGCATCGCATCGTAGATCCCACGGCCGGCTTCCAGGCGCGCTTCAGTTGGGACCAGGCCCTTACGCCGGAGGCTTACTATCGAGCCTACGCGCGCACCCAGGCCGCGCCCGATCGCGCCGGCAGACTGGCCGCGACACTCGAGGACGCCGACCGCAACCGCAAGCTGCTTTCCACCTTCACGGGCGAAACGGGTAAGGACGGCCACTCGGTGACGCACGAGTTCTCGGGCGATTACAACGAGGCCTTCACCATCTGGAACAACTACGAGCCTGATCCCAAGGTGGTGGTGTCCCAGCGCGAGGCGCTCGAAGCCTTGCGCGGGATTGCGCGCGGGGCCAAGACCGCCTATGAGAAGGAGCGCCTGGCGTACCTGGCGGGGCACGTCGAGTTCATGGTCCCGTACACCGAAGCGTGGACCCTGGCGCACGGCTTGCACCAGGTCCTGGTGAGGGCCGGGAAGTTGAAGAAGGACGGCCAAGCGGGGGAAGCGCGGGAGCTGGTGAAGAACGACGGCGTGCCGCTCTGGCTGAAACTGGCGCCCCAGGTGCGCGCGGCAATGCTCTCCTTCCAGCAAATCGTGGCCACGCGCAACGACCTCGGAACCCTGGCCTCGATGCACAACAAGTTCGTGCGCATCGCGCTGGTCCGGCTGCGGCTGTCGATTCAGGAATGGCTCGGCGAACTGCCGCCGGAAACCGAGAAGCTGCTGGAGGAGGTGACGGGTCCGGATGCCTCGGCGCCGGTGCGGCTGTTCGTTCCCACGCGGCCCACGCTGCTCGGCAAGGGCGAGCGCGTGCGAATCATGATTGTCGCCCCGGGCGGCGGGACAATTCGCACGGTGATGCTTCACACCCGGCTGCGCGGCGCCAGGAACTGGACCGCAACGCCGGCCAAGCTGCTGGGCCGGCGGACCTATCAGGCTGTGCTGGGGCCGATGGATGGCGCCGAGTTGGCCGAATACTACGTCTCGGCCGAGATCGGCGGCGCGAAGCTCACCGCGCCTCCCGATGCGCCGGTGAACGCCTACGGCCTGACGCTGGCAGGATGACAGACCACACAGCCTGAAGACCGTGTGTGTCTTCACAGCCTGAAGGCTGTGCCACTTTATCTTGGCAACCATGTGTGGTGGCACAGCCTTCAGGCTGTGGGTGGAGTGGCACAGTGCGGCTTCGCCGCAAATGACGCAATGAACAGGTAGTGGCGTTCTCCTTTGTAAACTGGTGTCGTTGAAAG
>Ga0315277_10008193_pt1 | contig 13471 bp, 9 predicted proteins | sample YL17G05_15_MG_FD_203695 | JGI IMG/M metagenome (GOLD analysis project Ga0315277, IMG submission 203695) | Sediment microbial communities from Yellowstone Lake, YNP, Wyoming, USA - YL17G05_15 | ecosystem: Environmental > Aquatic > Freshwater > Lake > Sediment | place: USA: Wyoming | collected...
AGGGCCTGGCCGGCAACGTGGGAAAGCTCCTGGCCGTCCGGCAGAGCGGCGACGCCTTGCCGGCCGATCTGCTGAAGTGGCTTGAGGCAGTTCCCGCGGACTTCCGGCAACGCCTGGCCGACGCGGCGCTGATCGACCGGACCCGGGCCGGCGGACTCGTCCCTCTGGTGGAGGTGGAGGGAGCCGGCGGGCACTTGGGAGAGTTCCTGGCGGACTTGGCGGCGCGTGGCGTGTCGGCACGGCAACGGCGCCTTGTCGGCCAGCGCTGTCGTGACGTGCTGAAGCGGGCCGGCTGCTGGTTTCTCCGCGACCTTTCCGCCGCCGGCGTGCAGGCGGTGATTGCGGCCCTGGCCGCCCCGACCGCCGACAGGCCCGACGGCCTGAGCAAGCAGAGCCTTCAACACTACGTCCGGGCGCTCAAGCAATTCTCCCGGTGGATGCACCGCGAGCGGCGGACCGCTGAGGATATGCTGGTCGGCGTCAAAGGCTACAACGCCGAAACCGACAAGCGGCATGAGCGGCGAGGATTCACCGCCGATGAGATGAGCGCGCTCGTGGCGGCGACGCGGCAGGCCCCGGCGCGATGGGCGATGACGCCCCAGGCCAGAGGCGCCGCCTACATCCTGGCCGCCACGTCGGGCTTGCGGGCGAATGAGATTCGGACCTTGACCCGGACGAGGTTCGCCCTGGATACTGACCCGCCCACGGTGACGGTCCTGGCGGGCTACTCAAAGCACCGTCGGCAGGACGTTCAACCCCTGCCGGCGGACGTGGCCGGGATGCTGGCCGCGTACCTGGCCGACGCGGACCCGGACCGGCCCTTCCGATTGCCCGACAAGACCGGGAAGATGGTGCATCGGGACATGGCCGACGGGCGAGCTTTGTGGATTTCCCAGGCCAAGACCGAAGCCGATCGACAGACCCGGGCCGATGACACCGACTTCCTCTTGCCCCGCGACTCGCGCGGGCTGGTGCTGGACTTCCACAGCTTCCGGCACGGGTACGTCACGGCGATCTGCCGGGCGGCCGTCTCGCCCCGCGTGATGATGGAACTGGCGAGGCACAGCGACCCGCGGCTGACCATGAAGCGGTATTCGCGCGTGGCCGTGTCTGAATCGGCCAAGGCTCTTGACTTCCTGCCGAAGGTCACCGGCGAGCCGGCGGCCGAAGCCCAGGCCGCGCTCCTGGCAAGGACAGGAACGGATGACGCCCAGGATGCTCCCGGCGCGCCAGGCTGCCCCAGGAAGGACGATCACGGGCAGGGCGACTGCCGGGCCGACCATGCCAAGAGGCCGCGCCAAGCGACGCCGGCGGGCCCCAGCGGGGAACAGGCTGGAGAGGCGGACGTATCTGCACATGCCGATACGATGCGCTTTGCCATTTCCTTTGCCAAACCTTGCGGACTTGGGCGGACTTGGGCGGACTTTGGCGGACTCAAGAGTGACCAGGCTGACGGCGAGGAAACCCGCATGAACATTGCAGAAACGCAACATTCACGCGGGTTCTCCGCAACGAGGCCGACGGGGTTCGAACCCGTAACCACCGGATCGACAGTCCGGTACTCTAGCCAATTGAGCTACGGCCCCGTGCAACATCGGGCGCGGGCCTGTAACGCGTCCGGCCCGGCGGCAGACCCAACCGCCGCCCGCACCCGGAATCATAAACGTTGCCCCTCGCCTTTGTCAACTGGGTTGTGAAGTCAAACGCAGAAGCTCCCGGCATGGTGCGGGCCTCGCGGGCGATCCGGGCAGAGCTCGCCCTGCGGGGTCGGCGCAGGCACGCGTCGCGGGTGGGAGGGCGCCACAGGCATTGCAGGCGGCCATCAGAACAGGAACGCGTCGGGATCCTCTTGGACCTTGGAAGACGATGACCGGTCCCTCGAGCTGTCCGTGTCCGCCACGGCCCCGGCCAGTTCCGGCTCATCGTCGTCAGCGGGCTCGGGCGCCGTCGCGGTCGGCTCCTCGTCGGCGGAATCCTCCTCATCGGCAGGCCGGTCTTCCACGTCGGGCTCCGCCTCTTTATGCTCCTCGCTCACTTCACCGTCATCGGGCTCGTCTGTGGCGGTCTGCGGGCCGGCCGGCTGTTCCTCAGCGTCCAGCACCTCGGCAGGCGGTCGCTCGTTGAGCGCCTCTTCGACCGGGGATTCTTCGGCTGCCGGTTTCACGTCGGCGAGGGTCTCCCCATGCACCGGCGACTCGGTTTCCTTGTCCTGCGTCTCGGGTACGAAGAGGGACGAGTCCTCGCCGGCCGCCGGTTCGGTGGCAGGGGCAGGAACGATCCGGCCGGAAACCTGACGCGCAACGGGGGCGGGAAGGTCCGTGAAGTACTTCTCGTACTGCCGCCAGTTGCCGGACAGTCGCGGCTTCCGCGTGACTTGCAGGTGGCGGAGGTACTCATTCAACTCGTCGTCGCCAAACCCGGCGAGGAACGCCGGTCGGGCGGATTGGTTAATCGACACGATCTCGTCAATCAACTGGCGTTTCGTCATGGCCTGCACCCTTTACGCACTTAGACGGTGGTTCGGCGTCGGACACGCACGGATATTTCTATCGGCGGACAGGCCAAGAAAACTTTAGACCTCGGTTGGGTGTTTAACGATACCTAGCAGGCAGCCGCGCAAGACTTTATACTGGTGTGGTATGAGCGCCACGGAACAGGCTCTGGAGGAATGGGTCGGCGACATTCCGTTCGAGCGCGTCGGCCTGATGCGCCGCCTGCTCAAGACGGTCCTGATCAACCCTGTGGGCAACTACCTGCCCGCCGGGATGTTGAAGGCGATGCTCCGTTTCGGCAGGAGCGAACTGGCGGCGGCAAACTGGGCCGACCCCGGCGGCTGGCGGAGCATGGTCATCAGCTACAACGGGCGGTGCAGGCAGATCGCCGACAAGATTCTCGTGAGGGGCGGGTCCATGGCGATCGCCCTGCGGAACCGCCGCAGACTGGCCGGCAGGCTGATCGCCCGGTTGATCGACCAGGCCGAGCGGGAACCGGTGGAGGTGCTCTGCCTGGGGGCCGGCCCGGGGCTTATCATCATGGACGCCCTCGCGCAGGCCCGGCGCAGTGCCCACGCCACGCTTGTTGACCTCAGCGGCGACGCCTTCGACTACGGCAGGGAACTGGCGGACAGGGCCGGACTGAGCGACAGGGTCCGGTTCATCCGGGGCGACGTCCGCGACGTGCGGAACATGCTGGACCGCCCCCCCGACCTGGTGAAGATGCTCGGCATCTGCGAGTACCTGGACGACGAGCACATCGTCCACATCGCCCGGGCCGTCGCCGAGGTGATGCTCCCGGGCTCGGCCATCGTCTTCAACAGCCTCTCGCGGCGCCACGGCACCGACCGGTTCTTCCGCCGCGTGTTCGGGCTGCACATGATCCACCGCTCCGTGCACCAGCTCCAGGAGATGATGCGGGAGGCGGGTTTCGAAGGTTTCGTCTCGATTCCCGAACCGCTGGGCGTTTATCATGTGATCGTCGGGCGCAAGGGGCCCGGCCCGCGCGGCGCCACGTCGAAAGGATAATCGCTCATGCCAGAGCTGTCGGTGCCATGGGGGCGGGACGAGCTGAAGCTCCTGCTGCCGGAGCGCTGGACGGTGCAGCAGGTGGCCAGTCCCGATCTCCGCAAGGCGCCGGCCGACTGGCCCGACCGCCTCGCAGAGGCGATCACCCAGCCGGGAACGGGCCTGCCACTGGGCAAGCTCCTGGCCGCCCGCCGCGGGGGACGGATCGTCCTGGTGGTCGAGGACATCACCCGTCACAGCCCGCTGCGGCAGATCCTCCCGGTCCTCATGCGCGAGATCGAGCACGCCGGCATCGCCAAGGAGCGGGTGGAGATCGTCTTCGCCACGGGGATGCACCCGCCGGTGACGGCAGAGCAGGCGGCCGACAAGCTCGGCCCGGCGGCAGCGGGCATCGCCTGGAGATGCAACCCCTGGTCCGACAGGTCGGCGTATGTCTGCCTCGGGCGCGTGGGGAAACTCGACGTGTGGATCGACGGCCGAGTGGCCGCGGCGGACCTGCGAATCCTCGTCTCCTCCGTCAGTCCCCACCTTCAGGCCGGGTTTGGCGGGGGATACAAGATGCTCCTGCCGGGCTGCGCGCACCTGGACACCATTCGCGAGCTGCACAGGCTGGGGCTGGGCCGGACGGCCCGGCAGTTGGTCGGCACCGACGCGGCGGGCAACCCGATGCGGATCGCCATCGACGCCGCGGGACAGGCCATCGACCAGCGCCGCGGAAAGAGCTTCGCCGTTCAGTACCTGCTGGACGAGGAGAACCAGCCCGCGTGCCTGGCGGCAGGCGAGGTCATCCCCACCCAACAGATGCTCGCCAAGCAGTGCTCGGTGAGCTGCGGGGTTCTGACCACCGCGCCGGCCGACGTGCTGGTTGCCAACGCCCATCCGCGCGACTTCGACCTGTGGCAATCGTTCAAGTGCATCTCGAACACGCTGTGGGCGGCACGGCCCAACGGCGTGATCATCTGCCTGACCCGCTGCGAGGCCGGCATGAACAACGTCCGCCCGCCCCCCTGGCCGCTGAGCCCCCGGTGGACGCGGCGCCTGGTGCGTCTGCTGGGCAGCGAGGCGATTGGGGCGCTGCTGACGCGCCTGGTGCCCCGGCTGGCAGGAGACGCGGCGTTCTTCGTCCGCATGGCGCTACAGACGATCCGGCGGAACACCGTTTTCCTCGTGTCCCCCGCCCTGTGCGCAAGCGGAGGGTCGTTCCCCGGAGTGGAGCTTTTCGAATCGCCGGAGCGGGCGTTCGCAGCCGCCGACGCCCTGCTGGGCGGCGGACCGCAGCGCGTGACCGTTTTTCCGGCCGGCGGGGTGACGTTCCCCGTCCCGCAGGCCGGCGCCAGGCCCACCCCACGCGGCACGCAGGTCGCCGGCGCCGCGGCACCGGCACAATCAGGCGAGCAATCATGACCACGCAGAGCCGGGACAAGCAGCTTCGGGACCTCCAGAGGATTCTGGAGATAAGCCGCTCGATGGTCGCCGCTGCCGACCTTGACGCCCTCCTGCGCCTCATCATCGAACGCAGCATGGAGCTCCTGGACGCCGAGCGGGCTACGCTGTTCCTCTACGACGCGCCCCGGAACGAACTGTACAGCCGCATCGCCGCCGGGGTGGAGGCCCTCCGCGTCCCTGCCGACCGGGGCATCGCAGGCGCGACCGTCAAGACCGACCGGACGATCAACGTGCCCGACGCCTACGCCGACGAGCGGTTCAACCGGGAAGTGGACCGTGCAACCGGCTTCCACACGAGGAACATCCTGTCGGTGCCCCTGCGCGACCACGAGGGCGGGCTGGTCGGCGTCCTCCAGGTCCTCAACAAGCGAGGCGGGGCGTTTGACGACTACGACATCTCCCTGGCCGAGACGCTCGGCGCCCAGGCCGGCGTCGCCATCCAGCGGGCCAACCTCATCGAGCACTACCTCGCGAAGAAGCAGATGGAACGCGCCATGCGGATCGCGCAGGAGATTCAGCAGGACCTGCTGCCGGAGGGCTCCCCCTGCGCCTGCGGGTTCGACATCGCCGGGCACTGCGAGCCGGCCGACGAGACCGGCGGGGACACCTATGACTTCATGCAGCTCAACGACGGGCGGCACATGATCATGGTCGGCGACGCCACCGGGCACGGCATCGGACCGGCCCTGGTCATCGCCGAAACCCGCGCCATGCTCCGGGCCGTCAGCCTCGAGGGCTGCGACGTCCGCTCCACGCTCAAGACAGCCAACCGGCTGCTCACCGCGGACCTGGACGGCTCGCGGTTCGTCACCTGCTTCCTGAGCGTCTTGGACCCCCTGTCATGCACCCTGACCTACGCCTCCGCCGGGCACGGGCCGCTGATCTTCTACACCCGCGGCACCGACCGGTTCCAGGAGGCGCCCAGCACCGCCATCCCGCTGGGGATCATCGAGGACACGGATTACCACCTGGCCAACCTGTTTCACTTCGAGCCCGGCGACTTCGCCGCCATCACCACCGACGGGTACTTCGAGGCCGTCGCCCCCTCCGGCGAGCAGTTCGGCATCCCGCGCCTGCTGGACGTGCTCCGCCGCTGCCGCGACCTGCCCGCGCGCGACATGATCCTGAACCTCCGCAAGGCCGTCGAGACCTTCTCCGCCGGGCAGAAACAGGCCGACGACATGACCGCCATCATCATCCGGCGGAAATGACGGTCGCCGTTGTGCCGCGCCCGTGAGGGGCGCGCAGGGCGTGCATACTTTCACGCGGAATGGTCCTTTCGGAGCGGAAGGGAGCAAGGCATGTGGAATTTCAGCGAGAGAGAAATCGAGGCGTACGTGACGGGGCCCGGTAGCAAGCGGGGCCGCATTGAAGTCGATGATTTCCGTTACGAGATCTTGGCGACGCAGGACAGAATGATTTGGCCCGAACACAGCCACCCGAGCTCCCAGCGACCGCTCTTTCGAGAGTTGGCAGGACTCGAGGCTTTCCTGCCGACGTTGCAGGGACCGGATAGGTTCCCGGACATTCTTGTCCGTCGTCGTTTCAAGAGGGGAAAGGCCAAGAGGCGGAAGAAGGCGCTGGCGATCATCGAGTTGAAGAAAGAGAATGCGACGGTTGCGGATGTCGCGCAACTCCGCCGGTACATGAACCTACTGGCGTTCTCCCTGAAATACGACATAGGACAAATCTGGGAAAGATTCGGGGTGAGCAGGAAGTATCCAGTATGCGGTGTCCTCCTGGCACCGCATATCCCGAAGGATGTATGGATGGCCGCATGTTCGACTTCTGCGCCAGATATCGACCTGATTGCCTACGACCTCGTCGAAGAAAAAAGGGCCAAAGAGATCCGAGAAATCAACTATCTCGATTTGGGTAATCGCTACGCAAAGGATCTTTGGCAGATCGGCCGCAAGTACCATGCGTACCGAAAGACTATCCTTGAACCGACCGTTGCCTCTGCGGAATCCCCGCCGAATGAGACCGGAAGTAGCCCCCAACCCCAAACTTCCGGAATCGAGGAGGCCCCCGCGAATCGACAGACCGGACCCAATGCGAGTGAATCTGGCGAGACGGGTGACCCACCGGCGAGCAGGTCAAACGCCCAGCCCGGTCTTCCTTTTGACAGCCCAAAGGGAACCGACCTGCCTGACCCATGCGAGTGACGGTGTACCATGACGATTGACGTTAGGGCCGAAGTCGCGTAATGCGAGGCAGCGGTGTGATCAGCGAAGGCGGTCCATATCGAAACGGGGCCTCGGATTCCCATCCGGTGCGGTGTCGAACCAAGTCCCGCGCAGGCATGGCGAAGTCCGAGAGCATGCCCGGCGTGCCTGAGCCCCGGGGCGCAACCCCGCCAACGCAAAGCGCCGAGCTACGGACACGGCCACTTGGGGCGCGGGGGCAGGTCTCCCCTTGCCCTATGGGCCGCGTCCACGATGGCCTGGACTCGCGCCAACATCTCCTGTTGCTTCTTCTCCGGGATAGTCGTCTCGCCTCCGACTGGCCAGTTCATCCAGTGCCCCAAGTGTTTCATCCACAGCGTTCGGATGAGCGAGTTCTCCTGTGGCGCGAGTTGGAATCCATTACCAGAACCGGACGCTTGCGCCTCTCTGCGAGCATCGGCTACCTCGCGGAGAGCCGTTCGGAGGTCGTCGTGCCAGACAAACGACTGGTCCGCGCAAAGCACTGCTTCGGCAATTGTTCTGTGGAACTTGTCCCCGGAGCAGAAGACGTGAGCGAATGGCGCGTAGTACATATATTCGAGATCGATCCTATTGGTCGAACGCGTCCCAACCACGTGGTGAACGAGGGCCAACTGGAACAGAGCGTTGACGCGCGAGCAGTGCTGGGCGTATCTCGCGAAGTCCTCGAAGATGTGGAACCCGCCGTTGCGCCAGCGATGCAATGTCCACTCCTCGACTTCCGGAATGGTGCGGAGCTCACTGAGAAGCCCCCGAATGAGCGTGAGTTGTGCCTTCTCGCTCCTCATCAACTCATCGACGACATTGGCGACCTTAGTCATGGAGTGCAGTGGCACCCAGTCGACTTGGTCTCGGAGATGACGCTTGAACCCATCCAGATCGAGAGCTTCGGAAGCCTTGCGCCACTGCGCTCCCAGGAGTTCCTCTGCCTCATCAAACATACCGCAGGACCAACGGAACAAGGCTGCATTCTCGGGCTGAGTATCCAGGAATGCACCCACGCTGCCATTCGCAGCAGTGACTCTTCGGCCCCCGGCAACTACTGCCCCTCGATCCACCGGGATACTCCCCCCAAGCAGGTCGCGGATACACAACTCCCGAAAGTCGACGTTTACGACATCAACGAGCTGCTGAAGCTTCCAGGCGAGACGTTGAACGGCAACTCGAGCTTCCGCAACGACAGCGCCATCCTTCTTGAGATCGGCAAGGATCTCCAGGATCAAGACCGGGGGCACGACGACGGAGAAATACCTGCTAAGTTCGTGAGTGTCGCTTTCGCTGAGGCATTGGAATGCCGACTTGTCCAGGATGATGTTTGGGCCCATGTCGGTGACCTCGGAGCGTGCCCGCAGTATATCAGGTTTCCCGACCCAGGGGCCAACATCACAAGAACGCACGCTGCGGGCTGAGCAGCGTACGCCCGGCTCGATTGTTCATCGGTGGGGGCGTTACTTGGATACCTGCATTGGTGAACAGCTCTACCGGCCCGGATTCAGTTCCACCACGTATCTCTGGCGCGTGCCTTCGTGCATCCCGTCGATGGCGAGCCGGCGGTCGTCGTCGCTCCAGGATGGGTGGAAATCGCAGCGAATCTCGACCAGCCCGGCCACGGAGGGCGAATAGTAGGACCCCAGCGGGAACTCCTTGCCCGTGGCGTACTCGATGATGCTCAGCCGGCGCAAGCCCCGCTTGTCCGGATAGGTGTCGGTGACGACCCATCGCCGGTCGTGGCTGAAGGCGATGTGGCCATCGACCCTGATGGTGTCGCGGAAGAGCGGGCGGGGCTTGTCGCGGCGGAGGGCGTAGAACTCATAGACGGCGTTTACCCCGTCGATGCCCGCCCATGCAATGAGCGTTTCGTCGTCCTTCCAGTCATAGTGGCTGACCATCGGCCCGTCGAGCACCTGGACGGGGTCCTCCCCGCCCGATCCGACGGTCCACAACTGCGTCCACCAGCCCTTCTCCTGAGCCCAGCGGACGATGACGGCCAGGCGCGTGCCGGAGGGGTTGAACAGGACGTGGTTGAAGTAGATCTTCCAGGGGCTGTCCTTCAGCGGGCCTTTCTGGCGGGCCGCAACGTCGGCGAAGGACAAGACGATTCGATGGGCGCCGCTGGACGTGTCCAGGATTCCCAGGCCGTCGCCGGGTGGGGCGATTTCGTTGAAGAACGGGTCGGTCAGGCCGGCGTATCCATATCCCGGCCGGGTGTCGGCGATGCGGGCGAAGTTCATCGTGGCGCCCAGGCGTCCGTCGTCGCTGAGCGCGGCGATGGCCGGTCCGACGATGCGCTCCTCGCCGCCGTCCATCCGGCGGGCGACGCAGACAAAGCGTCCCTCGCGGCGGTCGTTGAAGAGGATTGTACGGTCCTTTCCGGGCAGCCAGTGAAGCATCGCGCCCTGCTGGAAGTTCCAGGCGCGGGTCTGGGCAAGCGGGATGAAACGATTGTCGTCCCTCAGGTCCACCACGCCGACGGTGGCCACGTCGTCGGGCTTGGGCGGGCGGTCCATGAAATCCACCTCCAGCACGAGGTGGTACCGGCCGGAGGGGTCCCACGGCCGCATGTCGTAGTAGCCGAAGAAATGGTGTTTGGGACCTTGCGTGATGGCCTTGATCCTGTATCGCACAGGGAACTCCGCCTTGTATGGGCCGGACGCCGGACCTTCCGGCCCGGCACACCCGAGGTACGCAATGGACGCGCAGCCGAGGCAGAGGCCCCCAAGGCACGCAATCCACTTGCCGCGCGAATTCATGTACCGGCGTCCGTGAGACGAGGATCAGAAGCGGGTCGGGCGCGCTCGCCCGTCGGAACTCCACGGCACGCCGGGCGTACGGTTCTCATTACGGTTCGCAGTAGTCGATGAGGCGGGCGATCTCGCTGCGGAGGTCCCGGCGATGGACGATCATGTCGAGAAAGCCGTGCTCCAGGAGGAACTCGGCCCGCTGGAAGCCTTCGGGCAGTTCGGCCTTGATCGTGTTGGCGATGACCCGCTGCCCGGCGAAGCCGATCAGCGCACCAGGCTCGGCGATGATGACGTCGGCGAGCATCGCGAAGCTGGCGGCCGTCCCGCCGGTCGTCGGGTCGGTGAGGATCGCGATGTACAGTCCGTCGGCGTCGTCGAACCGCGCCAGGGCCGCCGAGGTCTTGGCCATCTGCATCAGGCTCAACGCGCCCTCGTGCATCCTCGCGCCGCCGGACATGCAGGCGATGACCAGCGGGAGCCTCTCCTGCGTCGCGCGCTCGACCAGCAGGGAGACCTTCTCGCCCAGGACCGACCCCATCGAACCCATGAGGAAGTCGCCGTCCATCACCCCCAGCGCCACGCGCCGTCCCTTGACGTAGGCGATGCCCGTGAGCACGGCCTCAACGTTCCCGGTCTTCTGCTGTTCCTTGCGGAGGCGGTCGGCGTAGCTCTGCCCGAGCCACTTGAACTCCAGCGGGTCGGCGGGGGCAACGTCGCTGAACAGCGGCTCGAAGCTCTCCGGGTCGGTCAACTGCGCGGTCCGCCCCTTGGCGCTCATGCGGAAGTGATGGCCGCACTCCGGGCAGACCTCCAGGTTCTCCGCCACCACCTTGCGGTACAACATGCCCTCGCAGCCGGGGCACCGCATCCACAGCCCGTCGGGCACCTCTCGCTTCTTGCGAAACGACGGGCCCTCAAATGCGGATGAGTCGTAGGGCCTGAATGCTTCCGGCTGGTTTTCGGCCATAGTCGTGTCCGATGAGCCGATCAGGTGGGACTCGTCCCGATAAACGACATCGAGAGTCGTCCCAGCCTACTCGGCCGGCCTGTGCCGGCGCGATCGCTTTGCGCCGTCCTCCGCTGCCGTCCGGAGGTCGCGCACCGCCGCGGCGATGTTCCTGGAGCCGAAGATGTTCTCCCCGGCCACGAAGACGTCCGCGCCTCGTTGGGCGCATCGCCGGCCCGTCCGCGGGTTGATGCCGCCGTCCACTTGGAGGCGCTGATTTTCCCTCAGCATACCGCGCACGGTGGCGATTTTCTCCAGCATATCGGGCATGAATCTCTGCCCGCCGTAGCCCGGCTCGACGGTCATCACCAGGACCAGGTCCACCTGCTCGATGACGTCCCGCAGCGCCTCCGCCGGCGTCCCGGGTCGAAGCGACACCCCCGCCCCCAGGCCCAGCTCGTGCAGTCGCGCGACGAGCTTTTGCGCGTGCTTGGCGGCCGAAGGTGGGACTCGCCGGGCCGGCGAAATGGAAAGGTGGGACTCCCGTACGGGCCCGTCTGGGCGCACACGACGCTCGTCCCAGCCTACGGTTTCGTCCCAGCCTGCGCAGGCCTCTATGTGGAAGGTTACGCTGTCGGCGCCGGCGTCGGCGAATCGCTCGATGTAGTAGGCCGGATCGGTCACCATGATGTGCACGTCCAGCGGGGCGTCGGTGTAGTTGCGGAAGGACTCGACGACCGGCGGGCCCACGGACAGGTTCGGCACGAAATGCCCGTCCATGATATCGACGTGGAGCACGTCCGCCCCTGCGGCAAGGGCCGCGTCAATGTGCTCACCGGCGCGGGCGAAGTCGCACGCCAGGAGCGACGGGGCGATCAGGGGGCCTTTCCCGGCCCGTTCCCAGGGATTTCCGCGCTTGGACTTCATGTTCTCCCGATGCGTCAAAGGCCCACCGGCGTCGTCCGGGGGGCCTTGGATGATCCGGGCAATCCCATATACACGGCGGGTATTCTCCCAGAATGCCCGTGAATGGTCCTGGCGGTCACGGCTTTACGCGCAGGGCGTGCAGGCCGGGGGAATCCTTCTGGTCTTTCTTTGCGCCGTCGTCGCCCTGGACCTGCGCCTGAGCCGACGTGGCGTAGTAGATCACTCCATCGACCAGGACCGGGGCGCCGGCCACGGGTCCGGGCGTCGGCAGGCGCCAGACTCTCAGCCCCGTCTTCAGGTCGATCGCGTGCAGGCCGTTGGCGGCGCCGATGTAGGCGGCGTCCTTACCGATGGCCGGGCCCGTCGGCCCCGCACCGGCCAGTCCGCTGGAGGTTATCACCCGACCGTTCATGACGGCTACCTGCATCTTGACCTGCGCCCCGCCCCCGGCGATGATGACCGTGCCATCGTCGCCCGCGTTGCCCTGTTCGCCGTCGCTCTGGCCCCTCAGGTCCAGCTTGTACTCCCACTTCTTCTGTCCCTCCTTGGCGTCAACGGCCACCAGTTGCTGCCCGCTGACGACATAGACTGCTCCATCGACCACCGCCAGCGGCGGCTCATCGCTCTGCCCGAGCAACCACCGCCTGTTGTTGACGACGAAGGCCATCCGGACGTTGGCGGCAGGCTGCACGCCGGTGGGCAGGTCGCACTTCCAGAGCTCCTTGCCCGTCTTGGCGTCCAGGGCCTGGAGCTTCCCGTCGGCGACGAGGTAGGCGGCGCCGCCGCTGAGCGTCAGTCCCTGGCAAGGGTGCGAGGGGCCCGATTTCCAGAGCTGCCTGCCGGTTGCCGCGTCCAGGGCCACGAGCGCGCCGTCGGCGAGCCCCTGGCAGACGACGCCGTCGGCCGCCGCGGTCCTGCCAAAAAACTGGCCCGGCAGATCCGCCTCCCACTTCTTCCGGCCCTGCTTGGCGTCAAGGGCGTGGAGCTTCGCGCCGTCGATGCCGGTGACGAACACCAGTCCGCCGTCTGCGGCAGGCCGTTCGCTCCCGCCGACGCCCGCAAGAGCGCCCGCCCGGACGAAAACGGGCCTGGCGACGGCAGCGCCCTGCCGGTTAGGCATCGCCGGTTGCGCGCCCGCCGCCGGGGCGGGGAACTCGAACTTCCAGGTCAGCTTGCCCTTGGCCGCGTCCACCGCGTATAGCGCGTTGGTGCGGTCTGAGACGAAGACCATTCCCTCGGCCACCAAGGGCTGGGTGAGCGTCGCCCCGTTGGGCACGTCGTCGAACTTCCATACCTGCTTGCCTGTCTTGGCGTCCACGGCATAGAGTTTCCCGTCGGCCCCGGCGACGTAGGCCACGCCCTCGGAGACGACCGGCGAGGACGATGCGCCCGCCGGGATCGAGAAGGTCCAGAGCAGGTTCCTGGCGATTGCCTGACTGTTGCGCTCGAAGGCGCCCTTGTTGATATCGCCAAGGATCGTCGTCGCCCGCTGCTGAACCTCGGCGTCCGTGGATTGGACAGCCTTCTGGAGTTCCCCCTTGGCCGGGTCGCCGATGAGCGTCAGCTCCTTCTGGGCCTGCTCCCGAACCTTGAAGCTGTTGTCGCCCAGTTGCCGGATCAACTCCTGGATTCTCTGGGGGCTCACCTGCGCTGCCGGTTGAGTCGTTGGCGCGGGGGGCTGGTCTC
>Ga0315277_10008195_pt1 | contig 13470 bp, 15 predicted proteins | sample YL17G05_15_MG_FD_203695 | JGI IMG/M metagenome (GOLD analysis project Ga0315277, IMG submission 203695) | Sediment microbial communities from Yellowstone Lake, YNP, Wyoming, USA - YL17G05_15 | ecosystem: Environmental > Aquatic > Freshwater > Lake > Sediment | place: USA: Wyoming | collected...
TTCGTTTCATACAGGCTCTCGGCAAGTAATTCCTCTCTTTTGCTCAATATTCCTGGCTGAATCACAAGCGACAAAGATTCTGAGAACCCTTCCCGGAAAGCTTTGCTTACATGCTCCCATGTCACAGTTCTCCCTGCCGCTTCGGATAATGACACAAATACAGATCCCCGCTGCACTTTGTTCGCGTCTCTATCGCCTCCCAGTGCGATACTATCAAGTAGATAGGGTCGAACCCTGAGAAACAACGAGCCATGTTGCATTACTGCTCCCTTAAACATCCTCTGGGCGCTGCCGCAGATCTTCCTCCCCTGCCATTCTATGTCCACCCCCCGGGTTGCATCGAAACACCACACGGAGGGCTTGATCCCTTTGCCCCTGTGCGACACCAAACGACCGGTTATCCCCAGTTGAAGAAGAGCTCCCAGTATTCCCTTTCCGACAAGTTCGAAACACTGATCCCTCTCTGCCGGCTCGCTAAGGCGCCCCGGCAACGAAAGGCTGTAAGTGAATTCGTCCTTGTGAAGGATCGCAAGACCTCCAGTCGGCCTGCGCACGATATCGATGTTTTCCCGTTTGCACGCTTCCAGATCTATGAAACCAGAAACAGGTTGAAACCGTCCTATACTTACGGCTGCAGGTTTGAACCTGTATACCCTCAAAGTAGGCGGCAAACCCGGACCGGTGCTCATGCCGATGGCCTCGTCCCTTGCCATGTTCATGGCGCCGCTATGCTCGCCATCGTCTATGAAACGCCAGCTGGTATCTTTACCGGAGATGTTACAGGCATCCGCCAAGGCTCAGATCTCGACATTCGCTAGCTGTCCGAGGACAAACGATCGGATGTCCCTGGGTGGAGGGGTGGTTACAAGCTTTCGACCTTCTTTATATGATTCTTTTAAAAGGCCTTCCATGGCCCCCCCGCATCCGGTGCATACCTGGACTCCGTCTTTTTCCAGGGTTTGAACCCGGGAACCGCATGCATGGCAGACCCATAACTGTTTTAGTCCAGATTCCTTCCCACGCTTGGCAAGTGGCTTGCCATCTATCTCAACGATGTCCATCGAAAAATCAACCACAGGAGAATTGCTTATGTGGGTGCCGACTCCATAAGCGTCCGCGATGCTGTTGTACTCGAGTATCTTGTTCTCATCTATGCCACCCGAGATGAATATCTTGACATTATTATAGCCACGTATATCCAGTTCCCATCGGACCTCTCTCATTATTTTCAGGAAGTCCCCCCTGCGTGATCCCGGGGTATCAAGCCGGACCGCAGATAGTTTGTCACCCAGCACCTCTGCTGCGTATAGGGCTCCGAACTTTTCATCCTGGAAGGTATCCACGAGAGCAACCCTGCCAACGCTCGGATCAACCGTCTCGTCAAAGATCTCATAGGCCAGTTTTTCGTCTTGAGCGCAGAGGACGAGTGTATGAGACATCGTGCCCGAGGGGGCCTCCCCAAGGAGTTCTGCGCTCTCAACTACCGAAACACCGTCACAGCCGCCGATGAAAGCATTGCGCTCTATCATTGGTGCCAGTGCCGGATGCATCCTGCGGGCACCAAAGCTTAATACTGGCCGACCGGCAGCCGCATGCTTACAGCGCGCAGCACTTGTCGCGATACCTGACGCCTGGCAGATAAGCCCCAGGATTGCCGTTTCGTATACACCGAAATCCAGGTATTCGCCCGTCAGCGACATCACCGGCTCTCCTGCCTCAAAAAGCGTTCCCTCCGTGAGTGCGCGCATTGTTACAGGCAGTCCATCAACCAGTTCCAGCACCTCTTCGAGCCCGGCGAAAACAGCCCACTGCCAATCAGCAGGTAAAGAGGCGGCCCTGACCTCCATAGAGACAAACGGGTTTATGCCCTTGTTTCTGAGCGAATCCTTGACCCGCTCGAAATACACGTCTGTGACTTTCCCTTGTTTTATGTGTTCCTCAGGCGCTATTTGAAAACCCACGATCCTTGTTCCTTTCTTTCTAGATGACCTCTCCGCCGAAGACCTGCTCGATTTGCCTGAGTGCAAACTGGTGGTCTTCCTCATTCAGTGCTGCCACTCCCCCCCCAACGACAGTAACGTCGTATCCACGGATAAGTGCGTCCAGCGATGTGGCAAAAATGCAAATATTAGTAACCGTACCGGTAATCACTAAATGCTCTATTCCGAGTTTTTTGAGGATTTCATCGAGTTCAGTCTCGTAAAAAGCCGAGAATCGGTTTTTTGTCACAACGTAATCCCCGTGCTGCGGCTCCAGTTCTTGCGCGATATCTGCGCCCGCAGTACCTGTAATCGCATGAGGCGCCCATTTTTCAAACTCAGCGTCATCCGGGTCGTGAGAATCGTTTACGTAGATCACAGGGACCCCTTTTTCGCGGGCTTCACCTGAAAGCTCAGCAATCCTAGATGCGATCTCTTTTGCTCCCGGCACATACAGAGCCCCCTCTTCTTCTACGAAGTCATTAATCATGTCCACTATTAACAGTGCACTCTTTTCCTTGTAAGTCCCCATTGCTGTCTACCCCCCGCTACTCCTGGACGAGCATTTTGCGTGCAAGACCTCAACGACATCTCCCCTTGCTGCGTGCCTGCCAACTGCTTGGACCTTTGCCATCACCAGCGAGTCCGCGTCTGCATCGAGAGCAGGCAGGAGTACGACCTGGTTTCCCCTCGTGCGTCCTACTACATAGTCTCCTTTTCTAGACGGCCCTTCTACCATTAATTCAACATTTCGGCCAAGCAGCCTGCGGAGCGACTGCAACGTTTTTTGATCCTGCAGCTTGCTTAACCTGAGAAACCGCTCTGACTTGGCCTGATCGTTGACTTCATTCTTCATCCGAGCCGCCGGCGTCCCGTCGCGCGGAGAGTATTTGAAAATGAAGGCAGAATCGAAGCCAACAGCTTCAACGAGGTCCAGGGTATCTCGGAAATCCTGTTCACTTTCTCCCGGAAACCCCACGATGATATCGGTAGATATAACCAGGTCCTTGATCGTTTCACGCGCCTTTCTCACCTTTTCGATGTAATAGAGCCTGTCGTGGCCCCGGTTCATGGCTTCGAGAATCCTGTCCGAACCGGACTGAACAGGAAGGTGCAGGTGTTCGCACACCTCGGGCCTTTGGTCCATCACTTCCAGGATGTCGTCTGTGAGATCCCGTGGATTCGAGGTCTCAAACTTGACTCTTCGAATTCTCTGAACGGAAGCGACTGACCTCAGGATCTCCGCGAATGACATGGCCGGGGACAGGTCACGTCCGTACGAATTAACGTTCTGCCCGAGAAGCGTTACCTCGATAACCCCGTTGCCGACCAGAGATTTTATCTCGTCTATGATTGCATCCGGAGAACGGCTCCTTTCTTTGCCCTTTACCGATGGGACCACGCAGAATGAACAGCAGTTATCGCAACCGTAGCTAACAGGAACCCACGCGCTCAATCGCCGGCCATGTACGGAAGGAACCTCATCCAGAGTTGCCTCGTTCTTGTCGCCAAGGTCACATACAGAACCGTTCCTGCTCCGGTGTATCAGTTCCGGCAAACGCTTGAGCGTATCCAGCCCGAACACGATATCTACAACTTGAGACCTTTCAATGATTTTGTTTCCATATCGCTCAGCCATGCATCCGCATACCGCTACAATGGGCGAAGCGCGGCCCGCCCGAAGGGCACTGAGATTGCCCCATACCCTGTCCTCAGCGCTTTGTCTGACGCTGCAAGTATTAAAGACGATAATCTCCGCTTTGTCGGGCGTCGATGCGCGCGAATAGCCTGACTCCTCCAGCAGGCCAGCGATATGCTCCGAATCGTGGACGTTCATCTGGCAGCCAAAAGTGCGGATAAAGTAAGAATTGGGTTCCATGCCGTTGAGCGAGGACATTATTTCTTGCCGGAAATCTCATTCGATAACCGTTTTTTAATAGCCATGCCTGTTGCCGCTGCGCCTGTGGTCACAAGGCCCACCTTGGTCATAGGTGACTTAATCGCTCGTTCCACCGCCCGGGAGGCGTCCCCCACCCGTTCGACCAGTACCTCGGCATCCTTGGTTATCTCCTCGAGCCTCTCGAGTTCACGGTTTACGCCGTCCAGTGTAACCTGGGCATTTGTAAGAAACGCAGAAGCCTGTGGCCTTGTCTCCGATACTATTTGGCCTACCTCGTCCAGTGTCCGACGCAGTCTCAAGAAGACCGGGATCAGTAACAAAACAAACACCACTATCGCCACAGCCCCAACAATCTGCAGGATCTTGAGTGACATCTCGCTTCCTTATCCCTGGTAAACGGTTGTTACATTCTAGAACATCTGGCTAACGGTTAACAATGACGATTTGAAGGTCACGTTCAATCAACAAAAGAGCACATCTCGATCTTCCAGCCCGTTGCCTCCTTCACGAGAGAGTGCAGTATATTCGGCCATCAATCATCGTCTCCTCCTTCGGTAACGTAAAAGGAGATAGTGATTTTTCCACGGCTTTTCCTGACGCGTGGAACACCGGTGGTCCTCAAGTAGTACCTCTCAAGTACCTTACCCACGACCCGCTTCGTCTCGTTCTGCATATCTTCCAGGTCATTCTTGCCAAGCCTTCGCAATGGGCTATGTATTCTAGTTCTCTCGACAGTCGCTGGCGTTTTCTTGTTGTCCGCAGGGGTAGGAGCGGCTGCAGATAAAGCCAGTTTGTAAACCGGCTGAAGCGGTGATACCTCCTCCCTCAGGACCCTGTACGCGTTCCTTTCTGAAATGGGAAGTCCAAGAACGGCTGCGGCAGTACTGGCAAGCTCTCGCGCATCGTCAAGTTTGATGACACCCGACCACATGGGTCCTTGGGAAACTTCTCCTGCCTGCGATGAAAGGCCGCGCATTGTCGCAAGAACATCTGCGAATGACCCGAGGTAAAAGTCTATCCCTTTGGAGTCCACGGACATCTCCAGAAGCACTCGGGGTACGTTGTGCGGTCCGCCACCGACGACCTCTATACTGTCTGACCGCTCCAGCTTCGGCATGGTAGTCTGGTCAGACCGCTCCTGTACCTTACCCGTATCCACCGTCAGACTCACGGCAGTCCCGAGCCCAGGCGTTGAGGAGATGATTCGTGCATCGCTCACTCTCGTACGTATCGAGAACAGCGCCATGCCTCTTCCGTGCACCCCGTAACGGTCTTCTTCGAAATCCTCGCTCTTCGATGTTACCCTTGGTTCGAATACGAGCTGGTGCATGTCGCTCGGTATCCCGATACCGTCATCGATCACGGTCAACCGACGGTAGCGCCCTTTTTCCTTTTGCGAGGCCACAAATACATTGCGGGCACCCGCATCACGGGCGTTTCGTACGAGCTCTCTTACTATGTCTTCGACGGATCGGATATCTTGCTGTGCCTGTCGCCTTTCAGCTTCTGCTACCTTAAGACGAACGAAGCCATGCGGAAGCCTTTCTTCGATGCGAAAGCGAGCTGCGTCAGTGATATTTGAGACAAAATCCAGAATGCTTTGTTCCGCCGAAGAGCCGGACTCATCCGTTTCCATGCGCTTATCAGCTCGAGCAGGCTGGCTTATTTGGCATATTCCACGACTCGTGTCTCACGTATCACAGTTATCTTTATCTGTCCGGGGTAGTCAAGCTGCTCCTCGATCTCCTTCGCTATATCCCTCGCGAGAGTAACGCTTTGCAGGTCGTCCACCGAGTCCGCCTGTACCATAATCCTGATTTCTCTGCCGGCTTGCATGGCGTAGACTTTCTCGACCCCCGGGAAGGAGTCTGCGAGTGTTTCGAGTTTCTCCAGCCTCTTGATATAGCTCTCAAGAGTCTCCCGCCGGGCACCCGGCCGAGCAGCTGAAACCGCATCCGCGGCCTGTACAAGCACGGCGTCGATGGTTTTGACCTCGACCTCTCCGTGGTGTGCCTCAATAGCGTGAGAAATTACATTCCCTTCGCCCAGCCTCTTGGCAAGCTCGGCACCAATGAGGGCGTGAGAGCCTTCTACTTCGTGGTCGATGGCTTTCCCAATGTCGTGCAGCAATCCCGCCCTCTTCGGCACTTTAGCGTCAATTCCCAACTCGGAAGCCATGATACTGGCAAGGTGGGCGACTTCAAGCGAGTGAATCAGCACGTTCTGTCCGTACGAAGTCCTGAACTTCAACCTGCCCATTACCCTCACCAGCTCTTTGTTCAGATTGTGAATCCCCGCCTCGAAGACCGCCTCTTCCCCGGCCTCTCTTATTTCATTCTCGACCTCAGCTTTAGACTTCTCATACATTTCCTCAATTCGGGCAGGCTGAATCCTTCCATCGAGGATCAGCTTCTCGAGTGTCAGCCGAGCGATCTCCCGCCTCACCGGGTCAAAGCTGGACAATATTACCGCTTCGGGTGTGTCATCGATGATGAGATTTATACCGGTCAGGTTTTCGAAGGTCCGGATGTTACGGCCCTCCCTGCCGATTATCCTTCCTTTCATGTCATCGGAGGGAAGCGGAACAACCGATACGGTCGTCTCGGCCACGTGTTCAGAAGCGCATCTCTGAATAGCAAGCGATATTATCTTCCTTGCTCGCTTCTCGGCTTCTTCGCGGGCTCTTGCTTCCTCCTCCTTGATAAACAGCGCGCTCTCGACTTTAACCTCATCTTTTAGGGACTGGACAAGATAGTCCTTGGCTTCCTGAGAGGTCATGCGGGCGACTTTCTCGAGAATGTGCTTCTGCTCAGTTGCAGCTTTTGCCAGTTTGGATTCCTGGGACTTTAGATGCTCTTCCCGGGAAGAATACCGCTTATCCCTCTTAACGGACTCCGCTTCTTTTGCCTCAAGGCTCTCCTCTCGTTGCATCAGCCTTCGCTCTAGCCTTTGAAGGTCGCTTCTACGGCTCTTGAGTTCGCGCTCGGCATCAGTCCGCGCCGCGAATATCTTATCCTTTGCTTCAACCTCGGCTTCACGCTTTATGCTTTCCACCTCTCTCTGCGCGTCAGCCAGGATTGTTTTTACAGTCTTCTCTGCTGTTGCCACTCTAATCTCGGACATATATTTGCGCGAAAGAAAACCGACAACAATGCCGATCAATAGAGCAGCAACTCCGATTATTGCGTAGATGATCTCAATTACCCCCTTTCCATGAAAAAGTGCCGAGCAATGCTCGGCACTTCAATATCCCTGATATCATTGATAGTTGTAGCACTAATCAAGTGCTGCTATACACTAAGGCCTTACTTCGTTTACTCCTGTATGCAAATACCTTATATATCAATGAATCGATATTTCCGTGCCTTTTCTGTCCAAATACGATTTTATTCCCGCCCCAATTCTGTGTCAACACGTACCAACGACCTGACCACATCCCTTGCCACGTTGCCAGAGAACCCCCGCCGCTCGAGGAACGCCGTGAGCTTTCTCTTCATCGCTTGCTCACCCTGTCCAGACAGCCCCGCTGCTCTAACGGCTCCGATCTCAAAAGCCCTTTCATATTCCTGCTCATCGGGATAATCCGCCATCACCTCTTCTACCAAGTCCCTGTCCAGGCGTTTAGAGAGAAGCTTCTCTCGGACGCGATAGAACCCAAACTGTTTCTCAAGCAACTCCTGCATGAAGACCCGGGCAAATTCTCTATCGTCAACAAGGCCTATTCCTTCAAGGTAATCGACCACATTACTGCATACTATTTCGCTGTATCCCCAGATGCGCATCCTTTCTCGTATTTCACCACTTGTCCTTAGTCTGTAGTTTAAGAATTTTAACAACTTATCAAGGGCTTCCCTCTCAATGGGATCTAACTCCTTGTAGAGCTTATTTTCCTCTGTCACCCTTTTTCTCACCCATGTTGTCTTCGGACACCTCCGGTTCCTTCGCCGGTGGTCCGGAAAGCCCCACCTTCTCTCTAATCAGTTCTTCAATATCGTTGGACATACCCTGGTGCTCGAAAAGAAACGCCTTGGCGTTCTCCCGTCCCTGCCCGAGCTGGTCCTCCTCGAACACGTACCAGGCACCGCTCTTTTTTATTATCCCGTTGGCTACTCCAAGGTCTACGATGTCCCCTTCCCTCGATATCCCGTGTCCGTACATGATGTCGAACTCTGCGTTCCTGAAGGGCGGAGCAACCTTGTTCTTCACTATGCGCGCCCTCACCCGGTTGCCCACTATATCCGTACCCTTCTTTATGGTGTCTATCTTTCTGAGGTCTATTCTTACCGATGAATAAAACTTAAGTGCCCGCCCACCAGGTGTCACCTCGGGACTGCCAAACATTACGCCAATCTTCTCACGCAGCTGGTTGATGAATATCACTACTGTGTTAGATCGGTTTATGGCATTTGATAATTTACGCAGGGCCTGGGACATGAGCCGTGCCTGGAGGCCAACGTGACTGTCGCCTATATCGCCCTCGAGCTCCGCTCGCGGTACCAAAGCAGCCACCGAATCAATCACAACGACATCTACAGAGGCGCTCCTCACCAGCAGTTCGGTGATCTCAAGCGCCTGTTCTCCCGTATCAGGCTGGCTAACCAGTAGTTCATCGATATTTACACCGAGCACACTTGCATACTGCGGGTCGAGGGCGTTCTCAACATCGATGACAGCGCCGACCCCTCCCCGCTTCTGGGCCTCCGCCACCATGTGAAGCGCCACTGTGGTCTTGCCACTCGCCTCAGGACCGAATATCTCTGTGACCCTGCCGCGGGGAACACCTCCAACTCCGATGGCTATATCGATCGCAAGCGAGCCTGTGGGTATGACCTCTACAGCCATGCGGTCGGCTTCTGCCCCGAGCTTCATGATAGAACCTCTTCCGAACTGGCGTTCGATCTGCATCAATGCCATATCAAGAGAACTCTGTTTCTCCAAAACTCTCACCCTCCCGTCCGAAGTTAATCCTTAACGCCAACCCGTTCTATGACGGAATACTCAGCACCGGTCTTCTTGAGTACGCTGCGAAAAAGAACTATATCCTCCACCTTGAGCATTTTTACCGGGTCCATCACGCTGACCATCCCGGGCGGAATCCGTACCGGGGTTCTCCTCGCCCGCCCCACCGTTATGTGAGGCCTGTAATGTCGCTTCTCCCTCGGGAAACCGACCTTCTCCGCACCTCTTTCAAGATATCCATATAGCTTATCGACCTTGTTTTCTTCGTCCTTCGCTCCCACCCATATCACTCTAGCAGAACCCTGTGACGGAAACCCCCCTATTCCTCCAACTCCCAAAGTCAGAGGCAGGTATACGCACGCATTCTTCATAAGGTCGATCAGGGCACCCAGGTCGCCTACATCGCAACAACCTATGAACTTGAGAGTTACATGTAGATTCTCGGGTTTCACCCACCTGACTTCAGGCAAACAGCCAGTTAAGCTTTCCCTGATGTCCAGGACATAGCACCGTATCTCAGGGCTCAGCGGCATCCCCATGAAAACCCTGAGTCTTGTGTCACCGTTCTCGTTCATCTGTGATGAAATCTAGCACATTATTCATAGCAATACAAGCATATATTCAAACCTTTGACTCTATTTTGAGGATCTTGTTACGTGACCTGTAGCCCCTCATTATCACGATATCGCTTCTTGCGACACCAAGATGGTTTGAAATTGCGGCTTTGAGTTCTGAATTAGCCCTGCCTTTCTCAGGAGACGCTCTTAGGTAGGCCTTATACGTACCGTCATCCATCTCTTCCACCCTGGGCCGAGACGAATTCGGGATCACCCTGACCTCTATTATTGTCCCGCTCTTCCAGTCCCTTGCAGCGATTGTAAATCCCCGTGATGCATAAGGAATAGTCGATTATAGGAATATGCCGGGAACTGAGTCCCGGCTAAGCGATCTGTCATAAATAAGTCTAAATAATGCGTGTATCACTCCCAGAAAAAGTGCTTCTCCCGCTTGTCCTTCCTGCCCTTCCTCCCTTTTTGACCACGCTCCGTACCCCCTTCGAGGTCCCCGAATTCCGCATAGAGGCGATTACGCTCATCGACCGGCAGTACTTCATCAATCAGGTCTGAGCTCGAGGGTATCTCCTTTTCCGCAACATCTATCCATTCACTGTCCTGCACCACCTGCGCTTTCTGCTCTACAAACCTGCTCTTGAGTGCTGTCCGGTTCACAACCCCTGCCTTCTCCCCTATAGTGGAAGAGATCTCCCCCGGAGCCTCTATCACGGGCTCGATGATAACTTTTTCGAGCAGAGGTGCTACGCTGTTCTCTAGAGTAGGGGGTGGGAATATCTCTTCGATCGGCTGTACTTCCGGTTCAGCAAGCTGTTGCTCCGCACCATCCGGAAGGACTCTTACCTCCTGTTCTTCGACTCGAGGCGCCTGAATCGGTGGCTCGGCTATCAGCACAGGTGCAGTTTCCGCTTCAACTTCTGTCGTTCCTGCTACCGTCTGGAGCTCATCGTGAGGCGTTTCGCCCTCATACATCGAATCGAGCTCTTCCACCTGGATCAGGTGTAATTCCGCAACTTCTTTCAAGCCTCGTGCATACCGCTTCTTGATCTCTTTAAGGTCTGCCAGGTTCTGCTCGAGTTTCTGCTTTTCGTTATCCGCGCTCTGTATCATCTCCCTGGCCTGCTCCTTCGCGCCACTGGCAAGGGCATCCGCCTCTTCCCGTGCCTTTTTTACGATCTCTTCAGATTCCTCCATGGCCTGTTGCCTCATCACTTCCGCTGTTTTTGTCGCTGCCAGAAGGGCGCTCTGTAGAGTTGCCTGCATCTCCTCGAACTCCGAAAGCCTCTTTTTCATCTGCTCTATTTGCTGCTTCAGCTCTGTGTCCTCCTGGATCATCCTCTCGAAATCATCGGCGACCAGGTCGAGGAAAGAATCTACTTCCTCTTCGTTATACCCGCCGAAGCGTGCAGTACGGAACTCCTTATGGTGGATGTCAAGCGGAGAAAGTCCCATCAGCTCATACCTCCATTGGCTAGATCTATCACTTGTTCAACTCCGCAGCCCTTTTGCTGGCCGCACCTACAGCGTTGTCAATCGCCTTTTCAAAACCGGAACTCTCAAGCTCCTCGAGCGCGGCCAGCGTGGTGCCGCCGGGTGAAGACACGGCAACCCGCAATTCCCCCGCCTCAATCCCAGTCTCCTTCAACGTTTTGGCTGCACCCCAGAGCGTCTCGCGCGCCAGTCTGCTGGATATCTCCCTTGTCAGGCCCCTTTTCACCCCTGCGTCTTCGAGCGCCTCTACGAGAAGAAAGAAGTATGCGGGTCCGCTGCCACTTAAAGCCGTTACCAGGTCCATGTAACTCTCATCTACCTCTACCACTTCCCCGATAACACCCAGCAGGTCTTTCACTGTCTCCCGATGCAACCGGCCCGTTCCCTCGTCCACCGCGTACGCTGTGACCGCAGCTCTGACTCGAGCCGCCAGATTCGGCATCGCCCTCACCAGTGACGGTTCCGGACCCAATCTGTCCCTTATTGCGCCGAGCGACAGCCCCGCCACTATCGACAGCACGGTTTTCTCATTATCCACTGCGCCCGCAATCTCATGGAGCACGAGTCCGCTGTCCTGCGGCTTGACAGCCACGACAACCGTCCTGGCTTCGGCGGCGGCGGATGTTATCAAGATCTCCGATTCTACCCGGTACCGCTCCTTTATTAACCGCGCCCTGGCTCCATCCCTTTCGCTTACAGCGATATCTGAAGTTTTCAGAAGGCCGGATTCCAGCCATCCCTTCAACATCGCCTCACCCATATTCCCTGCTCCGATAAGAGCCACTTCGTACAATTTCTACACCTGATCACTAGAACTGATTGAAGAAACCCTTTTCGCGCATCCACTTACGATCTTCCGCGGATACCTCGATGTTGGCCGGAGTCAGCAGAAATACCATCTCGGCAACCCTCTGTATGCCGCCGTCGAGCCCATATGTGAGCCCGCTGACGAAGTCTATCAGGCGCTTGGCAAGTTCCCGATCGATGTTCTGCAGGTTCACGATTACGGGAGTATCGTTCTTGAATTTGGAGCCAATCTGCTCAGCATCGTTGAAGCTTTTTGGCTCGATCACGTGAACCCTTGCCGGCGTCTCGGGCACGGGCTGCAGAATCCTCTCGGAACTTCGCCTTCTTGGAGCCCTGTCCGAGATCTCCTCGACTGCCTCTTCCCGGGCACGCATCTCGCCGAATTCATCGGGCTCTTTGAGACCCAACCATTCAGCGATCCTGCCCCAGAAACCTGGCATATGAAAAACCTCCTTATACAGTCCTTTGCCGTGACCTTCAATCTACATCGAAAATTGCAGTCCCCAAACGTACTATCGTCGATCCTTCCTCCACAGCGACTTCGAAGTCACCAGTCATGCCCATGGACAACTCGGAGAGGGTTAAGTCTTTATTTGCATGTTCCAGTTCTTTCCCCAGTTCCCGAAGTTCGCGAAAGACCCACCTCACCTTCTCCGGATTGTCTACAAGCGGTGCTATGGTTGATAATCCTCTTATATCGATGTTCTTTAATTCATTCATCTCATCTACCAGTTGAGCCACATCCGATGATGATGCCCCGAACTTGCTTTCTTCTCCAGCAATGTTGACCTGCAGCAATATCGACTGATTCTTCCCGATCTGCCCTGCCCGTCTGTTTATCTCTCTAGCCAGCCTAAAAGTGTCGACTGAATGAACAAGACTCACTGCACCCACCACGGAATTCACTTTGTTTCTCTGCAGGTGCCCGATAAAGTGCCAATCGACTTCCCCTCCAACCAGCTCTATTTTCTCCAGAAGTTCTTGTGCCCTGTTTTCCCCGAACACTTTTACACCAGCATCAATTGCTTCAAGCACCTGCTCCGGGCTTCTATTCTTTGTAGCAACCAGGAGACTTACATCCTTCGGTTCACGCCCCGCTTTCCGGGCCACCTCCTCTATCCGCGTTCTTACGTCATATACATTACTTTTTATCGACTTTCCCATATCTTTCGCCTAGATTTACCGTTTTCCCTTCATGGCTCTCAGTGTATAAAACCTAAACGATCACCCTGAAACCATCCTCAGCTATTGGATCTTCCCAGGTGATCTTGACTTCCGAGACTCGAGCCCATTTAGGCCCATGACGGCACCATTCTATCGCCCGTTCAACGCGTTCCCGTTCTCCCTCAAAAACCGCCTCAACCGTGCCATCAGGGACGTTTCTGACCCATCCGTCAAGCCCGAGTGAAACAGCCTTTTGCCTGGCATCCGCGCGGAAAAAAACGCCTTGCACCCTTCCGCTGGCAATCACGTGTGCTCTTACCACCTTGTCCACATCTCCACCTTTGGCTGTTAGCGAAGGGCCACAATTCCTGCTTGACGTCCGGTGTTTCCTCCCGATCCCCTATATGAGAAATACCCTTCATCACAACGCGTGCATACTTCTGCCGAGAATATGTTCTTGCTCTCGATGCCGGCCTCGACGAGTTGCCGCCTGCATAATGACGCGAGGTCCAACCGCATACTCCCATCGTCCCCTCTGATGACAGCCTCATCACCAATGAACCGTCGGAACTCATCTGCTACTTCTTGCCCCACTTTA
>Ga0315277_10008197_pt1 | contig 13469 bp, 13 predicted proteins | sample YL17G05_15_MG_FD_203695 | JGI IMG/M metagenome (GOLD analysis project Ga0315277, IMG submission 203695) | Sediment microbial communities from Yellowstone Lake, YNP, Wyoming, USA - YL17G05_15 | ecosystem: Environmental > Aquatic > Freshwater > Lake > Sediment | place: USA: Wyoming | collected...
ACCGCGGTTGCTCCGGCAACAAATAAACCAAAGGCTGCGATTGTTGTAATTCCAATCCAAGCAAACAGGCCTGTAACAGCTTCCACAATTACAGATGAGAAACTAAAAGCTAATCCCGCTCCAAGCATGGCACCTATTGAAGCCATTTCTTCGCCACCTGCCAGTCTACCTGCAATCCCTCCAAGTAAAGCACCACCAACAGCAACTCCAATTGGACTGGCGATTTGAACAAGGCGACCGATCGCTGTGCCTACGCCTATCATAGCTTTACCGATTGTGGGACCTAAACCTGTTCCTATTGTTGTCAGTGCGCTTCCTATCACTTTGGCAGCAATCACCGCCTTAGTCCACATTATTTTCAAGCCTGCACTGAATGAGACGTTTGCAACGACCATACCTTCTGTGACAGCTAACGGAATTTCCACTCTGAATAAAACATTCCAAACCGCAATTAAAATTTTCATGCCCACATAAATGCCGGCCATTGCAGCAACAAACTCAACAGTAGCTAAACCCCAACCTTTGTGCCAAGTGGCCTTAAACTCTTTGAATTGATCCGCAATTTGCGCAAACATGCCTTTCTTAGGTTCTAGGTTTTTCTGAAAATCGTCCGATGCACTGGCCAGACTAACTCCAAAAATGGCAACCAATCCCACCAACAGCATTATACCACCCTTGCCGAAAAGAAACTTATATAGCATACCGCCTGGGCCGGCCATTATTCTCATTCTCGCATCGAATGCAGCCAATTCAGCTGTAATGATCCCAAGTGCCGAAGTGAGTTGACCTGTTGCGAAAGCACCTGCCAACTGTATTCTCATTCCAGATGACATTACAGCAGCTTCTGCACTCATTCTTGTGAACATCGCACTCAGGGCATTGCTGAAAGCTTGAAACTTATCTGAAGCATAAGAGGTGAAACCATCTATTTTTGCACGAGCTGTTCTTAAGAGATCAATCGTCATATCTCTTGAAGACATCAGCACTGATGTCGGAGCAGGACGTCCTGCTCCACTCATATAGTTGAAAGGCCCAGTAGGAGCAACCGGTCCCGATGTGCCTGGACGTGGTGGACCAACATCTCTTATGGTTCTGTGCATTCCTGATAGTATAGGATCTACAATACCTCTACGAAAGTTTCCCATAATACCGGTTAATCCTGTTTTGCCATACAACATGAGATAGAGCAATCCACCTGAAGCAATTGTGTGGGCTATTTTTGAATCTCCAAATAAAGAATCAAATCCATCGAAAGCATCCAGTATACTTAAGAGAGTGGCAACTATTCTTACAGCGTTAGGGCCGCCAAACAGGGCTGTGGAGATAACACCACCTCTTCCCGTGAAAAATGCAACCATTGACATTATTCTGACACCGAAAATATCTACAGCGCCTGTGATTATGCCTAAGCTTTTAAGGACAGAAGTGATTCCCATGCCGAATAAGACTATACTAACAAGACCTAAAACACCACCACCACCGAATGTGTCAGCAACACCGAATAGAGCGGTCATTGCAGCACCGATTATAGGCAAGTCTGATAAGAAAGATTGGGTAAACGAGCTAACAAGTCCAACGAAAGCATTCGACAACTTGGGTATTTCTTTTATGAAAGACTCAACAAAGATTGCTGCGCCTTCTCCGAGACCTGTTCCGAATTCAGAAACTAATTGTCGGTTTGTCAACACTTTGATCAATTCATCTAAGAATATAGTAGTGGTACCCGCAAAACCCAATAACAAGGCAGTTGCTAAACTTTTAGCAATTTTGTCTTTAGGGAATAAATTGCTTACCAGTAAGAAACCGATACCATAAAGTGCAGCCTTAACAACACCTGGAAGGGTATCACCAACTTCAGAAAGTTTTGTTTTAGCTTTTTCCACAAATTCTGAAAATGCTTCTTTTGAGTGAGTCAAGTCAATATTTATTTTAAAACTGGATAAGGTTTTACTGGAAAAGTTTGTAAATACGTTACTCAGTTTATCTGAAAATGTTTCTTTTGAGTGAAGAGAGTCAATATTTATTTTAACACTGGATGGGGTTTTACTGGAAAGTTTTGTAAATACGTTACTCAGTTTATCTGAATATGGCGCAACTGTATCATATATGGTTTTAAATATGGAAATTATATTTGTCTGAAATACCAAAAGACTGGGAGAAACATTAAGCCATAGTGATTTTGATGTGTCAACAATTGTACTTATGGTATCTGTCCACCAAGAATGACCAATTACCTTATCATATATTTGATAGAACACCTCAATAACATTATTTCCAAATGTTTGCAATGTCGATAATACTGTGTTCAATACAGAATTGCTCATAACACTGGCTAACAAACCTTCAAGCAAGCTTGGAATCTTGCTAATCATATCGGTAATGTTAACAGAACTTGCCATACTTGACACTTTATCTTTTATTATCGCATACGCTGTTTTAATATTTGAGACAGCTCTTGCAATATCCACACTGAAACTGAAGGTTAAAGCGAAATTTCCTTTAAATATTTCCGATGACAGTGTGCTCATAACCTTGGCGATATCGTCAAATATTTTTAGGAAGTTAGCCTTGAAAGAATTCATACCGCTTGATATAGAAGACCACAAGTTTGAAGCTTTGTCTTTTATATTTTGCATCATTCCTGACCAACTGTCTTGTCCGGTAACTCTGTCGAATAAGTCTTTGAATGTGTTTTTAACGCGGTTTGCAAAAAGAGTCACAGAAGTTGCTGTTCGAATTAGTTCAGGATGACTATAGAAAATAGTTCTGACGACCTTCTCACTTTCTTTTGAAATCGCATTAAAAGTGCTAATAAATATCTTTTTAAGTTTTGAAGCACCTTCTATGAAATTACCGGAAAAAAGATTTTCCAAAAGATTTGAAGGTATTGAATTGCTTATGCTTTTTCCAATAGATATGAATGAGGTTTTCAACAATGCGATAAACCCCAAGAGGTTGGACTTAACACCATAATAAGCAATCGTAATATTGGCCCCAAGTTCAAGTGCAGCGTCTGATGCTTCGAATATCTTGGTTGCAATTTTGGCAATGCTTCCACCCAGAGAATCTGTAAGACCTAAACCTTTATCAAATTCATTGGTAAAAACTTTCATAGACAATGCAAAAGACTGACTTGCGTTTGCAAAAGTCGGGGTTAGTGTGGAAAACTCTTTATTTATATTTTTCGATTGCGCCAGGATAGATTTAAAAACTATATCACCTGTGATTTTTCCTTCAGCAGCCATTGCACGAAGCTCACCCTGCGTGATCCTTAATTCTTTTGTTATTGCCTGAATAATACCTGGAGCTTGTTCCATGACGGTATTAAGCTCATCACCACGTAAGACCCCAGAAGCAAATGCTTGGCCGAGCTGAATAGTTGCACCTTGTGCAGATTCGGCGGAGGCTCCTGCTATCGCAAATGTCTGATTAATAGACTTAGTGACTTGCATTATATTTTTTGAAGACTGGGTTGAATTCTGTAAAGCACGTCCAATCGTCGTATAAGTTGTTACAGTACCTTTTAAAGTACTTCTTGTTTCTCTGGTTATGTCCAGTAGCTGTCGTTGTATGATCAACAATTCTTTGTTTCTACCGGTAACTGTTGCTATTCTGTTTTCCAGCTGTTTGAACTCTGTTGCGATATTTTTAACGTACGCTAACGAGCCACCCACCGCTACCAAACCACCAAGACTCACAAACATTTGTTTTAGAGAATCTGAAACACCCTTAGTACTAGTCTCGATGTTTTTAATGGACTTGTTAATATTTGCTAAATCTTTTTCAGCTTGTGTGGTGTTGGCTTTTACATCTATTAATATACCTGACATAAAGCCTCCGTAAAAAACCCCCACTCAAGATTAAGTGGGGTTTATTGTTAAATTAAGAGTTACTAACAATTACACCATTCGGTTTTACTGTAGAACTAGCTAAAAGCGTTTTCTCGATAAAGTGTAAAGGTGCTTGTTTTGAGCTACCTTTATTTAGGTCATCGATATATGGGACACTGTTTGATATACTATTTTTATTATGTGTCCATCCGTCTCTAGCTTTACCCGTATCAACGGGTGTTTCGAGTTTCAAAGCTGTAACAAAATCATCAAGTAGAGTACTCAATTGTTTTGTTGTAGTTTTTTCGTACTCTTTTTTTAAATCTATATTGTTTTTAAACGTCGCTTTCATATGGTACAATTTCTCCGTTTGTTGAAGAAAGGATTTGGCTGAAGAACCCTGAGGCTCTGAAAGACTTAGCATCAAAACCTGTATCTTCTTTCTTACGATTGTAAATAGGATCCAATGAAGAAAATATTTCCCAAGGTTTTTCTTTAACTCCTTGAGTCTGTAAATACTTCATTGTACGATCATCATCACGCCAACCCACAGGTCTTTGTTCCAAGTATGAAAACCAACCTAAAAGTTCTTCATAAGTCATCTTTTCAGACAACTCATAAATTGGAATTCTTAGATGAAATGCCAGCTCATAAATGGCTAGATTGTCATCCGAAAGTATTACTTTCCCTGTTCCGCACCGATGCCTGAGAACTTCATAATTTCGTTGGATAGTTTTGAAAGCTCATCCATAGGAAACGCAGCAAAATCTTCATCGGCCAAATCATCAGCACCTTCAACGGCTGAACGGATTACTGTTTGCAGTAATTCCAAACCGGCTGATTCATCTTTTTCGATTTCTTTCGCTTTCTCTTGAATGTTCATAACTTCCGCAACACTAAGTTTTGAGATCTTAACATCTTCTCCCATAAACTTAACTGACTTGGTCATTTTCTTTCCAACTAAACCTTTGATTCCTGACATTGTGTTTTCCTTTGTTGTTTTTGGAATTTGCATACGCTTATTTCCGTGATTGCTTTCTGATTAATTTTTGAAGTCTTCAGCATTATCTGCTTGGAAGTCATCGAGATTTTTGCGCATCTGATGTAAGACAGATAAAGTGAAAAACACTTCTCTAGCTTTTTCTGTATCAGGATCGAAATCTTTAATTCTTTCAAAGGTTTTACGAATACTGATGTCGATACTTTTACGCATGTGTTTTGCGGTTGTTCTTAACACGTAGCTTGCGCTAAATGGTTTTTGAGATTCTTCTATCATGATTTGCCCTGAGATAATGAGGTACTGGAGTACCTCATCAAAGTTCTATCGCTTAAATTGAATATGCGCCATAGAATGGAGATTGTAGTGAAATTGAGATTTTAGCTGTCGTAGCATCAGTCAAAGAAGGGGTAACCAATAATGATTCCATTCTTCCTTTAAAGTAGTATTGTGCGTTACCTGTCGTACCTAAACCGCCAGCCAAACTGTCATATTTGGCAAGAGCAGGTGCTATAGGAGCTGCTGACGTAACATCTGAGTTCATCAGAGTGAAACGCCAAACACGAGTTATACCATCACCTACCATATTCCCTAAAGTATCTTCAGCATAAAGAGAAGAAAAACTTAATGTAATATTTGAGCCGGCCGATGGTGCCGCTGAAAGTGTTAACGAAGTACCTGAGATTGCTAATACGGTTGTACCTACAACCACACCAACACCTGAAACATACATTCCAACCAAAATTGCTGAATTTGTCGCAGGTAGTGTTTGTGCTGCAGTTGCCACAAGACTGGTAATAACTGCTATTTGAGTATTGGTGCTGGGTACCGCATCCCAATCGCTACCGATATAGTTGATTGTCAATTCTAAAGTTGGAGCATCAGCTTGACCGCCGATAGATTGTCCAATCTTTTGGCCAAATACAGGAACGTTTACAATATTAGCCGGAGTACCGACTGCGGGGAATTCACGAACGTTTTTAATTTTCGCGTAAGGGATTACAGTAGTTGACGATGCTTTGAATAAAAAAGGAAAACCTGTGGTGGCATTGCTGTCCAAGGTCGACGGCATAGTGGCAACCGCTTCAGCGCTTGGTCCAAATCCATTATACACACTGATACCTGTATACACAGAAAGATCTGTAAATAAAGCTGCACCGATTGATGTTAATGTTGACATACTCTATTCCTTATAAGTAGTAAGCGCCATAGAAAGCCGATTGTAATGAAATTGAGATTTTAGCTGTCGTAGCATCAGTCAACGAAGGGGTAACCAATAATGATTCCATTCTACCCATAAAATAATATTGAGCATTACCAACTGAACTCAGACCACCGGCAGCCGAATCGTATTTAGATAAAATTGCAGTAGGTGTTATTGTATAATCTGAATTCATCAGAGTGAAACGCCAAACACGAGTTATACCGTCACCGACCATAGCTGCTAATGCATTTTCAGGTGTAGTTCCTGTGTTTGCTGTCCAATCGCTGGCAACATAGTTGATTGTCAATTCTAAAGTTGGAGCATCAGCTTGACCGCCGATAGATTGTCCAATCTTTTGGCCAAATACAGGAACGTTTACAATATTAGCTGGAGTACCGACCGCAGGAAATTCACGAACATTGTTTACTTTAGCATAAGTTCTTACACTACCAACTGTTGCAAACAATGCTTGAAATGTGGCGGCGGTCAGTGTTGTTGGTAATGCAGGTACGGCTGCAACACCCGCAACAGGTGTTCCTGTTACAACAGAAAGATCTGTAAATAAAGCTGCACCGATTGATGTTAATTGTGACATATTATAAAACTCCGAAGAAATTAAAAGGTATTGTGTAGTGTGCTCTAAATAAAGAAGGGTTATCCGTGTCGAAACCGGATATGGTCATCGTGCTAATCCCAAATTGGGTTGCCCTCCCTGACAGTAGCGTAATAACCTTGCCGCCTAAATAATTGTCGAGCGTGTCCGCGATGAGTGAAAGCGATCTTGTGCCCTCACCCGCGAGTGTAAATATGTCTATGATTACCACACCAGATACGGAAAGGCGATTCACCCCTTTCCCGCTGGGTATTATGGTAACTCTGATAAATTCTTTTGGATTTCCTGTGAGAATAAAGTTATTTGGATATGTTTTTATTTTTTCACTCTTCCAAGTATTACTCGCAAAAATTGAAAAGATATCCGTTTCCAAGTCTGTATATTTTCCCACAATCAACTCTCTTTAAATAGTTCGACGATACTGATGAATCTGTCGCTTTTAATGTATTTGCCTATTTTCCAAATCACATTATCTATTGTAACTGTTTCATACAAGACAAGGTCTCCCACATCTTGCATTTTAAACATAATAGATATTTGTTGTGTATTTCGGTCCTTGGCACCTTTGGTGCTATCCACAATTACGACAGGAATATTTACTGTTCCATTGTCAGTAGCTTTCGCCACACCACGGTTAAAATCAAATGATGTATTACTTTTTTTATGGAAAGAAGCGGTAACGGCTAAATCTTTTATGATACTGAAAGCTTTAGTTAAGTTTTTATCAACTAAGTTTAAGTAACTCATCAGTTAGCCCTCCACCATGATCCGGTTGAACTTGTAAAATTTAATAATGGTTGTATTAATCTTTTAACCATTACCGGTATTTTTGAAGCTGGTTGAATTGTGCTTAGGTTTACACTTCCAACACTTAGGTTTTTTATCATACCTGTGTTATTGAGTAAATCATCATTATTCAAAAGATGGTGTGCTTGTTCAAAAGTGGCTGTGAGTATTCGGTTAGGCACAGCTGACATAGATGTCACGCTGATGCCCAATCTTGTATCAAAGTATTCCGAATCCCTTGGAAATGCCAAAAGTTGAGCGGTGTCAATAAGGGCTCCCGACCAGTCCAACATATCCAACATGGTAGTCGCCATTATCAAAGCTTGAGATTTAGTAGAGTCGTCTGATGCCAACCACGAGGCAGCATTAAGACGATCAGCAAAATATAATTCCGCTTCGGCAAGTGTTACATAGGAGTTTGTACCTTTTACGAGAGCCATAAATCACCTTAAGCGTGGAATACTGGTAAAATACCCAAAGCTAACGCAGATTGAACCTTACGAACCCAAGAGCCTGTGGTTAAAGCTAAGCCAGTTGGAGCAGCAGACAATAAGGTCGAAGTACCGTTAACCAATACTGAACTATAGTCAGCATCAGAAGGGAAAGCATTTTGATTACCATTCCAATCGTAACCAACTGGAGCTAATACATAACCCCAACGATACCAGATAGAAGTAGAACCACCACCTGAATAAGTGTTTCCATTGCGATAAATTTCGACTTGATCAGGCACAGTTAAGTGTTGAAGAGCCAAAGCACCAGGTAAAACGATAAAGCTTGTTTTAACACTGCCAGCATTTAAATGAATACCCGCACCGCTATTGATTTTAGCCAATTCAGCGGTTGAAAAACCTTGAGCTGCACGTGTTTGGATGATACGGAATTTACCGTTGAAGATTGTGCTGAATGTAATGTTACCATCAACAACACCGATCTCATCAACCAAGTTAGCTGAACGGAAAGATGCGTAAACTTCAGGAGAAGTAATTAAATACGCATACTCAGGCTCATAATCTTTGAACGCCATACCGATAGCATTCAAGAAACCTGTTGCTCTGACAGCACCGGCGATTGTGGCATTTGTGCCGCTTGAACCACCTGATGCAAGTACAGGTGCAGCACCCGCTAAATCAACATAGAAGCCATACTTTTTATCAACAGGGTCGTTGTCAAAAGTTTGTGGACCAAGACCTGTAGCGCCGGAAGCTGAACCTGCACCCATTAATACTTCAGAGATTGCAACACCTTTCAGTACTGACAATAAAGCATTATGTTCATCTTGACTACGAGTTTCACCCAAATCACGACCGATTTTGGCTAAACCGTCTTGTTGAGTAATCAATTGTTGTAAATTAACTTTCTCAGCACCGTGTGTACGTACAGTTTTAATGTAACGCAAGTAGTCAGATGCATAAGAAGTTTTAGCACCATTAGCAGCGTCTGTTAAAGATGCAACATTGATTATTGGGTTTAAAGGTTTCATCCAACGAACTTGACCGATAAATGTTTCAGTGTCAGTACTGATTAGTGAATTAGAACCAACGATTCCAGTCCCACTAAGTTTTCTTGCATTTGTATATGATTCGTCAGAATACGCAGATAAAGCTTCCTGTAAGACGTAGTTATCGCCTTCTGCACCAGTGTAAGATTTGATAGTCATTTTTATTCCTTAAGTTTTTAGCGAAGCTTACCCTCTCTCGCTCTTTTCAATACCTCGTCTTGAGATAAATCAAAGATGGAAGTTGGTTTCTCCATAGAGTTGTTTGTTGTTACGTTCGTACCACCTGAACCGGATGACGTCTTTTGCTTGAATAAAAATGAGTTTTCATCATTATCTGAGAAAGATTTTACGAAATCCGAAACAGATATCCCTGAACGGTGTGTCCAAGTTCCATTTTCATTCTGTGACAGTTGCCCGACAATTTCCCTGTAGGCCATTTCCGAAGCATTGGTACTTCTGAACGTATATGCAGCCAATATCCCTTTCAGCTCAATATCTCTCGATAATTGCACATTACGCTCTTCCAACACCTTTATTTTTGCTTTTTCTTCTGCCAATTGCAATTCATAAGCTTCAATATGCTTACCTTCATCTTGCAATCTTTTTAATTCCGCTTCTTTTTCTTTCTGTTCAAATTCGGCAACCTTTTTTAGAGCTTCATCTCTCACAGCATATGCGCTGTCAAGTTTGTCTTTAATAGGTTTTAAGTTCTCTCCGAGCCGCTCTTCCACAAGTTTAGTTATTAAATCTTCATCATCTTTTTTGATGATAGGATCAGCAACAGGAGATATAGCGATTGTGGGTTCGTTTGATGGATCAGACATTTTGGTTCCTTCGAGTACAACTCGGTAATTGAGTGAGAATACAATTCTCAAAATATAGAAAAGAAAGGGGTCAAAAAATGATCCCCAACTATTTTTAAATATGGGTTAATTTAACGGGGTCTGGTATTAGCCTACGCCATACCATCCATAGTCATCTTTGAAACCTTCCGGAATCTCTTGAGTTACTTCGTCAAGTTTTAGTATATCCGAGTCAGTCAGTACCTTACCACCAACAACAGATCTTCCGGGTACAGGAATTAAACCAATATCTTTGGCTTCATTCAGATACCTGTTATAAACTTCATCGGGTAAACCTCTGGCCTTCATTTCGTCGAGTGTGGATCGAATAACATTTCTTTCCAAAACACTACCATAAATACCTCTTAAGGCTTTTCTTGCTTTTAACATATCGGAAGCATTCGCGAAGAAAGCGTCATGAATTGTCGAAGTGGCTATGTTGTTTTCTTTTCCCCACAGATGGAACTTTTTGACAAGCACAGCATCATTGGAGTGATTCGAGTTGTTCAGATCAGTCGTTAGTTGATCCTGTCAATATATTTAGTTTCGCAAATTTACCTTGAATAGTTAATGCTAGTTCATCATAAGCAAATGCAGCTTCCAGTTCTGATTCAAATTGGCCGATATAATGTCGTTTGTTTTGAAATCTTATAGATGCTTTCCAGCAGTTTTTTGCTGCGTCAAACCAAACACCTTTGTATTCACTTGTGCCGTTGGTTTGTCTTGCTTTATTATATTGATTTTCAAGAGCTGTTGCCAGCCTTAAATTCTCAATATGATTATTTAGTCTATTTCCATCAATATGATCTATAAAAAGATCTGTAGGTATTTCCTTGTTCGTCAAAAGAAACCACGTAAGCCTGTGTATATAATGATAACTACCATCCACGCGGACTCTACGGTAGCCATCTTCAGCAATATAGCCTGCTTCGTTATCTTTTTTGGCGGAACCTCTTGATACTTTGTTGTAAAATTTGCCATCTTTGTAGTAGAAAAGAGCCTTAAGGCGTTCTATCTTCATTGTAATTACCTGTCTAAATATTTAACAACTGCATGTTACCATGCAGACCAGACTATCTCTTCATATTTATAATATGTTCCGTGTTTCAAAGCCACTAGGCTCTTACAGACTTCATAATCCGTTCTGGATCGTATGTCTTAGTCGTTACACCTTCAAAGAGATTCCTCTCTAAGCTTGGCTCGGTATTGTCCTTAAAGGGTGTTCACCGAATTTACGAAATTTTAAAACGGCCAATTCAACCGTTTACAGCGAAGGCTGTTCGGGCTTGTGTGGCATCAGCAATATCATTAATCTTCCCAGATTTATTAATCACTTGCTCCCACCAAGTTGCTTCAGTTTTCTGAGGTACTTGTAAGATGTTATTTACCCAGTTTCCCTTTTTATCTTTATAAGTCAAACGCTCTTCGAATTGTTGCGTAAAGTTTTGTTCAACCACTTTACCGTCAAAATTAACCCAAGGAACATTTGTCCAACTTTTCGGCATTTTATTGGCGGTGAATATTTCAACCCCACCACTAATATCGATCTGAGCCACATCCAGCTTCAGTGTCTTAAAACCTGTACGACGATTATCCGGAGCTTTGACACCGTAAATAATATCGGATAGTGTTCCGCCGGGCTTCCAAAAACCGAAACGTTGCAAAAACTTCAGACTCAAAGGCTCTCCGGCTTTGGTTCCTAATATCTCGCTGATACGATCAGGCAACACGTAACCTTTCTTAGCATCTCCGAATACTTTAGCTTTTGCTATAGACTTCCAATCGAAATCTGCCGTTGATGGTTTGGAATGTACCAAATACTCTTCCGCAAGTCTTCCGAAGAATTTTGTAAAGTCTTTCAAAATGGGCACTTGCTCACTCAAATGCTCAGACATTAGTTTGGCTATCGCTTTGAAATCGTCAGGTGTCACGACGCGTTCATAAGCCATGGTCATCTTATCAACAAGCTCTCTCGTTTTAGGGTCGAGGAAATAAAGCTGACTCATAATCTCATCACCGGGATCAAGACCTTTGTTGAATACGTCTTTCACATCACTTCTTAACGCTCTCAACTCATCAGCTGTATCTGGATCAAATTTCTCATAACGCGCGATACGTGCTGAAATTTCATTTAAGACGATATCTCGATCTGATGCCTTGACTACCAGTGTGTCAGTGTCTTTTCCGAGAATCTTTGAGAGTTTACCCTCAACGTTCAATATACCTGTCTTTTCACCCGCTCCGTAGAAGGTCACCATGTTTTGCGCTTTTGCTGCCTTTCTTAAGTCCTTTTCGTTCAGTCCGAGTTTTTCATTCAGTGCTCTGAATCGGGGATCGTTGTAAGTTGCTGCTGCTATCTCATCGTATAGGCGTCGTTTCTGGGTCGTCGGTAGCACGTTGCTGAGTTCGGCCAGCTGTTTGTTTTTCGTCGTCAGGGCGATGATCTGTGCGCCCGAGGATGATGCATCCTGCTCAAGTGCCAGTGAAATTTTGTACGCTCGCAGTTTTTCCAATGATGCAATTGAATAATCACTTATTAAATAATTATCTATCTTGGCCTGTTCAATCGCAAACCTGAAGAACTTGCCCAACTCCTCACCATCAATAAGGGCGACGAAGTCTGAGTCAAGGATCGCCCGAAGATCCGCAGGTTTAGCGCTAAGCATCTGATTGCCGAGCTTAACCAGTTCAGGGTGCCACTTGTCGGCAATCTTTTGTCTTCCCGTGAATGTAAGTGAATTGTACCGTCCTTCCAATGTGTCATTAAGTCCTCCGAGAAACGCACCGATCTGGTCTCTGAAATTTGAGTAGTCTTCAGGACTGAAATTCTTCGCTTCAGCTGTGTTAAGGAAAGGCCTAAATGTTTCTCCAGACTGTGGTGAGATAAGACCTCTGTCATAAATCCGTGCGCGGTGATCAATGAAAGCATTGTTAGAAAAAGCAGAATCATTTCCGCGTAACCAGTCCATCGCTTTAAATCTTTCATAAGCATCTCCTCTTGAGGCGATATATTTACGATACTCGTTGAGTTCATTATATTTTTTAGCAGCACCACGGTCGTCTTGGAAATAGAGTAGTTTTTTGGTGAAATCATAAAAGTCATTGTCAACCTTATATTTTGTTTGTGATGCCCAATTTAGAGCATCCACCATGTTCTTGTCGATAAACTCTTCAGGAAAATCACTGTAACTTGAACTTGATGTAATAGGAATCCGTGTGTCTTCATAACCCAGTATACCACGATCAATCCAATATGTCTTTGAACCTTCTCTGAATATCAATTTGTTCTTGCCGGTTGTTACACCCACACGCAAGCCCACATCAACTTTACGAACAAGATGCGCATATTCTTGAATACGAGGATCCGTCACACGAATGTTGTAAGACAAAGCATCATAATATGGGCCAAAGTATTGGTTACTCAACCTACTTTTCATTCTTCTTTTTTGAACACCGTAGGTTTCGACTTCAAAGAAGTTGTGTACATTCTTAGATTCAAGTAAATTCATTCCTGTTTTGTACCACGAGTTTCGATCACCGTTGTAATTAGCCATGTTGTGAAGATCACGCCCCAATGTCACCGCAAATTGATCACGATCGGGCATATCCGCCATACTTAAACGTTGAGCAAACCGCAGATAAAACTGTTGAAGTTCACTATCCGATATGCGATTCTTCAGTTTCAAAGGTATCTTG
>Ga0315277_10008198_pt1 | contig 13469 bp, 12 predicted proteins | sample YL17G05_15_MG_FD_203695 | JGI IMG/M metagenome (GOLD analysis project Ga0315277, IMG submission 203695) | Sediment microbial communities from Yellowstone Lake, YNP, Wyoming, USA - YL17G05_15 | ecosystem: Environmental > Aquatic > Freshwater > Lake > Sediment | place: USA: Wyoming | collected...
AGCAAGAAGCCCCTCCCGCTCGTCGACACCCTGAAAAAGCAGTATCAGCTCATGATCGCTGACATCGAGAAGCAGAAAGGAACCACGGACCATCTCATCATGAACACGGATTCCCGCCGCGTCAACATCAAGAAACTTCCCAGCGACAAAAGCGATCTCGTCCACGACTTCCTTGACCATGCGAAGTTCACCATGTTTTCCCCGCCATACGCGAATTGCTTCGATTATACCGAGGTTTACAAGATCGAGCTCTGGATGCTCGATTACATCAAGGATTATGCCCAGCTCAAGACCTTGCGCGAGAGCAGCGTGTCGTCGCATCTCAACAAGCAATACGAGAATGATTTTCCATCAACGCTACCGGATCTCGATTATGTGGTGGATCTCATTCCCTGGGACTCGACATGGGGAAAGCACAAGATGAAAGCCATGGTGCTCCATTATTTCGATGATATGAAGGCTGTATTCACGCGCCTCCGGGGGATCCTCGGGGACAATGGGACGCTGGTCTGCATCGTGGGGAACTCCGCGTACGGGAACGTGCCCATCGCCACCGACCTGTTCCTCGCGGAATATTTGAAAGAACTAGGGTTCGGGAAGGTCGAGATTCGAGCGGCGCGGCTGCTGGGAACGAGCAGCCAGCAGCAAAAATACTTGAGTGGCAACCCGTACTTGCGAGAAAGTCTCGTGATCGCATCCACTTGAGCAATCGTGGCAAACCGATAAAAATAAGAAAAAACTCTTTTCAAGAATCCTTCTTTTTCAATTTTTCCTTGAACTTGGGGTTATTATCAAGCGCTTCTCCCGCTTCCTTCATGCGCTGGGAACGCTCGTCCTTTTCACCAAGCAAAGCGTCTTGTTGTTTCTGCTTGTCTGCTCGAAGCACCCTGCTCTGCAGCGCGTCCGACTTGGTCAATGCTTCCCCCGCTTCCTTCATGCGCTGGGAGCGTTCTTCCTTGTCCCCGAGCTGTGCTCCTTTTGTCTTTTGACTTTCGGCCCGGATCGCCCTGCTCTGCAACGCGTCCGACTTGGTCAATGCCTCTCCCGCTTCTTTCATGCGTTGCAACCGTTCCTCCTTGTCGCCAAGCGCAGTTTGCGATTTTTGTTTTTCAGCACTGATGGCCCGGGTCTGGAGCACGTCGGATTTTTCCAGCTTGTCGCTGGCTTCCTTCATGCGCTGGACCCGTTCTTGCTTGGAATCTGCGAGTTGCTTGGTCGATGCCCGGGCATGGTCCATCACCATGGCTTTTTTCGCGATGGTGGAATCGATCTGCTCTTGAATTTCCCGGAAATCCTCGGGCTTTATATTGATTTTTTTCAACTGTTCGATGCGATCCTTTGCTGATCCACTCAAGAACACTTTAAGGCCAATTTCCTTGTCCAGTTTTTCGATGATATCTTTCACCGCGCTATCCTCGAGCTTGGCGGGGGGTTTCGTCATGGATTCCCGTTGCTTCGATGCCATGAAGGCTTTTTCCCCGATGTGTTTCGAAATCGTGGATTTTGATCTTTCCATGGCGTCGACGCGGGAGTTCTTTGTCTCTGCAAGTAACTTTTCAGTATCTTTTTTCTGGCTCGCAAACAAGTTCAGAATGATCTCTTTCGCTTTTTCGAAATCTTCCTTGGTCGGAGGCTTTTCTTCTTCGGTCACGATTGCATTCCTCTGTGGATGGATGGTATATTCGATTTGTAATCAACTTACTATATATTGCTTAATATAGGTTTGGCTTGTCGGTTAATATAGACGTTTAAAAGGAGGTAGTTTTTGCACGTATCACGGCCTCGCGCGTGGAAATCTCGCGTTGGCTCATTCAAGTTTACCGCGAGGATTTGTTTCGCGCTTCACGACTTCTCGCACGCGTTTCTCGACTGCCTCGTCGAGCATGTTCAGCTCCGTGCCTTTTGATAAGATCTGGTTGAGCCTGTCGTGTAAATGCGTCGAATTCGAGGGCACCATGGCATCTGCCCGGTCTTCAATGGATAATCGCTTGATCGTGATGGACTCGATCGGGAGCTCCCTGGTTGTCCCGTCATGCTGGAAATTGGGACTTCCATCCTCGGTTGTAGTCATTGGTCTGCGATTCAATTCAATTTCAGTGAACGCGGTCGTATTTGCTCGAATGAGCGGTTTCACATTCGTGGTTTTCGAGCATTCAGGGCATGTTGAAATGTCCAGGTAACCGTGTGGGCATGTAATCATCGTGATCATCGGTCTACTTTAATAATCGATAACTTTTCAATGCAAAAAAAGATATTCATTATTCGAGAAATGCACGGGCTTGATCTGTATGTTTAAAAAGCCTTCGAGAACTCATTGCATTGAGACGCCAGTAGAATCCAGACCTAAAAACGTGGCTGAATCAACGTGCAGTACGCGGACCGCATGAAACAACTCGGAACGGAAACGGCATTCCAGGTACTCGAACGCATCAGTTCTTTCTCTCCCGAGCGTCAGCGCCACATCATATCCTTTGCGCTGGGTGAACCCGATTTTAACACGCCCGAACATATCAAGCGCGCGGCGATCGCGTCGATCAATAACAATCGCACGCATTACACGCCATCCGGCGGCATCATGCCCCTCCGCGAGGCGATCGCCGAATTCGTGACGCAAACCAAGAACATAAAAGTTACCCCGCAGCATATCTGCGTGCTACCCGCGGCGAAATTCGTCATTGCCTTAGCCATCACGACGTGCACGAACCCGGGAGACGAGGTGCTCTATCCAAACCCTGGATACCCGATATACGAGTCCATGATCCGGACATTCGGTTGCAAGGCGGTCCCGGCCCCTCTCCTGGAAAAGAACCAATTCAATTATGACATTGACCGGTTACGGGACCTCATCACCACGAAAACCCGAATGATCGTGCTCAACACGCCGAATAATCCAACGGGAAGCGTGTTATCGGACCAGAACCTCGAATCGATTGCGGAAATGGCGCTGGAACACGACCTCTGGATTCTGTCGGACGAGATTTACTCCAACATCATTTTTGATGGCTTGAGATATCGATCGATTGCCGAGTTACCGAACATGCAGGAAAGGACCATCATCCTCGATGGGTTCTCGAAATTTTTCGCGATGACGGGATGGCGGCTCGGCTATTCGATCACGAATCCCCAAATGGCGACGATGTTCTCCCGCTGGGCGACGAACACCATTTCTTGCACGGCGACCTTCATCCAGGATGCGGGGATCGCCGCGATGAAGGAACCAAAGAACGATTCCGATGCCATGGTCCGGGAATTCCAGGCGCGTCGTGACTTGATCCACAAGTTGCTGAACGAGATCGACGGGATCTCGGCAGTGAAACCCCGTGGTGCGTTCTACATCTTCGCGAACGTGACCAAGGCTTGCGAGAAACTCGGCCTCAAGGACTCGCTCGCGTTCCAGGATTACATTCTCGATAAATGCGACGTGGCGGTTCTATCGCGGACCTATTTTGGGGCCCGCCCGCCCGACGAGAAGGATCATTACATACGCTTTTCATACTGCATCGCACGAGACCAGATCATCGAGGGGCTCGCGCGGATCAAGCAAGCTGTTGAAAACCCTCGATAAACGATAAAAAATAACGATAATGCATAGAAAGTTGACTTAAAATGGCTCTGGAGAAAAACATCAAGTCCCTCGTGCATTTCATGGCATTCCCTGGCCCCAGACTTGGCCGTAGCACGCAATTAGGCGAGGCTCCTGAATCCTATATGCTGGAAACCATCAAGCAGGTCATCGACGACGGCTTTTGGACAGGAATAGAAGTCACGCTCATCAAGGATCCCGATATCCGCAAGAAAGTGGCCGACCTCCTTGCAAAGGGCAAAATATACGTCACGTTCTGCGCGCAAGTCATACAGCTCATCAACGAGGATAATCTCATAGCCCCGACCGACATCTCCAGCATCGATGAACTGGAACGCAAAAACGCGGTGGAACGCATCAAGATATACATAGATATGGCCGTTGAACTTCACGCGAAACATTTTGAACTGTGGAGCGGCGAAGATCCAGGAACATCGAATGGCCTCACGGCAAGGAAACAAGCCATGAACCAGCTCGTTCGATCGTTGATCGAGATTTGTGAATACGCGAAGAAAAACGCGAGCGGGATGAAGATCTCCCTTTGCATGTTTGATCGCCTCGAAGGGAAGTCCCCGCAGCACAAGAACCAGCTGATCGGCCCGACGCCCGATGCCATCGCCGTCGCCGACGAGGTCAAGATCGATGCCAAGTTCGACAACTTCGGGCTGCTCTACGACTTGTCCCACATGTTCTTCTTGAAAAACGGGTTCGACCATGAAAACCCCGAGGTTTTACGCCAGCTCGCTCCTTATTTGAATTATATCCACATCGCAAATTGCGTCACCGATCCCCTGCATGAGGATTACGGCGACTTGCACGTGGGCATGGATCACCCGCAAGGTGCGGTCACGCCCGCGGTACTTATGGATTTCGTCAAGGTTCTCAACGAGATAAACTACAAGGATGTCATCGGGTTCGAGTTATTGCCCCGTGGTCGTCAGCTCAGCGAATCGGTGATCAACGTTGCCAAAGCCATGTTCCAGGAGGCATGCCAGCAGATGGCGGTGAATTATGCCATCGGCGGGTATCGTTTCAAGACGCGGACTTTTTTCCCTGAGCGCCTCTTCTTCGACCTCACGGACATTCGCGTGCAGCATCCCGATTTCATCACCGAGGCGGCGAAGAACCGCGTTCGGCGAAAGACCCTGACCGAAGATGGCAAGCTGGTCATCATCGCCGCCGATCATCCCGCGAGATTTGTCACGCGCGTGGGCGAAGACCCGTATCGCATGGGCGACCGCCAGCAGTACATCGGGCGGATCGCGCGCTCGATACTAGCATCCAACGTCGACGGCATCATGACCACGCCGGATATCATGGATGATCTCTTCATCTTGAACCACCTTATGAAGCAAGCAGGGAACCCGGGCATCATCGATAACAAGGTGCTCATCGGTTGCACGAATCGTGGTGGACTGAGCGGGTCCACGCACGAGATGGATGATCGCGTCACCGCCTACACGGTCAAGGATTGCAAGGAGCTCGGGCTGGACGGAGCAAAAATGATGTTCAGGCTCGACTTGAAAACGCCGCAAGCCCGGTACTCACAAACCACGTTAGAAACCGTAGCCAACATGGTCAGACAATGCAGCCACGAGGGAATTCCCGCGTTCGTCGAACCGCTGAGCGTGGAACTCACGCAACAAGGATACAAGGTTATTATGGACACGAACGAGATGATCAAAACCATCGGGGTTGCGTCAGCGCTGGGCGGGTCGTCCAAGAATCTATGGCTCAAGGTGCCGTACGTGAATAATTACGAGTTGATCGCCCGCGCGACGAGCAATCCTGTTCTCATTCTTGGAGGCGACTCCACGGGTAACCCGACCGATATCATCGAATCCCTGGAAAAAGGTATGGGTGCCGGGACTAATATCCGCGGTGCAATGGTCGGTCGAAACATGCTGTACCCCGGGTACGATGATCCGTATGCGACGAGCTCGGCTGTAGGGGCAATCGTACACGAGAACAGCTCGGCAGAGGCCGCCATCAAGTATCTTACCTCGTTGCGCGGCAAGGACATGAAATACATGATAAACGCGCTGTTAAAGAAATAAAACGTCTCGATCTTTTCCTTTTCCCTTGGATCTACCGCACGTGCGTCGCTCCACGCGGGATTATTAATTTTTCTGCCGTTGGCTAATAGGTGACGCAACCTTTATTTAAAAACATCCACTTTGTTCTATCACTAGCGTTTATTTTGGTGAATTTAATGGTCACGAAAGAAGATCGAAAGCGCGAGCAGCTCGCTGGTGCCGAGGACAACATTTTCCAGAAATACTTGGACCAGATAACAGACTTCGCCTTGAATCTCTTGAACTTGAACAAGCCCAAGGATTCCAAGGATGCAAGTGCTCCTGCCAAGGATGCAAATACTCCTGCTAAGGAAGCACCGAAAGCGGACGATCTCCTTGGCAAAGCGAAGGAGTTGTCCAAGAACGCGGTGAAGGGAATAATCAACACGGGCGACTCTGTGTTGAAGAGCTTAAAACTTGACGAGAATGACCAAGTCAAGAAGATGCAAGAAGATGCCAAGAAGTTCTTGAAACAAATGGGCCTTCTAGACGAGGAATTCGAGAACGAGGAGTATTATTGAGCCACTTGAATATTTTTACTCTCTCTTTTTTTTAATGCAAACGTTGAATCAAACACTGATTTAAATTGGGCTCATTTCTTTAACCATTTTTTAATTTCCGCTGGATCTTTTCCAAAAGATTGCGCGATCTCGCCCCTGACAGCATCATCGGAGAATCCGGCCTTGATCTTCTCGTTGTATATAGCCTGGATGAGGAACGCTTCGATTTCCTTTGCGGCAGTGTTGAAGAGTTCGGACATAACCATCAAGATCGTGCCGATATCCATGCCCGCGGTTGCGTAATCCTTGTACAGCGGCAACCACGTGTTTTCTTGCGAGCTTTCATACTCTTGCGGGTGTTCCGCCGAAATATGAGCCCAGTACGGGCGAATTTCGATGATCTTTCCGCAATAAGGGCAAGCTCGATTTTGTTCGAGGGTAGAATCTTCCTTGTTCCCGTCCTGGCTCATCGTTTCTTGCAACCCGCGTGGATCTGATCTGATACATCAAGCTTATCACGTGGACTTAAAATCGTTTTTCGCCCATCCTAAATTAAATAAATGACAAAAGATACATGGATTACAGAAGTCGAGCGTTTTTGTACTTTGACGGGTCGATGAATCCATGGCCGAAATAAAGACGATTCTTCAGAAATGTTACGATGAGCATCGAAATACTTTAACCGAGTATGAATCTAAACTTGTTCTCAAGGAGATTGGGATTCCCATCACGCGCCAAGAACTCGTTGATGCAAATGAGGCCGCTGTATTAACTGCCGCGAAGAAGATTGGCTATCCCGTCGTCGCAAAGCTCATGGTCGAAGACATCTCGCACAAGAGCGATGTCGGTGCTGTCAAGCTTAACATCAAGAACGAAACGGATTTGAAGGCTGCAGTGAAGGAATTGATGGCAATCAAGACCCAGTCAAAAGCACCGAAGATCTCCGTGCAAGAGATGGCGAAAGCGCCAATCACCGAGATCATCATCGGCATGACGACCGACGCGCAATTTGGCCCCGCATTGATGTTCGGCATCGGAGGAATTCTCGTGGAGCTCATGAAGGACGTGTCGTTCCGCATCGCCCCCATCACGAAATTCGACGCGGAAGAGATGATCCACGATATCAAAGGATTTCCTTTGCTCGATGGATTCAGGGGAAAGAAGAAGGCTAATATCCAAAAGATCGTGGATACACTTATGGCCATCTCCAAGTTCGTCCTGGATTATCCCGAGGTGGACCAAATGGATTTAAATCCCGTGTTCACGTACGAGGATGGTGTCCTCGCCGTCGACGCGCGCATCATTCTCAAGACGCATGCGTGAAAATGCATAAAATTATATTCCATTATTTTTACATCATTTGCAAGGTGATTTTTCATGGTATGTTGGAGCGATAACCTCGATTGGCGTCGAGTCCTCGGCAAACTGGGTATGACAATTACCGAGGAAGAAAAATCCAAGGCAATTTGGGAACTGCAAGACGAAATGGGCCACGATAACTTGCGATCGATGCCAGTAGAAGAGAGAGAACGATTGATGATAGAGAAACTTGAGGAAATGAAGGGCTTGCGACCACCCAAGCACAAGAAACAGAAGAAGGGCAAAAAAGAGAAGCACGTCGAAGAGGAAGAGGAACCGGCGCAATCCTTCTACATGTAATGGAAACATGTTCATTTTTTAACAAGCGATCATCAAGGCATAACAAGATAAATCGTGGGGAAGAAGTGAAACCATCATAGTTTCATTGGTCTAATTAATCATTGATACATGGGTTGCGAACGACATGAGTAAGAACGAAGGATCAAAGGATGCGCAATTGTTTCTCTTGTGCGAGAAGGGTAATCACCACTATGGTCTCAAGGAATACGATCGGGCGCTGTATTACTATGATCTGGCCATCCAAAAAGGCTATGGGGGGTTACAAATCATCCAGCGAGCGCAGCGGTTAAAGGAACAAGGCATTAAAGCAAAGCCTCCAATTGACATCGGCAAGGCTCGAAAGATCGTCAAGTTCCGGCAGGAAGATTGGAAGCAATTCATTTTCGTGAAGGCAAATTACCCTGAAAGGCTAGTAACATCGTTGAAATCGATCATCAACTGCACGATCGATCAAAAAGCATTCACGATCGAGGAAACGCTGCAACAAGTAAATTTCCTGGAGAATGGCAAGCCTGTCATGATTTTCGAGAAAAAAGATGCCATGAATAACCGTCCCGGCATGCAATACTTCACGGAACTCGAGAAGTATTACAAGACCGAGGTCGTGGACGGCAAGAAAATCAAGATCCCCGCCAAGCGCAAGAAGTACCACTTCTTCATCGTGTTCGATTCCTTCACGGACTTGCTCGTCCAGTTGCGTCGAATAGGACTGCTCTGGGAAACATACTACGAGGAGCACCGGAACGACCTGTTCACCCTCATCAACGAGGAATTCAAGACGTATAAGCAACCGGAACTCCGATTACTCGGGCTGGATTTCATCCATTGGCTCGAAACTTACTCCGTGCTGAACGAGTTGTTCAAGCTGTTCTCTGACAAGCTGGAATACGACTATCTCAAGGATTACATCGCCGACACGATAGAGTACTACACGAAACTCATCGAGAAGGATTCCATCTACAAGGTCGATTTCATCTTCATGATGCTCGTGCTCATGGAAAAACTGTACACGCGGTTCCCGAGCGAGAAACGTGACAAGTATTCGTTCATCTACCCGAAATACCTCGTGTGCAAGAAGTTTAACGACATGTATCAAGAATTTTTCACGTCGATCAGCCAAGAAATCATCACGGAACCGAAACTTCACGAGTTTATGAAGTCGATCAAGTCGTTCCGGCAAAATGTGTTCAAGAAATAACAATGCATAACAATCTTGCCCTTCTTTCCCTTCTTTCATGTAAAAGAAATGAAATAAGCTGATATCGACAAACCAAGTTTATAGGAACCTCGTTCTTGTTAACATCGTGATACTCGCAATCCTCTCTATCATCGTCTTTGGATTCATCATTTTCATCATTCTCAAGCAGCCCCGCATAAAAATCCCGCGATCGACCAAGTCCTTCCAGCTCGATTATGGCTTGGCGCCGTTGCTGGGCGTTGCCATTTTGCTCTTGTCATTTCAGCTCGATCCAACAGTGCTCGTGGCGGGCATCATCGGAAATGAGAACATTCGGCCATACATGATCATCCTCTTGTTTTTTTCGCTCGCTTACGTTTGCATCTCCATCGATTTAACAGGATTCTTCGAATACTTGGCATTATCCGCCGCGAAAAAGTCGGGATCATCTGGAAAGAAACTTTTCTTCTATTTTTTCTTGCTCAGCAGCGTGCTCACGATCTTCACGAGCAATGACATCGTGATCCTCACGCTCACGCCGATCATCGTTTATTTCTGCAAATACACGAAAACAAACCCGCTACCTTACTTGATCGGGCAATTTTTTGCTGCCAACATCTGGAGCATCACGCTGTACATCGGCAATCCGACGAATATCATCGTTGCACAAGCAAACCACCTCACGTTCGTAGGTTACTCTGTATGGATGTTTCTCCCGACGATTGCTTCTGGATTGCTCTGTTATGCCCTGTTGCGAATTCTTTTCAAGAAAGTCATCCCGGACAAAATAACTCCCCCAGAGATCGACCCTGCTTCTGCATTGAAAGACCCCGCTGGAGCGAAATTTAGTATTCTCATGCTAGCATCGTGCCTTGGATTCCTCACAGTCGCGCCGATTTTTGGACTCGACATGGGGATTATTTGCTTTGTTTTTATGCTAATTATGATGGGGAAAGATCTGGTGTATGATTACAAGGTGAAGAAGCGCGGCGAAACGAAATTCAAGGTGGAAACATCTGGAAGCGCAAATCCCAAAGATCAGCACGAATCGTCGATTTTGACAGCGGCGAAGCGCATGCCGTGGAAAATTATGCCGTTCGTTTTTGGCATGTTCATCATGGTCGAGATCCTCGGCAGTGCCGGATGGATCAGTGCATTTTCAACCGCCATCGCGGGAGTGGAGTCGCAAATGGGCACCTTTGCATCGATATTTTTCATGTGTTTCGTGTCTTCCCTCACGTGCAATATCATGAACAATCAGCCAATGACCATCCTTTTCACGCGGATGCTTCAAGATCCGGCATTTGTTGTTCCCGGTGTTACAAGATCAGCCAGCATGTTCGCACTCATCATGGGCAGCAATTTCGGTGCAAATTTCACGCTTATCGGGGCGCTGGCGGGCATTATGTGGTCGTCGATTTCCAAAGAAAAGGGAATGCAGATAACCTACAAGGAATTTGCCAAGTATGGATTCATCATCATGCCCGCGGTCGTGGCCGTGGCGAGCTTGGTCTTGGCCTTGGAATTCTTGGTGGGTTTCGCGTGATTTTTATGATCTTCATTCTCAATAAAAAAAAACAAACAAACAAATTTGGGCGTTTTATTTCTTGTTTTATCTACTCGCGGTTTATCGTTTCATGAACTCGGATCTGATCAGACGTGGTTTCCAAGGCAACCAAGCGCGTGTTAATCATCGCATACCTTGCCATGTACGTCCTTGTCTATCTAGCCTTTAAGGCAGCTGGAGTGATGCTCGTCATTTTCGTGTCCTTATTATTCGCGGTAGCTAAGAGTAAATATGATCGAGCGCTCATTGCCATGATTGCTGGCACCGTGACGTTCTTCATCATATTTTTCGAATTCGTCGTCACGCCGGAAGCACACGCGGATCCGGACGTGATGCCTGATGCCTATGCGTATCAAGTTTTTGTAAACGGCTTGATCGGAAACCCGACTGACAATTATACCAATTTACGGTCGCTATTATTGGTCACGGGAATGATGATCATTATTCAAATCTGCGTGCAAGGCGGGCTCTTTCAAATATTTTCGTTTTCCTTGATCAAGCTCACGAAGGGAAACGCGTATGCATTGCTCGTTGCTTTTTGTTTCATCGCTATGTTCATCACTGCCGTGTTCAACGATATCTTGACCGTCATCTTGCTTGTTCCATTGACCATCGAGGTCTGCTGGATCCTGGACATCAACCCGAAAATATACGTTCTCCTCGAAGCCATCATGGTGAAAGTAGGGGCGACTATGTTCAGCATCTCATCTGTTTCCGATATCATGATCTCTGGATCCTTCTCGGTATCGTTCTCGGAGTTTTTCCTGAACATCGGGGTGTATAGTCTCATCACGTTTGGAGTCACGATTTTTTTCTTGCTGGGCACCTATTCTGGAAAATTACAATCCGCGACCAAAGGCATTGACGTCTTGTTGGAATACAAGATAGGGAGTTTTATACCTGACAGGAAGTTGTTGGCGAAATGCATTGTCGTTCTGGGTTGTGTGCTCACGCTGTTCGCATTAAACATTTCATTTCTACCGGCTGACGTCGTGACAATCTCAGGCGCGGCGGTCCTGCTCTTTTGGAGCAATGTTGATATGAAGGAATTGATGAACAAGGTTGATTTCAAGCTAATAATGTATCTTTTCGGCATCTTCGTCGTGACCGGTGGTATGCAGGCTACAGGACTCATCAACGACATTGTGGGTCTCGTTACCCTGATCAACATAAAGAATCCATTGGCCATCGTGATTTTCGCTTTGCTCATCTCGGCGGGTCTAAGTGCATTCATCGACAACATCCCGATCACGCGTGTCTTGATTCCTATCATCGCGAGCCTTATACCCGAAGGAACGACGACATCCGCCATCCGGTTTGCCGTGATTGCTATGATGGTCTTCGGGGTGAACGTCGGCGACAATCTCACGCCATTTGGTGACACGTTGATCACGTACAATGTCGCTGAACAGAACAATCTCCACATGAAACCAAAGGATTTCTTCGAAATCGCGTTCAAGACGACTTTATTCCAATATGCCACGCTCATCGTGATTTTCAGTCTCCAGATCGATCCCGCTCTCGGTCTAATTTTCCTTCTCTCGTATGTAATTGGCGCCATCATCATTATCCGAGTATTCAAGGCGAAGATGCCGTTTTCGTTTAAAAAGCTCATCTTGGCATTCTTCAAGGCATTAAAACGAAGGAAGAAACCAATTCAGGTTGATTGAGCTAGAAATGCCGAGGATCACTCGGTTCTACAACGAATGCCTCCTTCCTTTAATTAGGTCGAATGCCTTTTTTGTTTCGATCTATTCCCCACACGATGTCAGAAATCATGATCCGGTTCGACAAGCAAGGCATTTTCTACGACAAGGGCATCGCCGCGAAAATCCTTGGAAAGCTGCAAGAATACCTCGATGATGGCAAGAGAGGACTTCGTGTCATGCACGTGTGCGGCACGCACGAGCACGTGATTGCCCAAGCCGGGATCCGCTCAATGCTCCCCAAGAACGTGGAAGTGATCAGCGGTCCTGGTTGTCCCGTGTGTGTTTGCAGCACGGCGGATATTTACAAGGCCCTGCTGCTTGCGAACGATGGTCATATGATTGCCACGTTCGGTGACATGATGCGCGTGCCGTCGGAGAAGGGAAGCTTGCAAGATGCCAAGGCTCGTGGCAAGGATGTTCGCGTGGTGTATTCGATCGATGACGCGGTTCAGAATGCAAAGGATAATCCCAGTCGGGAAGTCATTTTCTTTGCTGCCGGGTTTGAAACCTTCGTTCCGGTCGTTGCAGCAAGTATCTTGGCTGGCCCCCCGCCAAACCTGTCCTTCTTGTGCTCGCTCAAGACCATCACGCCCGTGATGGATCTTTTGCTGTCGCTGGGGAACATCCAGCTCGATGGGTTCATCACGCCCGGGCACGTTTCCACGATCATCGGCACGAAACCGTATGATGTTTTTGCCAATGCTTACAAGATGCCCATCGTGACGGCCGGCTTCCAGCCAAACGACATCTTGCTCGCGATTGCCATGATCGCGCGGCAAGTGCGAGACCGGGAACCCCGCAACGAAAACGAGTATAAAGGAATCGTGAAATCTGAGGGAAACGTGAAGGCATTGGAGCTTATGCACGACGTGTTTGATGAAGCAACTGTCGTCTGGCGTGGAATCGGGCCGGTGCCCAATGGCGGGCTCGAAATCAAGAAAAAGTACGGCCACTTGGATGCAAACGCCAGATTCGGCTTGGATACAAGAACCGATGCGAGCATCGGTAAAAACAAGGGAATCCCGCCTGGATGTTCCTGCCACCTCGTGATCATGGGCCAGATCGGGCCACACGCGTGCCCGCTCTTCAAGTCCCGCAAGTGCAATCCCCAGAACCCAATCGGCCCGTGCATGGTGAGCGACGAGGGAACGTGCCGCATCGCGAGCCTTTACGATGAAGACCAGAGTGAATGATAGTAT
>Ga0315277_10008200_pt1 | contig 13466 bp, 13 predicted proteins | sample YL17G05_15_MG_FD_203695 | JGI IMG/M metagenome (GOLD analysis project Ga0315277, IMG submission 203695) | Sediment microbial communities from Yellowstone Lake, YNP, Wyoming, USA - YL17G05_15 | ecosystem: Environmental > Aquatic > Freshwater > Lake > Sediment | place: USA: Wyoming | collected...
TCAGGTCTTCTGCTTTCTTACTGAAAGCGATTCTCGCGATGCGCAGGGCTAATTTTTTAGAATCTATCTTGATCCGCCTCCTATTATCCGGAGCATTGCCGTCCACCCTGTTCAAGAAAATCGCTTCGCGATAACTTACTGCGATTTTCGCAGTGGGTGATTTTTATACTTTCCTATACCCCAAGAAAATCGCTTCGCGATAACTTACTGCGATTTTCGCAGTGGGTGATTTTTATACTTTCCTATACCCCAAGAAAATCGCTCCCTCTGTTAACTCCCTGCGATTTTCAGTGCTGAAGCCTTCCTTTAGAACCCTATCCTTTTGGATTAAACCCTTCCCTTAGAGAAATTAGGAAGACCTATACCATCAAAAAAGAGGCGGCTGCCTTAAGGCTGTCGGATTTGACTATTTTTTCCTAATATTTTATACATGCCGGTCCCGCAGTCAGGGCATTTTCCCTTGGCTGCCGCGCGGCCGTTCTTCATTGTTACCCTCTGCTCGTCCTTCATCTCTTTCATCTTTTTGCATTTTACACAGTAGCCTTTCTCAGCCATTTCTTCCTCCTCTTTTTAATTCAGCGTCTGGTCTTTTAGCCTACACAGACAACAGAATTGAGATCTTTTAGTTAATTTATCCAGCCCACCCGCTTTTACTCTCTGCCGCAGCGGCCAGGATTGCAATATGTTACCATAGCTTTGCCAATCTGTCAACTGCTTGTGTAAACCACCGCTTAGTTTAAAGCACCGCCTCCTTCCTAAGCCTGTGGTTATACGGCACCTCCTCTTCTATTTCACCGACAATCTCCTCGATCAGGTCTTCCAAGGTCACCAGCCCCCTGGTCTTTTTCTGGGCATCCTGTACGATGGCAATCTGCATTTTTTTCTGCTGAAATTCCCTCAATAGCTCGCTTACCCGTTTATCCATTTGCACGTAATAAGGCTGATGCAGCAAATCCTCCAAGACAAAAAGCCGGCCATTGTTAAGCAGATAGAGCAGGTCGCGCGCGTAGATAACGCCGATGACATTTTCCGGCGAACCGTCAAAGACGGAGATGCGGGAATAGCCTTCCTCGATGAAAATATCGATTAATTTATCCGGCGCAGACTTAATGTCTATGCCGACGGCTTTTTCGTTAGGAACCATTACGTCTTTTACCTTCACGTCTCCGAATTCAAAAATGCGATGGAGCATCTTCCTCTCTTCATCGGTTAAAACGCCCTCTTCCTTGCCGATCTCGATCATCGTACGCAATTCTTCTTCCGTGATCAAAGGCGACCTTTTTACCGGGGTAATCCCGAGCATCTTGAGAATAAAGTTACTGATACCGGTAAAGATGCGGATTAGCGGATTAAAAACCTTGATAAATACCTCCATTATCGGCGAGATAAATAAGGCAATTTTCTCGCTGTGTTTGACAGCTAAAATCTTGGGAGTTATTTCGCAGAAAACTAATACAAAAAACGCCGTGGCAAAGGTGGAAATTATAACCCCCCAGCGATAACCGAATAATTTTACGGACATCGCCGTAACGATTGCCGAAAGCGCGATGTTTACAAAATTATTACCGATAAGGATGGCGGCGATAAAGCTGTCGAATTTAGTTACCAGCCGCTGGATACTCTGGGCGTGCTTAACACCCTGGGCGATAAGGTGCCTGAGCCTGGTCTTGCTCAACCCGATTACCGCGGTCTCGGAAGCGGAGAAAAAGAAAGAAAATAACCCCAGGATTAACAAAAATAATAAAATGACCGGTAAAGGTAATATGAACATGGTTTTATTTCAATGCCGGGATGAAAAATCGGGCCATCCTAGAAATCAACCCTTTGATTTATCTCCGGCGGGAACGAGACGAATACATGGGGGCCGAAGTTATGTTTTTTCTCCGTTTTAATCGTGTTTAAGGCAGGCATATAATTCTTTTTCCCGGTTACTTTCGGGGCCGATAACGGCGAGATTAATGTTTCCCTCTCGAAATATGCTGCGCGAAAGGCGCATCAGGTCTTCCTTGCGTATTTTATTAAGCCTGTCTTTGACGTAATCCAGGGTATAGACTTTCTCCAAGGCAGTCATTGATTCGCCGACCCAGAGCATATGGCTTAAAGTATCTTCCAGGAAAATAGCCAGCTGGCCGGCGTAATAATCTTTCGCCCGGCCGAATTCCCTGTCGCTGACCGGTTCCTCTTTTATACGTTTAAGCTCACCCAATATAGCGCTTATCCCCTGCCTGACCTTGTTATTATCTATGCCGGCCTCTATAATAAATGCGCCGGTGTCGGCAAAATTCTCGATTTGAGTGGAAATCTCGTAGGCAATGCCCTGCTTTTCCCTTACCTGGGAAAACAGGCGGCTGGACATGTTAGCGCCCAATATTACGTGCAACAGTCTTAAGCCGAAGCGGTCCGGGTGGCTGCGCCTTAACGCGTGAAAGCCCATGGCGATACGCGTCTGTTCCGTATCCTTATGGACGACACTCAGCTGCGGCCTATTCTGTTTTTCCCTGGCGCTGACAAATCTATTTTTCTCTCCGCATTTTAATCTTCCGAATAAACTTGCCATTTTTTTCAGAACAGCGTCTTCCCGCAGGCGGCCGCAGCAAACGATTACGATATTGGAAGCGGTATAGAATTTTTCCTTGAATGAAAACAGGCTCTCTCTCTTAATACTGCTCACCGATTGCACGGTCCCGGCAATACTGGCACCCAGCGGCTGCCTCGGCCAAAGCAGCCCTGCCAGCAGCAAAAGCACGTAACTCGCCGGCAGGTCCTTATACATATTTATCTCTTCGATAATCACGCCTCTTTCTTTTTCTAACTCCTTGGCTGGTAATAGGGGGTTTAAGACCATGTCGCTGAGAATGTCTAAGGCTAAATTTAAGTGCCTGGCCGGTAACTTGACCAGATAACAACAGAGCTCTTCGGAGGTGAATCCGTTTAAGCTGCCGCCGATACCTTCGATTGACTGCTTGATTTTCTTGCAGGAATATTTCTTTGAGCCCTTGAAAAACAAATGCTCCAGGAAATGGGCAATCCCGTTATTATCGTTATTCTCGTATCTTGAGCCTACATTTATCCATATGCCGAATGCCGCCGATTCCATATGCGGCATATTACAGGTAATGAGCTTAAGCCCGTTGTTTAACACGTCTGTTTTATACATTTTTCAGAGTTTTCACGAAGCCCGCGACCCTGCCGATTAAATCCGGCCGGTTGAGGTTCTCCTTTATCTTTTTTATGACGGCACTCCCCACGATTGCTCCGTCGGCAACGCGGTAAACCTGCCTTACCTGCCGGGAACTGGAGATACCGAACCCCACGCATACGGGAAGCCGGGTGAGGCGTTTTATAATTTTTAAATTTTTTACCAGGTCTGCCGGCAGTTCTCTCCTTGTGCCGGTAACCCCGGTCAGGGATACGTAGTAGATAAACCCCCGGGAAACCCGGGAGATATATCTTACCCTACTCTGTTTACTGGTGGGAGAAAGAAAGAATATCAGGTCTAAGCCGTATTCCCGGGAATATTTAATCAATCCGCCTGCTTCTTCCGGAGGCAGGTCAGGCACTATTATGCCGTCAACGCCGCTGGCCTTAGCCTGTCTCATGAACCGATCTTCCACGAAGCAGAAAACCGGATTATAGTAGGTCATAATGCACAACGGCAGGTCTGTCTTTTTACGTATTCTTTTGGCCAACCTCAACACGCTATACAGGTTGACCTTATTTTTTAATGCCGCAGCGGAGGCCTCCTGGATGGTGGGGCCGTCGGCCAAAGGATCGGAAAAAGGAACACCCAGCTCGATAATATCAACACCTATCCTATCCAATGCTAAAATCAGCTTTTCGGTGACGGCGATATTGGGATAGCCGCAGGTAATAAATACAATAAACGCCTTCTTTCCCGCCGATTTTAACTCCTGGAATTTTTTCCCGATTCTCGTCATAGCCTTCGGTTACAACTTTAACTGCTCAGCGACAATATTCACATCCTTATCCCCCCTGCCGGAGAGACAGAAGACAATCAGAGCATTCTTCTTTAACTTTTTGACTAATCGCTTAAGGTAATATACCGCGTGCGCAGGCTCTAAGGCGGGGATTATCCCTTCAATGGAAGACAACAGCTTAAAGCCTTCCAGGGCTTGGGCATCGGTCACGGATACGTATTCTGCCCTGCCGATTTGCTTATAATAAGAGTGCTCCGGCCCCACACCCGGATAGTCTAAGCCCGCGGCTATGGAATGAGCGATTTTTACCTGGCCGAACCTGTCTTCCAGTAAAAACGATTTACAGCCGTGCAATACCCCCAGCTTGCCCTGGGAGAGCGTTGCCGCATGCCTTCCGGTTGAAACGCCCGCGCCCGCCGCTTCCACTCCTACGAATTTAACCTTTCCATCGTTGAAAAAGGGATGGAATAAACCGATGGAATTGCTGCCTCCGCCCACACAGGCGACTAAATAATCCGGCAATCTTCCTTCTTTTCTTAAAATTTCTTTTTTTACTTCGCGGCCGATCACGGATTGGAAATCCCTGACCATCATCGGGTAAGGATGCGGCCCGACTACCGAACCGATGATATAGTGGGTAGTGCGCACATTGGTAACCCAATCTCTCAACGCCTCGGTGGTGGCGTCCTTCAAGGTCCGCGAGCCGGTCTTAACCGGTATAACCCGGGCTCCCAGCAGTTTCATCCTGAATACATTCAGGGCCTGCCTTTTGATATCTTCCTCACCCATATAGACGTCGCATTTGCAGCCGAACATCGCCGCCACGGTTGCCGTGGCTACTCCGTGCTGGCCGGCACCGGTCTCCGCGATAATACGGGCCTTATTCATCCGCCGGGCGAGGAGAATCTGGCCGAGGGTATTGTTAATTTTGTGCGCGCCGGTATGCAGGAGGTCCTCTCTTTTTAAATAAATCCTGCCCCTGCCCAAATAACGGCTGAGATTGCGGGCAAAATATAAAGGTGTCGGCCGTCCGGCGTATTCTCTAAGATAATAATCGAGTTCCCGGTGGAAGCGCTTATCCTTTTTGGCATTAAGATAGGCCTCTTCCAGTTCAGATAAGGCGGATATAAGTGTCTCGGGGACATATTTGCCGCCTAAGCCTCTAAAATGACCTGTCTTATCCGGTAACATCTCCTCACCTCATTTCAGGCTATTATAAATAAATTACCCCTTGCTGTCAACTTAATCCCTTAACCAGACAGTATACTCAATCTTGTGTAAGCCCCCCACACCTTTACCTGTAAAGGTGTGGGGGGTAAATTCTATCGGGCAGCGGGTCCCCGCCACAAAGATTGGCGGGCAGGCTGTCTTGTCTTGTTCTCGCAGCAACCCCTGCAACGCGAATTGATTTTATGGTTTCGCTGAAGGCACATTAGAAAATTTTCGGCATCCTTGCCCATAGTGAACCCGTGGGCAAGGAGTACACGAGGAATTACGGCGAACGGAGGACTTATTAACGCGCAAGCAAATCCGAGAGTGAGCCGTAAACCGAAGTGCACGGCGAAAGTTTTCAGCGCCGGAAGCGAAACCATAAAATCATTATGCGTTGCGCTTGGGCACCCTGCCAAGAAACTATATCTGCCTGGGAAGAGAACTGTGGGAAAGATTCTTTAGCATTTTCATTAGGCTGTCCAGAAAATCGTTCAAAAAACCCTCAAACCCAAATCCCGTAAACGGCGGCCAGTGACGGAACTCTTGCGGGCCGGAAAATACGCTCTTCACCGTAAACCTCAGGGCCAAAGTCCCCAGCAGCGTCAACACCACGACAGACAATAGGAATATCGCAAATGCCGTCAGGCAGCCGATCAGGCATCCTTTATATTTCTTTACCTTGCTCAAGTATTCCCCGCAGTAACGGCATTTTATTGCCTGATCCTGTATCTCTTCGGCGCAAAACGGGCATTTCTTCATCAATTTTTTCTCCCATAAGGGATTAAACAATGTTTTCGCTTGCTGAAAAAATTATTTTTTAAAGCTTATTTTATATTACGCTCATTCTTAAGGGACAGCTTAATCAATTCGGCTTCGTAAATCCTGCGGTCAACGCATGCCCAGTGATAGTCCTCGGATGGTTTTTTAGCCGTTACCGTTCCGTAAAAATTATCGGCGAATTTACTCTTAAAACAGTCGCTGCCATATATCAAGTATGACGAGCTAGCCAGGTAGACGGGGACTTTTCTCTTCAAGTAACCCTTAATCTTTTCTACCAGCGCGTCCATTTTCGCCGGGTCATCCACCGGTACGGATAAAACGTTTCTCTCTGCGTAATATTCAATAAAACAAGCATCGTCTACGGCCAGGACTACCGCATGGGGTTCGGTTTTTTCTTTTACATATAACGCGAATTGCTTCTCCCCGTTATAATTATGCCGCGATTTAAGAATGGGGTAGATAAAAACAAACATTAATAAAACTAGGGTAGCGACTAGGGAAAGAGCGATGAGTTTGTCTTTCGCGTACAAATTTGTTAAGGCATAGGAAACAAATATATAAAAAGGGATTATCACTATATCTAACAACCGGGGACTAAAATTATCTAAATTGCCAATGAAAAGAAAGAGAAATATAAACCACAACAAAAAATAAATGGCAAAAAATATCTTTTTATTCCGGAACATCCTTATTGCCCCGATAAGAAAAAAAGGCAGCATTAATAAAGAGATGCCGTGACTGAAGAGGTTCGAGAAAACGACTCTCAGCTTCTCCGAGAATAGACCTAAGTAACGAACTCTGGCAGTGGTGTCAACAATCATTGCCCTGTATATCTCATACCGCAAATATGTAAAGAAGATAACGGCGAAAAGAAAAAGCAAGGGCAAAAATAAGCAAATCATCGAGCCGGGGCTGAATCTTTCTTTGAGGATAGTAATTTTAAACGGGGAGAATGATATCCGGGGCTCAAAATAAAGCAGAAAAAAGAAAGGTACTGCCAAAAGAGCCGATTCTCTAACTGTTATGCTGAAGGCGATAAGAAAACTTGATAGGCAAATTAAGATTGGGGATTTATTGTTTGTCCCGCGATAAAGCAGGTAAAGAGAAAGCAGCAGAAAAAATATGCTTGCCCCGTGTTCTTTGCCGTAGGTATTAGGGGAAAAATAAAAAGGGGTAAAAGATAAAAACAACGCTGCGAATAGCGCCTGGATGCGGTCCTTAAATAGCTCCCTCACAAATAGAAAAAATATTGCTATGGATAATGAATGAAAGAACACGGAGGAAAATCTTATCGTGAAATCAGCGCTGGTTAAGCCCAAAAGGGAAAAAGGCAGATGCAGGATAAGATTAATTATCACCGAGCCGTACCTGCCGCAGACCGTCGGCTGCAATACCCCTGTGGCGCAGGTTTTCTCCACGGCCTGCGCTAAGATTACGGCATCCGCGTGGAACAACCCTTCGTTTATCAACAGGATACCGAGGATAAAATTCAATAAAAATAAAGACACCGCCGTGACCCCGATTATGCCCTGCCTATCCTTTTTCCACCCGGCTGCCGGCTTCTTAGCCATTCTATTTCCTTACCGCTTCGATAAACTCCTTAACCAGACGATAATCTTTTTTACCCGGCCTTATCTCTACGGAACTGGAAACATCCACCCAGTCCGGCCTGACCAGGCTGATTGCCGCCTTAACGTCTCCCGCGCTTAAGCCCCCGGAAAGAAAAATCTCCTTCCCGGTTAATTTTATATCTTTAATCAAATTCCAGTTAAATTGCGTCCCTGTCCCGCCAAAAAAATTCTTTTTATAGGCGTCGAACATCACACCCCAGACAGGGTATGTTTTTATACCCTGGAGGCTGTGCTTATCTTTTACGCGCAATGCCTTTACAATCCGGTAATCCCTAAACCGCCCGCAAAATTCTGCGGATTCACTGCCGTGAAATTGCAGCATATCCAGCTTCAGGCCGCCAGCAATGAATCTTATATTGCGCTCTTCATCATTCACAAACACTCCCACTCTTTTGACGGACGAAGGGAGCCGGTCTATTATTATTTTAGCTTTCGGGAAAGTTATATAGCGGGGGCTGTTTTTATAAAAAACAAACCCGAGGGCATCGGGTTTTAGCTTTAAAATTGCGGCGGCGTCCTGCAGGCTGGTTATCCCGCAGATCTTGACCTTTACCATCCCATGATCTCTTCCACTTTTGTTTTGATATCCCCGGCCTCCATAAACGCCTCGCCGATCAGCACGGCGCTTACGCCGAGAATCTTCAGAAACAACACGTCCTGGTATTTCTTAATACCGCTTTCTACGACTACCGTCTTATCCTTGGGAATAAGGGGAAAGAGCTTCTGGGTAGTATTAAAATCTACCTCCAGGCTATGCAGGTCGCGGTTATTTATGCCGATCAGGGGCACCTTCAAATTCAAAACCTTTTTTAATTCCTTCTCGGTATGCACCTCTACTAAAACCCCCAGGCCCAAACTTTCCGCAATCCCCATCAGTTCCGATATTTTTTCCACGGACAGCAAATCGGCAATCAATAATATCGCGTCCGCGCCGAAAAAACGCGATTCGTAAACCTGATACGGCTCGAGGATAAAATCCTTTCTCAACACCGGAAGCTTGACACTCCCCTTTACTTCATTGAGGTAAGAAATATTACCGGCGAAATAATCCTCCTCGGTTAACACCGAGAGTGCCGAGGCACCCGCTTCTTCGTAAGCCCTGGCTATCTCGGGAGGGTTAAAATTTTCCCGGATCACGCCTCGCGAAGGAGAAGTCTTTTTTATCTCAGCAATCAGGGAAATCTGACGGGGCTTATTTATCGCCTGGATAAAAGGCCGCGGGGGAGGAAGACCTTCCATCCTCTGTTTCAAATCCTCCTCGGGCAGGCTCTGTTTCGCCAGAAGAATACGTTCTTTCTTTTTCTGGACAATCTCTTTTAAGGCATCTCGTTTGGTCATTTATTCGAATGCTCCTTTAATAATTCCAATTTCTTAAGGGCTCTGCCGGAATCTAGGGAGATCTTTGCCAACTCTATGCCCTGGGCTATTGATTCTGCCTTATCCGCCGCGTATACGGCGGCACCCGCGTTTAATAAAACTATGTCGCGCTGCGGCCCGGCCTTGCCCTTGAGCACCTCCAGCAGGATCGCGGCATTATCTGAAGCGCTGCCTCCTGCTAAATCCTTTAAACTCGCCTGCGGGAAACCGAAATCCCGCGGACTTATCTCATAATCATTTATCTTTCCCCCACGCTCTTCGGAAACGAAAGTCCCGGCAGTGGTGGTTATTTCATCAAGGCCGTCTTCGCCGTGCACAATAAGGGCGTGCCGGCTGCCCAAATTAGCCAGCACCCGCGCCAAGATGCACGTCCAGCGCTTATCGTATACGCCCACCAACTGGTGGCTGGCTCCCGCGGGGTTGGTTAAGGGGCCGAGGATATTAAACATCGTTTTTGCGCCGATCTGTTTCCTTGCCGGCATGGCGTGTTTCATTGCCGGATGCAGATTCTGGGCGAATAAAAAGGCGATCCCTACCTCATTCAGGCACCCTTCGGTCCTCTCCGGCGTTATGTTGATATTTATGCCTAATGCCTCCAATATGTCCGCGCTTCCCGAACGGCTGGATACGCAGCGGTTACCGTGCTTGGCAACGCTGATCCCGCTGCCTGCGGCAACAAACGCTGCTGCCGTGGAAATGTTAAAAGTCCCTTTCCGGTCTCCTCCTGTCCCACAGGTATCCAAAACTATTTCTTTATCGGCATGAATTTTCGTGACGTGCCTGCGCATTACCGTTACCGCAGCAGTCAGCTCTTCTACAGTCTCTCCTTTCGCGTTCAAGGCGGTTAAAAAAGAAATAATCTGCGGCGTCTCTGCCTGGGCGGTCATAATCTCTTCCATAACCGCCTGCATCTGACCCGGGTTAAGGTCTTTACCCCGCGATATTATTTCCGTCGCTTCCTGAATCATTGCCTTAAAAAATTAGCCAATATGGCTTTGCCTTGTTTAGTGAGGATGGACTCGGGATGGAACTGCACACCCCAGAGAGGATAATCCTTATGTTTTAAACCCATGATTTCTTTTTCCCTGGTCCAGGCAGTTATTATCAGGCACCCGGGCAGGCTCTTTCGCTCCACGATTAAAGAATGGTAGCGGGTGGCTTCAAACGGATTGGGGATACCTTTAAATATTGTCTTTCGGTCGTGAAAGATAAGCGAGGTCTTCCCGTGCATCAGCCTCTTTGCGCCGATAATGCGGCTGCCGTAAACAAAACCGATGCACTGGTGCCCTAAACATACTCCCAATATGGGAACCTTGCCGCCGAATTCTCTAATTACCTCACAGGAGATACCGGCATTCTCCGGCCTGCCCGGACCGGGCGAAATAACAATTTTTTCCGGCCTTAATTTTTTAATCTTATTCAGGGTAATCTTATCGTTCCTGAATACCTTGATATTCTCACCCAGCTCGCCCAGATACTGCACGAGGTTATAGGTGAACGAATCGTAGTTATCAATCATTAATATCATTTCCATACTCCAAGGGTCTATAGACTATAGTCAATAATTTTCTATTTATAGACCATTGACCATAGACTATTGACCCGTTCATAAAACCCTTTTTATTCTTTCTCCCGCCAAATCTTTGCCCCCAGGCTCTGCAATTTGCTTTCCATGCGCTCGTATCCGCGCTCAAGGTGGTATATACGCGAAACCGAAGTCTTACCCTTGGCAACTAGGCCCGCCAGTACCAGGCTCGCCGAAGCGCGTAAATCCGAGGCCATTACGGGTGCTCCGGATAAATGCCGGACTCCCTCTACGATTGCATGCGGGCCTTCCCTCTGGATATGTGCGCCCATACGGTTAAGCTCGGCAATATGCATAAACCGGTCAGGGTAAACCTTCTCGGTAATGATGCTTATCCCGGGAGTAACCGACATCAAGGCCATAATCTGTGCCTGCATATCAGTGGGGAACCCCGGATAGGGCAGAGTGGTCGCGTTAATCGCCTTAAGGTTCCTGCGCAGGCGCACCCTGATATTGCCGTCGGACTTGCCGATACGCGCTCCCGCCTCTTCTAATTTATCAATCAAGGCGCCCAGATACTGCCACTCCACATTCTTTAATAAAATATCTCCTTTGGTAATCAGGCTGGCGAGTATAAACGTGCCGGCCTCGATTCTATCGGATATTATCTTATGTTCTGACCCGTGCAAGGTACTGACGCCTTCAATCTCCATTATCGGAGTGCCGTAACCTCTAATCTTCGCACCCATCTTGATCAGGAACTGCGCTAAGTCTACGACCTCGGGTTCGCAGGCGGCAGATTCGATGACCGTCCTGCCCTTTGCCCTTACCGCGGCCATCATCACATTTGCCGTAGCCAAAACCGACGAACCGAACTCTCCCCCTAAATATATATGGGCGCTTTTAAGCCCGGCTGTCCTGGCAACAACATAGCCTGCCTCTATATCTATATCCGCGCCCAGCGCCTTTAAGCCTTTAAGGTGTAAATCTACCGGCCTGAGGCCGATAACACATCCGCCGGGCAGCGACACCCTGGCCTTGCCGAGCCTGGCTAAAAGCGGCCCGAGAACGCAGAAGGAAGCGCGCATCGTGGAAACCAGTTTATAGTCCGCGGTATAGTTTAGGCAATTAGTGGAAGTAACGCATACGCTGCCTTTATCAAATTCTGCGTTTTTGCCCAAGGCACGCAGAATCTTTGTCATCGTATTAATATCGCGTAAGGCCGGTACGCCCTTGATTACGCAGGGTTCGTCCGTCAGGAGAGTGGCGGCGAGTATGGGCAGTGCCGCATTCTTAGCGCCCGATATCGTTACCTCTCCTTTTAATCTAACTCCGCCTTCGATAACTATCTTATCCATTTTTTTCTTATAACCGTTACCTCAGGCCTTAGCCTTCTGCGCTAGAAACATACTGCGCGATGACCACCCGGTTAATATGATTATAATCCCTGATTGCCTCTATGATATCAAATTTTCCCAAATCCCTGAAGATTTCTTCTATGCGGGGATATTGGTTGAACCCCATTTCCATAATTAAAAAACCGCCCTTCTCTAAATAATCACCGGACTCTCGGATTATCCGACGGTAAAAATCCAGGCCGTCGCTTCCGCCGTCTAAGGCGAGGCGCGGCTCATAACTTATTTCCGGCTGCAAACCGTCGATTTCCCCAGTAGGAATGTAAGGAGGGTTGGAAACAATTAGATTAAAGGAAAATGGTCGCAGGTTACAAGTCGCAGGCCGCAGGTTAAAAAAATCCTGATTTATAAAATCAACTTCTCTTTCTACCTTATTAAGTATGGCATTATTTTTAGCAACTAATATTGCTTCCTGAGAAATATCCATCGCCACAACTGTACAATTTTTTAAAAATTTTGCTAAGGATATGGCGATATTGCCGCTTCCAGTCCCAATATCTAATATATTTAAGCCTGTGACTTCTGACTTGTGACTTGTGACAAGATCTATTACCTTCTCTACAAGAATCTCCGTCTCCGGCCGGGGGATAAAAACCCCTGGCCCTACCCTGAATTCCATCCCCATGAACTCGGTCTTGCCCAGTATATACTGGAGAGGCTCGCCTTTCATTCTTCTGCGCAGCGCTTGGCCGATAACTCGGGCTTGAGCCTTCCGCAGAATAGCCTTCCGGTTTAAATATAATCCCTGCCGGTCGCAGTTCAGTATCCCGGTAAATAAAAGCTCTGCCTCATCCATTGCTCTTCTCTTTGGAGGCCCTCAGCAAAGCCTGGGTTATTTCGTCGAGATTGCCCCCCAATACGTCCTCCAGCCTATGCACGGTTAAGCCGATACGGTGGTCGGTAATGCGCCGGTCGGGAAAATTATAGGTGCGGATTTTTTCGCTCCTGTCTCCAGAGCCAATCTGCGATTTTCTTTCCCGGGAAACCTTTTTGAACTCTTCCTGTATCCTCTGCTCCAATAAGCGTGCGCGCAATACCCGCATCGCCTTGTGCCTGTTCTTAAGCTGCGAGCGCTCATCCTGGCAGCTGACGATCGTCCCGGTAGGAAGATGCGTAATCCTTACCGCGGAATCCGTAGTATTGACGCTTTGCCCGCCCGGACCGGATGACCGGTAAACGTCAATCTTTATGTCTTTGGGGTCAATGACCAGCTCCACCTCTTCCGGTTCCACCAGTATGACAACCGTTGCCGTAGAAGTATGTATCCTGCCCGAGGCTTCGGTCGCCGGCACGCGCTGAACGCGGTGCACTCCGCTCTCGAACTTGAGCATCCTGTAGGCCTCTTTGCCCTTAACGCCGAAAGCAACTTCCTTAAAACCTCCTAATTCCGTGGCATGGCTGGAGATAAGCTCCGTCGACCAGCCCTTACTGACCGCGTATTTTGTGTACATTCGGTAGAGGTCGGAGGCAAATATACTTGCCTCCTGGCCGCCGGTCCCCGCGCGTATCTCCACAATAACATCCTTACCCAAATCCCGGTCGTCTGCGGAAAGCATACTCTCCAACTGCGCCTCCAAATCCACCTTGC
>Ga0315277_10008201_pt1 | contig 13466 bp, 13 predicted proteins | sample YL17G05_15_MG_FD_203695 | JGI IMG/M metagenome (GOLD analysis project Ga0315277, IMG submission 203695) | Sediment microbial communities from Yellowstone Lake, YNP, Wyoming, USA - YL17G05_15 | ecosystem: Environmental > Aquatic > Freshwater > Lake > Sediment | place: USA: Wyoming | collected...
AGAGCTTGGAGTCTCTGTACAAGCCCAACGAAAGCACACCTTGCCAGCGTTGGCCATTGGAACAAAACTGGGATAAACGCACCTAACCCCGACCGGCTGGTTTTTGCGCAGCCCAGCCGCCGGCTATGGTCATCGGTCCTCTCACACTGGGCAAAATGGCGCTCCAAATCTCCTGGCGCGGCCTCGCGCCGCTACCAAAGGGCGGGCAAGCCCGCCCGCTAAACGCTTGACAGCACAACACTTACGACCATCCGAAAACATGCGCGCAAAAGTCGCTGAAATCTCAACCGAAGACTCTAATCTCTAATCCCCAATCCCCAATCCCTTCACTGTTTCGGTTTGCACTGTCACTTCGATAGTGCCTCGGCGCCGCTGATGACCTCCAGCAGTTCGGAGGTAATCTGCCCTTGTCTGGCCCGGTTGTAGACCATCGTCAGGTGGCTGATCATGGAGTCGGCGTTTTCGGTGGCGGTTTTCATGGCGATCATCCGGGCGATCTGTTCGCTGGCGGCCGCGTCGAGGAAGCACTTGAACAGTCTCGCTTTGAAGCTGGCGGGAAGGATCTCCTCGAGGATACTCTCGGCCGAGGGGAGGAACTCGTACTGGGGCTGGGCAGCCGGCTCGTCTTCGTTTTCCACGGCCCGCGGCCCACTCAGCGGCAGGAGGGTCTCGACCACCGCGTGCTGGCGGTTGAGACTCTCGAACTTGGTGTAGGCCACGTCGAGCCGGTCGAGGCGTTTAGCCTGGAAGGCCTCCAGGTAGCGAGTGGCCAGGAGGTCCACTTCCGCGAACTTCGGCTTGTCCTCGAAGTGGGTGAAGGCCTGGTCGGGCTCATGTTTTCGGAACCTAAACGCCGCGATCCCCCGCTTGCCGGAGATCTCCAGCCGCAGCTCGGGCACGCTCTTGTTCAACTCGTTGAAGCGGGCCAGGGCCAGCCGCAGCAGGCTGGCGTTGTAGCCGCCGCACATCCCCCGATTGGCCGAAAGGACCAGCAGGATCGCCTGGTTGGTTTCGGGGCGGGCCTCCAACAGGGGATGGGTCACCTGCAAACCGCTGCGGGCAAGGTGGTCGACCAGGGTGGTGATCCGCCGGGTGTAGGCGGCGGCCGCAGCCGCCCGATCCATCGCCCGCTTGAACTGCGCCGTGGCGATCAACTCCATGGTCCGCGTGATCTTGCGGATCCCGCGGATGGAGTTGCGGCGTCTTTCGACTTTGCGGGCTTTGGCCATGGTTAGTGAGCGCTGAGTAATAACCTGTTCAATTCCAGTGTAGTAGGCACACTCCGTGTGCCGTAACCCGCGGACGGCACACGGAGTGTGCCTGCTACAATTTGTCCACGTTGTTTGTGAGCGCGCCCTTAGGGGCGAGGGGTTAGGGGCGAGGGATTAGGGATTGGGGATTGGAAGGGGTGGCTGGGGTCGAACGTAAGTGAGCCCCCAGACCACCGGCTTTCCGGGGGCTCGCTGGCGCTCGACCCCGGCCACCCGACGGGTCTCGTCATTCGTCATTTGTGCATCGTCATTCGTCATACGGTTGCCGTCGCCTGCTGCTTCGTCCCGGCATAGATTTTCTGGAACTCGGCCAGGGCCCGGTCCAGTTCAGCGGCCGTCTGGTCGTCGAGCTGGCGGGTGTCGGTGATCTTCTGCCAGATCGGTTTTTTTTCCTCCTGGATGAATCTCAAGAAGGCTGCCTCCCAGGCGTGGACCTGCTCGCGAGGAACCTTGTCCAGGTGGCCGTGGGTGCCGGCGTAGATGCTCAACACCTGGTCGGTGACGTGCAGCGGGTGGTAGAGGCCCTGCTTGAGGAGCTCGGTCATGCGGTATCCGCGGTCGAGCCGGGCCTGGGTGGCGGCGTCCAGTTCGGTTCCCAACTGGGCGAAGGCCTCCAGCTCGCGGAAGGAGGCCAGGTCCAGCCGCAGGCCGCCGGCCACCTTTTTCATGGCCGGGACCTGCGCCGCTCCGCCCACCCGCGAGACGGAAATGCCCACGTTCATCGCGGGGCGCTGTCCGGCGAAGAACAGGTCGGGCTGGAGGTAGATCTGGCCGTCGGTGATGGAGATCACGTTGGTGGGGATGTAGGCGGAGACCTCGCCTTCAAGGGTTTCGACGATGGGCAGGGCCGTGAGCGATCCCCCGCCCAGCTCGTCGTTGAGCTTGGCCGCCCGCTCCAGCAGCCGGCTGTGGCAGTAGAAGACGTCGCCGGGGTAGGCCTCGCGTCCGGGAGGCCGGCGCATCAGCAGCGAGAGCTGGCGGTAGGCCTGGGCCTGCCGGGAGAGATCGTCGTAGACGCAGAGGGCGTGCTGGCCCTTGAACATGAAGTACTCGGCCATGGCGCAGCCGCAGTAGGGAGCCACGTATTGCAGCGGCGCCGGATCGCTGGCGCCGGCCACGATCACCGTGGTGTAATCCATGGCCCCTTCTTTGCGGAGCACCTCGATCAGGCCGGCCACGGTAGATTCCTTCTGGCCGATGGCCACGTAGAAGCACTTCACGTCGGCGTGTTTCTGGTTGATGATCGTGTCGATGCAGATGGCGGTCTTGCCGGTCTTGCGGTCGCCGATGATCAGCTCGCGTTGTCCGCGGCCGATGGGGGTCATCGAGTCGATGGCCTTGATGCCCGTTTGCAGCGGCTCCTTCACCGGCTGGCGCTGGGCCACGCCGACGGCGATTTCCTCGACGGGCCGGCGCTGGGTGGTTTGGACGGGACCGCGGCCGTCCAGCGGGTTGCCCAGCGGGTCGATCACCCGACCCAGCACGGCCTCGCCCACCGGCACGGAGAGCAGCTTGCCGGTGCTGCGGACCTCGTCGCCCTCGTTGATCGAGCGGAAGTTGCCCAGGATGATCACGCCCACGGAGTTTTCTTCCAGGTTGAAGGCCAGGCCGTTGACCCCGCCGGGGAACTCGACCATTTCGCCGGACATCACGCCGGAGAGGCCGTAGACGCGGGCGATGCCGTCGCCTAGTTCGATGACCTGGCCGACCTCGCGGACGTCGATCCGGGACTCGAATCGCTCAATTTCCTGCTGGATCACGGAAGCGATCTCGTCGGCTTTGAATCTCATGGGCACTCCTGTTGATCATTTGCTGACGGATGAGTTGCAATTGGTTGGCGATCGAGCCGTCGTAGACGGTATCGCCGACGCGGAGCACGGCCCCGCCGATTAGTTCCGGGTCGGTCACGCGCCGCAGGACCGGCTCGCCGCCCAACACGGCGCGGAGACCCTCGACGATGCGGTCTGCGGCGGCCTCGCTCAGCGGCGTGGCGGTGGTCAACCGCACGTGGACCCGCCCCCGCAAGCGGTCGTAGAGCAGACGGGCCTGGCGATGGATGGCCCGCAGGCAGTCGAACCGGCCGTGGCGCGAGACGACCTTGAGGAAGTTGACCAAAAGCGGCGAGAACCGCCCGGCCAGCACGCGGTCGAGGATGCCGGTCTTCTCGTCGTGGTGAATCAGAGTGGAGGTGAGGATGGCATCCAGTTGGGGGAACGGCTGGAGCAGCTCGGCGATCAGCGTCTCAAATTCTTCGAGCACCCCTTCGGCGCGACCGACGTTCTCGGCGGCGCCCAGCAGGGCCTGGGCGTAGACGTCGGCGATGTGCTCGACGCGCACGTCAGCCTCGATCTGTGCCGCCACGTTGGCGTCCCGTGCCGTGATGTCGTCGGATTCTGCCATGCTGCTCTGCCAATCACCCGGAAAGGCAAATCATCCGTCGGTTGCCAGCAGCCGGGAGGCAACGCCTCGCGGGCTGCCCGGCCGCTGTTGTTGACGCTCAGAAAGCTAATGACACATGGTTTAGCCGTCGCCGGTACGGCGACGAGGGCGTTTCTCCGGGCCGACGTGCCGTCGGCCGCTAAACAGCATGTGGCATTCTCTTTCTGAGCATCAACAGCCGCCGGCTAGGTTACACGGGTCCCGTTACTGCGGGGTTGTTTCTGTCCGAAGTCGGAGACGGCCTGCTGGATCAGTCGGGCGTGATCCTGGGGCTTCAATTCGACCTGGAGGATCTTCCCGGCCAGTTGGACGGCCAAGGTGGAGCTTTGCTCGGCCAATTGCTTTAGGGCGTTTGCCGTGGCGGCGTCGATCTGCCGCAGCGCCCGCTGCTGCTCGGCCTGGGATTCCTGCTTGGCCTTGTCGAGCATCTCGCGGCCGAGCGCTTCGGCGTCGCGGCGGCCCTTGTCGAGGATCCCGCGGACCTCGGCCTTGGAGTCGGACAACCTTCGGTCGTACTGATCAAGGAGTTGTTGGGCCTTGCGGTTGGACTGCTCAGCCTGGGCGATCTGGTCGGCGATGCCCTGCTCGCGCTTTTCCAGTCCTGAGCGGATCGGCCCCCAGGCGAACTTCCAGAGCACGGCCAGCAGGAGCAGAAAGACCACGGCCGTCCAAATGGCCAGGTCGCCTTGGATCTCCTTCCAGGCCACAGGGTTGATGCCGCCGCTGCCGTGTGCGGCAGTGGAGTGCCCGGTGGTGGAGCCGCCGGAGTGATCGCTTCCCGACTGGTCCTGGCCGGAGGTAGCGCCGGGCGAGGGCTGCTCGGCCTGCTGGCGACCGGGTCCGGTGGATCGATCTGCGCCGAGAGCCGACGGGCCCCAGGCGACCGCAGCCAGGGCGACCAGCAGCCCGGAAAGGACTGGGGTAGACGTCATGGTAGCGTCACCTTTCGGGGGCGATCAGACGGCGATACAGACGATCAGGGCGAAGAAGGTTGCCCCTTCGATCAGTGCGGCCGAGATGATCATGGCGGTTTGGATGTTTCCGGCGACTTCGGGCTGCCGGGCCATGCTCTCTACGGCACAGGAGCCGATCTTGCTGATCCCGTAGCCCGCGCCAAGGATTACCAGCCCCGCCCCAAAGGCACCGCCGAAGTAGATGGCGAAGCCCTCTCGGCCGAGGATCGTCTGGGCCTCTTGGACGGCCGCCCTGGCCAGCGCGGCCTTCTCGGCGGCCGTGGTCTCCTGGGGGGGCTCTCCGGCCAGCAGGACCGGGGCGGCGTAGAGCAACAGCAGGGCAGACAACGCTGCAATCCTGAATGAACGGTTCACTGGATCGATCTCCTCTGAAACGTGTGGATGGTTCGGCACGGCGGCGCCACCGTCCTAGTGCTGGTGCAGGGCCATGCCGATGAACAGTGCGGTCAGAAACGCGAAAATGTACGCTTGTAGGAAGGCGACGAACAACTCCAGAAGATTCAGGGCCGTGGCCCCCAAGACGGCCGCCGGCATCACGCCGTACCAGGCGATCTTGCCCACAAACAGCAGAATGAACCCCATAATCACCGCCAGCACCAGGTGGCCGGCGAACATGTTGGCCAGCAGACGCACGGCCAAGATGGTGTGCTTGATCAGCAGGCCGAAGATCTCGATGAAGAGGATCATCGGTTTCAGCAGGATCGCCAGCAGCCAGGGGAGTTCCATGTGCGGCACCAGGCCGGTCCAGAAACCCAGCAGGCCGGACTTCTTCATCCCCGCTCCCATGACCACGCCGAACGCAATCAGGGCCATGGCCGCGGTCACCGAGATTGACCCGGTAGGTGAACCGGCCCAGGGGACCAACCCCAGGAGATTGCAGAAGAGGATGAATATGAAGAGCGTCCAGATGAACGGCAGGAAGCGGTCGGCCTCGGGGCGTCCGATGGCGGGGCGGACCATCTCGTCGCGGACGAACAGCAGCACGGCCTCGAACAGGTTCCAGATGCGTCCTCGCGGCCGCTGGCCGGTGGCGATGTTCCGCGCCAAGGGGATGAAGATCAACAGCATCAAGAGGGCCGCCACCAATTCCAGGGCCATGAACTTCGTCAGCCGCAGGTGGATCTCCCGCCCGAGGACCTCCACCGTCCCGTGCGGCAGGGGAATCTCCAGGCCGAAGGGCAGATGGAAGGACTCGGCGTCCTTGACGTGGCCGGCGAGTTCTACGGGGTTGATGTCCATCGGCGATACGGTTCGACAGAGGAGGGCCTACGAAGGATCGCGGCCGGAGGTGGGCTGCGGGCCGTGGGGCAGCGACAGGGCCGTCTCGACGCCCAGGGTCACAGGGTAAAAGACTAGAAGATAGTACAGCAATCCCGTTTGGGCCAGGACCCCGCCTTGAACGTGGCAACCCAGGCCTAACCCCAAGGGGATGCCCATGCGGGCGGCCATGCCCAGCAACATGCCGAGCAAGGCGCGTTTCGGGCGGTGCGAGAGCGGATTGACCAACAGCGCCACTTCGGCCCCCGCCAGGCAAAACACGGCTGCGGCCGCGGCAGTCCACAGGCCCGCCGATCCGCTCAACAGTCCCGCCACCGGGGCCACCAGCCCATACGCCCCGAGCACGACCAGCCCGAGAATCATCCCGCGGGTGGGGAGGCTTCGGTGGCTGAGATTGGCAAACCAGGCGCCCATCGGATGGTTCATCTCCGGACGGTCAAAGGCGGCGCGAGTCTGGCGAGTTTCCATTTGTCCCTCGGCGGCCGCCCCGGCGTCGGTTCTTTGTCGGTGGCAGGGCAGCCAGCTTCAGCAAGTGCCACAATCCCAGGGCGAAGCCGGCGATGGCACCCAGCGCCAAAAACAGGATCTTGGTCCCCAGCTTCTGATCCACCCAGTATCCCAGCAGCGCCGGCAGGGCCATCTCCAGCGAGATCGTCGTGATTCGCGAGACCCACTCCAGGGCCAGGGCGAGCAGCCGGCGGTCGTCGGGGGAGTTCTCCACGGGTGGGCTGCTGGCAAATGTGGCGTTGACGGGCATCGGAGGCAGTGTGCCTGCCACTGACCGGCGGTGGCGGGCGGCCGGCGGCACCCAGACTACAGTTACACGGGTGGACCGACTAGCGGACCATCTAAGGAAGCGGGCGACTCCCGTCAAGCCCCCCTCGATCAGGAGGGAGGCGTTCCAGGGAGGCGGGCAGCGCAGGGGCACGCTGGTGTATAGCTCATGCTGGGTGGGAGGGCAAATCTGGTCTGCACGATCGTCACTGGTGGGCAACAGGCCAGCGCCGCGAGGCGAGGCTGGCGGGCATGGGCCGGGGGACAAATGAGCCCCCCTTGTGGTCTATATGTTGACACTGAATCTGGCGTTTTTATTCCCACCTGCGACGATTTTTTGTCAACGGGATGATCGCTGCAAGTCATTTTTCGGAAACCGGATACGTCGTCTTTTCTGGGCTCGCGAGGCGTTTTCCTCAAGGTCTGATTATTGCGTTCAAACGATCTAGTGGTTATAATCAGTCTACCGGGGTTTTCTGTCCTGCCCGACGTTGCCATCGGGTACCTGCCAGTGGCAGGCAGCTCCGGAGCGGGCGAATGGAGGTCCCAGCACAAGGAGCCGGTTGAAGGGTGTACTCCCTCCGAACCTTGGTCACCCCAATGCCGGAAGCGTGACTGTAGCTTGAGGAGACGGGCAAACCGTCCAGTCGTCGTGCTGGGATCGTCGTCCGCGGATTGGTTCCCGCTATGGATTGCCGGAAGTGGAAGGAGATTGTGTGTTTCCGGGTCACGGAGGACAGCTAACCACCGACCGACGCGCCATCTCGTGCCGCCAGCGGGCCGGCGCGATCGGCAACCCGGAGATAAGTCCCGTGATTACCGCAGCAAAGCTGAAGACCCGCACGGTCAAAGATCTGGCCAACATGGCCAAGAAGAAGAAGGTCCCGGGCTGGCATTCGATGCGGAAGGGCGACCTGATCAAGGCGCTGGTGGAGCATACCGGGTCTGAGGTGGGCAAGCGGGTGAACAGGAGCAGTGACAAGGAGACGGTGGCCAAGGCCCGTCCGGGCAAAGCTGGTAGTGTAGCCCAGCGCAAGGACGGGTCCCGAAAGACAGTTCACGGCCCTCACGCGCGGCACCGACTGAAGCAAATCAAGATCAAGCTGGCGGAATCGAAGGACCTCTCGTTCAAGTCGGTAGCCGATGGAAACGGCTGCGGCAAGGATCGGCTGGTGTTGATGGTCCGCGATCCATACTGGCTGCACGCGTACTGGGAGTTGACGCGCGCGAGCATCGAGCGGGCTCAGGCGGCCCTGGGGCAACACTGGCACGGCGCCCGGCCGGTCTTGCGGCTGAGCGAAGTCTTGCGGGACGGCAGCACTTGCTCGTCGCGGCGGGTGGTCCGCGATGTCCCGATTCACGGGGGGGTGAACAATTGGTATTTGGACGTGCAGGAGCCTCCGAAGAGTTACCAGGTCGAGATTGGTTACTTGGCGTCCGGTGGCAGGTTCTTCTCGGTGATCCGCAGCAACACGGTCAGCACCCCGCCGGTGGGGTCGGGCAACGCGTTCGATGAGAACTGGGCGGAGGTGGCCAAGGATTTCGATCGGGTCTACGCCATGAGCGGTGGGTACCTGGGTCAGGACGGGAACCGGGAGCTGAAGGAGGTCTTTGAGGAGCGGCTTCGCCGGCCGATGGGCGACCCGATGACCACGCGATTCGGCCTCGGTGCGGTCGGGGGCAGGGGCAGGGACAACGACCATGCGCTGAAGTTCGAGGTGGACACGGAGCTGATCGTTCACGGGGTGACGGATCCGGACGCCCACGTCACGCTCCGCGGGGAGCCGGTTCACCTGCGGAGCGACGGGACGTTCGCGGTCCGCTTCAGCCTGCCCGACCGCCGCCACGTGCTGCCGGTAGTGGCCAGCAGCCCCGACGGTGCGGAGCAGCGGACCATCGTGCTGGCGGTGGATCGGAACACGAAGGTGATGGAGCCGGTGTTCCGCGAGCCGGGCGAATGACCTGGGATTTCAGATTTAGGATTTCAGATTTCGGATTTCCGGCAGTTATCGATCGATCCCAAATCTGAAATCTGAAATCTGAAGTCTGAAATCTCAAATCATCCCGTGAACCTGATCCGCGGTCTGGACCAACTGCCCGAGCAATTCCGCCACGCCGCCGTCTCGATTGGCAATTTCGACGGGGTGCATCGGGGGCATGCGCGGATTATCGAGCGGCTAGCGGGCTTGGCGCGCCGGGCGGGAACGTCGTCGGTGATCTTCACGTTCGATCCGCACCCGGATCGGATCCTGCGTCCCGAACAGGCCCCCGCACCACTTGGCTGGACCGAGCTGAAGGCCCGTTTGCTCGCCGAATTGGGCGCCGACGCCCTGGTGGTCTACCCCACCGACCGTGCGCTGCTGGAGTTCGACGCGGGGGAGTTCTTCGACCGGATCGTGCGGGGCAGGCTGGCGGCCCAGGCCCTGGTCGAGGGCCCCAATTTCTTCTTTGGCCGCCATCGTGAGGGAGACATCGGGCTGTTGCGTCGGCTGTGCGACGACGCAGGGGTGAGGCTGGAGGTAGTCGAACCAGTGGCGATCGACGGCGAGATCGTCTCCAGCTCGCGGGTTCGCGGGCTGATCGCCGCGGGCGGAGTGGAGCAGGCCGGGCGACTGCTCACCCGGCCGTACCGCATCCGGGGGACGGTCGTTCATGGTGCGGGTCGCGGGGTGACGCTGGGCTATCCGACCGCCAACCTCGGTCGGATTGAGGCCCTTCTGCCGGGCGAAGGGATCTATGCCGGGCGGGCGTGGCTGGGCGACGCCCCCTGGCCCGCGGCCGTCAGCATCGGACCAAATCCCACCTTCGGCGAAGCGGCGGCGAAGGTGGAGCTCTACCTGATCGGATACCAGGGGTGCCTCTACGACCGGGCCGTCGAGGTTGACTTTCTAGTCCGACTAAGGGACATTCAACAGTTCGGCTCTGTCGAGCAACTGGTGCTCCAGATGGATCGAGACGTGGCCGCCACCCGGGAGATTGTCGAGCAATACGATTCCCAAGAGCCGTAGGCGCCACATCCCAAATCCGAAATCCCAAATCCCAAATCCTAAATCCCCAATGCCCAACTGGCCCCGCTTTGTGGAGCTTGTCCGCGGCCACCAGCGCTTCTGGCTGACCACGCACGTGCGGCCCGACTGCGACGCGCTGGGCAGCGAGCTGGCAATGGCTGCCATCCTGGAGCAACTGGGCAAAGAGGTGCTGGCGGTCAACGCGTTTGCCGTGCCGTCGGGCTATGCGTTCCTCGATCCTGGGCGGAAGCTCAAGCAGTTGGGGGTCGACGTCGCGGCGGAGCAGCTCGACGCTTACGAGGTGCTGATGGTGCTGGATACGTCGTCGTGGTCGCAATTGGGCGCCGCGGGCGAGGTGATCCGCGCCAGCCGGGCCAAGAAAGCGGTGATTGACCACCACCTCAGCGAAGACGACCTGGGGGCCGAGGTGTTCAAGGACGTCAAAGCGGAGGCCACCGGCCGGCTGGTGATCGAGGCGGCCGATCGACTGGGCGTGGAGATCAGCCCGGAGATTGCCCGGGCCGCGTTCGTGGCTCTGGCCACCGACACGGGTTGGTTCCGTTTTGCCTCGACCAGCAGCGAGACGTTGCGATTGGCGGCGAGGCTGGTGGCTGCGGGGGCCGTCCCGGACCAGCTTTACCGGCAGTTGTACGAGCACGAGACGCTGACCCGGCTGCAACTGATCGGCCGCACGATGGCCCGCGCCCGCACGGAGCTGGGGGGCCGGCTGATCTACACCTGGATCGAGCGGGCGGACTTCGAGGCCACCGGGGCGGCGCCCTCCGACAGCGAGGACCTGATCAACATGACGCTTTCGGTGGGCGGGACGGAGGTGGCGGTAATCCTGGTGGAGCAGACCAGCGGCGGTTTCAAGGTCAGTTTTCGCAGCCGCTGCGATCTGGATTGCAGCCGCGTGGCCGAGCAGTTCGGCGGCGGCGGGCACAAGGCCGCCGCCGGGGCATTCCTCGACGAGCCGCTGGAGTCGGCCCGGCGGAAGGTCCTTGACGCGGTTCGCTCTGAGATGTGAGAATCTGGTCGCGGCTTTGACTGGAAGTGTAAAGCCGCCGCCAGTGGCGGCGGTATTCCGCGACCACTGGTCGCGGCCTTATGCGAATCCGAGTTCTTCGGGCTCGGATTGGCTCTCGACAGACGATGGAACGTTGAAATAGGTGCCCGTTGTGGAGACTCCCATGAAGACCCCATGCAGCGGCGACGGGCACCGACCGAAGGTTGGTCGGGCGGCCGACGCCGAGGCCCGTCGCGGATTCCTGGCCAAGGCCGTCACGCTGGCGCTGGGCGGCGTAGGGCTGTTGGTGCCGGCGGTGACCGGGATCGTGGCCTTCTTCAACCCGCTGCGCCAGAAGAGCCAGACGGGGCAGTCGCTGCGGCTAACGACTCTGGACGCCCTGCCGGAGGATGGAACGCCGCGGAGGTTTCCCGTCGTCGCGGACCGGACTGATGCCTGGAATCGATCGGCGAACGAGCCTGTCGGGGCCGTGTTCCTCCGCCGCACCGGCGATGCACAGGAGCCGGTGCTGGCGTTGCACGTCGTCTGCCCGCACGCCGGCTGCTACATCGAATACCGGGAGGCACCCGAGGGCGGAAAGTTCTTCTGCCCGTGTCACGGCGCCAGTTTCGATCTGGATGGGAACTGCCTGGAAAGGCCTTCAGAAAGCCCCCGCCCCATGGACACGCTGGAGGTCGATCCGCAGGCGCTGCAAGCCGGCGAAGTGCGGGTGAAGTTCGAGAACTTCCAGACCGGCACCTCGAAGAAGGTCAAGAGAGCATGAGAACCTTGTGGCGTTGGATTGAGGATCGCACGGGCCTGGGCGAGACGGCACGAAGCTGCCTGGACGCCCCTATCGCCGGGGGTGCCTGTTGGTGCCGGGTTTGGCCCGCCACGATCGCCTTCGCCTTCTGCGTGCAGTTGATCACCGGGTTTTTCCTGTGGATGTACTACAGCCCCGGGGCGCAAACGGCCTGGGAAAGCGTCTACTTCCTGCAACACGAGGTGGCCGGGGGGTGGCTGCTGCGGGCCATGCACCATTGGTCGGGCCAGATGTTGCTGGTGCTGGTCGGGCTGTACCTGATCCAGATGATCGTTATCGGCGCCTACCGGGCGCCGCGGGAGCTGGTCTTCTGGACGGTGCTGCTGATGGCGCTGGTTACGTTGGGGTCGCTGTTGACGGGCGATCTGCTCGCCTGGGACCAGAACAGCTTCTCCAGCACCCAGACGAGGGTCAATTTCCTGGAAATGTTGCCGTGGGTTGGGGGCGGGCTTTGGCGGCTGGCGGCCGGCGGCCCGCAGTTCGGACACCTCACGCTCACCCGGTTCCTGGTGCTGCACGTTTGCTGCCTGTCGGTGAGCTTCCTCTTGCTGCTGGCGCTGCACGTGGTGCTGGGGCGGAGGGCCGCCGCGGCCAAGGCGGCCGCGGCGGAGAGGACCGTCCCCTTCTGGCCCCACCAGGCGGTTCGCAACGCCGTGGCCGTGGCGATTGTGCTGGTGGCAATTCTGCTGCTGTCGCTCAGGCACGGGATCTCCGGCGACGACCGGGGGGTTGCCTTAGGCTCGCCGGCCGACACGTCGAGTTCGTTCGCGGCCGCCCGGCCTGAATGGGCGTTTCGTGGCCTTTACGAGTTTGCACACCTCTTTCCCGGCGACGTGGAGATCCTGGGGGTGTCGCTGAAGATCTTGCCGATCTTTGTGATTCCGGGGCTATTGGTCTGCGTTTTCCTGGCCATGCCGTGGACGGCCCGCCGCCCGGCCGGACACCCGCTGAACGTCGGTTTTACGGCCGTGTTGCTGGTGGGGGTCGCGGTCTTGTCTCTGGTCTCGGTCCGTAAGGATCTTCAAGACGAAGAGTACCAGGCTGCGCTGAGGACTGAGGACGACCATGCCCGGCGCGCGGTCCAGCTCACCCGCGCCAAGGGGATTCCGCTGACCGGCGCGCTGACGCTGCTCCGCGAAGATCCGAAGACCCAGGGGCCGATCCTGTTCAAGACGCACTGCGCGAGCTGCCACAGCTACCTGGACGCCCAGCAGCAAGGAATCAAGGCCGAAAAACCGTCGGCGCCGAATCTCTACGGCTTCGCCACCCGCCAGTGGATTGCCGGGGTGCTCGAGCCGCGGACGATCACCGGGCCGGACTACTTCGGCAACACGAAGCTCAGACGGGGAGATATGGTCGACTTCGTGGAGACGCTGTACGAGGGCCTGGAAGCAGCCGAGCTGAAGGAGTTGAAACAGGAGTTGTCCACGGTTGTCGCCGGGCTGTCGGCAGAAGCCAGGCTAAAGTCCCAGCAGGAGCTGGACGAGAAGGAGGCCGCCCGGGTCAGCAAGGGCAAGGCCCTGATCGGTGAGATCGGCTGTACCGACTGCCACAAGTTCCACGACAAGGGCCGTCTGGGCGTGGCCCCAGACCACACCGGATACGGCTCGCGAGAGTGGACCATCGCGATCATCGCTAACGCCGGCGACAGGCGTTTCTACCGGGACGACAACGACCGGATGCCGGTCTACGCCGAATCCCTCCACGACCCGGCCAAGAGCATCCTCCAAAACCGGGAGCTGGGCCTGCTGGCCGATTGGCTGCGGGGTGAGTGGTTTGAGGAGTAGGTTGAGGGTTGAGGGTTGAGGGGGGAGGGTAGTGATGATCGCCGGGGGGAGGGACCGGCCTGTTTCTTTCCAGTTGCTGCTTGTCTCCGTACTTATCCGTGTATTC
>Ga0315277_10008202_pt1 | contig 13464 bp, 11 predicted proteins | sample YL17G05_15_MG_FD_203695 | JGI IMG/M metagenome (GOLD analysis project Ga0315277, IMG submission 203695) | Sediment microbial communities from Yellowstone Lake, YNP, Wyoming, USA - YL17G05_15 | ecosystem: Environmental > Aquatic > Freshwater > Lake > Sediment | place: USA: Wyoming | collected...
GTGAAAATATTCTGGCCGTTGGGTGGCACCGCCAAACTCGTTTGACGGTGTTATCTCAGCAAAGCCTGCTCCCGCGAGACCCCACGGGCAAAACGAGTTTGCCCGTGCCACCCAGGACATTGCCCTAGAATCTGCACAGACACGGGGCATGCTGGAGACAAGTTGTCCCTTGTGGAGAGCGGCACGTTGGGCTATATATGCGGGGACGTGACGAAAGAAGTCGACAGTTCCCAGTTGGCAGTTGTCAGTTATTCAGAGAGGATGGTGGGCACAACCCACACTACAAGAGAGGAGAACGAACATGCAAAGACGGGAATTCTTGGTAACGTCGTGTGCGGCGGGATTGACTTCATTGGCGGGCAGCTCTGCCATGGCGCAGAATCAACCGGCACGCGCGTACTACGAGCTGCGGCGGTACGAGATCGAGACGCCAGAGCAGAAGGCAGGCTTCGACAAGTTTCTCAGCGAGGCGGCCATCCCCGCCCTGAGCCGGCTCGGCATCAAGCCGGTGGGCGTGTTCTACTCGGAGAAGGACCTGAGCCCGATCTACATCCTGCTGCCGCACGGGTCGCTCGAATCGTTCGCCACGCTCACGCAGCGGCTCGACAAGGACCAGGAATTCCTGCAGGCGGGGGCGGCGTTTATCGACGCCCCGGCGGACAAGCCAGCGTACAAGAACCTCGAAACCCAGCTCATGATGGCGTTCGAGGGTATGCCGCGACTCGAAATGCCCGTGACCAGCGAGGGTCGCGTCTTCCAGCTCCGCACCTACGAGAGCCCCAGCGAGAAGACCGGGCTCAAGAAGATCGAAATGTTCAACACGGCCGAGATCGCCATCTTCCGCAAGGTCGGCCTGCACCCGGTCTTCTTCGGCCAGACCCTTGCAGGAACCAAAATGCCCAACCTGACCTACATGCTCGTCTTCAAGGACGCCCAGGAGCAGCAGGCCAACTGGAAAAAGTTCGGCGGCGACCCCGATTGGCAGAAGCTCCGCGCCATGCCCGAGTACATGGATAAAGCCATCCTCCGCGCCAAGGGCATCACCAACTTGATTCTCAAACCCGCCGCCTACTCGCAAATCTGAGTTCACGAATCGCGAGGGATTGGCCGATACACTAGGACTGTTTTTGTTTGACAGTGAAGCCCGAAAGAGGCTATTGTGCAGGTCCGCGCGAATCCTGGCGCGCGATGTTCGCCCGATAACCCTTTGGTTGGAGAAAGCTCATGGAGCGAAAGACTCAATTGAGAGAGAGTGACATGCCCCGGCAGTGGTACAACATCGCGGCCGATCTGCCGACCCCGCCGCTGCCTCCGCTGGGTCCCGGCGGCAAGCCGGTGACGCCCGACATGCTCGCCCCGGTGTTCCCCATGAACCTCATCGAGCAGGAGGTCAGCACGCAGCGCTGGATCGACATTCCGGAGGAGGTGCTCGACATCCTGTACCAGTGGCGTCCGACGCCGCTGCGGAGGGCCGTGCGCCTGGAGCAGTATCTCAAGACGCCGGCGAGGATCTATTATAAGGATGAGAGCGTCAGTCCGCCCGGCAGCCACAAGCCCAATACCGCGGTGCCCCAGGCTTACTACAACAAGGTCTTCGGGATCAAGCGGCTGACCACAGAGACCGGGGCCGGCCAGTGGGGCAGCGCCCTGGCGTTCGCCTGCCAACTCCTGGGCCTGGAATGCAAGGTGTTCATGGTCCGCATCAGCTTCGACCAGAAGCCCTTCCGCAAGCTGATGATGCAGGTCTGGGGCGCCAAGTGCATCGCCAGCCCGAGCTCGGAGACCAACGCCGGCCGCAGGTTCCTCAAGGAGATCCCGGATACGCCCGGCAGCCTGGGCATCGCGATCAGCGAGGCCATCGAGGCCGCCGTCACCGATCCGACCGGCCAGACCCGCTACTCGCTGGGCAGCGTGCTCAACCACGTCCTGCTGCATCAGACGATCATCGGCCTGGAGGCCAAGAAGCAGTTGAAGGCGGCCGGGGAGAAGCTGCCCGACATCGTCATCGGTTGCGCCGGCGGCGGCAGCAACTTCGCCGGACTGTCCTTCCCGTTCACGGCCGATAAAATCAATGGGGCCAAGATGGAAATCATTCCCGTGGAGCCGGCGGCCTGCCCGAAGATGACCCGCGCGCCGTTCCATTACGACCACGGCGACACGGCCTGCATGACCCCCCTGCTGGCGATGTACACATTGGGTCACGCGTTCGTTCCGCCGCCGATCCACGCCGGCGGGTTGCGGTATCACGGCATGGCGCCGCTGGTCTGCCAAGGCATCGTCGAGGGCTTGTTCAAGCCGCGGGCCTACCACCAGAGCCGCTGCTATGAATCGGCGATGACCTGGGCCAAGACCGAGGGTGCGATCTGTGCCCCCGAGACCAGTCACGCCATCGCCTGCGTCATCGAGGAGGCCGAGAAAGCACGCCAGGAAGGCAAAGAAAAGGTCATTCTGTTCAACTACAGCGGGCACGGATTGATGGACCTGAGCGGGTATGACGCCTTCCTGTCCGGCCGGCTCAGCGACTACGACCTGCCTGAGGAAGAGCTGAAAAAATATACAAAAGATCTGGAGAATTTGCCGAAAGCAGAGATGAGAAAGAGCGGCCGCTGGTAGGCCGCCGACGCCCCCTGCGGGTGTCGCGCTGGGCAGGGACCGGCCCGCAGCGCACTGGAGTCAGAATATTTGGCAAGGAGACCACGATGAGGCACCTGGTATTTCTGACCGCGATTCTTCTCTCGGCGACACCGGCACTGGGGCAGGAATGGGAAGGCGACCTGCTGGGAATTCACGGCAACCTCCACGGGTCCATCGGCGCGGCCTGGGACAGCCAGTACGTCTGGCGCGGCTTCGACGTCTTTGACGACAAGAGCGCCACGCACCTGCTGGCGGACGTGGACCTGTTCCAGACCGGCTTCGGCATCTCCGTGGCGGGCCACCTCGCCAATGCCGACGGATTCGAGGACCAGGAGCGCTGGGACTACACCGCGTACTACCAGAACAGCGTGTTCATGGGCCAGCCGTACGAGACGCAGTATCGCTTCGGGTGGGTCTACTACAATTATCCGGACATGTGGCCGCAGCGGGCCGACTTGCAGGAGGCCCACGGAATTCTGTCGTGGCCGAACCTGCTGCCGATCAAGGGCCTGTGCCCAAGTTATGCGGCCATCCGGCTCTGGCCGGCCAGGAGCGACTCCACCGTCGAGCGGCGTCATGTCAGCACGGACGTCTCCGGCTGGTGGCACATCCTCATGCTGGATTACAGCTTCGCCATTCCGGGCCTAGGCCCGAAGGAAAAGGAATCGGGGCAGACGATCAAGCTGCACTCGGAGTTTGTGTACAACGACGGCGTCTCGCCGACGGGCACAAACGTGCCGAGCGGGTGGTCCGACGCGGTGTTCGGCGTATCGACCGACATCGATCTGGGGTACAACTTCACGCTGACCCCGGCCGTTTACTACCAGCGGTCGATGGTCACAGCCGTGAATCCCGATGACGAATTCTGGGTCACTGTCGGGTTAAGATACTCCTTCTGAGAGCCGATAGCTCCCTCTTGGATACGAGGCTGGCCCCGTGCGGCCAGCCTTTCCTATGCGCAATGGAGCCGGATGCTGCAAATCGCTTGACGGGCGCGCTTTTTTCCGGACAATAGAACAAAGTTGACTCCACAGGGTATACAGCATTTACCGTGGTGAGCCATAGACGAACCGAAGAACCGTTTAATTGGGAGAACTCCATGGAGAAGTCCACCAGAGGAACAGGCCGTCTTTTGTCATCGCTGGCATTGTGCCTGTTAGTCGTGACCGCAATCAGCGGTCCGGCCTGCCGAAAGCAGGCATCCACGCCGCCGGCGACAAGCCAGCCGAAGTCTCAGGCCTCTGCTGATAAGCCATCGACCGAGCCGAACATCGCGGCGCAACCGGCCGGTCAACCCGAAATCGATAAGGTCGCCGCCACCGTCAATGGCAGCACCATCGGTGAAAAAGAACTGAACAAGCGCGTCAGTGTGGCCATGCGACAGGTGGCCGCCAAACTGGCGAGTCTGCCGCCGGCGTACGCCGCACGCGTCCAGGATCAGCTCCGCCAGCAGGTGCTCGAAAACCTGGTCATCGAGCGGCTCCTCGACGAGCAGGTCAAGGCCGCCAACATCCAGATCTCCGAGGCCGATCTGCTCGCGGAAATGAAGAAGACCGGGGAACAGCAGCAACCGCCGATCACCCTGGAACAGTTCCAAGCCACCGTCGAGGCCCAGGGCGGCAACTTCGCCGAAGTCAAGGAGGAGTTCCGCAAGGGTATGGCCTACCGCAAGGTCGTCGCGGCCCAGTGGGACGGGAAGACCAACGTGACGGATGCGGACGCCAAGCAGTACTATGATTCGCACACGAAGGATTTCGAGACAGCCGAGCAGGTCCGCGCCAGTCATATCCTGATCTCGACCAAGCCCAAGGACCCGAACAGCGACCCGAACCAGGCCAAGACTGCGGCCAAGACGAAGATCGACGCGTTGCTCAAGCAGGTCAAAGAGGGCGGCGACTTCGCCGAGCTGGCCAAGAAGAATTCCGATTGCCCGTCGTCCGCCAACGGGGGCGATCTCGGCCTGTTCGCCCGCGGGTCGATGGTGAAGCCGTTTGAGGATGTGGCGTTCGCCCTGAAGGCCAATGAGATCAGCGATGTCATCGAGACCGAGTTCGGCTATCACATCATCAAGGTGACCGAGCACAACGATGCCAGCACAGTTCCCTTCGAGGAGGCCAAAGCCGGCATTACCGAGCAACTGACGAACCAGAAGAAGAACGAGATCGTCCGGGCGTACATTCAGTCGCTCAAGGAAAAGGCGAAGATTGTCTACGCGACGGTCCCGGCCGCACCAGCCGCACCGGCGCCGACCCCCATGACCCCGGTACCCGCTCCGGCACCAGCCCCTGCTTCCGCGCCAGCCCCCGCTCCGGCCGACGCCAATTCAAAGAAGTGATACCGAGCGAGGAGATCTCCTCACGGAAAAGGCCCATGCAGGGGACTGTGGATGGCTTCACAGTCCCCTGCTTTTTTGCGCATGTCTAGCGTGGCGCCTCCCCTTCGCCGGGTGGCACCGCCAAACTCGTTTGACGGTGCTCATTCGATGGAGCTAGCTCCATCGAAACGCCACGGGCAAACGAGTTTGCCCGTGCCACCCAAGACTGGGCCTTTCCAAGCTAAACAGGCGCTTTGTTCTTGATGGCTACTTCAGCAGCGTGTCGGGGTTCAGGTTCGCCGCCTCGACGTCCTTGAAGTATTTCACCGTTCCAACTTTCAGCTCGAGCGTGGCGGCATCGTCGCAGACGATGATCCCGTTCGGGTGCATCTGAAGCGCGCTGCCGGTCCACATGTGATTGACGCCCTCCTCGACGAGCTGCCGCAGGGCGCGGGCCTTGTTGTGGCCGTTGACGATGATCAACACCTCCCGCGCGTCCATCACGGTGCCGACGCCGACGCTCAGGGCCGTTTCGGGCACCTTGTTCGGGTCGTTGTCGAAGAAGCGGGAGTTGACGATGCGGGTATCCGTGGTCAGCCGGACGACGCGAGTGCGCGAGGCCAGCGAGGAGCCGGGCTCATTGAAGGCCAGATGGCCGTCGACGCCGACGCCGCCGAGAAACAGGCGGATGCCGCCGACTTTCTTGATCCGCTCCTCGTAGCCGGCGCATTCGGCGTCGAGGTCCGGCGCGTTGCCGTTGAGGATGTTCACATTCGCCTTGGAGATATCGATGCGGCTGAACAGGTTTCTCCACATGAACGAATGATAGCTCTCCGGGTGGTCCTCGGGCAGGCCCACGTACTCGTCCATGTTGAACGTGATGACGTTCTGGAACGACAGCCTGCCCTTCTCGTAGAGTCTGGCAAGCTCGTTATAAGCGCCTACGGGCGACGAGCCGGTAGGCAGGCCGAGAACGAACGGCGTCTTGGCGGTCGGGCGGGCCGCAAGGATTTTCGCAGCCACGTAGTTGGCCGTCCACCTGGAAACCTGGGGATAATCCGGCTGAATGATCACTCTCATGTGTTCCCTCCTTTCATAGGGACGAAGGCCGTACAACCATATCTATCTCTGCTGCGTGCCTGCACAAGGGCTGGATTCGACGCAGCAACGCGTTGGCAAGTTCGGTCTTGGCGGCGATGTGCTTCTCGATCTGGCCGACGAATTTATCGGCCTCGAAGGTGCCCCGGACGGCCGCGAAATCGCTTTCCTTGGTCTTGGCGTCTCCGTCGAGGCCGAACCCGATCTGGGCCGTGGCGGCAAACTCCTTCTGCGTGTCGGCGTAGAGCCGCTGGTCGAGCTCGACCACGGCCTGCCGCCATCGCTCGGTCAGACTCGTAACGTCTTCCGCCGTGATTTCGTCGACGGGCTTGCTCAATTGCTTCTGCACGACATCCACGACCCACACCCACTCGTACGTGGCGTAATTCTCGTGCATCGCGGCGAACCGGGCGTCCAGCTCATCGAGCGTGTTCACGAAGCCGCTCTCGATGTCCATCAGCAGTTGCTGCACCGTCGCTTCCGGCGCGAACATGCCGGCCAGGTCGATCCACTTGCCGATCCCGACCTGGGTGTCCGGCCGCAAAGCGGCCCGCAACTCCTCGATGCTGTTGAGCGGTTTGGTCTCCAGCCGCGTGATCAGGCAATTGCCGATGAACTTGTCGATGCCGAGCTGGTAGAGCTCGATGCCGCGTTCGAGCGACCCTCTGGGAATTTTCACGCTGTTGTAGACGAAATATTCGGAGGTCGGTCCGGCGGTCGCCTTGAGCTGGGTCAGCAGGTCGCGGCCGTTGATCATCTTCTGAATCGTGTAGGGGCTGAGCAGCTTGAAATTGATGTGATCGAGTTTCTTCGGGTCCTTGCGGCGGTCGCGCTGCGGCCATTTGCGGGCGTCGCGGACCGTGCCCACGCTCCGCAGGTTCACCCCCGGCGCCAGAACGCTCTCGTCCTCGTGCTCGATCAGGTACGAGAACGGCAGGTCCGACGTGTCGGAGTTGCGATAGTGGCGGCCCATGACGACGGTGAAGGCCCCGACCTTCGCGGGCCAGAGCATGTACGAGTCGCTGCCGGTCTTGGAGCCCCGCTCGACGACGCCCTGGTGGACCGGGCCGAGCTTGTACATGTGGTTGCTTTGGTTGGTCCCGCTGCCGGCGTTGCAGAAGGAGAAGAGCCCGGCGATCAGGAGCGTGGATTTGTGATGGGTGACCGTGTAGGGTCCGGCGAAGATCGCGCAGGCCTCGCCATGGAAGCCGCCGCAGTTGGCGAAGAAGACGGAATTCTCCGCCGAGTACTCCTTGGCCAGCACGCAGCCCTGGCCGATGAAGCAGTCGCAGATGATCGTGCCGTCGGTGATTTTCGAGCCGCTGCAGGCGATGAAATGCTCGGCGTAGACGCCCGGGCCGATGTAGACGGGGTCCTCGACGCAACTGTTGACGGACCCATCCTCGAGCCGATTGACGCCCTCGATCACACTGGCCGGCCCGATGCGGACATTCTTGAGCAGCCGCGAGTTGATGATCCGGGCTCCCCTGCCGACCAGTCCCATCGGCGACCGCACCGAGCCCGTGTAGCTCTCGATCATCGCCTTGAGCTTTGCGATCACAGCGGGACGGTGCCGATAAAACGCCATCACGTACGCGGTATGGGCCGACAGGCGGTCGTAGATCGGAATCTCGCGCCCGCCCGCCTCGTTGACGACGGCCACCTGCACGCCGTTGCCGAACGTGCTTTGACCATCCACCGCCAGCAGGTCGATGTTATCGATGATTGCGTCTTCCTCGATGACGTAGTTGGCGATGTAATTTCGGACCTCGCTGATGTACACATTGTTGCCGATCGTGCAGTTGTGGATCGTGGCGTGCCTGATGCCGGCGGGCTTGCTCACTCCGCCATAAAACGACACTTCCTTCTCGAAGACCCCCAGCTTGACCTGCCCGCAGAAATGGGTGGTCCGGACCCGTTCGGCGCGGAATCCTTCGGCCACCTGGACCTTGGACCAGTCCTGGCACGTGCATCCCTGCGCGGCCAGAGACGCGATTTCCTGTGGTGACAACGCTCGCCACTGTGACATGAGAATATCCTTTCTATTAGCGGACGCACGGCACAGGGAGACCCCGCGTTTGCCGCATCCTTCGACAACCGCCATGGGTCAGGCTGTGCACAAGCCACGCAGGGCAAGTATAGCCCGGCCGCGCGCAGCGGTCAAGATTTTGCCCCAGACCAATTGCGGATGTGAAAAGTATCCAATTCCAGTCCGCCACGACGATCAGCGGCAAGGCCCGCCGCTATTGACCCCCACATAGACAGCCCTTAAGTCCGGGTGGCAACAGCAAGTGTCGCTACGTGTACAGCCTGGAAAGGCCCTATGTTGGGTGGCACGGGCAAACTCGTTTGCCCGTGGACTCTCGATTGAGCAAGGTCCATCGAATGAGCACCGTCAAACGAGTTGGGCGGTGCCACCCGGCGTCAAGTCGCCATCCTTTGAATACCTGAGAGCCAGCAAACCCGAACGGACGTGGCTGGCGCATCGCCACGCGCTCAGATGTGTCCGCCCATTTTGCCCAAGCTCCAATTTGCACACACGCGCAGGATTTTGCATAAATTCTATAGCCGGAGGCTGGTGCGCGCCGATGTACTGCTATATAAACAATTGCACCCTGGTGATGGATCCTGTGCGTGACAGTTGGAGGTCGGTCGATCCGCCGCGCGGGCGAGTTGGCCGTGAACGTATGTCCAATCAGCCGAGAGTAGCGAAAGTTTTAGCGGCACTACTGGTCTCCATGACGACCGGCGCCATCGTGCTCATGGTGCTGGGCAACCATCCTCCCTTGGGAGGCCCCTTCTGCCTCTCGACCTTCTACCGGCTCAACTCCGTGGACCACGCCGTACGCTCGATTGCCTGTCAGACACCCAACCGGTGGAACAGCATCGAGATCTTCTTCAGCGGCACCAAAGGCGGCGGCCTCGGGCAGTTGGCGGCCATTCGCCACCTGGCGGACGCGTCAGGCCCGAATTGCCATTTCGTCGTCTGCAATGGCAGCGGCGGCGACAATGGCGAAATCCAGGCCACCGAGCGTTGGCAGAACCAATGGTCGGCCCGGCCAGGACCCACTTGGCACGGCTCGGAGCAGACGATCCGCATCTGCCTGGTCGGCAACGGCGATTCTGTCCCGCCTACCGACTACCAGTTGAAGCGGCTGGAGCTGTTGCTGGAATCGCTCTGCCGCAAGTTCCGCGTCCCTGCCGAATCCGTCTATCTGCCGCGCGACTGCGAATAGTCACCCCGACTCCTTTCGTCTCACCGCTGAGTCTCCGTCCCCTTGCCCTTGTGTATCCGCGCACGTAACCCACAACCTGTGGGGTGTCACTGTCCGCCGGTCCATGCGCTGCATGTCAGGTGCACGGAAAACGCGCAATGTGGTGAGCGCGTCGCCACGCTTGCCGGGCGCCATGTCTACGTAGATATGCTTGATCCGGCAGCGGACATGCTTACGCGAGCGTAACCATGGCACCCGATTCGTACGCATTCAAGCGTTGCAGGCAGGAATCTTTCAAGGGACATAGGTGGCGCTTTGCGGGACGCGTTTGGCGGGCGCAAAAAATACGGTGAGCGGCCGAAGGTTCGACCGCCCACCAAAGAACGACGCATGGGCGTCTGGTTGCAGAGTAGTATCGGCCAATTCTCTGCTGTATTGCCTTTCCTTACAGTTAGCACTCCAGCCGTCGGTCGTGCCCTCGCCGCAACCTGCGTCTTGGGCTTCCCAGGGCAAAAAAAGTCCCCCTCGGCTTATACGCACCTCATATTTCGGACTTCGCTTTTGCCGTCAGCCAGAATCCAAATGTACAGACGACGACTACGCCGCCGTTATTGCAGGCACGAAAAAAAAATCTATGGGCTGTCTCCTGTAGAGACGCAAAATTCTGCGTCTCCCGCGCAAACCCAAGATACTGTGTCTCTACGGAATGCGCAGGGGGTACGCACAGATCAATCGGAAGCGGCATCGGCGGGCACCCGGGCTTGTCCGGGCTGCCGCGTGCTGGTAGCGAGATATACGACAACCCCGGTGGCAAGAGTGATCACCATGATGATCAGGAAGGTCCTCTTGAATTGCATCGCGTAGGTCAGCGCCATGTACAGGAAGAACCCGCACGCTGCAACGAAGATCAAGGGGGTGACGGGGTAACCGGTCACTTTATAGGGCCGCTCCACGCCGGGTTCCTTGAAACGCAGCACGATGACCGCCAGGGAGGTTCCCAGGTAGAAAGCGTAGACGGCGGCCGCTGTGTAGAGAACCGCGTCGATGTAGCCGCCGAAGGCGAGAATCAGGGATAATGCAATCACACCCTGTACCACCAGGGCCCAGACTGGCGTGCCCGTACGCGGGTCCCAGTGGCCCAGGGCCCGGAACAGGCGATGGTCTTCGCCCACCGCATAGGAGATGCGGGCGCCGGTGAAGATCAGGCCATTGACGGCCCCCAGGGCAGAGATGCACACCAATGCGCTGATCAGCCGCGAGCCCACGACGGGAAAGGCCGTCCCAATCGCGTCGCTGGCCACTGCCTTCGATGTCCCCAATCCATTGTAGCCCAGCGTGTAAAGGAACGCTCCGTTGACCAACAGGTACAGGGTGATAACTGCCGCGGTGCCCGTCACGAGGGCGCGAACGATGTTGCGCCGCGGATCCTTGACCTCGGCGGCGACGTAAGCCATCTCGTTCCAGCCGCCATAGGTGAAAAGAACGAAGATCAAGGCCAGCCACCAAGTCATCGGCATCAGGCCGTCGTAGGAGACGGGCGTCCCGGCCCCGCGAGGCGCCGCTATGGCGACGCCGACGATAGCCAGCAGACCCAGCGCCTTGGCGCTGGTCAGCAGGTTCTGCGTCCACTTGCCCTGCTTGACGCCGAGGATGTTGATGATGGTGAGCACGAGCACGGCCGCACCCGCAAAAACTCGCTGACTGACGCCAGGATGGCCTGACAGCGGATCATAGATGGCCCGCCCATACGTGGCGAAGGCAAACGCCGGTACGGCGATGTCGCCCGGCCGCACCACAGTGAGCTGGGCCCAGCCGAACAGGAATCCGGCCCATCGCCCGTACGCCTTGGTCAGATACACGTAATCGCCGCCCTCCTTAGGATAAGCGGTCGCCAGTTCCGCATAGCTCAAAGCCCCCGCCAGCGACAGCAGCCCGCCGACGATCCAGATCGCCACGACGCCCCACCACGACCCGGCGCCCCGGGCGATATCCGGCGCCATCTGGTAGATGCCTACGCCGACGATGATGCCGACGATGATGCACGTGGAATCGAACAGCGACAGCTCTCGCTTAGGGGTCACTCGCATCGACAGTCTCCCATAATCCAGTTTCGCGTAAGAGGCCGAAATCCTTGCCCTCGGCAAGCACGACCCAGCCCCGCCAGTCCTGCTCGGCGATCCGCATCAGGCCGATCCGCCGCACGTCGGCAAGCCAGATCAGGAAGCCGAAGCGGCAATCCATCTTGCTCTGCCAGAGGGCATCGTCGCCCACGATCCGGCTATTGTACCGCCTCTTGATCTCTGTGACACGCTGCGGCGTCAGGTCTTCGTAGCATTTGATGTCGGCGACGGTCGCTACGCCGCAGATCGGGCCTGAGCTGCCCTTAAGAAACAGCCTGTCGCCCAGCTCGACCTGCCCGAACGCCGGCTGCCGGACCTTGCTCAGCCGCATCTAGATCGTCTTCCGGCCGTTCAGGATCAGGTCCGGGTACGGCTTCTTCAGGATGACCAGATGATAATTCATTCCTATAGTGGCATCCGCACGATCCTGGTTACATCTGCTCGATCCGCCGCCGGACCGCCCGGATGTGCTCCGGCGTCGTCCCGCAGCAGCCGCCGACGATTTGCGCGCCGGCCTCGATGCACTTGGCGACGCCCTCCGCGAAGGCCGCCGGGCCCATCTCAAAGACCGTTTTGTCGCCGACGAGCTTCGGCGTGCCGGCGTTTGGCTGGGCCACGATCGGCAGGTCCGTGGCGGCTTTGAGCATCGCAACGATATTCGCCATCCGGACGGGATCGAGACTGCCGCAATTGGCCCCCACGGCATCGGCCTCTGCGTCCGTCAACCGTCGGGCACATTGTTCGGCCGTATCGCCCATGATCGTCCGGCCGCCGTTCTTCTCTGTCTGGAACGCCATCGATACGATCACCGGCAGGCTGGACACGTCTTTACATGCCCGCAGCGCGCACAGCGCCTCGCTCAGATCGAACACGGTCTCGACAATATACCCGTCGACGCCCGCTTCCGCCAGGACCTGCGCCTGCTCGGCAAACGCATCGTAGAACTCGGACTCCTTGAACGAGCCGTAAGGCTCCATGAGCTGGCCGGTCGAGCTCATGTCGCCGAGGACGAATTGGCCGGCGCCGGCCGCCCGCCTCGCCAACTCCACGCCGGCGCGATTGACGTCCCGCACGGAGACGCCGACCTTGTGCGTCTCGATGTAAACGCGATTCATCGTCAGCGTATTCGTCGTCAGGCCGTCGCAGCCGCACCCGGCGTACGCCCGATGAATCTCAAGCACCGCCTCCGGCGCATCAAGATTGCACGACCCGCGCGACATCAGCCCGCGCTCGTCCAACTGCGTGCCCATCGCCCCATCCAGCAGGACGATTCCCCTGCCCTCCATCAACTGCAAGAAATCCACTCAGCACCTCCAGCACTCGTGTCGAACGTTCCGGCGATCACGCCGCCAGTCGGCATCAATGCACGCGCACGCCGAGCGAGACCAACTCCCGCCTGACCTGCGCGAGCCGCTGGTAGACGATGCCGTTCATGCCGGCGTTTCGCGCTGCTTTGATGAAATCGGGCCGGTCGTCAATGAGGACGCACTGCCCCGGCATCAGGCCGAGTTTGCGGACGGCGATCTCATAAATCTCCCGCTCCGGCTTGCAGGTCCCCTCGGCACAGGAGAACGTCGGCACGTCGAATATTTCATACCGCAATTCGAGAAAGAACTCCATTGCCGGCGGCTCGGTGTTGGACAACAGGGCCGTCTTGCAGCCGTCCTCGTGCAGTTGCTGCGCCAGAGCGAATACGTCATCGCGCGGGCGGTACACGGCCCGGAAGGCCTCGCCCCAGAGCGAGCGAGACTTCGGCGGCGGGCAGCCAAGCCCCTCGCACACGCGCTGCCAGAACACGTCCTCTGCGATCCGGCCCCTCTGAAATGCCTCGCCGTACTCGCTGTGGACGCGCATGTAGTCCTCGACCGGCACGCCCAGCGCCCCGGCGCAATAGGCCATCAGCGGCCCCGCCGGATTCTCGATCAGGACCCCGCCCCAGTCGAACACAACCGCCTCAATTCTCGTTTCCATGTTCTACGTCCGTGGTTTGCAGTTCCGCGTTTACGCGGTCTTGAGCCTGAAGACAGCCCTGCGGTCTCCGGACCATCTGCACCGGCGGGATTATCACCCCACAGGCTAAGCG
>Ga0315277_10008203_pt1 | contig 13464 bp, 14 predicted proteins | sample YL17G05_15_MG_FD_203695 | JGI IMG/M metagenome (GOLD analysis project Ga0315277, IMG submission 203695) | Sediment microbial communities from Yellowstone Lake, YNP, Wyoming, USA - YL17G05_15 | ecosystem: Environmental > Aquatic > Freshwater > Lake > Sediment | place: USA: Wyoming | collected...
GGCCTGTTGTAAAGGAGTGCATGGCATGGAAAAAACTTTATGATTCAAGTGATCTGTTTTTAGTTGATGAAGGAAAGAAACTCTTCATCTGGGATCAGCGCCCTATTGCCACCCAGCCTCTCACGATCCTTTCAGGCCTCCAAAGAGTTCTTTATATTTCCACTGACAGAATACGAAGCTTATGTCAATTAAAGAAGACCGCTGAGACCCAGACTGGTAAAGAATATTCTCAGGAGGAAATAGAGCAACTACTTCAGCCCATGATGGATAACCACCTGATGATAAAAGATGGAGAGCATTACCTTAGCTTAGCAATACCAGTGGGGGACTATATACCCAAGAAAGAAGAATTTGAGCGTTTCCAGAGATATTTTCATGAAATGGAAGTCAAGAATCAGAATAAAGCTTTAATGAAAAAGATAAAGATCAAAGAGGTATCAAGAGATTCCAAGATCACTAAAGAAGAGATTAGACAGGTGAAGTTTTGTGACCTGGATTGGCTAAATATTGAACTCTCGAAAAGTTAATCAGGACAACAGTATGATGAAATCCCAACTTGCTGTGCTTCCAAATATGACAAAGATAGAAATTCGGGATTTACCTGCATGTGCTAAATTAAAGATTATTGGAAAAGATAGGAAAAGAATTATAGAAAATAAGGAAACCGATATTAGTAGACATGCGGATAAAATACAAAACTGGATCATGAAGGCGGAGCTATATGTCACAACAAAATGCAAGGGCGGATGTCCTTTTTGTTTCGGTCAGGGGGATTTTGGAGTCCGCGGACGCCACGTTCCTATAGAACTCCTTATACACAGATCAGATATCCTCCTTGCATTCCACAGGAAGCATCCCTTCTATAGTATCCCTCTGCTTGGTGGGGAGCCCCTTTTGCATCCAGAACTTCCCGAATTGGCTAAAACGTACGGTAAGCATCTCCCTTTTGCTCTCGTATCAGCAGGAGAGCCAGATGATTCAGTAGAAGTTGAGCACCTAATCGATCGTATAAAACTATGGGGGGTAACATACAATCCTCATTTAGCTCATAGATACCTTAAACTGATTAACAAACTGTTTGAAGCAAACCAAGAGGTAGAGACGTCAATGCACTTTCATGACTTTAAATCCTTCAGTTACGTGAACATGCATTTCATAGAGTATATACTCCCTCGTCTATTAAAAATTAGCGCCGAGTGGAAGGCTGAATTCATAAGGTATGTGAAATCATGGCATCCAGATAGCTATTATAATGCATCATTTGACCCATTTTGTTATGAAAATGGTAGGAATGCTCCCATGATAGTCCGCTACTCGATGATTGACGAACGATTTATGAGGAATACACCCAAAATCTTTGAGCCCCCTCTCTATCCCCGGAGGCGAAGCTTCCCTTGCCATTTATTTAGAGAAAACAAAGCCATCGCAATTGCTGAGGATGGAAAGGTCTTCCCATGCACATCAACTGCTCAGCGGCACGCATATCCAGTCATCAAGAATATTGATAGGTTTGGGTGTATCCCAGAAGACCTACCAGATTATTTAGATAAATGTGCAGAAAGGCTTCTTGAGGTCAAATATAGGGAAGATTGCGATGTTAGATGCAAACGAATAAAATGGAATTTGGATACATAGACTTTCGATATAAAAGCACAAAATAGCACGAAATCTACCATAGATCTGTTCAAGGAATACGGGAGCCAGTGATTATTTTGCCCAAAGGGATATGTAATCGCCTGATTTCCCAAATTCTTATTTGTTTCTAAATAATTAAAAAAAGTACTTGACAAATTTAATATAATATGATTTAAAATAGTTAAATTGATTAAAATGATTGAAAGGAGGTGAAGGGGAAAGAGCGGTTTAGTTAAAAAGCTGTTAGGGTTAGGGATACAACATTCAACCTTAATTGTGAAACCAGAAAAGGAGGTATTACCATGGCACGGATCAAAATTAAGGATTTACCAAGGGATAAAAAGATTACCAAAGAGGAGATGAAGAAAGTGATGGGAGGTTTCAATCCCCAGCCAGAGCCACCAGGAATCTTTTTAGGACCGGGAGGAGACCCTACAATAAACCTATGGAAACTCAACCAAGGTTCGCTTTTTCTTGGTGTCAGATATTAATTTCACTATATATGGTTAGGTGAACAGTGGTGATTGGGCCAGGTTTCCAACAAGAGTGTTTTGGATGACATGGATTAAGACCAAGAATCTGCCGAAGGATGTGGAAGTAAAGAGCCCCGCCCACAGGGCGGGGCTTTAAAATCTAAATTTTAAAACCCAAAACCGAGATCCCGAAATCGTAGATCCTGAAATCGTTAGACCCTGATCCTGAACCAAGTTCAGGATGACCTTACTTGTTTCAGAGCAAGGTTCAGGATCTGGTTCGCGATGACAAAAAGGCCGGAAGCGAACCGTTATGTCATGCTGAACTTGTTTCAGCATCTGAGTTATTTCTCTGCTTTCAGCAGACGCACCTTTCATCCCCGTCCACAGGACGGGGTTTTCAGATGCGGTGTTAAAATAACCAATTTTTAAATTCTAACGGTTTTTGGTATTTGAGCTGATGGGGTTCTTGGAGAATACCTGGCAAAAATAGCTTATCTCCGCTTGGAGCAGATTTGCCAGATGGTATGAAATGCTCTATATCAGTCAAAGTCACTCACGAGGTACACTGTCGGTCAGCAATGATGGTTCCAATCTTCTGACTTCAAACTCAACTATTAAACCAAAAGGAGGCTTACTATGGCACGGATCAAAATTAAGGATTTACCAAAGGATAGGAAGATTACCAAAGAAGAGATGAAGAGAATTCAAGGAGGGATCAGCAGCGAACCGGTCTATGGCAAGCCGGGAATCATTAGCGGACCGATTTATTTCCAGCAGCAAATCAGCAGCGAACCGCTTTATATGAAATTCTGGTAAGAGCATTCAGGGGTAGATGCGCAGGTTGACTTGCTTTCTTGGGGTAACATGGGTCACCTTGGGTTGCAAGGTCCGAAAGGAAATTCTTGTGGTGCGGACATCCGCACAATGACATTCCGATAGTACGCAGGAGCAACAGATTCATAGGGGTGATGCAGATTGCTTTGAAGGGAGTGAAGTTATGCCGGATGTCGTTTTAGCACAGCCCCCTATTGACGATGATAGGCCAATCTGGGGATGGAGGCTTTTAAAACCTGCTGAGCATCTCGGACTCCTGTACATCTCGACTGCACTCAAGCTGGCTGGGTTTACCTGCGAACTTATTGATTGCGTCGTAATAGGCGGCACTGTGCAGGAGTTTAACAAGAAAATTGTCGCCTCTCATCCATCCCTTTACCTTGGCTTATCCGTTGGTCCTTGGCAATTCAAGAATACCCTTAAATCGATCCGGATGCTCAGACAGGAAGGAATTAATACCCATATCACCATGGGCGGGGTTTGGCCGAGCTTAAAGAGCCAGACGATACTCTCGGAGATTCCTGAATTGGACTCGATCGTCGTTGGCGAAGGTGAACAGACGGCGGTGGATCTGGCGTGTGCCATTCGAGATAAAGCGGACTGGACCTCGATTCCAGGTGTTGCCAGCAGGAACGGCACTGGGAGCTTCTCTTTGGTTCGGCCGAGACTGATCGACGATCTCGATTCGCTGCCAGTACCCGATCGAAAATACTATCTGGACATGATCAAGACGAATGGAAGTAGTAGTATCATTTTCAGCAGGGGTTGCTCCGGCCGGTGCACCTTTTGCGGCCTTGTAAAATATAGAACACTATGTGGAGACATCGGGCGGCGCAGCCGCGACCCAGTCTCTGTTGTCGAAGAAATCATATCCGTTTCAAAGCAAACGAAGGTCAAATACTTCGATTTCGTTGATGATGACTTCCTGGGGGTTACGGCAAAAGACCGAGAAAAGTGTACAACCTTTGCCAAGGAAGTGATCAAACGGCGACTTGACATTGGTTTCACAATTACAGCGCAGGCGAAAGGGGCTCACTATGACATGCTCCACATATTGAAAGATGCTGGCCTCAGGGCTGTCGGCCTCGGAGTCGAGTCATGGGCAGACTCTCAATTGAAAAGATATGGAAAATTGGCAACAAGAAGGGATAACCTGCGAGCCATTGAGATGCTCACTAAGCTCGACATTCCGTTTCGGCTTTACTTGATACCCCTCGATCCATACGTCACCAGAGGGGAACTCAAAGCCACCCTGCGAGAGACAGAAAGGATCGGGCTGGATTCCACCTTCAGAGACTTGGGTTTCTGCAGCAGGTTGGTGCTCCACGGATACTGCCAAATGGTCGAACAGTGCAAGCAAGACGGATTGATCATGAACTATAACCGCCTATCCGATGTCATCCCTTACCGTCAAAAAAACCAAGACACAAAAGAGATCATACAGGCTTCTAAGGAAATCTATAGAATCTTCGATCAGATCATGAACAGATTCGAAACCACGGGGAGGAAGAAGAAGCTACCTGAGGCATGGTATGTCTTCTTCAATGATGTCAGACCGGCGCTCGAAAGGAAGCTCTTCCGCGATTTCAAGGACTTTGTTGAAAATGCTGACAGCCAGGAGGATGGGAAAGGGTTCATTGCGTCAAGGATGGCGGACACCGAGAAAAGGATATCTTCGATCTGTGCCGCAGTCAGTCGAGATAAGCTTGAACGATTCAATGGACTCACTGTATTCATTGACGGAGAGGAGATTTCGACCAGGTTAAAAGAGGTCTTCAAAGTCTCTGTGAAGAACAACTTTGGGGTTATGTAAGGGGAGTCGTCGGTTGATTGACTTCGGGAATGTGAGGAAGAAAATGGGTGAGAGGGGCGAAGCAAAGGATCGGGATTATAATAGAACCGACTCTCAAGATTTCGTTTAGTTATCCTCCATGAATGGGGGAGGAAGGGAGGAATCTTATATAACGAGATGACAGTCCAAAGAATTCTTGATAAACTTCCTGAGGTTTATCGGAATTTGCTTCCCAAATTTTTTCAGAATAATATTCCTGAAGAAACGGCTGCCACCTGTGCCGATTGCGCCATGTGGGGAGGTCCAGAGCCAGGTTTGCCTGGCGGAATCCATTTCTCAAGAGATTCTAAATGCTGTACCCACTATCCCAATCTGCCCAATTATTTAGTTGGGGGCATCCTAACCACTACTACCCCAGAATTGGAGGTAGGACGTTATTGCATCCGCAAAACAATTAAAGGTCGCATCGGCGTAACACCCCATGGAATCCTTCGTCCGAAGAAGTTTTCCCTTCTGCTCAAAAATAGTGAAAAAGAGTTTTTTGGCAGAAGTAAATCGCTTATCTGCCCTTTTTATGAGAGACAAAAAGGGAAATGCACGATCCGTCCTTTTTGGGATGCTACCTGTAATACCTGGTTCTGCAAATATGTCGCAGGGGCGGATGCCTGGTTGTTCTGGACGACATTAAGGAAGTATTTAAATAATGTGGAAAAGATTCTGGTCCAATATACTCTCTACGAAATAGGCTGGGATCCTCAGAAAATCATTTTGCCAGAAACATCCAATACTACCCTAACCATACAGGAGGTGGATGATCAGCCGCCTGATCAAAAAACCTATCGAGATTTGTGGAGAGATTGGGTCGATCGTGAAGAAGAATTTTATAAAAAGACCTTTCGTATGGTCTCTGCCCTTACTCCAAGAGCCTTTGAAAAGCTTGCGGGCATTTCTCAAAAGATCCTCTTGGAAGAGCTCAAGGTGAAACAGAAGAATCTCTTAAAGCCCAAATTGCCAAAAATACTTAAACGAAATCCGAGCCTTCGAGTGGAGAAGAAGGGAGACGATTCCTATTACCTGATTGGCTATTCACCTTTGGACCCATTAGAAGTCTCCAAGAGAATTTACGATCTACTTGATTTCTTTGATGGCAAAAGAACCACTGAAGAAACTTGCCGACTTATCCGAAAGCATATTGGAGCAATGCCTGACCAGGATTTGTTAATTTCCCTCTATCAATTTCGGGTGCTCGTGCGTAACGAAGATGATAGCAGAAAGTTGAAACTTGAAGGGAGGAGGTGAGAAGAAAGGAAGAAAGAATTTTTTAGTGGTAAATGGAAGTAAAAACTTTATTATTATGTTTGATCCAAAAAATTAGTGAAAAGGAGAGTATCACAATGGAAAAGAAAAGGACAAGAATCAAGATTAAAGATTTACCGAAGGCTCAAAAAATTAGCAAGGAAGAGATTAAAAGGATCGTGGGAGGGGTCTTCCTTCAAAGTGGGTTTGGATTACAGACTTTTCCCAAAGAGGTACAAAGTTTTTATAAAGAGCTACAGAGTTTTTATAAAGAATAGTAAAGATGAGGCAAGATGGTGGAGCTTGAATCATGCATTAAAAGATATAAGAATGATACCCATCGGGCCCTCCATCCCGAAGAGACTCTATTCAGGATTGAATCTAAGCTGCCACTTACAGGTATTACACGAGTGGCTGATATAACCAATCTTGATAGAATTGGAATTCCTGTCTTCACATCTATTAGGCCGACTTCTGAGTTTGGCGCTATTACGGTATACAATGGAAAAGGTGCAACACCTGTAGAGGCAAAGGTCTCGGCCATGATGGAGGGCATCGAACGTTTCTCTGCAGAGGTTAAAGACAGGAAGCTCATCATCTCCCGATTTTCAGATCTGAAAAAGAAAGCCTTAAATCCTAAAGAGTTGATATTGCCCCCACGATCGGATCCAGAAAGCGAGAGCTCCTGGGTGATGGGGTACGATATCATGAACAATGAGGAGATATTGGTTCCTGCAAATGCTGTATTCTTTCCCATATCCCCCAAATACAAGTGGTTTTTCAGACCCAATACGAATGGCCTTGCCTCAGGCAATAAGATTGAAGAGGCCATTTTCCATGGATTAACAGAGGTTATCGAGAGAGATGCCTGGTCACTGGTCGAAGCGTCTCACATTCCCCCTCCCAATATTCAAAATATTGGGGATGGACTCATCGGAGAACTTCTCAACAAGTTTTCTAAAGCCATGGTAGCTGTTTATCTCAAGGATATTACAACCGATATTGGGATTCCCACCTGCGCCGCAGCCTCAGATGACATAAAGCTTAAAGACCCTACCCTGCTGATGTCGGGTGCAGGAGCCCACACAAATGCCAATGTAGCCATATTGCGTGCACTCACAGAAGTTGCTCAGAGCAGACTTACCCAGATCCACGGAGCAAGAGAAGACACCATAAATGCAAGATTTTATAAGCAGGCTGGGTATGAGAAGATTAAGAAATATAATAAGAACTGGTTCGATACCTCCCGGACAAAAGACTATGGTAAGATGAAATCATATGACACAGATGATTTCTTGGACGACATAAAATATATTTTGAGCAGGCTTAAAGAAGCAAGTATAAAACGTGTCATCGTTGTAGATCTCACCAGAGAGGAGATTGAAATCCCAGTCGTCAGGGTGATCGTCCCTGGGCTAGAGTTATCGACCGTCGATCATGAGAGATTAGGCAAACGGTATAGAGATGCCAAAAATCGTTATCTTTCTGGGGCCAAGTCTTCCAAAAGACCAAGCCGCACACATCCTGGATGCGGAATATCTGCCACCCGCAAAACGAGGGGATATCTTTAAAGCCGTTGAAGATAGTGCCGAGATAATCTGCCTCATAGACGGTGTATTCTTCCAGGAGTGCTCAATTGCTCATAAAGAGGTTCTCTACGCCCTGAACCAAGGTGTAAGGGTGATAGGGGCATCGAGTATGGGAGCTCTTCGGGCGGCTGAATTGGATATTTACGGCATGGAGGGTGTTGGCAAGATCTATCAAGCCTACAAGAGCGGAAAGCTGGTTTCTGATGAAGAGGTAGCACTGATCTTCGATCCGATCACCATGGAGCCTCTCTCCGAGGCACTAATCAATGTCCGGTATAGCCTTCAAATCGCTTTAGACCTGAAAATAATCGACCTCATGAGTCATGATATCCTATTTCAGGCTGCCACGTCCATCTACTTCCCAGAGAGAACATACGAAAGAATACTCGCCAATTGTGATGGTTTAGTTGCAAAAGACATTTTAGACCGTTTCAAAATTTTTATAAAAAAGAGTAAGAAAGATCTTAAAATGGAAGATGCAATCAAGGCGATCAAGCGGGTTAAACAGTTAGTTAGAGAAAATACAAAGCGGGAGGAAAGAGGAGTTACTGGACCTCTCATATTGATCAATAACTCAAAAAAGGAGATTAATACCATGGCACGCATTAAAATTAAAGATTTGCCTAAGGATTTAAAAGTCACCAGAGAGGAGATGAAGACGATTATGGGAGGGGTTCTTACTATATACGGTAGGCCCCCTGGGGGCCCTATAGGTATTATAGCGTTACCCCCGGGTGGTGGTGGCCCAATTGGGGTTATAACCAAGCCTCCTGGCTCTGGTGGTCCAGTATTTATTCTATCCAAGCCCCCTCAATAGTAAACCCCGTTAGAAATTCCAGCGAAGCATTATTTCTAACGGGGTAAATGATTAAGGCGGTCCGGCTTTCAAAAGATACCTCTCTGCATTTATTTGCATAATAGATTATATTTCTTGTTGCGATATGATTAACAGCAATCCGTATTATAATGAGATACTCCGTAGACTTAGACAACACATTTATAACATTGGACAGATCCTTATCCATCCGAAATTGCGCACGCTTGTATGGGAAGCGACGAGGAATTGTAATCTCTCGTGTCGCCACTGTTGCATCCCAAAAGGTGATTGGTGCATCAATTTTGAGCTAACAATAGAACAATCAAAGAGAATTTTCGCAGAAATAGCTGAAGATCTTAACCCGGAGGAAATCGATGTTGCTATTACTGGAGGGGAGCCCACGTTAAGAGAAGATTTAGTTGAAATGGTGAAATTTATCTCGGACCTATCTTTTAGAACCGTCGGTGTTGATTCCAATGGGATCAATTACGCAAAAGATTTGTCCCTTCTCGATAAATTGGTTGAGGCTGGAATGACGGTTGGCACAATTGGTGTAGATGGTTTAAGAGAGGGCTACAAAAAGACACGAGGTGTGGATTACTTCAACAAGACTATCGATGTGCTTCAATATGCGATTTCTAAATATTCTGATCAACTTTATCTTACGACCTTTACCGTTGTTAACAATTACAATAAAAATGAAATACCTGAGCTTATGGAAAGATTAGCAGATATCGGTTTAAAATATGCCAGAGTAAGTCCCGTATCCAAAATTGGTCGGGCCGCATCTGTTTACGAAAGGTTGTATAAATTAGGTCCACAGGATCTTTACAACCATTTGCAATGGATTGCCAATAAAAGAGAGGAATACATTTGTGGCAAATTCCCCATGCAAATAGAATTGTCAGATGACGGTTGGTGTGGTCTAAAATACGAATTACTCACCAAGAAGATTGAGCACATTTTTTTCTGTGCAACGGGTATCACTGTTGCAAGTATTTTATACGATGGCAAAATATCGGCTTGCCCTCACATCCCTCGTGATTTAACCGTTCAAGGAGATGCTTTGAAAGAAAGGTTTAGCGATGTCTGGAGTAACCGGTTTAAATTATTTAGAAATAAAAATTGGCTGAAGAAAGGTAAATGTAAGAATTGCGAAGAGTGGTTATATTGTAGGGGGGGGCCGATGCATTACAGGGATAAAGATGGCACGATGAAGCAGTGTATTTATGATGAAATAATAGGAGTGGACCATTATGAGGAAAGTATAAAATCGCCAGAAGCTTTAACTACGGCAAGGATCAAGATTAAAGATTTGCCAATCATTGCTTAAAAAACCAGGTGATCAAGATGCCCCGCCTTAAGATTAAGGATTTACCAAAGGATCAGAAAATAAGCAAAGAGGAGATGAGAAAAGTCCTTGGAGGTTTAAAGGGGGATTTCACTTTCTATTATATAAATATAAAATAGAACAAACCGTTGCATCGAATAATAAAATGAAAAAAATTAAAATGATCCCATTAGATGTTAATTTAAAAGCAAGCCAGGATGAAATAGGAAATGCCACTCTTGCCCAAATGGCCAGTAAAATCAATATGGAAACATAACATTTCTGCCTGATTTGGACAGCGGTGACGTTAAGGACCTTCTACAGTTGGGTTAGCCCTTCTCCTTTTCCTTCTTTTTTTGCCCAACTAACTCACAGTACTCATTATAACTCAATATCACCGACACTGGCCTTCCCTGTCGGTTGACCACAAATCTCTTACCATTCACTGATGTCTGGTGGAGGATGTCCCCAAATAAAAGTTTTGCCTTTGTCGCTGCAATTGGTTCTAAGTCTTTAATCTCAATCTTTGGCACAGGTATTGACCTCCTTCCCAATCAATGGAGCCCCACGGGCAAGCCCATGGTCCCCAAAACCATGCCCACCTACGCCCCTGGGCGCCGGAGCGCTTCGGTGCGCAGGCGCCGAGGCTTCGGTGGGTCATCCGCCGGTCAACGAAATCCGCCGAAGCATGATAGATTCATCGCTGATAGAATATCTACCCGGAGTAACGCATTCCTCCACGTCCAAGACCGTGGTCTCCTGCGTAGGCGGATGAAAAACTTAGTCATATGAGTAATCTCAGTTATTTTAGAAAAAATTATATCAATTCTTTCAAGAAGTTTCAAATGGGTTCTATCGGTGAGGCTCGATGATGACTTTGATCGACTCCTTTGCCTCAACAACGAGTCGAAATCCAAAGCCCGTCTCTGCCAGAGGGAGCCGATGGGTGATCATTTCACCAAGGGGAAGACGATGAGACCTTATTAATTCAATGGCAGTCATAATATCAAAAGGACTCCCCCCATAAGTAGGTAAAAGTGTAATTCCATCATTCCAAAAATCAAAAAAATGGAATGGAAAATCTATTCCCGGTTCGATAGGAGCAAAACACAAGACCGTGCCTCCTCGATCGACACATTGCAATGCCTGGCGGTACGCAGAAACCGTTCCAGCACAAACGATCACCAGGTCAGCGAGACGATCGTGATTGATCTGTCGAATTCGTGAAGGGCTTACTTCCTTCGCATCAATTGCCTCTTCTGCCCCAAATCTTTTTGCGGCTTTCAGTCGGTATTCATTGATATCCGATGCAATGATGCGTCCTGCCCCTGAAGCACGAGCCAGTGCAATATGGAGCAGTCCTGAAATTCCGCTTCCGATAACAAAAACGCTTTGGCCGGGTTTGAGCCTTGCCAATCTTTGCCCCCGAAGAACACAGGCCAATGGCTCAATGAACACGCCATCCTCGAAGGAGACCTCCTCAGGCAGAACAAACACCCCCCGGTCCACATTGATCCTTGGGATACGGATATATTCGGCGAAGCCTCCTGGGTCGAAATTGGTGCCCCGCAGAGTGTCACAAACCGTGTGGTGACCGTTCAGACAGTAATGGCAGGTATTACAGGGGACGTGATGCGAGACGAAGACTCGATCACCGATGTGATAACGATCCACACTATTCCCAACCTCTACGATCTCTCCTGTGATCTCATGGCCGAGCACCCGAGGCGCCTTTTTGATGCGGTACCACTCCATGACATCACTCCCGCAGATGCCACTGGCCATCACCTTAACCAATAGTTCGCCAGGACCAATCCTGGAAGTTGGAATCTCCTCCAACCTCACATCCCGGTTGTTATAATAAATAGCAACGCGCATAACCTTCCTCAACCCAAAAAACCACTAACTCGTAACTCAACCCTTTAGGGCTGACACGTCAGGGCTAAAGCCCTGAGCTACGAATCTTCTTCGCCTTTTCTTCTTCGAATATCTCGTTCGCTTCCTTAACCGTTGCCTTTTCATGGATAATAGCGCGTAAAGCTTTGATCATGGGCACAGGGTTTTCGTTCTGCCAAACATTTCTTCCCAAGTTCACTCCAATTGCGCCTTTTCCCATCCCGTCATAGACAAATTCAAAAACTTCTAACTCCGTATCAACTTTGGGCCCTCCAGCCATGACCACCGGGACAGGACAACCATGGACTACCTTATCGAAATTCTCACACCAGTAAGTCTTCACAATCCGTGCTCCCAATTCAGCTGCAATCCGTGAACTTAATGCCAGGTAACGAGCATCTCTTTTCTCTAACTCCTTTCCAACAGCGGTTACAGCCATGACAGGAATGCCATATTTCTCTCCTTCGTCAACTAATTTCGAGAGGTTCAATAATGACTCTTTCTCATGCTCACTTCCCACAAAAATTGAAATGCCTATTGCTGCAGCATTCAGGCGGATGGCTTCCTCCATAGAGGTGGTAATCCCTTCATCAGAGAGATCCTTCCCAACCATGCTCGTTCCTCCGGAAACCCTAAGTATAATAGGCTTGGTATTTTCTGGATCGATAGATGAACGTAATACCCCTCTCGTTACAAACAGACCGTCACAATAACGAAGCAGCGGCCGGATCGTTTCTCCAGGCTTCTCTAATTTCCGAGTGGGCCCTTGAAAATAGCCGTGATCAATGGGTAAAAATAAACAATGTCCATCGGATTTAATCAGCTGTGCCAAACGGTTTTTCATCCCCCATTCCATCTCTTTACCTCCCTCTTTAGAATTCGGAATGCGCCCCCTCACCCCGCCCTCTCCCCCTTGGGGAGAGGGCGGGGTGAGGGGAATTCCGCAATCCGCACTCCGAAATCCGCATTCATTCTTTAAGGATATACTTCACGACCAGATCACCAACCTCAGAGGTGGTATATCCCATTTTGCCAGCGGTCAGGTTCTTCACATCCCGCCGCACCACCTTCATGATGGCCTCTTCGATTCCCTTGGCAGCTCTTCCCTCGCCCAAGACCTCCAGCATCAACTGGCATGCAGAAATCGCTGCCAAAGGACTGACAACGCCCTTTCCCATATATTTCGGGGCAGATCCTCCCATGGGCTCAAACATCGAAACACCTTCAGGATTGATATTTCCCCCTGCTGCGATCCCTAATCCTCCCTGAGTCATTGCCGCCAAATCCGTAATGATATCTCCAAACATATTGTCGGTCACGATCACATCGAACCATTCGGGATTCTTCACCATCCACATACAGGTTGCATCCACATGGGCATAATCGGTCTCAATATCTTCAAACTCCTTTGCCACTTCATCAAAGGTCCTCTCCCAGAGATCGAAAGCATAGGTGAGAACATTGGTCTTTCCACAAAGGGTAACCTTTTTCTTTCGATTCCTTCTGCGACAATATTCAAAAGCGTAACGAATACAGCGTTCCACACCTTTTCGAGTATGGATCGCCTCCTGTATCGCAACCTCATCGGGTGTCCCTTTTTTGAGGAAGCCCCCAGCCCCTATATACGCCCCTTCTGTGTTCTCCCGGACAACAACATAGTCGATATGCTCTGGCCCCTTGTCCTTAAGAGGAGTCTCTACTCCCGGGTAAAGTTTGACAGGTCGTAGGTTGATATATTGATCTAACTGAAACCGAATCTTCAACAAAATTCCTTGCTCCAGTATCCCAGACTTCACCTC
>Ga0315277_10008204_pt1 | contig 13463 bp, 15 predicted proteins | sample YL17G05_15_MG_FD_203695 | JGI IMG/M metagenome (GOLD analysis project Ga0315277, IMG submission 203695) | Sediment microbial communities from Yellowstone Lake, YNP, Wyoming, USA - YL17G05_15 | ecosystem: Environmental > Aquatic > Freshwater > Lake > Sediment | place: USA: Wyoming | collected...
CACAAGGTGCCGCGCCCGAGGAGATCCTGCGCCAGTACCCTGGCTTGCGGGCTGAACACGTCCCTGCAGCACTGGCCTACGCTGCAGCACTGGCGCGCGAGCGCGTGGTCCCGATTTCCGTGTGAACCTCCAGTGAAGTTCAAGCTTGACGAGAACCTACCTGAGCTCGTTCGCGAAGCGCTGAGCGAGCTTGGCCAAGATGCCCATGGCGTTGCGGAAGAAGGGCTGTCTGGCGCTCACGATGAAACAGTGCTTCAAGCCTGCCTCGCCGAAGACAGAATCCTGATCACGCTCGATCTCGACTTCTCCGACATTCGAGCCTATCCGCCCGGTTCGTATCCAGGTATCTGGGTACTCCGGCCGACGAAGCAGACTTTCAAGGCAATCGAAGCGCTCGTACGGGCGAGTGTCCGGCTCTCCGCGGTCGAAAGTGTGCGCGGGCAACTTTGGGTCATCGATGAGAAGCGTGTCCGCATCCGGGACGGCGACACCTAACCACTCCAGCGAGTGGTACAGCCACCGGGGCAGCGGCGTTAGCCGCTCGTGTTGAACGTTAGCCCACAAACCGAGTTTTGTAGTCACTCGCTGATCAGGCAGGCATCATGTCCAAGCTTCGCGTAGAGAGTTTCACCATTTCACTAGACGGTTTCGGCGCTGGCCCAGACCAGGACATCAACAATCCACTGGGCGTTGGCGGCACTTCGCTTCATGGTTGGCTGGTCCCCACTCGAACCATTCAGCAAAAGCTGTTTGGTAGCGATAGCGGGGAAACGGGCATCGACGATGAGTTTGCCGCTCGAGGTTTCCAGAACGTCGGCGCATGGATCCTCGGCAGAAATATGTTTGGGCCCGTTCGTGGTCCATGGCCGGACGAGAGCTGGCGGGGTTGGTGGGGCGAGAACCCTGTGTATCACGTCCCCGTATTCGTGCTCACGAACCACCCGCGGCCACCGCTTGTCATGGACGGCGGAACGACCTTTTACTTCGTCACGGAAGGTGCTGCCGTCGCTCTTGAGCGCGCCCGGAAAGCCGCCGCAGGCAAAGATGTTCGCGTGGGTGGCGGAGTCAATGTCATCCAACAGTATCTTCGCCACCGCCTTGTCGATGAGCTGCACATCGCCATATCGCCGGTCCTGCTCGGCTCCGGTGAGCGCCTCTTCGAAGGTGTGAATCTTCCTGCCTTGGGCTATGCCTGCGTCAAGCACGAAGCCACGGCACGGGCCACCCATTTGATTTTGTCTCGGCAGTGACCACGGTAACGCATAACCCGGCGCTCAAGCGCAGCGCCAACGGCAGGCCACCAGGTCCGGGCCGGTGGTACCCGGTACATTTTCACCGGCCCGGGCGGTGAATCGAATGCGTCCTGTTCATCCTGGCGAGGTTCTGCGTGAGGACTGTCTAGCGCCGCTCGGAATGAGCGTGAACGCACTGTCTGTTGCATTGGGCGTACCCGCGAGCCGCATTCACGAAATCGTCAAGGAGCGCCGCGCCGTCACTGCAGACACGGCCGCGCGCTTGGCCAAGTACTTCGGCGGCGACGCAGCCTCATGGTTGGTCATGCAAGCCAACTACGACTTGAAGACCCTGTCAACTCTGAGCGAAATGGATCGCCGGGTGCGCGTACGAGGGCAACTCGCGGCATAGCGGTGGCGCTTGACCCATCTGGAAGGACCTCCCTCGACGTGAAGTGCGTGAGGTTGAATTGCCTTTCCGAACTGGGGCTGTGAGACCTGAGAAGCGCTTGTGCCGCGAAGCCAGATCAAAACAGAGAACGGACTGCAAATCTACAAACGGCCTTGTTGCAACCCGGCGGCTTCGGATCCACCCCTAGCGCGCAACCTGCGGTGTCGCGAGGGTCGGACCACCCTGGGTCACGAAGCCATTTTGTCCAGGCATCAACAATATTCCTCGGCGGTACACTGTTGGGCATTGGTCTCACCGAAGGTCCACCCATGAACACTGAACTGATCGTCGTCGATCCAGAGATCCACAGTGGGACACCGGTCTTTCGCGGGACGCGAGTCCCCATCAAAACCCTCTTCGACCACCTGGAGGCAGGTGAGCCCCTCGAGGTCTTTCTTGATGACTTCCCTTCTGTCAGTAGGGACCTTGCCGTCGCTGTTCTGGAACAGGCACGGGCCGCATTGACACGAGATGCGCATCCTGCTTGACGAAGATCTTCCACGCCGCCTCTGCGCGCTACTCGTTGGGCATGAAGCCACGACCGTGCCGCAGAGTGGGTGGGCGGGAATCAAGAATGGAAAGCTGCTGGCGCTGGCTGCAAGCCAGTTCGACGCGTTCTTGACGATGGATCAGAACCTTGAGTACCAGCAGAACTTGGCAACGCTTCCGATCGCGGTCCTCATTGTCGAGGCAGTCAGCAATCGGATGGAGCACTTGACTCCGCTCGTGCCAAGCATATTGCGGGAGATCAACCGCATTTCGCCCCGGACCCTGCGGCGAGTGGCTGCCTAACCCTGCACGCAACCGGGCCTACAACGGCATTGCGCGCATGGCCTTGATTTCATTCTGGGCCATGCTCGTTCTGCTGCTGCGCGCCGCTTGGCTCAAACCTTGGGCCGCTCCGAGGCCCTCCGCCCGCCTGGGGATCACCCAATGAAGAGAACTGTCATTCTCACAATGATCGCGGCAACGTGCAGTGCACCGGCAGCAGCGGCCGACGATGCGCGTCAACTGGTCACGATGCCCGCGCCCATGAGTCAGCACATGCTGTCCAACATGCGGGACCACCTGCTGGCGGTGACTGAGATTCAGCGAGCTCTTGGCGCAGCCGATTACCAACGCGCAGCGGACATCGCCGAACAACGAATTGGCCTTTCCTCTCTGGAGTCGCATGGAGCCTCCCATATGGCGCCATTCATGCCAAAGCCGATGCAGGACATTGGCACTCGGATGCACAAGGCCGCGAGTCAGTTTGCCCTGGTTGCCCAGGAAACCGGCGCAGATGGAAACCTGTCTCGCGCGGTCGGAGCCTTGTCCAAGGTCACTGAGCAGTGCGTCGCCTGCCATGCAGCCTACCGTGCTCACTGAGTGGCCTGACCCGGCGCTACCGCCAACCTGCTCCGGCCTGCGGCCCCCGCGGGCGGCTGAACTCCAACGTGAGGCCTTTCCAATCTGAACTTCCAGCAGAGGCGTGATATGAATTTCATTGCCACACTTGGCACTGTCGGCGCAGTGCTGCTCGCTTCGTGCGCTTCTGGGGATCTGCAAGAGGGCATCCAGGCTCATGAGCGAAACGACTACGCAGCAGCCGCAAGCGCATTTCAACGCTCGTCCGCAAACGGGAATGCGCAGGCCCTGAGGCGACTGGCTCTGATGTATTACCACGGCGAAGGTGTCGCACAAGACAACAACCAGGCCGTCGCCCTTTTCGAAAGAGCCGCCGAAGGCGGAGACGCCGAATCGGCGTCCGACCTGGCCAGGATGTATGAATTTGGAATGGGGGTTGTGCAAGACGATGGTCAAGCAGCCAAGTGGTACTTGAGGGCTGCGGAACTGGGGGAGCAATCGTCGCAATTCAGGTTGAGCGCCATGTATTACCAAGGACAAGGCGTGGCAAAGGATCGCGTCGAGGCTGCAAAGTGGTGGACCATCGCCATGGCGCCGGGGGGCGAAGGGGCAGAAAGGATTCGCGTTTCGGTCGAGTCGGCGCAGGCCAAGCTGACCCCAGCGGAAATTGCCGAAGGGCAGCGCCGAGCCGCGCAGTGGCTCGGTGCCCAAAAGGCGAAGCAATAGCCATGCCGCAGGAGCAGGCAGCGATGCCCAACCCATCGGTCCAGCGGACTGTCGTTGGCAGCCGCTGAACGCGCACGTCAGACGTTGCCAGCAACCCCATCACTTGGTATCCACCATGAGACACAGTGAGAGACACAGGACACACCGCACAGGCTGGCTGCGTGCCGCCGTTCTTGGCGCGAATGACGGGATCGTTTCGACTGCCAGCCTTGTCCTGGGCGTGGCGGCAACAGGTGCAGGGACCAAGGCCATTCTTGTCACCGGCGTCGCGAGCCTCGTTGCCGGAGCCATGTCAATGGCTGCGGGCGAGTATGTCTCGGTCAGTTCACAAGCCGATACCGAAAGTGCAGATCTGGCTCGTGAGAAGAAAGAGCTGGCTGAGAATCCGAAGCAGGAACACGCAGAGCTGACGGCGATCTACGTCAAGCGTGGACTCGATGAGACGTTGGCATCGAGCGTTGCGGCCCAATTGATGGCGCATGACGCTCTCACAGCGCATGCGCGAGACGAGCTCGGAATATCGGACACATTGGCCGCCAAACCAGTGCAGGCTGCGTTCGCCTCTGCTGGCACCTTTGCCGCCGGCGCACTTCTACCTCTGCTGATCGTTCTCTTGCTCCCGGCTTCGACGCTCATGTGGGGCCTGGCGGGCAGCTCACTCTTCTTTCTTGCACTCCTGGGTCTGATTGCGGCCCGTGCCGGGGGCTCACCGTTGCTCGTGTCTGCCGCTCGCGTCACCTTCTGGGGAGCGTTGGCGATGGGACTGACCGCAGGAGTTGGAGCCCTCTTCGGAGTGGCCGCCTGAGATACATGCTTGCAGTGCACGCGGCGCACAAGAAGTTGCCTTGAGCCTGCCTCGTGCTTCACGACCCGGCCCTGGCGCCTTGTGCCCCCGCGCGGCGATGCAATGCGAACGGTCTGGCCCTCGGCATTCACTGTGCATACCCGTGATGCGCGAGCTTCTCGATGTTGTGCATCAGGGCGAACAGCTTCCGCTGCGCTTCCACCTTGGCCTGGCCACGCAGCGTGAAGCGCTTGAACCGCTCGTCAACAAACCAACCTGCAGAGTGCTAGATTCCTTCATGGTCCGACTTCTCGTGAATTCGCAGCGACCCGAGCGCCCGCCGGTCCGGTGCATGGGTGTCGCTCGGCACGTCCCTGGCGCGCAACCGGCGGTTTCGCGGGGCACGGACCGGCGTCGGTCACGAAGCCATTTTGTCTAGGACTTACAACCACCGACCATGCGTCGCGAAGGCACGATCAAGACCTGGAACTCGGAGCGTGCGTTTGGTTTCATCCTGCCGAACGACGGTGGCCCCGACGTCTTCGTGCACATCAATGCGTTTCAAGACAATCGAAGTCAACCACAGGAAGGGCTGAGAGTCTCGTTCGAACTCGAACAAACGCCCGAGGGCAAGAAACGGGCGAAACTCGTCCGGGCGTTGCCATTCAAACCCTCAACGAATACCCGGCTGACCCGTGCGGCGGAGTCTGTCCGTCCGGCCCCCAAGCCAGCCCAGTGGGGCACGGCAACCTACCTCGTCCTTGCCGCGTTCGTCGTCTTGTTCGTCGTGGCATCGGTGCTTTGGCGCATGTCAGGCTGGGTGGCCGTGGCCTACGTCTTGCTCAGCGTGGTCTGCTTCCTCGCTTATGCAATCGACAAGTCAGCCGCCGCTGCCGGCTCTCGCCGCATTCCTGAAGCAACGCTGCATCTACTGGCCCTGCTTGGTGGTTGGCCCGGTGCTATCGTCGGCCAGCAGTTTCTGCGTCACAAGTCATCGAAGGCCGAGTTCCGCGCTGTCTTCTGGTTCACGGTCGTCTTCAACGTCGTCGCCTTCGTCGTAGCCGTCTCACCCCTCGGCGCATCAGTCGCCGCACGCCTCGCATGGGGCCGATGAGTTCCAACCCTTCAGTCGAGCCGGCCGCTTCCGGCCTGCGGCCTCGAGCAGCGGCTCACTTCAAACGCTGGCCTGCAGCAACACCCTATGCGCGTTGAACTGGTCTCTGAAACTCAGCATGAGTCGCTGATAGACCTGCTGTGCGAGCTTCATGCCTTCTACAACGAAAGTTCCTTGGTCCCCCGCGAGGTCGTGGGAGAACACCTCTTCGAGAACTTGTTGGCGCTCGAGTCGCCCCATCGTTTGGTCGTGGCTTCAGGCGACGACGGCGCGGTGCTTGGCTTGGCAGCCATCACACTGGTCTATTCACTGGTCGATTTTGCCGCGGACAAGCGCAAGCATTGCCAGCTGAAGGAGCTGTACGTGAGGTCGTCGCAGAGAAGCAAGGGGATTGGCAGGGCGCTCATGGCGCGGGTGGCCCGGTACGCCTTTGAAAACGGTTGCCGCCGCATGGACTGGCCCGTCAAGGCATCGAACGCCGGTGGGATCGCCTTCTACGAGGGCCTTGGTGCTGAGCGAGTCGTCGAAAGGCTCAGCTACAGACTCTCCGAACCAAACATGAAAAAGCTCGCCGATCAGAACACGAGTGCATCGCTTTGCGGCTAGCCCTTCCATCGAGCGCACAAACCCCAGGCGATGCCTTGCGTTGGCGGCTCATGTCTGACATTGGGCATCGTCGCCGGCTCAGGTTCGAAAACGGCACGCCACCAGGCCCGGGCTGGCGCTGCGCGCTACCTTTTTGCCAGCCCGGGCCTGGCGTCCCAGCTTCGGTGCCGGCCTGGCTCAAACGTTGCGCCTTGTCGCGCCAGCGCGCGATGCGCTGCCAATGCCGCAAGGTGCAGGCTCAGGCTGTCACACCGGTGTCACGCGTGACGACACAGCCGTCGATGCGCCAGCTGCGGTCGGGCTGCTGCTGCATGCGATAGTTCGCGAGCCAGGCCGCGCCGCTGCGATCCGTCATGCGCACGCGCTGGATCGTCCCGCCGTCGATCACCTCGGCGAGCAGGAAGGCCAGCGTCTGTGGCCGGTACACCACCGGGTAAGCGCCGCGCACCATGGCAAGAAAGTAGTCGGCGACAACGAACTGCGCGCGGATCGACGGCGACGCGAACGAAAACGCGCGCTCCGCGTCGTCGGCATGAAAAGCCGCGAGCTGGGCTTCGATCACGGCACGAATTTCGCGCGCGTCTTGCGCCGGCACTTCGGGCGGCGCGGCCCGGGCTGCGCAAGCCAGGCCTGCCAAAGCGGCCAATACAGTTCGTCGGACGGGTTGGTGCATCATCGGCTCCCGAAACTCGCTGGTGCGGCCATGGTGCCTGAAATCGGCCGTGCGCGCTGGACTTGCACAACTGCGCGAGGCGCGAGCCCCCGGCCACCAGACTCGACTTGGGCTCGGCCGGCGCAATCGACGCCGGGCTGCCGCGAATGTAGCGCTCGCTCGGCTCGATGCCCTTGCGCGACGCGATGCGCGGCGGGCCGGGTGCCAATTTGTGGCGCCCGACGCGGTCGACGGCGCCGCCGCGCCGATGCGTCGGGATCGCCATGCCGCCCGCGGCGGCGATGCTCGGGCCCACACTCCTGGACCAGGCGTCTGTCCGGCGCGCCGGATGCGCGCCGCGTATGGCTTTTCACCAAGGCCATGCAGAATCGAAACCGCGACAATGCGCCTGCTCTCATCAACACCACGGTGCCCGCCATGAGTTCGAGCTTCGATCGCCTTCTCCACGCCAAGCGCCGCAGCGCCGCCGACGTCGCCGCTGACGTGAAGTCGGGCGAGCGGCTGGACTACGGCTTCGGCCTGAGCCAACCCGATGCGTTCGACGCTGCGCTGGCGCAGCGCAAGACGGACCTGCGCGACGTGATCGTGCGCGGTGCACTCAGCGTGCGGCCGCGCCAGGTGATCGAGCAGGACCCCGAGCAACGCCACTTCATCAACGAGAACTGGCATTTTTCGGCCTACGACCGCAAGAAATCGGAAGCGGGGCTGGTGAGTTACGTGCCTTTCAATTTCGGTGAGGCTCCTGCCATCTACCGCCGCCATCTGAGCGTCGACCTCGTCGTCTTGAAGACGACGCCGATGGACCGCCACGGCTACTTCAATTTCGGCATCAGCAACACCTATTCGCGCGCGATTTGTGATGTGGCCAAACGCATCGTGGTCGAAACCTGCCCGGCCATGCCGGTGATCCATGGCGTGGAAAACGTGGTTCACATCAGCGAAGTCGACGCCGTGATCGAGGGCCCCGACGTGGCGCTGGCCGAAGTGCCCGGGGCGCCGATCGGCGACGTCGATCGGCAGGTGGCCGACTTCATCTTGCGCGAGATCGGCGACGGTGCTTGTTTGCAGATCGGCATCGGTGGCATGCCCAACGCCGTCTGTTCGGCGATCGCTGAGTCGAAGCTGCACGACCTGGGGGTGCACACTGAAATGTTCGTCGACGGCATGGTCGACCTGGCCGAACGCGGCAAACTCAGCGGCCGCCACAAACAAAGCCACCCGGGCAAGATCGTGTTCACGTTTTCGCTCGGCAGCAAGCGCACCTACGACTTCATCGACGGCAATGAAATCTGCCTGTCGCTGCCGGTGGATCTGACGAATCTGCCGCAGCAAGTGGCGCTGAACCGCAACGTGGTCTCGATCAACAACTGCATGCAGGTCGATTTGAGCGGGCAGGTCGCCTCCGAAAGCAACGGCCACCGCCATGTCTCGGGCACCGGCGGGCAGTTGCAGTTCGTGCGCGGGGCCTACATGTCGGAGGGCGGCAAGTCGTTCATGTGCCTGTCGTCGCGCTACATGAAGGGTTCCAGGCCGGCGTCTCGCATCGTTGTCGGGCTGGAACCGGGCACGGTGGTGACGACGCCGCGCACCGACGTGATGTACGTCGTCACCGAATTCGGCATCGCCAATCTGAAGGGCAAGAGCGTCTCGGAGCGCGCGCGCGCCATCATCGGTCTGGCGCATCCCGATGATCGGGACGCCTTGTACGACGCGGCGGGACGCAGCGGGCTGCTGGGCCGGCGCTTCATCTGATGCCTGGTGTGGCGCCGCTTGAGCCTGCCGATCGGGGCCTGGCTGCCCGGGTCATGCCCTGGGCTATGGCGCTGCTCGGCGCTTGCGTCGTGGCCGAAGGGGTTCGCCATGCGCAGCAGCCCGCTGCGACAGCCCAGCGCCTGGCGCTCGCCGCGGCGCAAGCGACAACGCCGCCGGCCGCGCCGCCGCGCCTGAGTCTGCGTTCGGTGTCCACGATCCCGATGCCAGAGGGTGTTCCGTCCGCGCATGGCAGCGCGCTGGCGGCCTTCGACGACGGTGAGGTACTCGCTTTCTGGTGGGCCGGCGCGCGCGAAAGCGCTGCCGATGTCGCGGTCTACGCGGCGCACTGGAAGGACGGAGCCTGGAGCGCCGCGCGGCGCGTCGTCGAGCGTGGCGAGTTGTCGCGGCAGTTGGGCTTCGGCGTGCGGCGCCTTGGCAATCCGGCAGCCTGGGTCGCGCGCGACGGCCGCGTCCACCTCTATGTGGTGGCGACCGGCCTCGGCGGCTGGGCGGCTTCGCGCGTGGTGCACCTGGTTTCCGACGACCGTGGCGGCAGGTTCGCGGCGCAACGCGTGTTGCCGCTGTCGCCGCTGTTCAACACCAGTGTCCTGGTGCGGACCAACCCGGTCGCGCTGGCCGACGGCGGCTGGCTGTTGCCGGCGTATTTCGAGTTGGGCAACAAGTACCCGATGCTGGTGACGATGGATGCGCAAGGTCGGCCCTTGCGCAGCGTTCGCATCGGTGCGTCCAGAACCTCGCTGCAGCCGGCGCTGCTGCCGGTTTCCGCCACCGAACTCCATGCGCTGATGCGCGACCATGGCGCGTTGCATCGAATCCAGCGCGCGACGAGCATCGATGCCGGCTTGCACTGGCGGGACCAGGCGGCGCTTGGCTTGCGCAACGATGACAGTTCGATTGCCGCAATCCGCCTTGCCGACGCCGGCTTCGTGATGGCGCACAACGACCAGTTGCCCGAGCCTGCCGCGCCGCGCCAATGGCTGCGTCTGTCAACCTCGACCGATGCAGTGCACTGGGGCGAGGCGCAAGACATTCGGCGCGGTGCACCCGGCGACGAGTTTTCCTATCCGAGCCTGCTGCAGGTCGGGGGCCAGCTGCACCTCACCTTCACGCTGATGCGCGGCGCCATCGCACACCATGTCTACGATATCGTGGCCGACAGCGCCCCGCGCTACGCAAGCCTTGAATGAACCTCCCCGACCTCGACTGGCAATGGCTGTACTCGCGCTTCGCGTGGGGCATCGTGCTGGCTGCGCTGTTGCTTCGCGCCGGGGCACGCTGGGCTGCGCCAGCGCCGGGTGCGACTGCGATCGCGGCGGTAGTTGCCTTTGCTGCCATGTGGTTGCCCGGCGCCGCGTCCGCGGCGTATTGGTTGGGCCTCATGTTTCAGTACCCGAGCGTGATGCTCGTCGCCTGCCTGGTGTTGCCGCTTGCGTTGCCAGGCCCGAACCGGCATGCCGCAACGCTGCTGAGCGCCGTAACGCCTCCGCTTGGCGGCGACCATGCCCAGCGCGGAATGGATGAAATGGCCAGGCCACATCTTCTTCAGAGCGCGCCCAGGCTGTTGACAAACGTCGTGCGCCGCGCGCAAGGCATGAGCATGGCGGCCAGCCCGCACTTGCCCATGAATCCTCGCTTCGCGCTGGTGTTGGCGCTTGGCGGCGCGTGGCTTTATGCCGACAGCTGCGGCTGGCTCAACACGGGTCTGTATGCGCTAGGCTTCGATCCGCGGTGGGCCCCGGCCGCAGCCTTGTTCGCCGGAGCCTGGGCGCTCTGGACGCTGCGCAGCGTCACGATGCGCGGTACCGGGCTGGTTGTGCTTGCCTGCGTCGTCGTGTTTTGCTTGACGCGGCTGCCCAGCGGCAATCTGTTCGACGCCTTTCTCGACCCGTGGCTCTGGTGCTGGTCGGTATGCGCCACTCTGCTCGCGGCATGGCGGCGCTTGCGACGCGTGCCACCGGCGGCACAGGCGGCGCAGACGCCTGGCGCTTGAATCGCGACGCATGACTGCCGCGGGTTTGTGACCATGGGCTTGATATGGTTGCTCTTTCAATCATTGGAAAGCCGGGCGGCGATCGGCCAAGAGGTCCCCGTGCGCGCACGGTCGGCATGCCGACGTCGCGGCGGCAGGGCGGCGGCGGTGCCCCCGTTCTCCGGCCCACGCTCGCGGGCGACCGTGGATGCCTGCCACGCACAGCCGCATCAACACCGCCGTGCCCTGCAGGCATGGGGGGCGACCGCGAATGGGGCCTGCGCCCGGGGGCACCACCACCGCCCTGATTCATCCGGGGTGGCATGCCACGCATTCGCATGTGACCCGGGTGCCGGGGCAGGTGGCTTGGGGCACGGGCGCAGGCCCGATTCGCGGTGGCCGCGACCAGCGTCCGAACAGACGCTGTTGATGGCGCGACGCCTGCGAACCGAACACGGTGACCCGCGAGCGTGGGCCGGAGAACGTGCCCCAAGCCACCTGCCCCTGCGCGACGCTTGCACGCAGCCCGCAAGGAACGTCGGCAATTGGCCAACTGCCGACCGGCTTTCGAATGATTGAAGGCGAATCCCAATGACCGCGTCCTTGCGTCTGGCGCTGCTGCTCGCCGCGCTGTTGTGCACCAGCGGCACAGTCGCGCGTCTTGCCTTCGCGCTTTGGTTCAACCCGTCCGGGCCGGGCTTGCCGAGCGCTGACTGGGCGCGCGCGCTACTGCTCGGCCTGCGTTTCGACGCACGCGTGGCGCTGGTCAGCGTCGCGCTGGCGTGGCTGTTGGGCGCTTTGCCGTGGCTCGGCAGAAGACTGCGGCCTCCCGCATGGCCGCGCCTTTGGCGCGGCTACTGGATGCTCGCCAGCAGCATCTGGGCGCTCGGATTCATCTTCGACGCCGGCCACTACGCCTACCTGACGCAGCGCTTGTCGTCGGTCTTGTTCACGCTGGCGCGAGATGCACGCGAGGCCACGGGCATGGTGTGGCAGTCCTATCCGGTGCTGTGGATCGCGGCCGGTCTGGCGCTGTGGTCGTTGCTGTGGTTCTGGGGGTTCGGCTGGGCCTGGCGTTGGGCGATCCGGCCCGGTGCGCCGCGCAGCGCAGTGCGCGCCAGGCTCACCGAAGCCGCCGTGCTGTTGGTGGCGGTTGGTGTGGTGCACGGCAAGGTTTCGCAGTACCCCTTGCGCTGGAGCGACGCCTCCGCGTTGCCCTCGGCCTTTGCCCAAGCCGTGGCGTTGAACCCGCTGCACAACCTGGTCGACACCTGGTCGTTTCGCGACACCGGAATCGACGAGCTTCGGCTGCGGCCGGCCGCGAACCGCATGCGCGCCTTCGTCGGTCTGCCACCCCTGCAAGGCAACGAGCCGATTTCGCTGCTGCGCGAAGTGGCGCCGAAGCTGCATGCCGCGAACGCGCCGCCGCCCAACGTCGTGCTGGTCTTGCTCGAGTCGTTCGCCGGGCACAAGGTCGGCGCGCTCGGCAGCCCGCTCGGGGCGACGCCGAACTTCGACGCGCTGGCGAAGCAGGGGTTGCTCTTCACGCACATGATGAGCGCGCATGCGCACACCGCGCGCGGCGTGTTCGCCACGATCACGGCGCTGCCCGACGTCTCGCGCCAATCGACGGCGTCGCGCAATCCGGCGGCGGCGGACCAGTTCACGATCGCGAGCGAATTCAAGCAGCACAAGAAGTTCTACTTCATCGGCGGCAGCACCTCGTGGGCGAACGTGCGTGGCCTGCTCGCGGCGAACATCCCCGGCATCGAAATCGTCGAACAGGACCGGTTGAAGGCGCCGGTTGTCGACGTCTGGGGCGTGTCGGACAAGAACCTGCTGCTCGAGGCCAACCAGTGGCTGGGCGCGCAGCCGCAACCCTTCTTCGCGGTGATCCAGACCAGCGGCAACCACCGCCCGTACACCATACCCGCGGAGGACGCAGCCGCATTCGACCCGCCGATTCCGCCGCATGATGCGTTGCAGCGCAACGGCTTCATCTCGGCCGAGGAATACCGTGCCTTCGCCTATCTCGACTGGTGCATCGGCCAGTTCATGCAGCATGCGCGCCGCAAGCCGTACTTCGAGAACACGATCTTCGCCTTTATCGGCGACCACGGCATCATCGGCGCCACGGGCCCGCACTACCCGCCCGCGTGGCGCGACCTCGCGATCACGCAGGGCCATACGCCGTTGTTGATCTATGCCCCGGGGCGAATCGCGCCGCGCCGGATCGAGACCTGGGCGCAGCAGGTCGACGTCTTGCCCACTCTGGCGTCGCTGGCGGGGATCGGGCATCGCAATACGACGCTCGGGCGCGACTTGCTCGATGCGCGTTTCGATGCCTCGCGCATCGCGTTCACGTTCCAGTTCAACGCCACCGGTGAACTCGGCCTGCTGGTGGGCCGGCACATGCTGGTGGACAGCGAGCCCGCCGCGCTCTACGCCATTGACGCCGCACAGCCGCGGCGCAACCTGTTGGCGCCGAACCAGGCCGCGGCGCCCGAAATCGCCCGCATCGCCGGCGACTGGGCCGGCTTCGCCCGCGACTACGACCTCGTCGCGCGCTACCTGCAGACTCACAACAAGCGCCTGCCGGCAGCGCCGTGAGCGATTCGGCGCGACCCGCAGCCCCAGCCCCACGCCTGTGCCGCCGCCGCCGCTGCTGCTGCGATGTAAGGATGGGTGCCTGCCGACCGACCGAGGCCAGCAGTGGGATGGAGAACAAGATGGGAAACAAGATAGGGAACAATAGCCCTTGCAACGGCCTGCCTGGCCTGTACCCTGC
>Ga0315277_10008205_pt1 | contig 13463 bp, 11 predicted proteins | sample YL17G05_15_MG_FD_203695 | JGI IMG/M metagenome (GOLD analysis project Ga0315277, IMG submission 203695) | Sediment microbial communities from Yellowstone Lake, YNP, Wyoming, USA - YL17G05_15 | ecosystem: Environmental > Aquatic > Freshwater > Lake > Sediment | place: USA: Wyoming | collected...
GCAAAGATTGCATTTGTCCAGATCGATAACGGCTTTCTTTTTCGGCTTTGCTCCAGATTCCGCCGGTTGGTCAACCATTGAGATAGCACCAACAGGGCAGGCGGGGACGCAAAGCTTGCAGCCAATACACTTTTCGTTTATTACCCTAATGCTCATTTAACAGACCTTCCTGTCGCGGAGCTTTTTTACGAGCGAATCTACAGCTTCATCGATGGAACCTGAAAGGATTTCTCCGCCGCCTTTTGGCGGGGGAGTGAATATTTTAACGACAGATGTCGGCGAACCTTTAAGTCCTATCTTAGATTCTTCCGCGTTGATCTCTTTCGCGTTCCATTGAGTGACGGCCGCGTTCTTTGCTTTGATCTTGCCTTTAAACGAGGGCATTCTGGGAGTATTTATCTGCTTAACAACAGTTACCATTGCGGGAAGCTTAAGCTCAATTATCTCGTTCGTTTCTTCAAGCAGCCTGTTCACTTTAAGTACGCCGTCATTAACCTCTATCCCTACAGCAAATGTTGCCTGAGGAAGCCCGAGGAATTCGGCTACTCCCGGGCCTACCTGGGCCGTGTCACCGTCTATAGCCTGTTTGCCGCAGATAATAAGGTCGTATTGACCGATCTTTCTTATTGTCTGCGATAGCGTGTATGATGTTGCCCAAGTATCCGCGCCCGCGAACGCTCTATCCGAAACAAGAATTACGTCATCAACCCCTAGCGCGATAGCATCTTTAAGGGCGTTAGCGGCTTGTGGAGGACCCATGGTGATGACGGTGACCTTACCACCATGTTTATCTCTAAGTTGAAGCGCGGCCTCAATGGCATTTTCATCAAAAGGATTGATTATAGCCTCGACGCCTTCTCTAATGAGGGTATTTGTTTCCGGATTGATCCTTACCTGAGTTGTGCCGGGGACCTGTTTAATGCAAACTATTATGTTCATCTTCTAATGCAGGACCTGTTCTATTTCTTGGCCGCCATTTCCTTGATCAGTTCAAGGGCAATGACATTTCTCTGTATCTGGTTGGTGCCTTCGTAGATCTGCGTGATCTTGGCATCTCTCATCATTTTCTCGACCGGGTATTCCTTCATGTAACCGTATCCGCCGAAGATCTGGACCGCATCAGTGGTGACCTTCATTGCAGTGTCGGAAGCGAAAAGCTTGCACATGGCGGACATCTTTGATGTTTCTTTTGAACCCGAATCGATCTCCCTTGCCGCCGCGTATACAAGTGCTCTTGCGGCTTCTGTCTGCGTAGCCATGTCAGAAAGCATGTGTTGTACCGCCTGGAAAGAAATTATCTCTTGTCCGAATTGCTCTCTACCCCTTGCGTATTTAAGGGCCTCATTTAATGCGCCCTGTGCGATCCCGACGGCCTGTGCCGCGATACCGGGTCTTGTCCTATCAAGCGTCTTCATCGCAACAATGAAACCCTGTCCTTCCTTGCCGAGCATCTGGCTCTTGTGGACCTTGCAGTCCTGGAATACCAGTTCTCTTGTAGCGGAGGCCCTAATGCCCATTTTGTTCTCTTTTTTTCCGAAAGTGAACCCTGGCATACCCTTTTCAAGGATGAATGCGGATGCGCCTCGGGCGCCTTTTGACTTATCTGTAATAGCAATTACAGAATATGTTTCTGCTTCTCCTCCGTTGGTTATCCATTGCTTGGTGCCGTTCAATATGAAATAATCCCCGTCTTTTTTCGCGGTCGTTTGCATGCCGCCCGCGTCGGAACCGGCATTAGCCTCGGTCAAACCGAAAGCGGCCAGTTTTTTCCCGCTTGCGATGTCCGGAAGATACTTTTTCTTTTGTTCTTCACTGCCGTACAAAATGATGGGCATTGTTCCAAGACCTGTCGCGGCATATGAAAGCGCGATTCCGCCGCAAACGATGCTTATTTCTTCCGTTGCTATGCAGTATTCAAGGGTTCCGCCGCCGATTCCGCCGTATTTTTCATCAATGCCAATACCGGTCAAATTCGCTTCCGCGCACGCTTTTACCACTGTCCAGGGGAATTCTCCGGTTTCATCAAGTTCAGCGCGGATAGGCAGGGCCTTTTCGATAGCTATTTTTCTCGCAAGCTCCTTTATCATCAATTGTTCTTCAGTCAATCCGTAATCCATATTATTTTTCTACCCCCATTTAATGATATTTGAACCGTAAGTAAGACCCGCGCCGAACCCCGCCAGCACGACAATATCCCCCTTCTTTATTTTTCCTTCTTTTACTGCTTCGTCAAGCGCGATGGGGATAGACGCCGCGGAGGTGTTTCCATAGCGCTGGAGATTAACATACACTTTTTCTTTTGGCAAGCCCAAATTTTTCAGTGCAAAATCGATGATCCTCATGTTCGCCTGGTGGGGAATGAGCAGTGAAATATCCTCGGTCTTTATCTTTGCCTTTTCAAGAACCGCCTTGATCGATTTCGGCAGAACTTTAACAGCGAATTTGAATACTTCTTTGCCGTCCATCCAGATAAATCTTTTTTTTGCTTCCGGGTCGCGGGACCCGCCCCCGGGCATAATCAGGTATTTTCCCCCGCTTCCCTCAGCTCCAAGTACGCTTGCCAGTACACCGGTGCCGTCGGTCGAGGCCTTAAGCATGACTGCTCCGGCGCCGTCCCCGAAAAGCACGCAGGTGTTCCTGTCCGTCCAGTCCAGGTATTTGGTAAGCGTATCCGCCCCGATAACCATTACATTATTATATGTACCGGATTCTATGAAGCTTGCGGCAACCGCAAGAGCATAATTGAAGCCTGAACACGCCGCGGAAGCGTCAAAAGCGGCGGCGTTGACCGCTCCAAGCCTGTCCTGGACAATGCAGGCGGTGGAGGGAAAAAGCATATCGGGTGATGAAGTGCCCACAATAATAAGTTCAATTTCCTTCGAGTCCATTTTCGCGTCTTCAAGGGCGTTCTTTGCCGCTACGATCGCAAGGTCAGATGTTGCCTCGGCAGCTGATGAGACCCGCCTTTCCTTTATGCCGGTCCTGTCGGTTATCCACTCATCGCTAGTGTCCACCATTTTTTCAAGGTCAAGGTTAGTCACGACCTTTTCCGGCAAACAAGAACCAACGCCTATTATCTTCGCTTTTCTCATCAGTTGCTTTCCACCTTTGAAATATAATTGACAACATTTCCTTCCACCGATTCGTGGGCGACGCGGATAGCGTTCTTAATTGCTTTGGATTTCGCTCTCCCGTGTGCTTTTACAACGACGCCGTTTATTCCAAGCATCTCGGCGCCGCCGAACTCGTCATAATCAACTTTTTTCTTTAGCCTTAGGAGCGCCGGGATAAGGAAAAGAGAGACAAATGCAGCCAGGGGATGGCTTTTCAGTTCTGAACCAAGCATTTCAAAAATGAACGTGGCAGTGGATTCCGCGAACTTCAGCAGGAGATTCCCCGTGAAACCATCGCAGACCACCACGTCAATACGTCCGGCGAATATCTCCTTGCTCTCCACCATGCCGGTAAAATTGATGCTCTTCTCTTCCTTTAATAAAGGATAAGTTGTTTTTGTCAGCTCGTTGCCTTTTTCAGGTTCCTCTCCAATGTTCACAAGGCCGACTTTAGGTTCCGGAACATGAAGTACATACCTGGAATAAATAACACCCATTTTCGCGAACTGGACAAGGTGCTTGGGTTTGCAGTCCACATTCGCTCCCATATCGAGCAGTAGCACCCTTCCTTTTTTTGATGGGAATATTGTGGCGAGTGCCGGGCGTTCGATGCTTTCTATCCTTCCAAGGCCGAAAAGCGCGGAGGCCATAAGCGCCCCGGTATTGCCGGCAGAGACAAAAGCATCCGCTTTGCCGATCTTTACAAGTTCAACGCCTTTCATTATCGATGAATCTTTCTTCTGTTTTATGGCTTGTACAGGTGGCTCGCTTGTTGTAATGACTTCACTGGCGTTAAAAATTGAGATCCTGCCATTAGGCTTGTACTTTTTAAGTTCTTTTTTTATAAGGTCTTCTTTTCCGACCAGAACTATCTCGGCATATTCATTTTCCTGCAAGTAGAGATACGCGCCTTTTATCGTTTCCGCGGGGGCGTGGTCGCCGCCCATGGCGTCTAGAGCGATCTTGATCAAGATTTAGCCTTCTCCTTGGGCTCGCTCTCGATCTTTATTACCATCCTTCCCTTGTAGGTTCCGCATTCGGGGCAGGCGTGGTGGGGAAGTACTTTCGCGTGGCACTGGGGGCATTCGGCCAGGTTCAAAGCTTTCAGCTTCCAGTTCGCCCTTCTTGTCCGGGTCCTTGTGTTCGAATGTCTTTTCTTTGGTACCGGCATTTTATTTACCTCCAGATAAATTAATATTTTTCAGCTTTGAAAGCCTTGGGTCCGGGATCCTCTTCTTTACCGTTTCCATTCCCTCCATTCCCTTGCAGAGCTTGTTACAAAGCGGTTTTATTGGTAAAGAAACGATAATGTTCTGCCTTATTGCTTCATCCATGTCTATGACATTATCTTCGCCTATATCAAAGAAAATGTCCTCGTCCTTCAGTTCGATCTCTTCGTCTTTCTTGATCTGTTTTCTTGAGACGGGCTGCTTTTTCCTGTACTGTTCATCAATTTTAATGCATACCGGTGCGTCAAAATCCTTAAGGCACCTGCAACAGCAAAGCTTGACCCTGGACTTAATGGTACCGGTGACAAGAACAGTTTCCCCCGTGTTCACAAGCTTAAGAGTTACTTCAACAGGAGAAGTAAGAATTAAGCCGTCATCCTTAAAGGACAACTCTTCGCTAAAGGAAACTTTATGTTCAGTCCCGACACTCTTTAAAAGCTCGGAGACATCGATTTTCATAAAATCCACCTCCGTCCACCTTTGGCGGACTTTGGCGGACAGGCCCCTCGTTACCTCGGGGTAAACAAACAGTTGGCAATTATAGGGGTGGGCTAAGGGTTTGTCAACCTTATAAACAGAAAGGCTAACCAGAGGATCCGATATACAAGTCAAGCGCCTTTAGCTCTTGGATGAGCGCTGTCGTATACTTTTTTTAGTTTTTCTTTTGTTAAGTGGGTGTAAATCTGTGTTGTTGAAAGTGAAGAATGGCCGAGAAGCTCCTGAACTATCTTCAGGTCTGCCCCGCCTTCAAGAAGGTGCGTGGCAAAGGAATGCCTTAATGTATGAGGGGTAACGCGCTTATCAATGCCAGCCTTCTTCGCGTATTTTTTAACCATTCGTTCAATGGACCTTCCCGTGAGCCTGGTTCCAGTACGCCCAAGGAATAAATACCTGTCTTTATTGTTATTTTTCATTGACCCTAAATAACTTTTCAATGAAGCGATCGCTTTTGAGCCGATCAGGACGATCCTTTCCTTATTTCCTTTTCCGTGAACAAGTATTTCTCCATTATCCATGTCCACATCACTAAGCTTGATGATCGATACTTCGCCGACCCTCATTCCGGAGGCGTAAATAAGCTCAAAGATCGCCAGGTCCCTTAGCCCGACCTTGTGCTTCAGATTGACAGAGTTAAGGAGCTTAATAACCTCTTCCGCGTATAGAAAAGAAGGAAGTCTTTTGCCAAGTTTTGGCGTAAGAAGCCTCTCAAAAGGATTCAATTTAACCTTGTCGTCGCGCATCAGATACCTGAAAAAAGCCCTGCAGGAAGATATTTTCCTCGCGATGGATTTCTTTGAATATTTTTGAAGTTCAAGATTTCGAAGGTAATTCCTGGCGAATGTCGGATCGATCCGCTCCGGATTATTAAATAGGGAACCCTTGCTTTCCGCGAACAAAAGGAATTGCCGCATATCCCTGATGTACGCGAGAACAGAATTTTGGGAAAGATTGCGTTCGCTTTTTAGATATGCTTGGAACTGAGGGATAAGGTTTTTCATCTATTCCAGGTTATAGATATGTTTTTTATCCGTAGAAAGGGGAATGTACTTGCTTTTGTCCTTGACCCATTCTTCCCTTGCGGGAGTTTCTCTTAGATCAACGTGAACTGTGTTATCATCCAGGTTCAAACCTATGCCCTTTATCTCTTCTATTTCCCGGGTTCTTTTGAAAAGCTCCTGAGGCGTCATTCCATCCACATGTATATGCGCGGCCTTTCCGTATATGTGGAAGCTTTTCCTGCCGCCCCCGACCTTCTCGTTCTGCGCCTCGCACCTGAAAGCGGACCTGACCTTGACCTTTTTTCCAAGTTTTATCTCAAGAAGTTCAAGCGCGCCCACAAGCCCGAGATGTATCTTGAACTCATTGCTGCCTTTACAGGCTTCGCATTTGCAGAAGAATTCCTGATGATTGAAGTGCTCGCTTAAATTACCCACATGGACATTTTATCATACGGGTGGTATACTTTCCTCGTTTTTTATTGAAATATGGAGGCAAAAATGAAAATCCACAGATATTTATTCACTTCAGAATCAGTTACAGAAGGCCATCCGGATAAAATGTGCGACCTCATAGCGGACTCGGTGCTGGACGCGATAATAGAGAAAGACCCGCCTGCAAGGGTCGCCTGCGAAGCACTTACAACTAACGGGCTTGTGCTTGTAGCCGGAGAGATTACTACAGGCTGTTATGTGGATATCCCAAGTATTGTAAGGAACACTATTAAAGAGATCGGTTATGTAAGCAGGGAAATAGGCTTTGATTACGAAACATGCGGAGTGCTGGTCTCCATCAAGGAACAATCAAGGGACATAGCGATGGGCGTGGACAAGAGTTTTGAAGCAAAAGGCGGGGAGGTGATCCATGAAGACCTGGCACGCCTTGGGGCAGGGGACCAGGGTTTGATGTTCGGTTACGCAACGGATGAAACTCCGGAACTTATGCCATTGCCAATAATGCTCGCGCATAAACTGACAAAACGGCTCGCATTAGTTAGAAAAAAAGGAATAATCCCTTATCTGCGCCCTGACGGAAAATCCCAAGTTACCGTGGAGTACGAAGGCAATAAGCCGATAAGGGTGGACAGCGCTCTTATCGCGGCCCAGCATGATCCGAAAATAAAAAATGAAAGAATAAAAAGCGATATTATAAAGCATGTCATTAAAGAGGTAATACCGGAAAAATATCTGGATAAGAACACGAAATATTACGTGAATCCCACTGGAAGGTTCGTCATTGGAGGGCCTCAAGGCGACACGGGGCTGACGGGCAGGAAGATAATAGTTGATACTTATGGCGGGAGCGCGCGACACGGCGGGGGATGTTTTTCAGGAAAAGACCCGACGAAAGTGGACAGATCAGGCTCATACATCATGAGATATGTGGCAAAAAATATTGTTGCGGCCGGCATAGCGAAAAAATGTGAAGTGCAGATCGCTTACGCGATTGGCGTGGCAAAGCCGCTTTCCGTAATGGTGAATACTTTCGGCACGGGCAGGATCGCCGATGAAAAGATAAATCAACTGATAGAAAAACACTTTGACTTCAGGCCCGGCATGATCATAAAAGAGCTGGGTTTAAGAAAACCATTATATAAGCAGGTCGCGTCATACGGCCATTTCGGAAGACCGGAACTTGACCTTCCCTGGGAAAGAACGGATAAAGCCAAGATATTAAAGAGAGAAGCTGGACTTTAAAGCGGACGGGACCACTCTGTTATAAAGATCGTATAATCCGTAAAGCCCGAAATCTTCCGGCCTTGGAATGTAAGTCGTTGGAGCAAGATCCGCGCCGCCCTTTAACGCCTCTATCAATTCATCGCTTGGCGGTTTGTACACATACTTATATATGTACGGGATCTTAGGCTTGGAAGAAATTTTCCAGCCGTCGTACTGCACTATTATCGCATTGCTTATTTTTGCCTCGGTTTGATAAAGCGGGAAATTGACCACGCGACCGTTTATGTACATTGTGCTGGTGTGCCCGCCGTCAAGCCCTATGGCGTAACTTGATCCCATGTCCTTCATGATGCGGGATAATTGATCGTAGGTTACACCCGTACTTACGGGATATTGTTTATCTACAACGGTAAAGATGAGCTCATTGTTTTTCGTTATTCCTACCGCGGTCCTTGAATTCGCGGGAAGGATGTCTTTTTTGAATTTTTCATTTACAAGGCTTTCTTCATGGACAATTTCCCCGTCTTTAACCAGGAGGGGGCCGCCGGTAACCGCCTGTTTTACATTTTTCCATTTATCGTCCAGGTCGTAAACAAGGCCGATCTTATCGCCGACGCGGGTTTTCTGTATCAGGTCCCTGGACCAGCCATGCAGCGACACGACAAACCCGTCTTCAGGGATCTTCGAGTTCCCGTTCGTAATAGAAATCACATTACCGTCCCCGCTCACCACAATTTCTTTGCCGTGCGAGTTCGTCCTTGTATGATCCCCATATTCATTTGTATATATTATTACCTCATCCTTTTTCCTTGGTCTGTTTATTCCCCATATCGGCACGCTCTTCTTATTACTTAGGTTGATGGCATAGCCTTTCACTTTTGGCATACCGAAAACAATTTCTTTTTCTTTTGTTATTCCAATGGCGGCTCTTTCGAGTATTGATTTGCTGACCACGCGACCGTCTATTATCATAAGTCCCAGCGGAAGATGAAGTTTTTTCCTGTTTTCAAAGAATGAACCATTTATAGCGCACACCGCGTTGTTCCTTAAAGCTATATCGCTTGTTTTTTCCAGGTTTCCTATGGTCCCGTTAGCCAGTTCAGGTTTGATGTTGATCTTTGGATTTTTCAGGTCGATCTTGAGGACATGGATGTGCAAAAATCCGTTATCTGTCTGATTTTTTATGTGTAAGTACTTTATTCCAGGTACAATTTCCTTGCTCCACTCCTGCGCAAAAGAAGGACTTGTCTGGAAAAAGATAAACGCGAATATTAAGGAATTAATCAGTCTAATCTTCATTTATTCTTTGAGCGTAAATATCGTAGCTGCCGTCCCGGTAATCCGTCCATACTATTATTGCTCCGCCTCTGCCGTCATCAGCAACTTCCGGATTCCTCGCGCCCCCCTTAATTTCGCATAATGCCATGCCGTCTTTTTCCCATAAAGCGGCACCTTTATCCGAGATCTTCTGCGCGTAAATATTATAGTTTTTATTGTTCCTGTAATCCTCCCAAACAAGGATCGACGCTTCATTTTTGCTTTTGGCAATTTTCGGTGAATATTGCGTGCCTATTGCGGTGCACACCGGCACCCCGTTCTTTTGCCACAGGAGTTTTCCGGATGGATCGACACGCTGTATGAAAATATCCCAGTTGGCGTTCCTGTAGTCATCCCAGGTTATTATTGCCCCGCCGTCATCATTTACAAGAAGCTTGGGTCCCTGCTGGGTAAATGGATCTGTGCACACAGGGATGCCGTCGCATGCCCAGACAACTGTCCCGCTTTTGCTTATTTTCTGGGCGTAAATATCATAACCGCCCCCGCCGCTGTCTTCCCACGCAACTATAATGTCTCCATTCAATCCTACATCCTGATTCCTTTGGGTTTCCGGCGCCCTGCATACAGCAAGACCGGCAAGGTCCCATAAAATATTCCCGCTACTGCTGATCCTTTGCGCGTAGATATCAGGAGTATTGATATTCTTCCTGTAGTCTACCCAGGTTACTATACATCCGCCTTCCCCGTCCGAATCGATCTTTATGTTCGTTTGAACACCTCCACTATTATTTATGCAGATACCTTCATTACCCCATAGCACAGCACCGTTCTTGTCTATTTTTTGCGCGTAAATGTCGGGAAGATCCTTTCCACTTCGGAAGTCCTGCCAGACGATTATTGCTCCTCCTTTTGAATCTTTTGTGATCTTTGGATTTTTCTTGTCTTTTTCGACCTGGGCGAGCAGTATCCCGAATTCATCCCAGAGCAAGTTACCAAAAGGATCGATTCTCTGGGCGTATATCTGAGATATACCGGCGCGCATATCCTCAAAAACGATTATCGCGCCCCCATCATCATCGCTTACAAGTTCCGGATTTGACTGATTGTTTGAAAAATTACAGATCCTTACACCCTCCCTCTCCCACAGGAGCTTGCCGCTGTTATTGAATTTTTGGGCATAAATATTTGAGTAGCCGTTCCTGAAATCCTCGAAAGTGACAATATATTCATCGTTATTTACTCTTGCGATCTTCGGCCTTTGCTGGGTTACCGCGCCAAAGGCGACCGCAACTCCCACGCCGTTATTTTTCCATAAAGTCGATCCCGAACTGTTTACTGATTGAGAATACACATCAAGGTTCCCGCGCCTTTTATCCTGCCATGTAATGATCGTGTTACCGTTGCGTGAAGAAGAAACTTGAGGGAACTCCGAGGAGTCTTTCCCATTACATATGCTTTTCCCGTCCGCTCCCCAGACCGATCTTCCGTCATTTGTTATTCTTGCGGCGTAAATACCTGAAACGGATGTTCTTAAATCCTGCCAGGTAACTACCGCGCCATTTTCATTATCGGTCGCGATCCTGGGATTTGCCTGATTTCCCGAAGCATTACAAACACGGTTCCCGTAAATATCCCATAGCAGCTTTCCGGAAGATGACACTTTCTGGCAGTATATATCTGAATTCCCCGTGCCGTTCCTGTAATCTGTCCAGACTATTACAGGCGATTCTCCTCCAATGACCTGAGGTCTTTCCTGGTTCCCCACCGTTTCGCATACCGCTATTCCGTTCGACTTCCAGAAAATCCTTCCGGTTTCATCGATCATTTGCGCGAATATGTCCGCATTTCCGTTCCTGTAATCCTGCCAGGTGATCACGAAAGATTCATTGCTGCAAAGGACTATCTGGCAGAATTCCTGGTTATCCGGGGCATCGCAAATGGATATTCCGTTCGCCTGCCACTGGCTTGTTCCGCTTGCATCCAGCTTTTGGGCGTAAATATCGTATAATCCGCTCCTCTTATCATCCCAGCAGATGATCGCGCCGCCGCCATCGGCAACAATTTGCGGATACCATTGTGTTCCCTCTTCCGTGCACACAGGAACTCCATCAGCAGCCCATTCGCTTATGCCGGATTTGGAGATTTTCTGGGCGTAAATATCTTCACCTATCCCTGCTCTGTAGTCGTACCATGCAACAATAGCTCCTCCATTTCCGTCGCTAACAAGCTGAGGAACAAGCTGGTTAGCGGATGCTTTACATACCGGGATGCCGTCCTTGTTCCATAATGTATTCCCGGCCGCGCCGATCTTTTGGATATAAATATCCGAATTTTCACTTCTATAGTCCTGCCATGAAATTATTACAGTGGAATTGCCTGAATCGATCACTTGAGGAAATGTCTGGTTTAACGGAGCCTGGCAGACCGCTATGCCGTTTTCTCCCCAGAGCCTCTTTCCTTCAGCATCAAGTTTCTGCGCGTAAATATCTGCAAACCCGTTCCTTGCGTCTTCCCATACGATCACGCATGAGCCGTCACTTAGACTTACCAACTTGGCATTTTGTTTTGTGCTGCGTCCCTGGGAATCGTTGATTATTATCCCGTTTTTTTCCCATGCGATCTTATCGTTCGTTCCATTATTGTTTTTGATCTGCGAAAAACATGGATTGGCTATAAGGAGGATAAAGATGACAAAGAGAAACCTGGCCATTAAGCGGCCTTTGCAAGTTTTACTGAAACGACCTTTGATACTCCGGGCTCTTCCATGGTAATTCCGTACATTGTTTCGGCAATTTCCATGGTTGATTTATTATGGGTTATTATCACCACCTGCGTGGTCTTTGAGAATTCCTGCAGCATTCTCGTGAATCTTCTTACATTTGCTTCATCCAGCGCCGCGTCCGCTTCGTCCAGAAGGCAGAACGGGCTTGGATGCGTTTTTAACATGGCGAAAAGCAGCGCTATCGCGGTAAGCGCTCTTTCTCCGCCGGACATGGCGGAAAGGTTCAGCCATTTTTTCCCGCCCGGTCGTGCGATGATCTCTATGCCGCCCTGAAGCACGTCCTCTTCCGGAAGGACAAGTTTAGCTTCGCCGCCTTCAAATAATTTGGAGAATATCTCGGAGAAGTTATCGTTGATTATTTTAAGCGTATCAATGAAATCTTTTCTGGCTTTTTCGTCCAGTTCTTTGATGAGGTTTGAAAGGTTCTCCCTTGCCATTGTCAGGTCAGAGTACTGTGTTTCAATGAAGTTAAACCTTTCCTTTGCTTTTTCAGATTCTTCCATGGCCAGAAGGTTCACAGGCCCAAGGTCCGAGATCCCTTTTTTAAGCTGTTCCGCTTCTTCCTTTGACCTTGATATGGGGATATCTATTTCACTGTTCAAAACATCCTCAATGCTCATGCTGTATTCATTGATCATTTTATCGCTTATCGCCGCCAGTTCGCCGTCAAGTTTAGCCGTTGTTACTTCTTCCTTTGAGAGGGAATCTCTTAAGCTCCTGTCCTCGCTTGTTCCTCCCGACATGCGCTTTTCCAGCTCATCGATCTCTTTTTCCAGGACAGATCTTTTTGACTGGGATGTTTCCAGTTGTTTCATGTATACCCGTTCTTCTTCAAGCAGCTTTGGAAGCGATTCTTCCATTTCCTTAATATTTTTTTCTACGATATTCAAGCGCTCTTTCATTTCCTCTTTATTATGGGTGCTTATGAACTCGTTTATGGAATTTATGTCCGCGGCAATTTTCTCGATCTCGCTGGCCTTGCTCTCATATTTGGACAGGCAGCCTGCATATTTCGATTTTATTTCTGAAAGCTCGGAAAAAAGATCTTCTTTTTCCTTGAAGGAACATTTTTGAGCTCCACCTTTTGCGTTCAGCGTATCATTTAATTTTTTATTCTCTTCTTCATGCGAAGTGACGGCCTTTAGGATCAGCTCTTTTTTCGAAGAGATATCATCAAATTCCTTTTTTCTTGCTTCCATGCTTCTTTGGGCCAGAGATATTTCCTCTTCAACGTTCTTCAGTTCCGCCTGTTTGCCCTCAAGCTCTTTATTTGTTTTTGCATGTTCAATAACGGTCACAAGTTCCCGTTCCTTTTCCAGGACATCCGCGACCTTGTCTTTAAGGCTTCCGCCGGTAATAAGGCCGTCGGAAAATATAAGATTATTGTTCAGGGTGACATTTTTTATGGACAGGTCCGGCCCGTTCAATATTTCAAGCCCGACATCATAAGATGTGTTGTTGCCGGGAACTTTTGACAGGACGCCGTGCGCCTCTTTGAACGAGATCTTCAGGGATTCATTTGAAGCCTTTATCCTTTCCCTGCTTTCTTTTCCTTTGCTCTTTAATTTGCTTTCCAGCTCATTAAATAAAGATGTAAGCTCATTTATGGTCTTTAAAAGAACTTCCCTTTCTTCCCCAAGCTTTTTGATCGATTCCTCGTCATGACGGGATTCTTCTTTCGCGAACCTCAGGTTTCCTTCAAGTTCGATGAGATCGTTCCTTTCCCGGGCAACGGCGTTCTCTTTATCCAGGATATCCAGTTTCAAGGCCTCGATCTCTTTTTCCAGCTCCTCCTGTCGCGTTCTTATTTGATCAACTTTTCCTTCGGCCTTTTTTAAGTGTTCCTCGACAAGCGATTTTTCGTTGCTTGATGAAAGGTATTCTC
>Ga0315277_10008206_pt1 | contig 13462 bp, 9 predicted proteins | sample YL17G05_15_MG_FD_203695 | JGI IMG/M metagenome (GOLD analysis project Ga0315277, IMG submission 203695) | Sediment microbial communities from Yellowstone Lake, YNP, Wyoming, USA - YL17G05_15 | ecosystem: Environmental > Aquatic > Freshwater > Lake > Sediment | place: USA: Wyoming | collected...
CGGCTCCTGGGACCCGCGCACCACCTGGGGCGCCTACGGCGGCCGGGTCTATTCCACCGCCATCGCCACACTCACCCTCGAAGTCTATTACCGCTTCCTGCCCTTCTACAACCTCCGCCTCAAACCCCAGGACGCCGCCGCCGAAAACACTCCCGACGAGACGGCGCCGAGCAATGAAAACGGCGGACGCGAAAGAGGCAACCGCAAGGCCCGCAACAAATCGCGTTGACTTCCCTCGCTCCCGAGGGCTAATCTAACGTCACGCGCTACCGCGGACGCGCCGAGGCTCGGTCATGCGACAGGCTGCACTCGTTCTGCTCTTTTCTGCCGCTCTCGCCGGGGCCCCCGCGCCCCCCGATGAAACCCCCACCCCTTTCGAATCCGCCACGAAGGCCGACGCACCGCCCGCCGAGCGCCTCTTCAGCGAATGGCACGCCCTCTACGTCGACGGCAGGAAGGTCGGTTACCACACGATGAACGTCCAGCGCCTCGCGGACGGCGGCTACCGGTTCCGCGACGAAACATTCCTCAAACTCCGCGCCTCCGCGCCCGACGCAAGGTCCTTCAAGATCATCCAGGCCGACGTCGACCCCGACGGCTCCCCGCGCACCCTCGACTCGAGCGTCGCCGTCGGCTCCCGCGCCTGGCAGGTCACCGGCCGACGCCGAGGCAACGCCTTCCTCCTCCAGCGCACCGTCGGCGCCGACACCGCCTCCGCCGAGGTCCCCCTCGAAAAAGGCCTCACATTCCGCACCTGGGCCCTCCTCGCATCCTTCTTCGGGGGCGCCGATCCCGGCGGCGCCGCTCGCTGGCTCGTCATCGACGAAAGCCTCGGCGCCGTCCTTCCCGACCCCTGCCTCGTCCACGTTCTCGGCCCGCAGACCGTCCCCACCGGACCGGGGGAGGCCCTCAGCGGCACCGCCATCGTCACCGCCGTCGGCCAGAAAATCGTCGCCCACCTCCTCGACAACCGCGGCCACACGCTCCGCAGCGTCTGGCAGTCCGCGCCAATTGTCGCCGAGGCCGCCAGTTTCGCCGAGGCCCGACGCCTGGATCTCCCGGCGGACGGCCCGCGCGGACCGGCCATCCCCGGACTCGAGGCCGACCGCTACAAGAACGACCGCCTCGGCTACTCGCTCCACGTGCCGCCCTACCCCTTCGTCGCCTTCATCGTCCCCGACGCCGACACCGTCTGCGTCGAAGACCTCACGGACGGTTCCTCCGTCACCGTCCGCCCGGCCGTCGATCCCCGCCTGGCGACCATCCATGCCGACGCCGCCGAACTCCTCCAGTTGGCCGACGTCGTCCACCAGCAATGGGCCGCCCGATTCGATTCCGTCGAAGCCCAGCCGCTCCACGAAACCGAACTCGGCGGCCGCCCCGCACGCCTCATCGAAGGAACCGCACGCCTCGGATGCTCGCGGCTGCACTTCCGCAACGCCTTCCTCGTCGGCGAAGGGTTCGCCTACCTCGTGACGGCCCTCGCCGACCAGCCGCTCAATGAAAAGCGCGCCTTGACCGACGCCATCCTCCCCTCCCTCCGCCTCGCCCCGCCCGAGGGGCGGCTGCCGGTCCTCGTGAGCGGCAACTGCCTGCGAATCCCTTACTACGGCCTCGAGATGACCCGGCCCGACGAGCGCTGGAAGATCCCGCGGCACCTCGACGGCCCCGCGACGACTCTGGAACTGGCGCGCGAGGACCGCGCCGCCGTCGCCGTCCTCCGCATGCTCTCCGCCCCTAAAGATCAGCCGCTCGCCGACTTCGTCGCCGAACGCGCCCGCCTCGCCGCCGAAAACCTCAAAATCGAAAAGCCCCAGGCCCAGCCGGTGACGCTCGGCGGACGCGACGCCCTCGAACTGAAGTACGTCGGCAACCTCCTCGCCGGCCGACCCGCCGAGTGCCGCGCCATCTACATACCCCTCGGCTCCCAGGTGCTCGAACTGGTGCTCATCGCCCGCGCCGGCGATCCCGGCGCGCCGGGACCCAAAGACCTCGAGACCATCCGCACGAGCATCCGCTTCATCGAACCGCCGGCCGCCGGTCAGAAGTGACGGGGAGGGCAAACGCCGTGCGCCGCTTGCTATCGGCTCCCGTGTGCCTCGCCGCGTGCGCCGCCTTCGCCGCCGCACTTCGTGGCGCGGAGCCCGCCGCCGATCCCGGCGCGCCGGGACCCGAATCGCCCGCTTTTCTCGTCTTCCCCGTCACAAGCGACGAGAAAGGGCTCGGCGACCAGGTCCGCCTGATGCTCCGCGCCAAGGCCCGCCGACTCGGTGCCGCCGTTTTCGACCCCTCGAGCGTCGCCGAGGCCCTCGCCGGCGAAACGGTCTCCCTCGAAACGCCCCCCGAACGCCTCGCCCAACTCGCCCGCGACCGCTTCGCCGCCGATGTCGCCGTCGTCGGCCATGTCACCGGCGCCGGACCCTACGAGATTCGCCTCCGCGTCGTCTATCCCGGCCGGCCGGCCGACGCCCGCACCGCCGACAAGGTGCTCGCCTGCGCCTACCACCAAATCATCCCCCTCGAGGTCGCCAAGGCGGTGTACGAGATCCTCGGCATCCCGATTCCACCGGACCCGTGGCGCGAACTCCGCGGCGACCCCGACATCCAGCGCCAATGGCAGGATGGACCCAACCTCGTCCGCAATTCCGGTTTCGAGCAGGCGAACGCCGCCGGCGACGGACCCGCCGACTGGCAACCCGTTGAAAAGGAAATGGCCTGGACCGCAAACCCCGACGGCACGGGCAAAGTCCTCACGTACCGCATGAGCGCCGCAACCGCCGGGGCCTACGGCCTCGACTTCTACAGCGACTATATCCCCATCGAGCCGGGCGCCGTCTATCGCTTCTCGTGCCGCTACAAGACCCTCGGACCCACCGTCAAAATCTTCCTCAAGGGCTACCGCCCGTTCGAGGCACAGGACGGCCAGCCGCCCCAGCGCCGCGAGACCTATCGCCGACAGGTCCATCCGCCGGGCGGGCCCGGCGAGTGGCACACCGTCGAGGCCGACTTCGTCCCCTCCGCCACGCGCCCCGAACACGCCCCGACCTTCCTCCGGGTGGACCTCTACGCCTACTGGCCCGAGGGCGTCGTGTACTGGGACGACGTGGTCCTCAAGAAAGTCCGCGACGCCCCGCCCGGCCCGCCGCCCGCCCCTGCCGACGGCGAACCCCTGGACACCGAATCGCCCCCCGAGGCCAAGGAGATGCCGTGAAGGTCCGCCGGTTTCATCGCTGGGACTTGACCTATGACGAAGCGGTCGCCGTCCAGCGGCGTCTGGCCGCCCGCGTCCGCCAGGGCCCGCCACTGCGAAAGGTTGAGACAGTCGCCGGGGCCGACGTCTCCGCCGGCCGAAAGGACGAAACGATCGCGGCCGTGGTCGTCGTCATGCGCCTCAAGACCCTGGAGATTCTTGAGGTCTCCCGCGCCAAGATGCGCGCCCGCTGGCCCTATGTGCCGGGCTTGTTAAGTTTCCGCGAAGCCCCGGTGGTGCTGGAAGCGTTCCGGCAACTGAAGACACGGCCGGACCTCGTGATTTGCGACGGACAGGGCCGGGCGCATCCGCGCCGGCTGGGCCTGGCGTCCCACGTGGGCCTCGCCCTCGGCGTGCCGACGATCGGCTGCGCCAAGAGCCTCCTCGTCGGCACCGTCCCGCGAGAGCCGGGACGCCGGCGCGGCGGGCGGGCACCGCTTATGGACGGCGGCGAACGGATCGGAACGGCCCTTCGCACGCAAACCGGCGTCAAACCCGTTTTCGTGAGCGTCGGCCATCGGATCGACCTCGCGAGCGCGGAGCGGTGGATCCTCGCCGCGTCGCCCCGGTTCCGCCTGGCCGAGCCCATTCGCGCCGCCCATCGCCTCGTCACCGCGTACAAGGCCTCCCTGGCCGGTTCACACACGCCTTAAACGCCCAAAACGGTGCGGGCGGCGGGGCGGAAGCGGTCGTATAATAATGTGGGAACACGAGAAAAGGGAGCGGCCGTGAAACAGGCGGCGGTGGTCGGACTGAGTCTTGCCTTCCTTCTCCTTACGGCGGCCGTGCAACGAGGCCTGGGGCAAGGGACTTCGGGCGGCGACAAGAAGGATAACGCGGAAAAGATCAAGGCGCTCGCGGAGCAGGTGACGGCGGAACCGGCGGCGAGCGACAAGGGCGAGACGGGGACGCCAAAGAAGGCGGATGAGGCGGAGGCGAAGCGCAAGGCCCGCGAGGAGGCGCTGCGGCAGGCGCAGGAAACGGCGCGGACGCGGCGCGCGCTCGACCGGCCGTCGGGGACCTTTGAGTTCAGCGCGACGCCGCTCTCGCAAGTCCTCCAGATGCTGGCCGAGGCGGGCGGGTTCGCCGTCGTCTTCGACAAGGCGCTCGAGGAGGCGGGGATCGACCTATCGACGCATCCCGTAACGATGCGTCTCGCAGGGATGCGGTATGAGGACGCGATTTACCTCCTCTTGCCGCACGAGTGCGGGTACCGCGTGGAGGCGGGGTACGTGCTCGTGACGACGCTGGAGAAATCGTGGCTGCCGCTGAAGACGGTGGTCTATAGCGTGCGCGATGCGGTGACGGTCGTGCCGAACTTCGTGGGCCCGCGGTTCGAGATCGGGGGCATCACGTCGCAATCCCAAGGGGGCGGGGGGACGAACATCTTCGGCAACCAGCCCGAGGAGCCGGAGGATGCGACCCGGGCGACGCCGGAACGGATCGTGGATATGGTGAAACGTCACGTGCGGAACGCGAACGATCGGCGGATCGCGACGTGGGACGACGAGGGCGGCCCGGCGACGATCCAGTACCTCGACGGGAAACTCATCGTCTCGCAGACATACGAGGGCCAGCGGGCGGTGGCGCGGCTGATGATGGCGATTCAATGAGATTGCGGAGTGAACGGCGAACGACAAACGGCGCGGCGGGGGGTTTTTCGGTTGACGCGGAGGACGGAGGAAGGATAACCTTTCGGCCATGAAACGGCGCGGCGGAACTACGGTCCTGGGCCTTACCGGCTAAAACCCGGGGCTGGCCCGCGCAGCGACAGACAAGGCGGCCTCGGGCGAAAAAGCCCGGGGCCGCTTGCTTTCAACGCAGAAAACGCAGAGGACGCGGAGAAAAGATTGCTCATGGAAAGGCGCAAAGAAACAAGCGAGACCGCCGTTCGGTTGCAGATTGGTTTTCTTTGCGCTCTTTGCGGACTTTGCGGTTAGAGTAACGGCCTGACAAAGGAGGAGGCAAGCGAGGAAGAGCATGGACGCGTACGACCCGAAGCGGATCGAGGCGAAGTGGCAGGCGTGGTGGGACGAGCACGCGACGTTCCAGACGGACGGCCGGGCCCCGCGCGACCGGAAGTTCTACTGTCTGACGATGTTCCCGTACCCCTCCGGGATGCTGCACGTCGGCCACGGGCGGAACTACATCATCGGCGACGTCGTGACGCGCTACAAAATGATGCGCGGATGCGAGGTCCTCAGCCCGATGGGGTGGGACGCGTTCGGGTTGCCGGCCGAGAACGCGGCGATCAAAAATCAGAAACTCCCGGCGACGTGGGTCCGCGAAAACATCGCCCATATGAAGAGCCAGTTCCGCCGGTGGGGCGTGGGCTACGACTGGCGGCGCGAGGTGAACACGAGCGCGCCCGACTATTACAAGTGGACGCAGTGGATTTTCCTCGTGCTGTACGAGCGGGGCCTGGCGTACCGCAAACAGGCGCCGGTGAACTGGTGCCCGAGTTGCCAGACGGGCCTTGCGAACGAGGAAGTGGTGGACGGGCGGTGCGAGCGGTGCGGGGCGGAGGCGACGCTCAAGGACCTTCCGCAGTGGTTCTTCCGCATCACCCAGTACGCCCAGCGGCTGCTCGAGGACCTGACGCTCCTGAAGAAGTGGCCGGAGACGGTCCGGACGATGCAGGCGAACTGGATCGGGCGGTCGGAAGGGGCGCGGGTGGAGTTTCGGCTCGAAGACCCCGGCGCGCCGGGGCTGCCGATCTTCACGACGCGGCCGGACACGCTCTGGGGCGTGACGTTCATGAGCCTCGCGCCGGAGCATCCGCTGATTGCGAAGTTGGTGAAGGGGACGAAACGCGAGAAGGAAGTGCTGGCGTTCTCAGAGCGTGCGCGGCGTCAGGGGACGGCGGCGCGGAGCGACGCGGCTGTGGAGAAGGAAGGCGTCTGGACGGGCGCGTACTGCGTCAACCCCGTGAACGGCGAGCGCGTGCCGCTCTGGGTCGCCAACTACGCCCTCATGGAGTACGGGACAGGGGCGGTGATGGCGGTACCGGCCCACGACCAGCGGGATTTTGAGTTTGCGAAGAAGTACGACCTGCCGATTCGCGTGGTCATCCAGCCGGAGGGCAAGACGCTCCGCGCGGAGGAGATGATCGAGGCGTACATCGAGGCGGGCGTGATGGTCAACTCCGGGGCGATGAGCGGCACGCCGACGCCGACCGGCATCCCGGAGGTAATCCGCTACCTCCAGACCCAGGGGATGGGGGCGGGGACGGTGAACTACCGGATCCGGGACTGGCTCATCAGCCGGCAACGGTACTGGGGTGCGCCGATTCCGATCGTTTACTGCGCCAAATGCGGCGAGGTCCCGGTGCCGGTCGAAGCGTTGCCGGTCCAGTTGCCCGACGAAACGGAAGTTGAGTTTCCGCCGCGAGGCGAAAGCCCCCTGGCGAAGGTCGCTCCGTGGGTGAATACGCAGTGCCCGAAGTGCGGCGGGGCGGCCCGGCGGGAGACCGACACGTTGGCCCAGTGGCTCTGCTCGTGCTGGTATTTCCTCAGGTACACGATGACCGACGCCGAGCGACAGACGACCGGCAACGCGAAGCTCTTCGACCGCGCGGCGGTGGATTACTGGATGCCGGTGGACCAGTACATCGGCGGCGTCGAGCACGCGGTGCTGCACCTCCTTTACACGCGGTTTATCTGCAAGGTTCTATATGATGCGGGGCACGTGGGGTTCCGCGAGCCCTTTGCCGCGCTCTTTACCCAGGGGATGATCTGCAAGCAGTCGCCGAAGACGGGCAAGTTGGAGAAGATGTCGAAGTCGAAGGGGAACGTGGTGAGCCCGGACGCGGTCATCAACGAATACGGGGCGGACACGCAGCGGCTGTACACGCTCTTCGTCGGCCCGCCGCAGAAGGATGCGGAGTGGCAGGACGACGCCGTCGTCGGGGCACGGCGATTCCTTGAGCGCGTATGGCGGCACGCGGGCGAGTATCAGGCGGCCATGGCGGGCGCGGAACCGTACGCGGGCGACGGGTCGGACCTCGCGCCCGAAGCCCGGGCCGTCTGGCGAAAGACGCATCAGACCATCCGCAAGGTAACCGAGGACATCGAACAGTCGTGGCAATTCAACACGGCAATCGCGGCGGTGATGGAACTCTCGAACGCGGTTGCCGCCGCGGGCGAGGCGCTCGAGCGGGCACCGGCGGTTGCGCGGCTCGCGCTGGAGGCGATGGTCCGCCTCCTGCACCCCTTCGTGCCGCACGTGACGGAGGAACTCTGGGAGGCGCTGGGGCACGAGCCTTCGGTCCTGGCGGCCGGGTGGCCGGCGTTCGACGAGGCGGCGTGCGCGGAAGAGACGCTCGAGATCCCGATCCAGGTGAACGGCAAGTTGCGCGCTCGCATCACCGTCCCGGCGGATGCTTCGGAAGAGACGGTGCGCCAGGCGGCGCTCAAGAGCGAGCGCGTCAAGGAAGTGCTCGGCGGTGCGACGGTCCGCAAAGTGATCGTCATTCCCGGGCGACTGGTGAACATCGTGGCGAAATAGGGGGGCGATAGGGAGAGTCGAATGTCGAGAGTCGCGCCATTTAGCCGCCGCGATTGCGCGGCGCGCCTTCCGCTGGTGATTGTCGCGCTGTCGCTCGTATCGCTTGCGGCCATCGGTTGGAAGTCCAGGGCCGGCGCGCTCGTTCTTTTGGCGGCGGGCTTGGCCGCCGAGGTGCCGAAGTCAGCGGACGACAAGGCCCCCGCCGCGCCGGAACCTTCCGCCTACGAGCCAACCTCCGCCTACACCATCCGCGAAATCGAGGGCTGGAAGGTTTACGTCCACAACCGGCTCCTCGGCGAAAAGAAGGACCTGGGCGACGAAACCCTCAAACTTCTCGGCGTGCACCTCTATAACGTCAACCGCATGGTCCCCCGGCCCGCGCTCGATAAACTTCATGCCGTTCCCATCTGGGTCGAGGCCGACAACCCCAAGGTCGAGTGCATGTGCTACCATCCCTCGCTCGAGTGGCTGGAGGAGAACGGCTTCAACCCCGAGAAGGCCGGGGCGGTCGAACTCGGGAACCCCCGGAAGTTCCTCGACTTGACGCACCACCAGTGGGCGATGGTCCTGCATGAACTCGCCCATGCGTATCATCACCAGGTCCTGGGATATGACAACCCCGACATCAAGGCGGCGTACCAGGCGGCCATGGAGTCGAAGTTGTACGAGTCGGTCCTCCGCTTCGACGGGTCGAAGAAGCGGGCCTACGCCGCCGGGGACGACCAGGAGTATTTCGCGGAACTCACCGAGGCGTACTTCGGCACGAACGACTTCTACCCGTTCGTGCGGGCGGAGATCATCGAGCACGACCGGCCCGCCTTCAAGATGCTCAAGAAAGTCTGGGGCAAGCCGTGAGCGCGGCCGCGGCACACGTCGGCGGCGCGCGGCACGGCCGGGCAAGCCGGTCGCCGACGCGCCGTAGCCGATTTGGCGCCGGCGTCTCGGCGGTCTGTGACCCTTGACGCGGCTCCCGGCGCCCGCCAGCTCTACCGTAACGGTCACCGGCGCGGCGGCCGCCGGTGGACATTCGGCCGCCGGTCTCTATACTTACAGGAGCATGGCCGCGCCGCAGGACAACTCACCACAGGCCTGGATTACGAACCTGGAGTTCGAGCGGTCGGATCCCGTTCGCCGGCTGCTCAGGGCCTGCGTCGGCAACCCCATCGCCAACTACTTTCCGCACGCGGTGCAGCGGCTGGTGCTCGGCCTGATGGGCAGCGAATTGGCGGCCGCCACCTGGACGGACCCCGGCGGCTGGGAAAGCATGGTCATCAGTTACGCGGACCGTCACCCGCGCCTGGCGGACCGACTGCTCTGCGCTTTCGGCACGATGCCAGCGGCGCTTCGCAATCGGCGCCGCCTGGCGGCGCGGGTGATTGCGCGGCTGATCGACGCGGCCCCCTGCGAGCCGGTCGAGATCCTGTGCCTCGGGGCGGGGCCCGGCCACATCGTGAACGACGCCATGCGCGAGGCCCGCCGCCGGGCCCATGCCACGCTGGTGGACCTTTCGAGGTCGGCGTTCGACTACGGCCGGCGCCTGGCGGAGGAGAGCGACCAACGGGAGTACGTCCGGTTCATCCAGGGCGACGTGCGCGACGTGGCCGGCATGCTCGACCGCCCGCCGCACATCGTCAAGATGGTCGGCATCTGCGAGTACCTGGACGACGCGTGCGTGGCCGAGATCGCCCGGACGGTGGCCGACGTCATGCCGCAGGGCTCCTGGATCGTCCTGAACAGCCTCTCGAAGGCCCACGGGACGAACCGGTTCTTCCGCCGCGTGCTGGGCCTGCGGATGATCCACCGGAGCCCGGATCGGCTGGAGGCGTTGCTGCGGCCGGCGGGGTTCGCGGATTTCGCGGCGCTGCCGGAGCCGATGGGCGTTTACCACGTCCTCCTGGGGCGCAAGGGAAGCGACCCCGCGGCGAAGTGAGGGGGGGTGAACCGGCGGCCCGCCGGGGTGCGGCAAGCCCCTTTCCCCCTCACCCTACCCTCTCCCGCGAGGGGAGAGGGAGTCGCGGCGGGCGGCTCGAACGGCGTCCCAGGGATTCGCTGCGCTCATCCCTGGGCTTTAACTACTCCCGCCACTCGAAGGGGCGCGGGGCGATGAGGTAAAGGCGCCGGAGGGCCACGTTACACAGAAGCCCAAGGGCCAGGAAGGAACTCACCAGACTCGACCCGCCGTAACTCATCAGGGGCAGCGTGATACCCGTGACGGGCATCAGGCCGATCGACATGGCGAGGTTCAGAAAACTCTGGGCGGCGAAGAGCGCCACCACGCCAACCACAAGCAGTTTGCCGAACGGCTCGGTCGTCGAGAAACTCACGTCCACGCCGAAAAGGCACAAGAGCCCGTAGAGGAAGATGATGGCGACGGCGCCCAGGTAGCCGAACTGCTCGGCGACGACGGGGAAGATGAAGTCGGTGGCGGCCTCGGGCAGCAGGCCGTGGCGGGTCTGGGTGCCCCGGAGCCAGCCGCGGCCCCACAGGCCTCCCGATCCGACGGCGATCTTGGCCTGGAAGAGTTGGTGGCTGGGTCCGGCCAGGAGCGTGCCGAAAAATTGCCGGAGGGCGTCGAAACTCTTCGGTCCGGGGCTTTCTTCGAGTGCAGCGAAGAGGTGGCGTCGAGCGGCGGCGAAGTCGGCCTGGTCCTCGCCCCAGGAGAGGCGGGTCGCGAGACGCCAGAGACGGAACCGCCACATGCCGGTCACCTCGCGGACGAGGTCTGTCTTCTGGTCGTCCGAGAAGGTCGGCCGCGGCTTCACGATGGCGGGTGCGGCGGCCTGCCCGGGTTCTTCGGCCTGCTCTTCATCCTCGTCGGCGGGTTCGACGCGGTCGATCGCAAAGTGCAGGCGCTCGGCGCATCCGTGGAGGAGCCAGGAATCGATCCGCATCCGCTGGTAGCCCCGCATCGAGGAGTAGAAGACGGGCACCATTACCAGGCCCATGGCGATGATGGCCGCCAGGTGCCTGCCGCGCGCCCCCGCCGCGAACAGCATCAGAAACAGGACCGGCAGGAAAAGCATCGCGGTGCCCATGTCGGGTTGGTAGAGGACGAGGGCGGTCGGCACGAGAGCCATCGCGAAGGGCACGAGGAGCCCCGCGAAGCGCCGATAGTTCTTGCGGTAGCGGAGGTAATAGGCCAGCGACATGATGAAGGCGATCTTCGCCAGTTCCGACGGCTGGACCTTCTGGCCGATGCCCGGGATGCGGATCCAGGAATAGGCGTTGTTCGTCGGATAGAGAATGCCGGGAATCTCGAGGCGAAGGAATCGCATGGCGGCCAGGAGGACGAGCGCCGCCAGGCTGAAAGCGTAGAACCAGTAACTCCATCGCGCCAGGCGCGTGTAGCCGGGCAGAAGGGCGGCGCCGAAGACAACGAGGGCGACGGCGAGGAAGGCGATCTGCTTGGCGGCGAGGGTGTCGACGAAGGGGATCGGCTCGGCGCCGCCGCACGTCGCCGCATAAATGCCAGCGACGCCGAGCCCCGCCAGCGCCAGGACCGCCAGCATCATGACCCAGGGAAATCGGTACCAGTAATCGCTTCGAAACACGCCCTGCTCCGCTCGTATTGCGCTTGCGTCGCGGCTCGAATGACCCCCGAGCTGCGAACGCCTGCCCTGTGGGTCCGTTCGCGGGGACGCCGGCTATCATCTTGAGGGACGGCGCGGGAGCAGTATAATCGGTCCTTCGGGGTCCGGCCACATGAATTGGCAAACGCAGCGAGCGGCGCAAGGCAATAAGCCCAGGGATTGGAATCCCTGGGCTTCGGTGCGGCGCGCCTGGCAACCGGCAACGGCTATCGCGCTGGCGCTCCTCGCCGGGTGCTCGCGCCTGGACCGTGCCAACGCCCGCCTCGACGCCATCGCGAGCGACCAGGCGCGCGGCCTCGTGCGCGACTGCCTGTGGAAGCACGGCTCGGTGCCGCGGTGGGTCGAGCACGAGACCGTCCGGTGCGAAGTGGAGCGGATCGAGCACGCGCCGGGCGGCGACCGCGCGAGCCGCGAGGTCTGGACCCTCGACACAGCCGGCGGGCGAGTCCGCATCGAACAGCCGGACGCCGACCGCGTCATCGTGGCGAACGACCTGGGCATGGGCCTTTTCGTCGGCGGCAAACGAGCCGGGGACCTCGACTCGCGGGACGAGGCGGTGGGGCTCACGCGCGAGGTGCGGGAACTCCTTGTGATGCCGTTCAGCCTGCTCGATCCGGGCATCGAGATCGAGTACCTGGGCTCGGAGACGGGACCGGCGGAGGCGAGGGTCTGGGACCGGCTGCTCGTCCGCTACGGCCGCGGAAGCGGCGAGTCGTCGAACGACCGGGCCGTCGTGGAAATTCGCCGCGAAACGTCGCGCGTCGAGGCCGTCGTCATCCGGTGGAGCGAACTGCCGTTCCTCGGCCGGCGGTACCGCGTCCAGATGGACGACTGGCGGCCGGAGGAGGACCTCCTGGTGAGCCACCGGTGGCGGTTCTTCCCGGCCGACGATGCCGGGCAGGCGGCGGGGTCTCCGCGCTGGACGGTCCGCGTGCTCCAGTGGACATGGGACGTGCCGGTCGCGGGCGGGACGTTCTCCCGACCGTGAGAAGCGGCACCGCGCCCGCCGAAACGGCCCGCAGGGCCGGCCCTATTGGCGCCGGCGAGAAATCATGAACGAGTGGCTGGACCCGGAAGATTACCTGGAGGAAGCGGACCGCCTGTTCGAGGACGGGGCGTACGAGGACGCCCTGCGCGCGTGCCGGCAGGCGCTCGGGATCGACCCGGACTACGCCGAGGCGCGGGCCCTCGGCGGCCGGTGCCTCGCCTATTTGAACCGCGTGGACGAGGCGGAGAAGGAACTCCTGCGGGCGCTCGAGAGCGACCGGCAATGCCTGGACGCCTGGTTCGGCCTGGCGTTCGTTTCGTGGCTCCGGGCGGACGACCGCGAAGCGCTGGGATACCTGGAGCGGGCGCGCCGGCTGGCGCCGGATGACGAAGCGGTGCTCGCACAACTCATCGGGACGTACGGGAACCTCGGCCGGTTCGACGAAGCCGAGCGGGCCTTCAAGGAGGCTCTGGACGCGCACCCGTCGAGCGCGGAAGCGGCCTACCAGTGGGGCCTGGTGCTGGCGACGCAGGGGCGGCCGGACGAGGCCATCGCCGTCTGGCAGCGAGCGGCGGAGTGGGACTCCGAGTTTCCGGACCTCCACCTGGCCATCGCGCGGACCTTGGCGCAAAAGGGCGACCTCGAGCAGGCACGCCAGGAACTGGAGCGCGAACTGGAGTTGTATCCGGACTCGCGCGAGGCGCGGCTGGCGATGGGCGGATACCTCGTGCACACCGGGGACCTCCAGCGCGCCATCGCCCTGTACGAAGAACTCCTGAAGGAGGCGCCGGACGACCCGCGGGTCCACCAGGAACTGGGGGCGGCGCTCCTGAGGTCGGACGAGCCGGCCAAGGCTCGCCGGCACCTGGTGCGGGCGCTGGAACTGAGCCCGTCGGACCCGGTGATCTTGTCGCAACTGACGAGCCTGCCCGCCTCCAAAGCCGACATCAGCCGGGCACGCCGCGCCCTTCGCCGCGCGCTGACCGAAGAGCCGCACCGCGACGACCTCTACCGAAATCTCTCCGCCCTCTTCGCGGGCGAAGGCCGGTTCGACGAGGCCGAAGAAGAACTGAGGCGGGCGATGGCCTTCTCGGGACGCGCCCACGAACTGGAGAACGAACTCGGCGT